>BNJU01001756.1_pt1 | contig 167558 bp, 180 predicted proteins | sample 8539281 | NCBI WGS metagenome assembly BNJU01 (sample SAMD00202456, study PRJDB9452) | human saliva metagenome | isolation source: human saliva | place: Japan | reverse complement strand
CATCTTCATGCCGCTGCTGAACACGTCGTCGGCCTGCTGCCACGGGACGACACGCATCGCGAGCATGAGACACAGGCCCACGAGAGCACCCACGAGCAGCGGGTCGGCCTCGGAATCCATCTTGGTCAGGACCGCCTGGATCACGAAAGCAGGCCACGAGCGACGACGGCCGCCCACACCTTCACCATGTTGACCGGCTTATCGTCGCCCGTGCTGAACTCGGTCTCCGCTGCTCGTACTCGCAGCGGCTTACGATAGAGACGAACAGGGCGATGAAGCAGCCCACCGCCATCGATAGAGCGGGGATCGCCATGGCGGCCATCGGATTGACGACGCCCTCGACGGGCAGACCCGCATCCTCGATGTTCTTGTAGAGAATGTCGTTCAGGAAGATACGACCGAAACCGGATCGGCACGAACATGTAGGTCGTGACGATGCCGAAGGTGATCGCACAGGCGACCATGCGTCGGTCCATCTTCAGCCTCGTTCACGACGCCGATGAGGGGGAACCAGCAGCGGGATGAAGGCGATGTGAATCGGAATGAGGTTCTGGCTCATCACGCCCATGACGAGGACACCGCCGAGGATGCCCCACTTGGCGGAACGGGCGACGCGCGCCGAATTCGAATCGTCGGCGTTGCGTAGCTTGTTGATGATCCAGTTCGCCAGGAGGCGCGGCAGACCCGAGTGGGCGACCGACATGGCGAACGCGCCGAGCAGGGCGTAGGACAGTGATCTTCGCGCCCTCCGGCCAGGCCGTCCTGAAATGCGACCATGGTGCCGGACATGCCCATGCCGGCGACCAGGCCGCCCACGAGCGAGGCGACGAAGAGTGAGATGACGACGCACGCGAGCGATGCTGAGGACCAGCATGACGATCACGGAAAGCACGACTGCGTTGAAAAGCAACATGAGTGTTCCTGTGTTGAGGGTGCGCGACAGCGCAAAAATAGGAAGGTAAGCCGCGTCGCGGCAGGTGGAATCAGCCGAGATGGGAGTCGGCGTGGATGGAGGCGTCGACGGCACTAACCAGTGCGGTCGACAAACCGCCTTCCTCGGCGGCCAGCAATCCTGCGATTGTGGTGCCGCCGGGGCTTGTCACGCGATCAATGAGTTGCGCGGGGATGGTTCCATTCTCGCGCCCGGCGAGGAGCAGAGCAGCGGCCCCCGCCATCGCCTGCGCGGTGATCTCGACGGCGCTGTCCTTGGACAGGCCGTGCTGAGACCAGCGCGGGCAAAGAATCAACAATCTGGAAATACCAGGCCGAGAGCTACGAGGCCAGGGCCTGGGAACACGGGAAATAGTCTCGTCGATGAGGGATGGTGCGGCGATCGAATCCATGAGGGATCGGACGGCTGCGACCTGTGCGTCGGTGGCGCGCGCGGCTCGTCAGGGCGGTCGCGGACTGCCCGACGGTGGCCGCGACGTTCGGCATGACGCGCACGAGCGGGATGCCCGCGCCGAAGTCGGTGGTGATCTGGTCGAGGGTGCGTCCCGCCGCCAGGGAGACGACGCGATGTCGGCGGGTGGCCGACCACGATGGGGAGATCTCCGATGACCGGCGCTGGTCCCGGCTTGACGGCCAGGATGACGATGTCGGCCTGGCGAGCCAGGGACGCGTCTCGAGGACGCGGCGGTCGCGCCGAGTTCGTCGGCGAGGTCGCAGGCCCTTGGTGGCCGTGCGGTTGGAGAAGACCAAGGTTGCGGGATCGACGCCGGACGCGACGGCACCGCGAGCGATGGCCTCGGGCCATGGCTCCCCGTTCCGATGAATCCGATACGCATCAGGATCTCCCGTGAAAGTTGGTCGATTGCGTTGCAGCTCACTCCACTTTGCCGTTTCTTGGCACAATGGCTGAACTGTGAGACGAGGTCGGGGCCCGACTCCCCGATAAAGAGTCCCCGAGCCCCGGCCCGTGCCGAAAAAAATCAGAAGGGTCGACGCTTGCGTGCCGAAGATGGAACGCGTGATCTCGCGGCCGGCTGTACGCAGGACCGACCCGAGGACGTTTTTCGACCTGGCGGGTGCGGCGTTCGGCGGCGCGCTGGCGGGCGGCCTCCTCCTTCTCCTGCTGCTTCTCGACCTGGCGGCGCAGCTTCTCCATTTCCTTCTGGCGGGCAGCCTCTTCCTTGGCGGCGGCCTTCTCGGCCTCCTTGGCGGCCTCCTCCTGCGCGAGGGCTTCCTCGCGGGCTGCCTGAGCCTCGGCTGCGCGGCGCTCGAGCTTCTCCTCGGCCGAGTCCGGGTTCACGGCGTCGCGGTAGCGGCCCATGATGACGCTCGACTGGTTGATGCGCGCGACCGTGTCGGCGGATGCGGGGCCCATCACGGAGGCGGGTGCCCGATACCGACGGGGGGTGACCGGGGTGGGGTTACCTTCGATCCAGGACGGTCACGACGGCCTCGCCGGTGCCCAGGGTCGTGAGGACCTCGTCGAGCTCCAGGGAGGTCTTCGGGAAGGTCTGACCGTGGCCTGAGCTCTTGAAGTCGTCGGGGTGGGCGCGCAGGCCGTGCTGGATGCGCGAACCGAGCTGGGCCAGGACGTCGGAGGGGATGTCCTTGGGGGTCTGCGTCACGAAGACGACGCCCACGCCCTTGGAACGGATGAGGCGCACGGTCTGGACGACCTGACGCTCGAACTCCTTGGTGGCGTCCGCAAACAGCAGGTGCGCCTCGTCGAAGAAGAACACGAGCTTGGGGTGCTCGACGTCGCCGACCCGGGCAGGGTGGAGAAGAGGTTGGCGAGCAGGAACATGATGACGGCGCTGACCAGTGCAGGGCGCGTCGAGATGTCGCCGACGCCGAGCAGGGAGATGATGCCGCGGCCGGTCGAATCCATGCGCATGAGGTCGGCCGTGTCGAAGCCGGGGCGCTGAAGAACTGGCCGCCGCCCTGGGACTCGAGCGCGGTCAGGGCGCGCAGGATGACGCCGGCGGTGGCCTTGGAGACGCCGCCGATCGTGGCCAGCTCGTCCTTGCCCTCATCGGAGGTCAGGAAGGAGACGACGGCGCGCAGGTCGGGCAGGTCGATGAGCTCGAGGCCCTGGCTGTCCGCCCACGCGAAAATCAGCTGGAGGGCCTGCTCCCCGCGTGGTGTTGAGCGAGAGGGCGGGCGAGCAGGATCGGGCCGAAGTCGGAGACCTGAGGCGCACGGGCACGCCTGGGAACTGCGAATCGGCGCCGCCCAGGCTCAGCAGCTCGATCGGGGAACGAGGACGAGGCCCACTCCTGACCGCTGGCCGCGGTGCGGGAAAGGAGCTTCGAGCTGGCACCGGCCTCGGCCAGGCCCGTCTAGGTCGCCCTTAACGTCGCACAGGGAGGACGGAGGAGCTGTTCGCGGACAGGCCCTCGGCGAGGAGCTGGAGGGTACGGGTCTGCCTGTGCCGTCGCGCCGGCGACCAGGAGGTGGCGGTTGAACATGGGCAGCGGGTATCTTGGCGCTCACGCCGGGCACGCGCGCACCGTTGTCAATGAGCGTGCCGATCGTGACCGCGGGGACGTCCCAGGAGTAGGCGCCCTGGATCTGGGTGGCGAAAGCCGACAGTTCGGTGCTGGGGCGGGGACGAGGCCGGGGCAGCCTCGGGAGCAGGCGCTTCGGCCGCGGGGGCCTCGACGGCCTCTACCTGGGTGCGCAGCGCGTCGGCCGTCGCGCGGGCGGCTTCCGCCTGCTGGGTCTCGGCCTCGGCTGCGGCGGTAGGCGCTTCTGCGGTCGAGCCGCCCTGTGCTTCAAGCCGGAGACGCAGGGCTTCGGCCTCGCGCGGGCGGCTCAGCCTCGGCGGCCTTCGCTGCTGCTTCCGCCGCGGCGAGCTGCGCCTTGAGGTCCCTCGATGTTCTCGCTCATGGTGTGGCTTTTCGGCTGTGGGCGCAGTGCGCCACCGTACTTCGACGTTACCGAACAGTATCCCTTGGGACCGCGGTCCCATGCGAGTTATGCGGGGTGGGTCGGATGTGGGATTCGTCCACAACCCCCACGCGCCCATTACAGTTATCCACAGGGGTTCGTTTTCGTGTGCTCCTGGCGTCTCGCCGGGGCTAGCGTGCGGGCATGAACGTGTCACGATGGTTGGCTGTCGGCGCATGGCGGCGCTGACGAAAAGCCGTGTACGACAGCGCCCTCACTGAGGACGACGAACCCTCCGAGCCGAGCGTCGCCCGCCTCCTACCCGGAGGAGCGAGCGTGGCCGCGCTGATCATCGTCATCGTCCTGATCGCGGCCGTGGGGGTGTGGAGGCACGCAGCGGCACGCGAGCCCTCCCAAGCCCTCGCCCAATCCTCCTCCGAGCGAGAAGAGAGCGAGGCCGCGGCAGTCGCGACAGGCCCGTCCCCATCCGCACCCGCATCAGTAGGGGAGCGCACTGATGATGTCGTCGTCTACGTCTCCGGTGCTGTCGCTTCCCCGGGAGTGCTCACCCTGCCAGCCTCTTCCCGAGTCATCGACGCCATCACGGCAGCCGGAGGCGCAACACCTGAGGCCGACCTGGAATCAATCAACCTCGCCCGTATCCTCGTCGATGGGGAACAGATTCGAGTCGCCGTCGTTGGGGAATCGCCACCAGCATCCTCCGAGGCGGGCACCGCAGCGGGGGCGTGCGTCCGACTGGCCACCGCGACCGAGACCGAGTTGCAGACCCTGCCCGGCATCGGACCAGCCCTCGCGCAGCGCATCATCTCCTATCGATCCACGCACCCACGCCTGACCTCCGTCGAAGAACTCGACGACGTGCCCGGAATCGGCCCGTCCCTCATCGAGAAGATCCGTCCGCGTGTCTGCGGATGAGTGACATCCAATGCGCCCCCGCATGATCGACCCTGCGACTCGCGCCCGCAGCCGCCGCCACCTGGGCCGCCACCTGGTGGGCGACGGGCCACCCAGCTCAATGGGCATGGATCGGAGCGTGCGCCCTCGTCGCGCTCGGATGCGCCGCCTCCTACGCGTGCTCACAACGCGGCCGGAATACACCCAGACACGCCCTCACCCCGTCCCGGTCCGCTCGCCTCGGCGTCGCACTCCTCCTCGCCTGCGTGGCTTGCGCGCTCGCGGTCGGATCCGCCGCCCGCCGACAATACGACGCCGACCCCGCCCGCAGGGACTCCGGCCCCATTCACGCGCGCGTCCTCCTCCAGCCGACCCAGCCCCGGCCTCGTCCGGATTCTCTGCGACCCGCAGTGCCCGCGCTCGTATCGAGGCCGTCTCCGTGGGGGAGGAGTGGATCCTCTCGAACGCCACCGCTCTCGTGCGCGCGCCCGGGTGGCAGGACGCCGCGCGTGGAGACGTCTACGAGGTACGGGGAAGCCTCGACGCGACCTTTGCCTCCGACGTGCCATCGGTGGGCACGATACGAGTCAGGCGTGCCCAGCTCATCGAGCGGCCCAGCGGCCTGTCCGCCTGGATGCGCTCCACCCACCGGGCCTTCGCCCACGCCTGCGCGCCTCTGCCCAGGGACGCACGCTCCCTTGTCCCCGGCATGGCGATCGGAGACGACCGCGGAATGCCTGCAGACCTATCCGACGCAATGAAGAAAACCTCCCTCACCCACCTCACCGCCGTCTCCGGATCCCACATCGTCATCGTCCTCGCCACTGTCACCCTCGTCGTCCCCGCGCGAAAACCCCTACGCCTCGGGGCCACCATCCTCGTCCTGACTACAATCCTCACACTCGTCGGCCCAGACCCCTCCGTCGTGCGCTCCGTGTGCGTTGCGGCCGTCGCTTCCCTCGGACTCATCCTCGGACGCGAGGGCCAATCCATCGCCGCCCTCTGCGCCGTCGTCATCGCCACCTCCTCATCGACCCCGGGCAGCCCGCTCCTACGGATTCGCCCTGTCGACGCTCGCCGCGCTCGCGGTCGTCGGTCCCTCCGCGGCGCTGGTGCGGCGCTGTCGCCGGCGAATACGTGGGGACACACGCGCGGGGAAGACGCTTCGCCGCCTCGTAGAGATGGTGTGCGTGCCTGCCTTCGCAGAGCTTGCGACCGCGCCGATCATCGTGTCACTGTCCGGGAACGTGCCCGCGTGGGGAATCGCCGCCAACGTCTTGGCTGAGCCTGCCGTGCCGGTCGCGACCGTCGCCGGGCTCTTGGGCGCGCTCATCTCCCCGCTGAGTATTCGCGCCGCCTCGGCGTGTGCCCGCGTTGCCTCGTGGGCGACCGCGTGGATCGCAGGAACAGCGCGCTTGTGCGCGAACCTGCCTGGAAACGGGGTGGCCGTGCCCGGCGGGGCAACGACCGTTGTGAGCATATATGCGGTCTGTTGCGCCGGTTGGCTTGCCTGGAGGGCCTGGGTGCGCTGGGGAGCGCCGATCAACGATGGGAGCGATTCGTGAGTGGGGGAGTAAGACACCGCTGAGGGGGAGTCGTCAAGCCGTCGTGACACCTGCCACGAGTAGCGTCCGCCGAGGGCAAAGAGGGACGCAGATGGGCCCTCTGGGTGGCAGACTTAGGGAGTTACCATCGCAGGAAAGGCAGGGAGACGTGGCAGCACGCGGTTCGCGCCCGGCGGCACCCGCCCAGATCACGCTGGCACCCATCGTGTTGATCAAAGGCCCCGAGGGCCTCCTCGTCGACCGTGCCCTCGACCAGCTGCGCGCCCTCGCCCACGAGGCCGACCCCAACCTCGAGCGCACCGACATCAACGCGGCCACCTACCAGGCCGGACAGCTCGACGTCATCGCCTCGCCCTCACTCTTCGGCGAATCCCGCATGGTCATCATCCGGGACCTGGAAACGATGAGCGACGCTCTCGCCAACGATCTGATCGCCTACGCCGGCGCGCCCGCGCCCGACGTGTGGATGTTCCTGGCACACCCCGGGGGTAACGCCCGCGGCAAGAAGGTCATCGACACGATCACCAAAGCCAAATGGCCCGTGATCCCCGCCGAACCGCTCAAAAATGACCGCGACAAGCTCGCCCTCATCGCCTCCGACGTGCGCGCCGCGCGCCGCCAGATGGACACCGAGGCGCAACAGGCCCTCGTGGACGCGCTCGGTAACGACCCGCGTGCGATGGCGGGCGCGCTGGCGCAGCTGCTCTCGGACGTGAGCGGACGCATCACCCTGGAGGACGTGCGCCGCTACCAGGCCGGGCGCGTCGAGGCCACGGGATACGATGTCGCCGACGCCGCCGTCGCGGGCAACTCCGCGAAGGCGCTCATGCTCGCCCGGCACGCGTTCGCGACCGGCATCGCCCCGCAGCTGCTCGTCAGCGCCCTGGCGATGAAGTTCCGCGCCATGGCGAAGGTCTCGATCGGTGGGTCGGCATCGAGCCTGAAGATGGCCCCCTGGCAGGTGGACAGAGCACGCCGTGAGCTACGCGGCTGGTCCGACGCCTCGCTGGCAGGTGCCTTCGGTGCCATCGCAACGGCTGATGCCGAAACAAAGGGCGCGTCGCGGGACCCGCAACGCGCCATCGAAAAAGCAATTATCACCATCTGCAGGCTGCGTGGGCGTTGAGAGTGCCCCGGCCTCGTCCATATGACGTTCGTATGAACCGAAGAGGAGATTCATGAAAACCATTCGAACGCTGGTGGGGAGGCTGCGCGAGTTTAAGACTCCCGCGATCCTCACCCCGCTGTTCATCATCGGTGAGGTGGTCTTCGAGTGTCTGATCCCGCTGATCATGGTGTCGCTCGTGGATGCGCTTGACGGCGTGTCCCTCAGCCCCGTCCTGCGACTGGGGCTGATCCTCATAGGCCTGGCCTTCGCCTCGCTCACGTGCGGCATTCTCGCCGCCCGCTTCTCGGCGACCGCATCGGTGGGCCTGGCCAAGAATCTGCGTCATGATCTGTTCTTCAAGGTGCAGGACTTCTCCTTCGCCGATATAGACCGTTTCTCCACGTCCTCGCTGGTCACCCGCATGACGACGGACGTGACGAACGTTCAGAACGCCTTCGGTATGCTGATCCGCATCGCAGTGCGCGTGCCCCTCATGATCGTTTTCTCGATCGTCATGGCCTGGCGGATCAACTCCCAGATGGCGCTGATCTTCCTCGGCATGGTGCCGCTGCTCGCAATCATCCTGGCCGTCATTGTGCTGGTTGCCTTCCCGATTTTCCGCCGTATTTTCAAGAAGTACGATGCGCTGAACAACTCGGTGCAGGAGAACGTCGCCGCTATCCGCGTGGTGAAGTCTTTCGTCACCGAGGAGCATGAGACGACCAAGTTCCGTGCCGCCTCGCAGGACGTGCGCAGGGACTTCACGAACGCCGAGAAGCTGATCGCACTCAACAGTCCCGTCATGATGCTGTTCATCTTTGCGGCGATCGTCGCCGTCGACTACATTGGCGCCTCGATCATCGTGAATTCGGGTGGCACAGAGCTGACGAAGGGTGGCCTGACCGCGCTCATCACCTACGGCATCCAGATTCTCGTGCATATGCTCATGCTCGCCTTCATCTTCGTCATGACGACGATGGCCGCCGAGTCCGCGAATCGTATTGCCGAGGTCCTTACCCACGAGCCGTCGTTGACATCCCCGGCCAACGGTGTGACGACCGTTGCGGACGGCTCCGTGACCTTCGAGGGGGTGTCGTTCAAGTACTCCGAGAGGGCCGAAGAGAACGCGCTGTCCGACATCGACCTGCGCATCGACTCCGGCTCGACCCTTGGCATCGTCGGCGGCACCGGTTCGTCCAAGACCTCGCTCATCCAGCTGATCTGCCGACTCTACGACGTCTCTGAGGGATCCGTGAAGGTCGGAGGGCGCGACGTGCGCGATTACGACCTCAGCTCGTTGCGCGACGCGGTGTCGGTCGTCCCTGCAGAAGAACGTCCTCTTCTCCGGCACGATCAAGGACAACATGCGCTGGGGCAATCCGGATGCGACCGACGCGCAGATCGAGCGCGCCTGTCAGCTCGCTCAGGCCGACGAGTTCATCCGGCAGCTGCCCGGCGGCTACGACTATGTGATCTCTCGGGGCGGCACCAACGTGTCGGGCGGCCAGAAGCAGCGCCTGTGCATCGCCCGCGCACTGCTCAAGAACCCCAAGATCCTCATCCTGGACGACTCGACCTCCGCTGTGGACATGAAGACCGACTCGCTGATCCGCGACGCTTTTGAGACCGAGATCCCGGGCACGACGACCATCATCATCGCCCAGCGCCTGTCGTCGGTGAGTCACGCCGACCAGATCATCGTGCTCGATGATGGACGCATCAAGGAACGTGGCACCCACGAGGAACTGCTGGCGGCTGGTGGGGAGTATCGCGCGATCTACGACTCCCAGAACGCCGCGAGCGAAAGCGAGGTGGCCTGACATGGCACGTATGAATGGTCGTCGCATAGACGACGAGGAAAAGCTCGATGGTATCGAGCGCCCCTTCGGCCGCCTCATGTCGTACGTATTCCGTCACTACCCGGTGCGCATCAGCGTGACGATCGTGTGCATCATTACGTCCGCCGTGGCCTCGGCCGTCGGCTCGATCTTCATGCAGCAGATCGTCGACAACGTGGTGACGCCGGGCCTCGAGAGCGGCTTTGACGCTGTTCGTGGCACCCTGGTGCGCCTCGTCGTCACGATGGCTGTCATCTTCGCTGCCGGTGTTATTGGTAGCTACATCTACACCCGCACCATGGCGATCGTGACGCAGGGGACGCTCAAGCACATGCGAGACGACATGTTCGACTCGATGGAGCGCCTGCCTCTGCGATTCTTCGACACGCACCCGCACGGCGCGATCATGTCGACCTACACGAACGACACGGACGCGATCCGCCAGCTGATCGGGCAGTCGATTCCGACGCTGATCCAGTCGGGGCTGACGATCGTCGTGCTGGTCGGCACGATGCTCTACTACTCCGTGTGGCTCTTCCTCGTCGTGTTGGTCGTGGGCGTGCTCATGGTGTTCCTGACCGGCAAGCTCGGAGGTCTCTCGGGGCGCTTCATGAAGGCTCAGCAGGCGGCTCTCGCTGACGAAGAGGGCTTCATCGAAGAGATGATGGACGGCCAGAAGGTCGTCCAGGTCTTCAACCATGAGCAGGACGCCAAGAATGAGTTCGTGGAGTACAACCAGGAGCTCTTCGACTCCTCGCAGAAGGCGAACATCTACGGCAACGTGTTGATGCCTGCCCTGGGCAACATCGGCAACATCATGTACGTCGTGGTCGCGATCGTCGGCGGCGTCATGATCCTGGAACAGACACCGAATATCCACCTTTTTGGCGTTGATGTCATCACGGTCGGCGTGGTCGTGTCCTTCCTGGGCATGGTCCGTAACTTTCTCGCAGACCATCGGCCAGATGTCCATGCAGGTCCCCATGATCGCCCTGGGGATGGCGGGTGCGGGCCGCGTGTTCGCGCTCATCGACCAGAAGCCCGAGGAGGACGAGGGCTACGTGACGCTCGTGCGTGCCCGCGAGCTGCCCGACGGCACTCTTGAGCCGACCGAGGAACGCACGGGAATCTGGGCGTGGCGCCACCCACACAAGGCCGACGGCACCGTCACCTACACGCGCCTGCGCGGCGAGCTCGTCATGGAGGACGTCGACTTCTCCTACGACGGTAAGAAGCAGATCCTGCACGACATCTCCCTGTGGGCCAAGCCCGGCCAGAAGATCGCCTTCGTGGGTGCCACGGGTGCCGGCAAGACGACGATCACGAACCTGATCAACCGCTTCTACGACATCGCCGACGGCAAGATCCGCTACGACGGCATCAACATCAACAAGATCCACAAGCCGGATCTGCGTCGTCCCTCGGCGTCGTCCCGCAGGGACGTCAAGCTGTTCACGGGCACGGTCATGGAGAACATCCGCTACGGCCGTTTGGACGCCACGGACGAGGAGTGCATCGCCGCTGCGAAGCTGGCCAACGCGGACTCCTTCATCCGACGACTGCCCGAGGGCTACGACACGATGCTGACCGGCAACGGCTCGAACCTCTCGCAGGGCCAGGCTCAGCTCCTGTCGATCGCGCGCGCCGCCGTGGCCGATCCGCCGGCGATGATCCTCGACGAGGCCACCTCCTCGATCGACACGCGTACCGAGGCCCTCGTGCAGCAGGGCATGGACAACCTCATGGAGGGGCGTACGGTCTTCGTGATTGCCCACCGCCTCTCGACGGTGCGCAACTCGGACGCGATCATGGTCCTGGACCACGGCCGCATCATCGAGCGCGGTAGCCACGACGATCTGATCGCCCAGAAGGGCGTGTACTACCAGCTCTACACGGGCGCCTTCGAGCTCGAGTAAGCGCTCACCGATCGCGTGTGCCCCGGCCTCGTTTCGACGAGGTCGGGGCTTCGTTATGCGCGCCTGGCGCCGGAGCGTGGGGGAGTGATCGGGGTGGGTGTGTTGACCGCTCCTACAAAGCGTGCGGGGGAGCGAGATGAAAGCGGGCCGCCCAGTGGGCGGCCCGCTTCACGTCAAACTATCGTTCGCGCTCAGTCACCGAGCGAGGCGACGCGACGAGCAAGCTTGGACTTGCGGTTCGCAGCCTGGTTCTTGTGGATGACGCCCTGGAAACGGCGACGTCCAGCTTGCGCGAAGCAACGCGCAGTGCAGCGAGAGCCTTCTCCTTGTCGCCGGCCTCAACGGCCTCGCGGGTCCGACGGACCAGGGTCTTCAGCTCGGACTTCACGGACTGGTTACGAACGCGGCGCTTCTCGTTGGTCAGAATGCGCTTCTTCTGGGACTTAATGTTTGCCACAGTCGGATTTCTCCTTGATGTATGTCTGACAGGGTCGGTGAGGGCTGTGTCAAGACCGGGACTTAGGCGTGGGGACACCCGCAAACGGTCCTAACCAGACCCCCTGCCCGACCAGGCCGGGAGTCCAACGACCGATCATACCAGGGCGGGGCCTTTTCGTCATACCCCGAGGCGTTCTCGCGCCTCGTAAGGTCGGTCACGTGTCGGAGGTGTCAGTCGCCGTGCGTGCGGTAGTGCTCCTTGAGGGCGTCGACGATGAGCTGCCAGGTTACCTTGGGCAGGATCGAGCCTTCGCGGCGCACGTCGGTGGCCTTGACCCACAGAGCCCGGTCGAGGCGCACCTCGGAGGGACGGCCCTTCGAGTCCCAGTCGCCCGCACCGATGTCGAGCCAGTAGCGTCCGGCGGCGGCCTCCTGGGCGGCGTCGCGCGTGTGGTCCTTGCTGGTCAGCTGTAGGAGGTAGACACCTTCGCCCTGCGCGCCGATGACGACGGCCGGGCGGTCCTTGCCGACCGAGGAGTCTTCCTGGTAGGGCACCCAGGTCCACACGACCTCGCCGGGATCCGCGTCGCCGTCCAGTGACGGGCGTGTACGAGGCGTGGGCGAGCGCCCTCGGCGATGCTCGCTTCTCGGATCGAGGTCTGGGGGCGATTCGAGGTCGCCGGGATCCTCGTAGCGGTGCTGGAGCCGGAAGCGCGGAAGAAGACGAGGACGAACGCGGCTTGGGAGTCGACTTCTTGGTCGACTGACGCTGCTCTCGTCTTGGTGGTCGTGGTGTTCTTCTGCGCCTCCTCTGTGGCGCCGGAGATGACGCCGATGAGGAAGTTGATGATGCCCCTGACGATTGAGTTCATGGGACCAGCATACGGCAGGCGTTGCGGAGCGTGTTTTATCCACAGGGCCCTACGACGATCGCGAGTTATCCACAGGCTTCATGATGGCGCGTGACAGTGCATAACAGGCGGTGCCACTCTGTCGTTGTTCGCAGGTGCACACGCAACAATAGAAAGGCGACGACGATGTTGACTGCAACGATGCACGGACCGATTGTTTCTCTGGATGCACTGGCAGGGGGTGGTACGTCCGAGGGGAGCAATACGAGCGCGACGAGGGCGCGGTCCTCGATTCATGAGTCGGTGCGCTGCGGGGCCGCGGGCAATGTGGACAAGGCGCTTGACCGCGGCCTCGAGGCTTATCGAGAAGAGGGTGCTCCCGTCGAACTGCGTCTGGAGGCCGCCAAGCTCTGCATTGACTGGTACGCGGCTCTCGGATCCTATGGACAGTGTCGGAAGCTGGCCGGTGAAGCTGCGCGGCTGGGGGAGAGATACCTGGAGCGCTGTCATCCGCTGATCCTGATGATGCGAAATTCAGAAGCCTACTGGCTTGCCATCCTCGGTCAGCACGATATGGCGATCCGCAAGTTCTCGGCTCTCCTAGCCGACATGAAGCACTGCCCAGGCCTCGACCCTGATATCCCATCGCCATCCGCAATAACTCCGCGATGCCGTGGAAAGCACACGGGCAAATGGAAGAAGGGCTGCGCGCGTGCTCGCGAGCTCCTGTCGGAGTTGGAGGAGCAGCGCGAGGAGTCCGACATGACGCTGCTGACGGTGCGCGACAACCTCGCTGAGGTCTCTCTGCTGATCGCCGCTACGACGAGGCTATTGCTCTCTACGAGCGCAACATGGACGCTCTGCTGACCGTTGCGGACCACGGTGACTGGCGCGTCCTGCGGCTGCGCAACGAGATTGCGCGCAACACCTGGATGGGCGGGGATCGGGACGCGGGTGAGGACCTCTGGACGGTTCTGGCCGAGGACTGCCGTAGGTACCTGGGGGATCGAGATCCGATGACCGCCCGTATTCGCACGATCCTACTGACTCTCGCGACGCTGCGCGGAGATGAGGGGCGGGCCATGTCGATCGCCCGCAAGCTCCGAGACGACCACCCCGATGACTGGGAAGAATGCGACTTCAGCGAAGCTGCGGCGCTCCTTGCCGAGTCGGAGCGTGGAGAGAGCGGAGGAGGGGAATGAGGAGAGAAATAAAAGGTGTGACGCGTGGCCACTGTGCGCGACTTCCCGCGCCTGAACTGGCACAAACGCCTACGACAATGGGACGATAAGGAGGTTAACGACTTCACGGAGGTTCACGTGCCCATCCCCACGCCCGAGCAGCAGGCGCAGATTCGCCCGGCCCATACCCCGCAGGGGCAGATCCGTAACTTCTGCATCATCGCCCATATCGATCATGGGAAGTCGACGCTCGCGGACCGTAGCTCCAGCTGACCGGCGTCGTCGAGGCGCGCGAGATGCGCGACCAGTACCTCGATCGCATGGACATCGAGCGCGAGCGCGGCATCACGATCAAGAGCCAGGCGGTGCGCATGCCGTGGGCACACGAGGGCACCCCCACGCGCTCAACATGATCGACACGCCCGGTCACGTGGACTTTCACGTACGAGGTCTCCTGCTCCCTGGCGGCGTGCGAGGGTGCGGTCCTCCTATCGACGCTGCGCAGGGCATCGAGGCCCAGACGCTCGCGAACCTGTACTCTGGCCCTCGAGAATGACCTCGCGATCATCCCGGTCCTCAACAAGATCGACCTGCCGGGCGCCCAGCCCGAGAAGTATGCGCACGAGGTCGCTCAGCTGATCGGCTGCGACGAGAGCGAGGTCCTGAAGGTCTCCGGCAAGACCGGCGAGGGCGTCGAGGACTCCTCGATCGCATCGTCGAGGTCGTCCCGGCCCCCGAGGGAGCCCCCTGACGCCCCTGACGCGCGCGATGATTTTCGACCCGTGTACGACACGTACCGCGGCGTCGTCACCCTACGTGCGTGTCGTCGACGGCGTTCTGTCGACCCGTCAGCGCGTGCGCATGATGTCGACGGGCGCCACCCACGAACTCCTGGAGCTGGGCGTCATCTCGCCCGAGCCGAAGCCTGAAGAGGGCATCGGCGCCGGCGAGGTCGGCTACCTGATCACGGGCGTGAAGGACGTTCGTCAGTCCCGCGTCGGCGACACCGTCACCAGCCAGGTGCGCGGCGCAACCGAGCCCCTCGAGGGCTACCGCGACCCGAACCCGATGGTCTTCTCCGGCATCTACCCAGTCGACGGATCGGACTTCCCGGACCTGCGCGACGCCCTCGAGCGCCTCCAGCTCAACGACGCGGCGCTGACCTTCGAGCCCGAATCCTCCGCAGCCCTCGGCTTCGGCTTTCGCTGCGGCTTCCTCGGACTGCTCCACCTGGAGATCATTCGCGAGCGTCTGGAGCGAGAGTTCAACCTTGACCTCATCGCGACTGCCCCGAACGTCGTCTACCGCGTTGTGACGGAGGATGGCACCGAGGTGCGCGTTGATAACCCGAGCGAGTTCCCCGAAGGAAAGATTTCCGAGGTGCGCGAGCCTGTCGTCAACGCGACGATCCTGACGCCCACCGAGTTCACGGGCACCATCATGGAGCTGTGCCAGGAACGCCGTGGCTCGATGCAGGGCATGGACTACCTGAGCGAGGACCGCGTAGAGCTGCACTACCAGCTGCCCCTTGCTGAGATCGTCTTCGACTTCTTCGATCAGCTCAAGTCCCGCACGCGCGGCTACGCCTCGCTGGACTACCAGGAGAGCGGTGAGCAGAGCGCCGACCTCGTCAAGGTCGATATCCTGCTCAACGGTGACCGCGTCGACGCCTTCAGCGCGATCGTTCATCGCGACGGCGCCTACAACTACGGTCAGCGCATGACGAAGCGCCTGAAGGAGCTCATTCCCCGTCAGCAGTTCGAGATTCCGGTCCAGGCCGCTGTCGGTGCGCGCGTCATCGCTCGTGAGACCATTACGGGCCCTGCGTAAGGACATGCTCGCCAGTGCTACGGCGGCGACATCAGCCGTAAGCGCAAGCTGCTCGAGAAGCAGAAGGAAGGCAAGAAGCGCATGAAGTCCATCGGTCGTGTCGACGTGCCGCAGGAAGCCTTCATCGCGGCTCTGACCTCCGACGTTCCGACGGGCAAGAAGTGAGCGGGGATCAGATGAACGAGGCCGTGGAGGGTCACGCTCCCGTCGGCCAGCGAGCGGATCGCCGTCCGGGCGAGGCCCCCGAGGGTACGGTCTTCATGAGCCGCACGAAGTCTTTCACGAGGCGTACGCGCGAGCTGCCTGCGAACCTCGTGCGCACGTGGGAGGCCCACGCGCATCGCTACGTGGTGGAGCCGCGTCGCGGCGTCGGCTACACGACGGTCGCGGAGGATTTCACGCTCGATCTGGCCGAGCTCTTTTGGGCGCAGCGCACCCGTGACGCTCGAGATTGGCTCGGGCACGGGCGAACAGATCGTCGCCGCGGCGGACGCTCATCCTGAGCGCAACTTCCTGGCCCTTGAGGTCTGGGTTCCGGGTATCGCCAAGCTCGTCTCCAAGGCGGTCGAGGCTGGCGTGGATAATATCCGCGTCATCGAGGCCGACGCCGCCCAGGCGCTGCCGATCATGCTGGAGGACGCGTGCCTGGACGAGGTCTGGACCTTCTTCCCCGACCCGTGGCGTAAGGCTCGGCATCGCAAGCGTCGCCTCGTCTCCGATTCCTTCGCGCTGAGGTCGCGCGCCTGCTGCGCGACGGGGAAGTGGCGCCTGGCCACCGACTGGGACGACTACGCCTGGCAGATGCGCGACGTCATCGAAGCGTGCGAGTTCTTCGAGAACCCGCATGCGGGAGAGCGTCCGGACCCGGGAGGATCCGCAGCCGCAGCGTGGCGGATTCGCCCCCGCTTTGAGGGGCGCGTCGTCACGCACTTTGAGACCCGAGGTATCGATGCGGGCCGCCATGCCCACGACATTGTCGGTATTCGCCGTCCGCGTGGCTGAGGCTGGCATGACGTCCGGCGCCGCCTGTTCGCTGGTGGGAGGGTGCTCGTGAGCCCCGCGCAGCCAGACGGTCAGCGCTGGCCAGATGACGGTCTCTGGACCCCGGCCTCGTCGAGGTGGGAGGCCCGGCGTCCGTCTCTCCCTGTACGTGCACGTGCCGTTTTGTCGCGTGCGCTGTGGGTATTGTGACTTCAATACCTACACGGTGGGTTTCGGCCCGGGTGCCCAGGTGGGGGACTACGCTCCGTCGGTCTTGGCCGAGGCCTCGCTGGCAGCTCGCGTCATGGCTGAGTCCGGGCTGCCCGTGCGCGAGGCTGAGACCGTCTTTTTTGGCGGAGGTACTCCAACGATGCTCGATACTGCCGAGCTCGCCGAGATCCTGACGGGCCTGCGTGAGCGCATCGGTATCGCGCCCGGCGCAGAGGTGACCCTCGAGGCCAATCCCTGACACGGTGACGCGCGAGGGGCTGGTGCAGCTGGCCGACGCGGGTTTTACGCGTGTCTCTTTCGGCATGCAGTCTGCGGTCCCCGCGATCCTCAAAACTCTGGACCGCACCCACACGCCCGAGCGGGTGCCCCTCGTCGTCCAATGGGCGAAGGAAGCGGGCCTGTCGACGTCCGTCGATCTTATCTATGGCACGCCAGGGGAGAGCTTCGCCGACTGGGAGACGTCTCTGCGCGCCGCCCTGTCCTACGAGACCGACCACATCAGCGCGTACGCCCTCGTCGTCGAGAGGGGAACCAAGATGGGCGGGCAGGTCGCCAGGGGAGAACTCCCGACCCCGGATCCGGACGACGAGGCCGCCAAGTACGAGCTTGCCGATGTCCTCCTCAGTGAGGCCGGGTACGCCTGGTACGAGATCTCCAATTTTGCGCGCACGACCGACGCGGACCTGACCTCGGGGCTGCCCGTCCACGTTCTACGCGCACGCGTCGGCGCACAACCTTGCCTACTGGCGCGATTGGGATTGGTGGGGCCTGGGCCCCGGGGCGCATTCCCACGTGGGGTGTATGCGCTGGTGGAACGTCAAGAACCCCGCCGCGTACGCCGCACGGCTGCGCGATGGGCGTTCCCCTGCCTACGCGGGGGAGATCTTGGACGAGGATACGCGCGAGCTTGAACGCGTCATGTTGGGCGTGCGCACGTCCGAGGGGATCGAGTTGGCCGGCCTGCCAGGGACTCGGCAGGCGGACGAGGCCGGGGCGGCTCTGGGGCATGGTGCGGTCTCGGGTGGGCGTGTTGCCGCGCTGATCGCGGACGGCCTCATTGATGGTGCCGCCGCCCTCGGGGGACGGGTGATTCTCACGCTGCGTGGCCGGCTGCTCGCCGACTATGTGACCCGCGAATTGATGGGGTATTGAGTCCTTTTTCATGGCACCACTCCGTAATCTGCATGGGGTGGTAAACGATCGTTTTCTTCATTAATTGCCGCAGTTGCGCCTGTATTTATCTAGATACAAGTAAAAGCGTGGATACTTTTATGAGGTATTCATAAGTGATTAGGTGGTGTGAATGTGACAAGCTTGGATTACGTGGCAATACTGTTGACATCATGGTTGAAATATGTTTGCCTAGGTATGTCATGTGAAGCCGTGCTGTCTACTTGTCGTCTCCTTGAGAGGGCTTGTGGAGGGTCAGATACAAGGAAAAGTGTGGTATTGTGACTCTGCGATACGCAGTCATTGCTGACATCGTGGGCTCTCGTACGTTGACCGATCGTGCAGACGCTCAGAGGATCTTTGAAGCAGCCTTGGAACGGGCCAGTGAGGGGCTGGCTCTCCTGCAGGCTCCGTACCCGACGGTGGGTGACGAGTTTCAGGCGGTCGCCTACACGCTCGAGGATGCTCTCCTCCTGACGCTGCGTGCGCAGCTTCTCCTTCCCCCGCAGCTTCAGCTGCGCTTCGGCATCGGTGTCGGTCGGATCGAGGAGTTCGCGTCGGGCGTGCATCGCCAGGCTCCGGCCCGCGGCCGTGGCGCAGAGTCGGCTGCTCTTCAGGATGGATCCGCGTGGTGGGCTGCCCGAGCAGCGATCAATCGTGCGCACGATGTGCAAGATGCCTCGAACCCCTTCATTCGCACGTGGTTCATGGTGCACGCGTCCGTCGAATCCGAGTTCTCCTCGCACTGCCAGACCTGCATCAACGCCATGCTGAGCCTGCGCGATCATTCGATTCTCAAGCTGTCGGCGCGTCATCGTCGCATCACGGCCTCGCTGCTGCTGGGTAAGACGCAGGTGGAGATCGCCCGCGTCGAGAAGCTGTCGCAGCAGGCCATTTCGGACTTTGCTCGGGGCACGGGGGCGGGGCTCATTCAGTCTTCACTCATCATCGCGGAGGCCGCTCGTGCATGAAGTTCTTCTCCTGGGCATCGCCGCCTCGGAGCTGACCGTACTTCTCACCTCTGACCCGCGCCGCTGGTCGCGACGCCTGTCGCTCTTTCTGACGCTGCTCCTCGCAGTGATCTGCTACTCCTGGTTTATCCTGGGTGTGAGCGCCGTTGCGAATGCAATCGGTGCGACTCTCGCGCTCGTGTGGTTCGCTTGGGACCTTGTCGATCCGTCGGCGCGCGGCGTTCTCGCTCGCTGGGCGTTGGCGTCCGTCGGCTTCGTCGCGCTGCTGAGCCTGGATCCGTTGAACTTCCCTCTGCTGTCGCTGCGCTCAGGGCGCCCCATCGACCTGACTATTGCGGTTCTCTTCCTGGTGACGGGTCCTGTGAATCACCTGATCACGGCGATTCTGCAGTGCGCGCGCGGCCGTGCCTCCGCTCCCGTGCCCGGGTGGATCAATGCTCCCGTTCTTCCGGCGATGCCGGTGGTGGATGCGGAAGGCGGCGAAGATGACGCGGAGGAGTCCGCGGAACCCGAAGTCAGCTCAGGTGTGCTACCCGTCTTGGGCGCGCAGGCGGAGGACGAGAGTGACGGCTCTGCGGGAGGGGCGCTGGATCGGGCCGCTCGAGCGTCTGCTCATCATCGTTCTGGCCGGAGCTGGGCGCAGAGGTTGCGATCGCGGCTGTCGTTGCTGCCAAGGGGGTCATTCGATTCCCCGAGATCTCGCAGGATTCGACGGGCGAGAAGGCCGAAGAGTTCCTGATTGGCTCGGTCTCCTCGTGGATTCTGGCCGCTCTCGTGTCGATGCTCATTCGTGTCGTGAGCCTGCACTGATTCCCGTGCCGCTAGAGTATGCCGGGTGAATAGCTCAGATCCCTACGGCCGCAACATTTTCGCCCATGACCCGCACCGCGACGGGCCGGGAGCGCGGCGTCCGCGTTCGCAGGCCGTCCACGTTGAGATCGGCATGGTCCTCGAGGACGTGGCCTCGGGCTGGGTTGGCGCAGTGACGCGCGTGGAGAAGTCTGGTGGTGTTCACCTCGTTGAACTCGAAGATCGTCAAGGCGTACGTCGGTCCTTCCCCCTTGGCCCCGGCTTCTGGCTGGAGGGGCGCCCCATCGAGGCGCTGCCTCCGCGCCCCTGCCCCGCCCAGGCCTCGCCGGGAACCCAGGTGAGTGCGTCGGGGCGGCGCATCACCAACTCCGGATCTTTCGCTCCCGCGTCGAGCGGACCTAAGGTCGCCAAGCGCTCGCGCATCTGGGTCGAGGGGCGCCACGACGCGGAGCTTGTCCAGCACGTGTGGGGCGAGGACCTGGCCGAGGCCGGGATCGCCGTGCAGCTTCTCGAAGGTGTTGACAACCTTGAGGCGATCTTGGAGGTTTTCGGCCCGACGGACACCGCGCGTGCGGGCATTCTCGTCGACCACATGGTTCCCGGTTCGAAGGAGTCGCGCATTGCCGAGGCAGTGTCGGCGCGTTGGCCGGGCGCGGTCCTCGTGCTCGGCCATCCGTTCGTCGACATCTGGCAGGCTGTCAAGCCCGCCCGTGTTGGCCTTGAGCGCTGGCCCGACATTCCGCGTGGCACCGATATCAAGCATGGAACCCTCGAGGCTCTCGGCTGGCCGCACGCTGACCAGCGTGACATCGCCGTGGGGTGGAAGCGGATCCTGTCGACCGTGCGCACCTACCGCGACCTTGAGCCGGCGCTGCTGGGGCGGGTTGAGGAGCTCATCGACTTCGTGACCGTGCCCTGGGCGCAATGACTTGCGTCGCCCAGTGTGAGGTTCGCGCTGGGCGCACACCTGGCGCGGCCCTCATGTCGCCCCCGATTGGCTGCGAGGAGTAGCATTGGCACTCAGGAAGCAGGAGTGCCAGAACGGGAGGAGATGGCATGACACGCAACAGTGCACAAAACCGCAGGCTCGACGTCCTGCGCGCCATCGTCACCCAGTACGTGGCCACCCGCGAACCCGTCGGCTCCAAGGCGATCGCCGCCGGAGGCCTCGGCGTCTCATCCGCGACCATCCGCAACGACATGGCGGTGCTGGAGGAAGCCGGCCTCATCTATCAGCCCCACACCTCTGCGGGGCGTGTGCCGACCGACCGCGGCTACCGCGTGTTCGTTGATCGACTCGCGGAGCTCAAGCCGATGAGCGGGCCGGAACGCCACGCCCTCGAGACCTTCCTGGCTGAGTCCATCGATATCGACGACGTCGTGGAGCGCTCCGTTCGTCTCCTCGCCCAGGTGACGCATCAGGTGGCCCTCGTGCAGTATCCGGGGGCGCGCGTGCGCGTCCTCAAGCACCTCGAGGTCGTCGCTCTGGCTCCCGGTCGCGTCCTTGTCGTCGTCATCACCGCGGACGGCGAGGTCGGGGAGCGCAGCCTCACTCTTCACGCGCCCCTCGACGATGGGCAGCTGCGCGAGGTACGCGAACACCTGCGCCACCACTGTGACGGCGCGACCTCTGCGACCGCGCAGGCCTGCGTTGACGAGGCCACGGCCTCGGCCCGGCCTGAGCTGGTCGGAACCGTCGCCGCGATCGGTTCAGCTCTCACGGACGTCCTGAGCGGTCAGAGCGAGTCGAAGATCGTTGTCGCGGGCGCTGCGAACCTGGCCCGTGGCGCCCTCGACTTTCACGACATTGCCCCCGTCCTTGACGCTCTCGAGGAGCAGGTTGTCCTCATGCGTCTCTTCGCCGAGGCCGACCCGGGCGCTGACGTGCACGTGAGTATCGGCGCCGAGAATCCCCACGACGGCCTGGCGGAAGCCGCCGTCGTCACGGGCACGTACCGTGCCGGCGCCGGCGACTCCGTCGGATCCGCGCACCTGGGCATCGTTGGCCCCATGCGCATGGACTACGCACGAACCATGAGCTCTGTGCGAGCAGTCGCCGCCTACCTATCACGCTATCTCGCCTCCCAGCACGGCGACTAATGTCGGCCCACAGACGTTGATGAACATCCCCCCACGAGAAGAAAGAACAGCCGTGAGAGACTACTACGAGGTTCTCGGTGTCACCCGTGACGCCAGCCAGGACGAGATTAAGAAGGCCTACCGCAAGCTCGCGCGTAAGCTTCACCCCGACTACGCGGGAGCCGACTCCGAGGAAGCCTTCAAGGAGCTGTCCGTCGCCTACGAGACGCTCTCGGATCCCGAGAAGCGCCAGATGTACGACATCGGTGGTCCTGATGCTCTGCGCGGTGGTGGCACGGGTGCGGGCGCCGGCTTCGGTGGATTCTCCGACATCTTCGAAGCCATGTTCAGCGGTGGCTTCGGCGCCTCCGCTGCGGGCCCGGCTTCCCGCGTGCGTCGCGGCAAGGACAAGCAGGTGACCGTCGACATCACCCTGGAGGACGCCGCCTTCGGTGCCGCCAAGGAGGTCTCTTTCGACACTCACGTCCTGTGCGACGCCTGCAACGGCTCGATGTGCCAGCCGGGCACCTCGCCCACGCAGTGCACCACCTGTCACGGCTCGGGCTTTATCACCCAGATTCAGAACTCGCTCTTCGGCCGTATGCAGACGCAGGCGCCCTGCCCGTCGTGTCAGGGATACGGCAACATGATTGCCACCCCGTGTGCCGAGTGCTCGGGAGCGGGTCGCGTGCGCACTCGTCGCACCCTTAACATCAACATCCCGGCCGGTGCCAGCGAGGGGACACAGATTCGTGTCAGCGGCGAGGCCGAGGTTGGCCCCGGCGGTGGCCCGAACGGTGACCTGTACCTGCTGATCCGCGAGAAGAAGCACCCCGTGTTCGATCGCCGAGGCGACGACCTGCACACGTGGATCACGATCCCGATGACCACGGCGGCGCTGGGCACCGAGTTCGAGCTGGACACCCTCGACGGTAAGAAGACCGTGACGATTAATCCCGGGCACGCAGCCCAACGACGACATCGTTCTGGAGGGCCTGGGCGTCGGTCACCTGCAGCGCTCGGGGCGTGGTTCGATGCACGTGCACGTGGACGTTCAGATTCCCAAGAAGCTCGACGACAAGTCGCGCGAGCTGCTCGAGGAGCTGGCGAAGGTCCGCGGCGAGGTTCGCGTGGAGCCTCATCGTCAGCAGGCCTCGTTCTTTGATAGGCTCCGCGACACCTTCATGGGGTGATGCACCGTGACGCTGCCCGTTTTCCTCGCTGAGGACCTGACCCCGCCCTTAGCGTCTCTGTCCGTGGGGGAGAGCGCGACGCTTGGAGGAGCCGAGGGGCGTCACGCAGCCTCCGTGCGCCGCATCGGCGCGGGGGAGTGGGTCGACGTCGTCGACGGCGCCGGTGCGCGCGCGACGTGCGAGGTAAGTGGGAGCGATAAGGCCTCGCTGTCCCTGGTCGTGCGCGAGCTCGTCCGGGAGGACGCCTCGAGTCCCGAGGTCATCCTCGTCCAGGCGCTCGCCAAGGGTGGGCGCGACGAGGCCGCCGTCGAAATCTGCACGGAGATCGGCATCGACCGGGTGATCCCGTGGGCCTCCCAGCGTGCGATCGTCCTGTGGAAGGGCCCGAAGGCTGAGAAGGGGCGCGCGAAGTGGGAGGGCGTGGCCCGCGCGGCCGCCAAGCAGTCACGCCGCGCCTTCGTTCCGGTCGTCGAGGACGTTAAGGACAGCCGCGAGCTCGCCTCCTGGGTCGCCTCCCTGATCGGCGAGGCCGGGGTGGCCTTCGTCTGTCACGAGGAGGCGATGGATTCGCTCGGTGCCGCTCTCGCCCGCGTTCAGGAGTCTCGCGCGGACGTGACTCTGCCCGCACGCATTGCCCTCATCGTGGGCCCCGAGGGTGGCATCGGAGCTGAGGAGACGGCGCAGCTGGTGGACGCCGGTGCCCGCGCGATTGGGCTGGGAGACAACGTCCTGCGCTCCTCCACGGCCGGCGCGGTCGCACTCACGCTGATCCGCGCCGCCGCGGGGAAGTACTAGGATTCGTCAGCTCTCAAACCCGGAGATCCGCGCGCTCAGCGTGTGGGTCTCGCCCGCGTTCAGGGCGATCACGTCCGTGCCGGAGTTGAAGGCGTTGGGCGGGCAGCTCATCGGCTCGACGGCCACGCCCACGCGGTCGATGTAGTCGGCCGAGTAGACCTGGAGCCAGCGCGCATCCGAGGACAGTGACACGCCGACGCCAGAAGCCGGGTCGCGCAGTGTCGCGGCCCAGGTTCCCTCGGGCAGGCCTGCGAAGGCGTGGTCCAGTTGGGAGGCGCCGATGATGGTAGGGGAGCGGAAGTCCAGCCCGAAGGAGGCCACGTCGTGGGCGGCCACCGGGATCATGGACGCGTCGGCCTCGTAGATGATCGACGCGGGATTCTCGAGCTCCAGCTCGTCTGCTGGTAGCCCGTCGACGGCCAGGTATGGGTGGAAGCCGACGCCGTAGGGGGCGGTGCTCTCGCTGATGTTCGTCGCCGACAGCTCGACGGTGAGACCAGCGTCCGCGTCCAGGCTGTAGCGCGCGTGCGCGAGAAGCGCCCACGGGTAGGAATAGCGCGCTGCAATGAGGGTGCGCAGGAGGACAGAGGACGAGTCGGCCTCGGCGATCTCCCACTCCTGGAAGGCCACGAAACCGTGGAGCGCAGTCCCGAAAGCGGGCTCGTCGACGGGAAGGTCGTAGGAGCTTCCCTTCCATGAGTAGGAGCCGCCTGCGACGCGATTCGGCCACGGCATGAGCACCTTGCCCAGGTATCCCGGGGGGCACTCGTTCACGACGTGGGAGACAATGAGCTCGTGCCCGCGGTAGCGAAGGCCAGCCAGACCGGCGCCGACGGTGACGATCCGCGCCTCGTAGTCCCCGGCCTGTAAAACGATCTCGCGCCCCGATGCACTCCGGTCCAACATTGATGCTCCTTCGCATGCACTGAACATGAATAACACTCATTCTAAACGGAGTTGAGTCGTCTGGGGCTTTGCGAGCGCGTATCCTTATAGAGAATGACTCTCAACTGAAAGGAGTGCCTCGGCCCATGGCACACGAGATCACCGACGAATTCGTCGCATCCCTGCACACATCCTCAGACTCCGCCCGCGCGGTTGCACGCAACGCGGTCTCCCACGCCGGCGTCGAGCCGGTCGCCTTCGACCGCGCCAAGGTGGTCGCCACCCCCACGGTCGTGTCCCACAAGGTGGACGACTGGAAGGTGACGTCGCAGAAGAAGTCCGGCCGCTGCTGGCTCTTCTCCTCCCTGAACCTGCTGCGCTCGACCGCGCGCACCCGCCTGGGGTCAAGGACTTCGAGTTCTCGCAGAACTACGTGCTGTTCTGGGACAAGTTCGAGCGCGCCAACTTCTTCCTCACCGACATCATCGCGACCGCGAAGACCGAGGAGCTCGACGGCCGCCTCCTGCAGTTCCTGCTCGGCGACGTCCTCTCCGATGGCGGCCAGTGGGACATGGCGGTCTCCCTCTACCTCAAGCACGGCCTCGTCCCCAAGGTCGCGATGCCCGAGACCGAGTCCTCCGGCCACACCGCCCCCATGAACGCCCGCCTGAAGGTCGTCCTGCGCCGCACGGCCCTCGAGCTGCGCTCCCTCGTTGAGGCCGGCGCCTCCGAGGAGGAGATTCTCGAGGTCAAGGAGGCCGCGCTGGCCGACGTGTGGCGTATCCTCGTCATCTGCCTGGGCGAGCCCCCGGCCTCTTTCGAGTGGGAGTGGCGCGACGACAAGGACGAGTTCCACCGCGACGGCGTCCTCACCCCGCGCGAGTTCTACCAGCGCTACGTGGACGTGGACCTCACGCAGTACGTGTGCCTCGTCGATGACCCGCGCGCCGAGCACCCCAAGGGCCACACCCTGACGGTCGACCACATGGGCAACGTCGTGGGCGGGCGGCCGATCCTCTACGTGAACACCCCCGTCGAGCAGATCCGTGAGATCACGGCCTCCATCCTGGCCTCGGGCCGCGCCGTCTGGTTCGGCGCCGACTGCGGCCAGCAGTCCGACCGCGCCTCCGGCCTGTTCGTCGAGGGCCTCTACGACTTCGACAACCTCTTCGGCGTGGACTTCTCCACCTCGAAGGAGCAGCGTGTCAACACGGGCGAGTCCGCGATGAACCACGCGATGCTCTTCACGGGCGTCGACATCGACGAGGAGGGCAACGCCCGCCGCTTCCGCGTGGAGAACTCCTGGGGCGAGGAGCCCGGTGAGAAGGGCTTCTTCACGATGGACGCCGCCTGGTTCGACGCCAACGTGTTTGAGGTGGCTGTGCACGTGGACGACCTGCCCGCCGAGCTGCGCGCGGTCATCACCGAGGAACCGCTGCACCTGCCGGCATGGGACCCGATGGGGGCGCTGGCCTGAGGACGACCGGTGTGACCCGGTGAACGGTGGCCGTCGCGTCGGGCCGTTCGCTATGTGACCTCCCTCAGCACGGGGCGGGTGGAGTGGGACAATTGTTCCGCGACACCCGCCCCGTTATCTGTGGAGGACATATGAGCACCGACGTGACCCGCGACTTCGCCTTCGGCCTGCCCAAGGCTGAGCTGCACCTGCACCTGGAAGGCACCCTCGAGCCGGACCTGAAGCTGGCCCTCGCCCGCAAGAATGGCGTCGACATCGGCCAGTCCACGGTCGAGGAAGTCCAGGCGACCTACCAGTTCAACGACCTGACGTCCTTCCTGGCCGTCTACTACCCGGCGATGGACGTCCCTCCAGGACGAGGACGACTTCCACGACCTGGCCGCCGCCTACTTCGAGCGCGCCCGCGCCAACGGTGTCGTGCGCGCCGAGTGCTTCTTCGACCCGCAGGCCCACACCTCGCGCGGCATCGCCATCGAGACGGTCATCCGCGGCTATCACCGCGCCGTCGTCGAGGCCCGCGAGGCCGGCCTGTCTGCCGACCTCATCCTGTGCTTCCTGCGCGATATGAGCGCCGAGTCCGCGCTCGAGACCCTCCAGGCAGCGTTGCCCTACAAGGACATGTTCATCGGCGTGGGCCTGGACTCCGACGAGCGCGACAACCCGCCCACGAAGTTCGCCGAGGTCTTTGCCCTGGCCCGCGAGTCCGGCCTGCACGTGACGATGCACTGCGACATCGACCAGGTCGGCTCGATTGATAACATCCGCGCGGCCCTCACCGAGCTGGGCACCGAGCGCCTCGACCACGGCACGAACATCGTCGAGGATCCCGAGCTGGTCGCCTACGCCCGCGACCACGGCATCGGCCTGACCTCGTGCCCCCTGTCCAACTCCTTCGTCACCGAGGAGATGAAGGGCAAGGAGATCGTCGAGCTGACCGCCGCGGGCGTGAAGGTGAGCGTCAACTCCGACGACCCCGCCTACTTCGGCGGATACGTCGGCGACAACTACCTGGCGCTTGCCGAGCGTTTCGACCTCGGCCGCGAGGACCTGGAGCGCATCGCCCGTAACTCCATCGAGATCGCCTGGATCTCAGATGACGAGAAGGCTGAGCTGCTCGCCCGCGTGGACCGCTTCGTGTCCGAGAACTGACCATCGACGAACGAGGCCGGGGCTGAGGGGCGTGAACGCGCGGATCAGCCCCGGCCTCGTCGTCCGTGGGGGAGCGCTATTCTCACGTTGCACGCGGGGTGGACACGAGCTGTCACAATTGGCCACCCCGTGAACGCACCCGGCACGGTGGCTGCGAGACTGCAAAGATAGTAACCATGACGAACCACACGAAGCCGACGTTGTTGATTTCCAACGTCCTGCCGGCACGCCCGGGGGACGAGGCATACAACAACATCTGCATGCGCCTGTGGGATCGTCTCCTTGAGGCCGCGCTGCCGAACTGGAACGTCATCCGCGAGTACGCGCAGGAAGATGGTGCCGAGGGCGCCGCCCTGCGCGCCCAGCACGCGGACGCCATCATCATCATGGGCGGCGAGGACGTCCACCCCAGCCTGTACGGCGCCTCCCAGGGCTACGAGGCCGAGGGGCGTCACTGGTACCGCGCCGACCGCGGACAGATCGCCCTCGTCGACTACGCCGTGCGCACGGGCACCCCGCTCCTGGGGATTTGCCGCGGCATGCAGATCATCAACACGGCGCTCGGCGGCACGCTCGAGCAGCACATCGAGGGCGCGCATGGCACGCATCACGAACAACCGGATCCTGTCCGATCACCGCTTCATCCGCCACAGCGTGCGCGTTGGCGAGGGAACGAACCTCGCGCGCGCCCTGGCCCCCGTCCTCACCGACTCCGAGCTGGTCATCTCGTCGGCGCACCACCAGCGCGTGGATCGCCTCGCGCAGGGCCTCCAGGTCAGCGCCTACGCCCCCGACGGCACGATCGAGGCCGTCGAGTCAATCGACGCCCCCGTCATCGGCGTGCAGTGGCACCCCGAGGACCCCGCCGCTGATATCTCCCAGCTGCACGCGCTCCTCGGCCACCTGGATGCGCGCCGCGCTCCCCGCCTCGAGAGGCCTCGACTACCCTGGTCGCATGACCATCTCCCCGGGAACGAACTTCGACGACCCCCGATTCTGCGACGACGAGCGCACACCCGTGCAGCGTATGCGCGACGGTGACTACTACGTTGCGGACGACGAACTCGCCGCATCTGCGAAGCGCGCGGTACGCCTCCTGAGCCTCTACGAGCAGGCGCATCCCACCGACCCGGACATCGCCCGCTACCTGCTGGCCCAGGTGCTCGGCCAGGTGGGGGAGGGCGTCGACATTCGACCGCCCCTGCGCGTTGACTACGGGTACAACATCTCCATCGGAGACGGCTCTTGGGTCAACTACGGGCTGACCGTGCTCGACGTCGCCCCGGTCGTCATCGGTGCCGACGTCCTCATCGGCCCCAACTGCTCGCTCTACACGGCGATCCACCCGACCGAGCCCGGGCCTCGTCGCGCGAAATGGGAGTCCTCAGCGCCGATCACCCTCGAGGACAACGTGTGGCTGGGCGGCTCCGTCGTCGTGTGCCCGGGCGTCACCATCGGGGAGAACTCGATCATCGGCGCGGGCGCCGTCGTCACCCGAGACATCCCCGCCAACTCCATCGCGGTGGGCAACCCCGCCCGCGTCATCAAAAACCTGGACCCCACCACGCCGCGCGCCATCGAAGCGGCGGGCGTCGGAGTCATCGCACACACGGGAGATCACGCATGAGCATCCTGCCGATCTGCATCACGGGGGAGCCTGTCCTGCACCGGGTTGCGGACCCCGTCGATTCCTTTCGATTTGAGCTGAGCGACCTCGTCGCCGACATGATCGAGACGATGCACGCCGCGCCCGGTGTTGGCCTCGCCGCACCCCAGGTGGGCGTCGGCTCCCAAGTCTTCGTGTGGAGGTACGGCGGCGCAGGCTCCTTCGACACCCAGTACCGCGACGTTCTCCAGCTCGACGAGGCCCCTGCGCGCGGCTTCAACACGGTGCTGCACGGCGTCGTCGTCAACCCCACGCTCGACCTCGTGTGGGATACCGAAGGGGCGGGAGCCATCCTGCCCGAGGAACCCGACATCGCGCTCGAATCCGAGGGCTGCCTGTCCGTGCCCGGCTACGGATACCCCCTACGACGCGCGCTCGGTGCGGTCCTGCGCGGCTACGACGTGGACGGCAACGCCATCGAGGTCAGAGCGCGCGGATGGCTCGCGCGCATCTTCCAGCACGAATACGACCACCTGCAGGGCACCCTCTACGTCGACCGTCTCGCGCAGCCCTACGCCGACGAGGTCCAGCGGGTCATCGCCGAACGCGGATGGGGCGCCAGCGGACACACGTGGACCCCGGGGGAGCGGGCCTAAGCCGCTTCCTCCCGGGGTCCCGGTACGTTCGCGTCAGTGGACCAGGAAGCCCAGCGAACGGAAGTAGTTGCGGACCTCCTCGGTGGCCTCGGGCGTGGGGGCCTTCGTGTCCTCCAGCTGATACTCCAGGCCGAGGGAGTGCCACTTTATCCTTTGCCCAGCTGATGGAAGGGCAGGACCTCAATGCGATCGATGACGTCCTTCCAGCGCGACAGATCTCGCCGACCTGGCGTACGTTCTCGGGGTCGTCGGTCAGACCCGGAACCAGCACGAAGCGGATCCAAATGCGGGTGGCGCCACCGCGAGCCGCGATGCGGTCGCCGAACTCGATCGTGGGCGCCAGGGAACGCCCCGTCGCCTTCTTGTAGGTCTCCTCGTTGCCGCTCTTGACATCCAGGAGCACCAGGTCGATCGCGTCGAGCATCTCGTCGTCGCAGTTCGCGCCCAGGAACCCCGAAGTGTCGATGCAGGTGTGCACGCCCATCTCCTTGGCGCCCATGAGAATGCGCTTGGCGAACTGAGGCTGCATGAGAACCTCGCCGCCGGACAGGGTGATGCCGCCCTGTGTCGTGCGGAAAATACGGCGGTAACGCGCGATGCGGGAGAGCAGCTCCGTGTCGGACACGGGAGCGCCGTCCTTCATGAGGAAGGTGTCGGGGTTGTGGCAGTACAGGCAGCGCAGCGGACAGCCGTTAAGGAACACCGTCATGCGAGTGCCGGGGCCGTCAACGGCGGTGACGAGCTCCCACGAGTGAATGGAACCCAGCGTGCCCTCACGCATGCGACGCAGGCGCTCGGAGCGCTCCAGGTCCGTGATCTCCTCCAGACCTTCGACGCCGGCGCCGACGGTACGTGATTGGGGAGCTTGGAAGTCCTGCTCGCGGAACGTGGGGAGAGCGAGGGGCTGCGACATGATTCCTTCTTCGCGGTTGAGTGGGTGCGGTGGCCGTGATGGGAACGAGGCCGGGCGGCGTCAGCGGTGCGCGCCGACGTGGGCAGACATAGTAGTGGGGCGCCGAGCGTTGCCCGACGCCCCACTCCAATCAGCTATCAGGCCGAGTGGTGGAAGGTGCGGGACAGAACGTCCAGCTGCTGCTCACGGGTGAGCTTGACGAAGTTAACGGCGTAGCCGAAACGCGAACGGTCAGGTTCGGGTACTTCTCGGGGTGCTCCATGGCGTCCTTCAGCGTGGACTCCTCGAGAACGTTGATATTCGCGTGGTACAGGCCTTCCTTGTCGCCGCGCTCTTCGCGGGCGGCCTTCATGTCGGCGAGGCGCTCTTCGTAGGTCTTGGTTGCCATAACATTTCTCCTTTTGTGAGATTCCGGCGGTGCCGGCTTGGGTGGGTCGCGGTGCGGCTCACCCACGAGTGGTGGGTGGCGGGGATCAACACGGGTGGCGCATCGATCCCCGCCGATGGTGGATCAGTAGCCCTTGGTGCCGTCGTAGGCGCAGGAATCGTCCGGAACGAAGCCGGCGTCGAGGATGCCGACCAGGTTCTGGATCTGCTCTTCCTTGGAGCGGCCCAGGCCCTGCGGGGTGATCGTGTTCGTCAGCGAGATGCCGTCAAGGCGCGTCGTTGTAGTCCAGCTTGCCGACCGACAGCATGGAAGCGACCATGCCGTGCGTGTCGATGCCGTTCTCCGGGTTCGCGCCGGGGGCGAAGGGGGTGCCCTTCTGGTGGCCCGACGGGAAGGAGCCGGTGGCCTTGCCGTAGACGACGTTCGAGGTGATCGTCAGGACCGACTGGGTCGGGATCGCGTCGCGGTACATGGGGATGGCGCGGATCTTGTCCATGACGGTGTGGACGACGGTCGCGGCGATGTCGTCGGCGCGGTCATCGTCGTTGCCGTAGGTCGGGAAGTCGCCCTCGGTGCGGTAGTCGACGACCAGGCCGGTCTCGTCGCGGATCGGGTAGACCTTCGCGTACTTGATGGCGGCCAGCGAGTCGGCAACGATGGACAGACCGGCGATGCCGCAGCCCATGGTGCGAATGATCTCGGAGTCGTGCAGCGCCATCTCGATGGACTCGTAGGCGTAGCGGTCGTGGCAGTAGTGGATGATGTTGAGGGCCTCGACGTAGGTGCCAACGACCCAGTCCAGCATCTCCTCGTAGCGCTTCCACACGTCATCGAAGTCGAGCGGGCCGTCACCCTGGACGGGCTCGTAGCCTTCCATGACCTGCTTGCCGCTCATCTCGTCGCGGCCACCGTTGATGGCGTAGAGCAGGGCCTTGGCGGCGTTCACACGCGCGCCGAAGAACTGCATCTGCTTGCCGACCTTCATGGGGGAGACGCAGCATGCGATGGCGGCGTCGTCGCCCCAGTGGGCGCGGATCTGCGGATCGGACTCGTACTGGATCGACGAGGTGTCGATCGAGATGAGGGCGCAGAACTCCTTGTAGCCGCGGGGCAGGTTCTCGTCCCAGAAGATGGTGATGTTCGGCTCGGGGGCCGGGCCGAGGTTGACCAGCGTCTGGAGCAGACGGAACGAGGTCTTGGTGACCAGCGTACGGCCGTCGTCGCCGAAGCCGGCGTCCGACCAGGTGGCCCAGTAGGGGTCGCCCGAGAAGATCTGGTCGTAGGCGATGGTGCGCAGGAAGCGGGTGATACGCAGCTTGATGACGAGGGCGTCGATGATCTCCTGGGCGCCGGACTCATCCAGCGTGCCGTTCTTCAGATCGCGCTCGAAGTAGACATCGAAGAAGCCGGACAGGCGGCCGATCGACATGGCGGCGCCGTCCTGGGACTTCACGGAGGCCAGGTAGCCGAAGTAGGTCCACTGCACGGCCTCGTGCGCGTTGGTGGCCGGGCCGGAGATGTCGTAGCCGTAGGACTGTGCCAGGTTCTTCAGCTTCTTGAGGGCCTTGATCTGCTCGGAGTGCTCCTCGCGGTAGCGCGCCCAGTGCTCGGAGAAGGGCTCGTTCGCGTAACGATCCTTGTCCTTTTCCTTCTCGGCGATGAGGTGGTCAACGCCGTAGAGGGCAACGCGGCGGTAGTCGCCGATGATGCGACCGCGGCCGTAGCGTCCGGCAGACCGGTGATGATGTGGGAGGAACGAGCGGCACGAATACGCGGCGTGTAGATATCGAAGACCGCATCGTTGTGGGTCTTGCGGTACTTGGTGAAGATCTTCTTCACCTCGGGGTTGTACTCCATGCCGGCCTCGTGAATGGCCGTCTCGACCATGCGCCAGCCGCCGTTCGGCATCATCGCGCGCTTCAGGGGGGCATCGGTCTGCAGGCCGACGATCACGTTGTCGTCCTCGCAGATGTAGCCGGGCTTGAAAGCATCGATGTCGGCGGGGGTGTCCGTGTCGATGTCGAGGATGCGCACCTTGCGCTCTTCGGAGAGGTACTTCTCTTCGAGAGTGTTCCACACGCGCAGGGTCTTCTCGGTCGGCCCTGCCAGGAACGAGGCGTCGCCCTCGTACGGGGTGTAGTTCAGCTGGATGAAATCACGAACGTCGATTTCATCGCACCAGTTACCCTTTACGAAACCTTCCCAGGCCTTCTGGTCTGCTGTCGTCATTCTTCCTCTTCTCGGATGTCCGTATCCCGTTGTGGGGACGGTATGTTCGGAGCGAAGCTCCATGTGCGTCGGATTCCAACGCTTGGGCCCATTGTCCTACGGTTTGGGGGGTCTCGACAACCCATATCGACCGACAGTCTATGTTCTGTGTCTCAGGATATGGGCCCAAAGTCTCTGTCGGTCAAATTGTGGGACCAAGGTCCTTAAGAGAGGAGGGCTTTGACCGCCTACACTGGTATCAGTGCCCGTCCCACAAAGGAGATAAAGTCCTATGTCTGCACCCCGTCCTGTCCTCGGAGTTGGCGTTCTTGGAGCCGGAACTGTCGGTAGCCAGGTCGTTCGCATTCTTCAGTCAAGTCGCGAGGATTTCGCCGCTCGCTCGGGCGCAGAGATGGAGGTGCGCCGCGTCCTCGTCCGCAATGTGGATGCCCCGCGTGACGCTCCGATCGACCGCGAGCTGCTGACGACCGACCCGGCCGAGGCGATCGACAACATGGATCTCGTCGTCGAGCTGATCGGCGGCATCGAGCCCGCGCGCACCCTCGTGCTGCGCGCCCTCAACCAGGGCATCTCGGTCGTCACCGGCAACAAGGCGCTCCTGGCCGCGCACGGTCCCGAGCTGTACGAGGCCGCCGCGTCCAACGGTGCCGACCTCTACTACGAGGCGGCCGTCGCGGGTGCCGTCCCCGTCGTGTACGGCCTGCGCGAGTCCCTCGCCGGCGACCGCATCACGACCGTCATGGGCATCGTCAACGGCACGACGAACTTCATCCTGGACGCGATGAGCACCAAGGGGCTGAGCTACGAGGATGCTCTCAAGCAGGCGCAGGACCTTGGTTTCGCCGAGGCCGACCCCACCGCCGACGTCGAGGGTTTCGACGCCGCCGCCAAGTGCTCCATCCTGGCCTCCCTGGCCTTCCACACGCGCGTCGGCATTGACGACGTCGCCGTCGAGGGTATCTCCAGCATCACCAAGGAAGACATGGAGGAGGCCGCTCGCGTCGGCCACACCATCAAGCTCCTGGCTATTGCCGAGCGTCGCATCGGCGAGGACGGTCGCGAGGGCGTCGCCATGCGCGTCCACCCCGCCCAGGTCCCCTCCGATCACCCGCTCGCTTCCGTCGACGGCGCTTTCAACGCGATCCTCGTTGAGGGCGAGGCCGCGGGTCGTCTCATGTTCTACGGCCAGGGAGCGGGCGGCGCTCCCACGGCCTCGGCTGTTCTGTCCGACCTCGTCGCTGCGGCGCACCACCGCGCCTTCGGCGGGCATGCCCCGCGTGAGTCGGTCTACGCTCACCTGCCGATCCTCGATCCCGGCTCGACGCACACGCGCTACCAGATCCGCCTCCAGGTCGAGGACCGCCTCGGCGTCCTGTCCGACGTTGCCGGAATCTTCGCCCGCCACGGCGTCTCGATCCAGTCCGTGCACCAGCGCAACGACGAGGTGCCCGGCGCCTGCGTCATCGTCGTGACCAGCCACCGCGCCCGCGAGGCCGACCTGCGCGCCGTCGCACGTGCGTTGTCCGTCTCCGACGCGGTGCGCGAGGTGACCTCCACGATCCGCGTTGAGGGTGAGTGACGTGCGCCTGCGTGATGACTTCGTCGCGGTGAAGGTTCCCGCGACCAGCGCGAACCTCGGCCCCGGATTCGACTCCATGGGTCTGGCTCTCGACCTGTGGGACGAGGTCTCGGTCCACGCGACGACGGGGGCGACCTCGGTCGTCGTTGAGGGCGAGGGAGCCGGAAACGTTGAGCAGGGCGAGGACAACCTCGTCGTGCGCGCCCTGCGCCTCGCGCTCGACCGCGTCGGCGCGCCCCAGGTTGGCGTGCGTATGCACTGCACGAATCGCATCCCCCATTCCCGAGGCCTGGGTTCCTCTGCGAGCGCGATCGTCGCCGGCGTGACGCTGGCGCGTGCCCTCATCGGTGACGCCGACGTGCTCGACCGCCGGGAGATCCTCGAGATTGGCTCGCAGATGGAGGGGCACCCTGACAACGTGGCTCCCGCCGTCTTCGGCGGCGCGACCGTGTCGTGGATGAATGACGAGACGTCCGAGGTTGGCAGCGTTCGCTTGACTCCACCCGAGGGCATTAGCCCGGTCGCCTTCATCCCCGACTTCGAGCTGCGTACCGCCGCCGCGCGTGCCGCGCTGCCCGCGACCGTGCCCCACGGCGACGCGAGCTTCAACGTTGCTCGCGGCGCTTTGCTGGCCGCCGTGCTCTCGGGCAACGCACAGGCGGGCGGAGGAGCGGACCTGCACGCACTCCTCATGGAGGCCACGCGCGATCGCCTGCATCAGGAGCAGCGTCGGGCCGCGATGGAACCCTCCCTCGCCCTCGTCGATTGGCTGCGCGGCGCTGGCTTTGCCGCCGTCGTCTCCGGCGCGGGCCCGACGGTCCTCTCCCTGGAGTCCGTCGGCGCCGACATCCGCCGGGATGCGGCGGCTGCCGGGTGGCGAGTCGTCCCGATGGGGGTGGCCCCCCAGGGTGTCCAGACCACTCGCGGAAGCCTCTCGAAGGTGGAATTCTGAGCGTTTACGCGCTGTGAGTTTCTGCGCAAGCACCGCCAGCCGTGCCGTCTGATCGACAGCGGGCTGGCGGTCTTGCTATATTTTTTTCAGGTCGAGACGAATGTTCGACTTCGGCCTTCGCGATGCGCCTCTTTTGCGCATCTTCCTGATCAAGCTTTTTCATGTGCTTGAGCAATCACCTCGCCCGCTGTGGGCGCATTCCAGAAGGATCACTTCGTGAGCAACGAAACCTCCGCCGAGACGACCGCGTCGCTGTCGGCGATGAAGCTGCCTGAGCTGAAGGCTCTGGCCGCCTCCCGCGGCCTCAAGGGCATCTCCCAGCTTCGTAAGTCCCAGCTGATCGAGCTGCTGAGCAACGGCGCCGGCGCCTCGACCCCGCAGGAAAAGGCTCCCCGCAAGGAAGCCGCTGCCTCGTCCGAGAAGAAGGCTGACAAGGCTGAGAAGCCGGCCGCCGACAAGTCGGTTGAGCAGGCTTCTGCCTCCGACGCGCCGGCCGAGGCTCCGCGACGCTCTCGCCGCCGCCGCGCGGTGAGCCAAGGTGCCGTCGAGCCCGCGCACGTCACCCTCGACCTGCCCCTGCCGGCCGCCGAGCGCACCGAGCCCACTCCGGGCCCGACACGACCGTCGTCGAGACCGTCCTGAACATCGAGCTGCCCGACGGCGATGACACCGAGGCGCGTCGCCCCCGCCGTGAGCGCGGCCGCCGTGGTCGTCGCGACCGCGAGAACCGTGAGAACCGTGGCGAGGGCCGTGAGAATCGCGAGAACCGCGGTGAGGGGCGTGAGAACCGTGAAGCCCGCCCCGCGCGCGGCGGCGAGGACAACCTCGCGCCGATCGCCGGCATCCTCGACATCCAGGAAAACCACGCATTCGTGCGTACCTCCGGCTACCTGCCCGGCCCGAACGACGTCTACGTGACGCTCGGCAACGTGCGCCGCTGGGGCCTGCGCGCCGGCGACGCGGTCGCCGGTGCCGTGCGCCTGCCCGCGAGGGCGAGCGTCAGCGCCAGAAGTACAACGCCCTCGTGCGCGTTGACTCCGTCAACGGCATGACCATCGAGCAGGCACAGGCGCGCCGCGAGTTCGGCAAGCTGACCCCGGTCTACCCCTCCGAGCAACTGCGCATGGAGACCTCTCCCAAGGCCTACACGCCGCGCGTCATCGACCTGGTCGCCCCCGTCGGCAAGGGCCAGCGTGGCCTCATCGTCTCCCCGCCCAAGGCCGGTAAGACGATGGTTATCCAGCAGATGGCCAAGGCCATTGAGCTGAACAACCCCGAGGTGCACCTCATGGTCGTCCTGGTGGACGAGCGCCCCGAAGAGGTCACCGACATGCGCTCGATCGTCAAGGGTGAGGTCATCGCCTCCACCTTCGACCGTCCCGCATCGGACCACACGACCGTCGCCGAGCTCGCGATCGAGCGCGCCAAGCGCCTCGTCGAGCTGGGCCAGGATGTCGTCGTCCTCCTCGACTCGCTCACGCGTCTGTCGCGCGCCTACAACCTGGCTGCGCCCGCATCGGGCCGTATCCTCTCCGGTGGCGTCGACGCGTCCGCGCTGTACCCGCCCAAGAAGTTCTTCGGCGCCGCCCGCAACATCTCCGAGGGTGGCTCGCTGACGATCATCGCGTCCGCGCTGGTGGAGACGGGTTCGAAGATGGACGAGGTCATCTTCGAGGAGTTCAAGGGCACCGGCAACATGGAGCTGCGTCTGTCGCGTCAGCTCGCCGAGCGCCGCATCTTCCCCGCGATCGATCTCAACGCGTCGGGCACCCGTCGCGAGGAGCTGCTCTTCAAGCCCGAGGAGCTGCGCATCATGTGGAGGCTCCGCCGCGTCCTGGGTACCCTCGACCAGCAGCAGGGCCTCGAGCTGGTCCTCGACAAGCTCAAGGAAACCCAGTCCAACGCTGAGTTCCTCATGCTCATCCAGAAGACGACGCCCTCCGAGTGATCGGCGGGTGAGAGCGGGGCAGTGGCGAGCCGCTCGCCCCGCTTCTTGTCGGTACGCGCCTCGTACCGGACAACTGATGATGGACTGTGTCAGACTTGGGGCATGGTGAACATGGCGCCGAGTTCGATCAATGCGCAGGCGACACGGGAGTTATCGGGTCGGTCCTGCAGTGCGGTGCGTGGATTTCTGCGCCTCGTTCTTGGTCTCTTTCTCTTGCTGGTGGCTCCCCTTCAGTTGTCCAGCGCCATCTATGACCAGGCCCATCACGGGATGGGGGAGGCTGTGGGCTGGCCGAATTGGACCAGCTGGGTCGCGGCTCTGTGCGGAATCGGAGTGCTGTGGCGCGGCGCCGGTCTGCGGCGCTCGGGGCGTCAGAAGATGGCGGAGATCGCCGAGAAGTGGGCGGCCTTGGAGAGCCAGCAGGCAGAGGTTGAGCGCGTGTTTTCCACGCTCGTCGGCGTAGGTCACTACGCGATCGGACTGACGGCGCGCCACGAGTGTGCCCGAGCCGAACGCGTCAAGGTTGGCGCTCGGATCGCTGAGCACAGGCCTCCGGGGTTCTTTGCGTCGCTCAGCGAGGCATCGGCAGGGCGCGGGGATGAGATCCTTGCGCGGATGGAACGCCTGGCAGACGCGGATGCCGCGATCATGGCTGCGCGCGACTTCTTCGCCTTCGCGCCCGGCTGGCGTGACGTGTGGAAGACGGAGGTCGGCCCGATTATCGAAGATCTGGACATACTCGACGACGTCGCAGACACCCTCGAAAGTGTCAACACGGACCAGCGAATCCTGATGGACATTGAGGCTTTCAGGGAGCGCGTGGGGGATGACAAGGACTCGGTGAACGAACTTGGGACACGCCTTGAGGGCGGGCAGATCGCCCCGGCTCAGGCCCTCGAAGAACTTGACCGGATCACCAACGAGGCGCGAGCACGCACCGCGGAGCTCATCGAGGCAACCCTCGCAACCGATGCCTCGGCGCAGGGACGGCACCGCTACGCGCGATGGAAGAGCGCGGGCATCAGGCTCACCGCGGCGAACGCGGAGTACGACGCGGCCTATTGGAGCCAGGACGCGGACACTGACATCGAGTACAATCCGGCGGCCACGATTCGACTGACCGCAAACTCCGCGGGCGTCGACCTGGAAGGACTGCCGGCGCCACCTACCGGTGTCCTGACGGCCACCGGCTCGTCCGTCTATCTGCTGCCGATGTATCTCGATCAATATCTGAGCGACGACGTGGACGAGGCAGGCGGCGGCTCCGTGTCGACCTGAGGGATCAGGTGACATCTCATTCTCGTCTCCGCGGACGTCGGAGTGCTCAGCCGGCGCGCGCATGAGGACTGACCGTGACACAGTGGATGCATGACTTCTGCGGGCACCGAATCGGCTAACGAGGGACGCGGCCACATGACGGCACGAGACGTGAAGCGCTCCGCCCTGGGGATGGGACGGATCCTGCTGGGCGTCATCATGGCACTCGTTGGTCCCATGTGGCTGGTATCCGCGCTCGTTGACTACACCCGGCCCACGGTGCCGACAAACAACCTTGTCGCCCCTTCCGTCGAGGTACACGACGAGACGGGAAGCTTCGAGCCGATCGATGGTCGTCCGCTGACAGACGCGCTCGGTGACGTCAAGTTCACCCGCCCCATCCACCTCGTCATCTTGTCGACGGATGACCTTGTGGACGACAACCTTGACGAGGCCACGCTAAAGTACGCGCGGGCGCGGCACCAGGAGTGGATCTCACCCAATGGGTACAAGTGGGCCGACGGCTACCTGATCCTGTCGCTGTCGCCCACCCACCGCAAGGTGGGGACGTACTTCGGCGAGGACATTGCCCCGTTGCTGTTCGTTCAAGAGGAGATCCAGGACGCCGCGAAGGATGACTTCCGTGCTGGCCGCTGGAGCCAGGGGATGGTCGCGGCCGCCACGAAGGCGGCCGCATACATTCCGAACGAGGCAGGCTACAGCATTAAGAACAGAGTCGTCTGGCCCCACTGGACGGGATGGCTGGTCTCGCTTATGGTCATCGGCGTCCTCCTGCGCGGGCATAGCCTGCGCCGGACGGTGCGAGAAAGTTCCGAACGTATTGCCGAGGCGTGGGAAGAGACGGAGGAGCGTCGCTCGGAGGTGGAACGTGCTTTCCACTCTATCGTCGATGCGGGGCACTACAGCAAGGGGCTGACCGCGCGCTACGGGTGCGCTCACCAGGAGCGCAAGAAGGTGCGCGAGCGCGTCGCCGTTTTGAAGTCCCCGGGGTTCTTCGGATCTCTCAGCGCCGGTGCGGCGAGCGAGCGAGAGGAACTGCTCGAAGATATCGAGCTGCTGTCGGCCGCCGATGACGCGATCTTTGCCGCGCGCGATTTTTTTGCGCTGGCACCACGGTGGCACGACCTGTGGGATAACGAGGTGGGACCGGTCTTCGAAGACCTGTCGGCGGCTGATTCCATCTCGGTCAAGGTGCGCAACCGCGTCAAGAAACATCAAGTGAAGAACGCGGTGGAGGCCTTTAACCGCTGGACGAACGAGCAGCGGGACATCATCGTCGGACTCGGAGTCAGCCTGGAGCACGCGGACATCACTCCGGTTCAGGCTCTCAATGAGCTGGATCGAATCGCGGACGAGTCCCGGGCGCGCCTCACCACACTCATCGGACAGGCACTCGTCGCCGACACCTCCTCGTCGGGCCGTCAGCGCTACGAGCACTGGGAGAGCAACAGCGGCGGTACCGTCGCTGCCAGCGATGTGCTCTACAAGGGCACGTACTTGAGTAGCGGGGATCTCCATGAGTACAACCCCGCCTCGACGATCCGCTTGACCGCGAACTCTGCGGGTGTTCGCCTGACGGGCAAGGCTGCGGAGAAGTCCGGTCGTTTCCAAGCGAACAACGTGTCCGTCTGGGCGTACCCGACGTATCTCGACCGCTACGTGGACTACGACCCGTCCATCTCCTCGACCAGTTCAGCGGACTACGGTTCGTCCTCGGACGGTTTCTCGGGCTCTGGGTCCTCCTCGTCCTTCTGACCCTCGTCCGGATACCGGGCGACCGAGGGCTATTCGTCCCAGGGTGGAGCATGACGTCTCCAGCAGCGGAAACGATGAGTCATGCACCCCAGCATCCTCGTTCGATTATGCGCAGTGTGCGTGGCTGTGCGCGCCTCGAGGCCGCTCGGGCCGAGCGCGAGAACCTGCGTGCTCGTATTGCCGCTGCGGCTTCGATTCCGTTCGTCGCGTCGCTGAGTGGCGCAACGGCTCGGGAAGCGGAGATGATCGTCGAGGATTTCCACGTCCTGATGGATGCGCACGTCGCAATGATGGCCGCGTGCGATCTCTTCGCACTGACTCCCACCTGGCGCACGGTATGGGAGAACGAGCTGGGTCCGGTGTACGAGGATCTAACCGTCATCGAGACGATCACGGAAACTGTCCAGAGCCGAAGCATGGCCCCGATGGTCCTGAGCATGGCTGCCTCCCTCGTGCTGTGGCTCGATGAACAGCGCCTGGCCCTCAACGACCTGGGAACGAGCCTTGAGCGTGCGCAGATTGATTCCGCCGAGGCACTCACGCAGCTCGATCGGATCGCTGACGAGGCCAGAGTGCACCTCGTGCACCTCGTCGAGGCAGTTCTCGGCGCTGACACCTCCATGATTGGGCAGAGGCGCTACAAGCGCTGGAGGAAGGGTGCGGGGGAGAAGCTACGCACTAACGAGACCCGCTACCTCGGCGCATACCGGATCGCCGACGTGACGTACACCTACAACACCGCCCAGGCGATCCGCCTGACCGCAAACAGCGCGGGTATCGACCTCAAGGATAGCGCGGCCCACTCCACCGCGCGCTTCACGGCGTTTGGGGCGGAGCTCTACGTGCCTCCCGCGTACCTCCATCGCTACCTCGTGTGGGACGGAACCTCGCGGTACGGCTCCTCGCGGGCGAACTACCTGACGTCGGCCGCGAACGTCGGCCCGCGCGGGCGCACACGCTGAGTGCCGCGCTCCGCGCCCCCCTCTAGCTCCGTGGACGCGCTGGCGCGAGCCTCGCGTCCGCCCATAGCCGATGTCACGCCCGTGGGGGCCTTCCCTCGTTGAAGGGGGCGGGGGGCGTGTGCGATAATGTCGTGTCGGCTTACCGGTTCACCGGCATGCCCCAGGCGCTCTTGGCGCGCTGGAAGGTGAGTCCCCGCCAGATGCGGGGGACGCTGCATGTCCGGACCCGGGGCACCAAACGATCCAGGAGAAACTCCATGAAGCAGGGTATTCACCCCGAATACGTGGACACCGTCGTGACCTGCACGTGCGGCAACTCGTTCCACACCCGTTCCACCATCACCTCCGGTGAGATGCGCGTGGACGTGTGCTCGGCCTGCCACCCGTTCTACACGGGCAAGCAGAAGATCCTCGACACCGGCGGCCGCGTCGCCAAGTTCGAGGCTCGCTACGGCAAGCGCGTGCGCCCCTCCAAGTGAGGGTGAGCGGCTAGCTCAACGGCGGTGTCGTTGGCCATACGGCCGACGGCGCCGCCGCTTTGTCAACTGTATGGAACGAAGGAAGTGGTGAATCGTGGCCGCGACGGATGAACTCGGTGCCCTGGGCCCCTGCTGCGGGAATACGAGCAGGTCGAGGCGCAGATGGCGGATCCCCAGACGCTGGCGGACCCGCAGCTGATGCGCCGAGTCGGCCGACGCTACGCCGAGCTTGGCCGCGTGAAGGCCGCCGCCGATAGGCTCGCCTCCGCCTCGGGAGACCTCGAGGCCGCCCGAGAGCTGGCCGCCGAAGATCGCTCCTTCGCCGATGAGATTCCCGCCCTCGAGGAAGAGGAAGCGGCCGCCCACGAGGCGCTCGTGAAGATTCTGGCTCCCCGCGACCCCGAGGATGCGATGGATGTCATCCTTGAGATCAAGGCGGGTGAGGGCGGCGAAGAATCGCGCTGTTCGCGTCCGATCTGGCCCGCATGTACGCCCGTTACGCGGAGGCGCACGGCTGGAGCGTCACCGAGATGAGCGCGACCACACGGAGCTCGGCGGTTTCAAGGACATCACGCTCGCGATCCGTGCGAAGGGCACGCCCGCACCCGACGAGGGCGTGTGGGCGCACCTGAAGTACGAGGGTGGCGTGCACCGCGTGCAGCGCGTGCCCGTCACCGAGTCGCAGGGCCGTATTCACACGAGCGCCGCCGGTGTCTTCGTCATGCCGGAGATCGAGGACGACGAGGAGATCGTCATCGACCCGAACGATCTGCGTATCGACGTCTACCGGTCCAGCGGTCCCGGTGGCCAGTCGGTCAATACGACCGACTCCGCCGTGCGCATCACGCACATTCCCTCGGGCATCGTCGTGTCGATGCAGAATGAGAAGTCGCAGCTGCAGAACAAGGAGGCCGCGCTGCGAGTGCTGGCCTCGCGACTGGCCGCCGAGGCGAGGGCAAGGAAGGAAGCCGAGGCCTCGGCCCAGCGTCTGTCCCAGGTGCGCACCGTGGATCGCTCGGAGCGCATCCGTACCTATAACTTCCCGGAGAACCGCATCGCGGATCACCGCACGGGCTTCAAGGCTCACAACCTGGACGCGGTCCTGTCCGGCGCGCTCGATGCTGTGATCGCTTCGCTGCAGGAAGCTGATGAGGCTGAGCGCCTGGCTGCCGCCGCTCAGTCATGATTGGAGGAGACATGGGGACGTGGTCCATCACGGACGCGCGTGCGTGGGCACGTGAACGCCTGACGGAGGCGGGGATCGACTCCGTTGATGCGGACGTACGTGAGCTGCTCGAGTGGGCGTGTGACGCCTCGTCCCAGTGGGACCTGCCGGCGGAGCTGAACGAGGACCAGGCCGAGAAACTGCGTTCGGCGGTGGGGGAGAGGGCCCTGCGCATTCCTCTTCAGCACGTCACGAGTCGCATGTTCTTCCGTGGCTTGACCCTGGCCGCCCGCCCCGGTGTGTTCGTCGTGCGCCCGGAGACCGAGGTTCTTGCCGGCCTCGCGATTGACGAGGCGATGGCGGTCGTCGCGCGCCACGGTGAGGCTCGCGTCGTCGACCTGTGCGCCGGCTCTGGCGCGATCGGGCTGGCGGTGGCTACCGAGACCACCTGCACGGAGGTGTGGGCAGTCGAGAAGGAAGCCGAGCCCTTCGCCCTGGCCTGCCAGAACCGCGATGCCGTGGGCGTTCCCTGCCTGCACTTGGAGCGAGGCGACGCGACGGATCCGGCGACGCTCGCGCACCTGGACGGCATGGTCGACGTCGTCGTGACGACTCCGCCCTACGTGCCCGCCGATGAGATGCCCACGCAGCCCGAGGCCAGCGCTGATCCGCACGTCGCCCTGTACGGGGAAGCCCGGATGGGACCGAGATCCCCGCGCGCGTCGCGCGTCGCGCGCTCACCCTCCTGCGTCCCGGTGGTGTCCTGCTGATGGAGCACTCGCCCTCGCAGGAAGAAGCCATGGTCGCGATCGCCGCGCAGCTCGGAATGACGGACATCGCAACCCTGCCCGACCTGGCTGGCAGGCGTCGTTTCCTGAGCGCCCGCGCGCCCGAATCGACGAAGCCCACGGCATCCGTGACACAATGAACACGATGAGTACAGAGACGATCCTGAGCGCCGTTCCTTCGCTGAGCGAGGCCGACCTGGCGCGCGCCCAGCGGGAGCTGCGCGACGGCCATCTCCTCGTCGTACCCACGGACACCGTCTACGGCATCGGCGCGGACGCGGCCAACCCCGAGGCCGTCGCCGCCGTCCTGGCCGCCAAGGGCCGCGGACGGCAGATGCCGCCGCCCGTGCTCGTCGCGTCCGTCGACGCGATCGACTTGCTGTGCGTCGATATCCCCGAGGCCGCCCGTGCTCTTGCACGCGCCTTCTGGCCCGGCGGACTCACCCTCATCCTGCGTGCCCGCCCCGACCTCGGGTGGGACCTGGGTGAAACCGGCGGCACCATCGGCGTGCGCATGCCGAACCAGGCGGCCCTCCTGCGCCTCTTGCACGACTTCGGACCGATGGCCGTCACCTCCGCGAACCTGACCGCTCAGCCCCCTGCGACCTCGGTTGAGCAGGCCGTCGGATACTTCGGAACCCGAGTGTCCGCCTACCTCGACGGTGGTCCCACCCAGGGTTCCACGGCCTCGTCGATCGTTGACTTCGCGCACGAGACGCCCCGCGCGCTCCGCTTGGGACCATCTCCCTGGATGACCTCAGTGCAGCCGCTGGCGTGCCCATCGCCCCCGTCGAAGGGGCCGCTTCGTGAAGGTCTACCTGCTGCTGGGCGCCATCGCGATGGCCCTGACGATCCTGCTGACGCCGGCCGTGCGTTGGGCGTGCCTGCAGTTCAATATCTTGCCGCCCCTGCGCGGACGCGACCTGCAAAAGAAGCCCATCCCGCGCCTGGGCGGCGTCGCGATGACCATCGCATTGATCGTTACCATGCTGCTTGCCTCGCGGATCCCCTATATGGCGCCACTCTTTACGACGACGGTCCCGTGGGCCGTTATGGCCGGCGCCGGTGCCATGTGCATCCTCGGCATCATCGATGACATCATCGAACTCGACTGGATGGCCAAGCTCGGTGGGCAGGTCCTCATCGCGGGTGGCATGGCTTTTGGCGGCGTGCAGCTGGCCTCCTTCCCGATTTTCGGCCTGACGCTCGGGTCCTCCCGACTGTGGCTCTTCGTCTCCGTCTTCTTCATCGTCGGCATCATGAACGCCGTTAACTTCATCGACGGGCTCGACGGCTTGGCATCCGGCATGATTGCGATCGGCGCCGGATCCTTCTTCGTCTACTCCTACATCATCACCCGGCTCATGGGCGCGGCCTCCTACGCGACGACTGCCAGCCTCATCGTGATCGCGCTGCTCGGAGTGTGCGCTGGCTTCCTCTGGTTCAACTTCCACCCCTCCTCGATCATGATGGGCGGGGGAGCGGAGACCATGGGCCTCGTCCTGGCCTCCGCCGGCATCATCGTCACCGGCAAGATCGATCCGTCGCTGCTCGGACGCCAGCAGATGATCGTGTCCGCGCTGCCGCTCATCCTCCCGCTGTCGGTCATCTTCATGCCCGTCCTTGACCTGGTCGTCACCTCGATTCGCCGCATGAGCCGAGGGAAGAGCCCCTTCGTTGCCGACCGCTCCCACTTCCACGACCGGCTTCTCGTCGCCGGCCACTCTCACCGCGGGGTCGTCGCGATCCTATGGATGTGGACCGCCATTGTCTGCGTCCCCGCCGTCGGTCTCCTCGTCTTCGAGTGGTGGAGCGTCGCTCTCGTCGCAGTCACCGCTACGGCTATCGGCGTGGCCGTCACGACCCGAGAATTCCCCAAGGAAGAGAGCACTCCCGAGGAGGTTTCCGCATGACCTACGTGCTCGCCCTCGCCATGGTTGTCGTCATCGTCGCGGCGCAGTGGTTTTTCACGTCGCGCGCCCTGCGCTCGCCCTCCCACTTCATCGGATGGGTGACCGGCGGATACGCGGCGAAGATCGCTCTGCTCGCCATCGGGCTGTACGTTCCGCGCGCCCTGGGCATGGACGTCCGGGTGGCCGCAATCGCCACGATCATCGCGATTATCGTGTCCTCGACCGTCGAGATGATGGTCATGATGCGCAAGCGCACGATGAACGTGGACGTGCCGAGCGACACTCAGTAACCCTTGCGCGCGCTAGGCGGCCCCTTCTCTGTATAGAATGGTCGAGTTGCCCCGGCAGCAGACACAAACCAATGGAGTTGAGATGAAGGAGGCACATTCAGTGTCCGATCACGCGCCTGCTCGCCGCACCGCGTCCAAGCCGCGTTGGTATTGGGTGAGCCTCGCGATCCTTCTCATCGTCATCGCACTCACTGCCTACCCTGCGTTCACGCAGCACCCCCACCAGCCGGCCCTCGAGGACTTTTTCCCGACCGTGATTTTCGGTGAGGGAACGTTCTTTGAGTTCAACCGACTGACTCTCGCCCGCGTCATCATGGGCGTACTCGTCTCGCTGATCCTCGTCGCAGTCGCGCGCAAGCCTCAGCTGGTGCCGACCCGCGGCCAGATGGCCGTTGAGGCAATCGCCGGCTACATTCGCGACAATGTTGCTCTCGACATGCTTGGCCCCAAGACCGGCCGCAAGTTCTCCGGCTTCATTGGCTTCCTGTTCTTCGGCGTCCTGTCCATGAACATTGCGGGCATCATTCCCGGCATCAACATCGCAGCCTCGTCGGTCGTCGCCGTCCCGATGGTCTTCGCTCTCATCACCTACGTGACCTTCATCGGTGCGGGTATCGCCAAGCAGGGCGTCGGCGGTTTCTTTTCCTCGCAGCTTTTCCCGCCGGGACTGCCCGTCCCCATGTACCTGCTCATCACGCCCATCGAGTTCCTCTCGAACTTTATCGTTCGCCCCGTCACGCTGACCCTGCGTCTTCTGTGCAACATGATCTCGGGCCACCTCCTGCTGGGTATGACCTACTTCGGAACGGCGATTCTGCTCCACGAACTCTCCGTCCTGTCTGCCGCGTCCGCGCTGACCGGTGCCGCCATGTTTGTCATGACGGGCTTCGAGGTCTTCGTTGCCTTCCTGCAGGCGTACATTTTCACGATCCTGTCGACCGTCTACATCAAGCTTTCCGTCGAACATCACTGACCCCCAACGCCACCCGGCGTTACTAACAGAAGGAAACCACTATGGGAACCGCAGCATTCGCCTACATCGGCTACGGCCTCGCCACCCTGGGCCCCGGCCTCGGCATCGGCCTCATGGTCGGCAAGACCCAGGAAGCGACCGCCCGTCAGCCCGAGGTTGCCGGCCGTCTCTTCACCAACATGATCATCGGCGCCGGCATGGTCGAGGCCCTCGGCCTCATCGGCTTCGTTCTGCCGCTCATCGTTAAGTGATCGCCATGCACCAGATTGTCGCCGCGTCGGACCAGGAGGTCGGCGGCCTCGCCGTCATCCTGCCGCCGCTGTACGAGATTTTCTGGTCGGCTCTCGTTCTGCTTATCGTCCTGCTCCTCGTCGGACGCTACGCGCTGCCTCGCATCTACAAGACGATGGACGAGCGCGCCGCGAAGATCGAGGAGGGCCTCGGCGCCGCCGAGCAAGCGAAAGCCGATCAGGCTGCCGCTGCGCTCAAGCGCGAGGAGATCATTCGCGAGGCTCACGCTGAAGCGCACACCATCCGTGAGCGCGCCAACGACGAAGCCAAGGCCATCGTGGCCGCCGCCCGTCACGAGGCAACCAGCGAGGCCAACCGTATTCTCGAGGCCTCCGAGCGTCAGATCCTCGCCGAGAAACAGGCTGCGCAGATTTCCCTGCGCTCCGAGGTGGGTCTTCTCGCCTCCGAGCTGGCAGAGAAGATCATCGGTGAGCACCTCACCGATACGGCGCTGACCTCTCGCGTGGTCGATCGCTTCCTTGACGAGCTTGAGGCCGACAGCGCCCGGGTCGAGGAGAAGCGATGACACAGATGCGCACGATCGAGTCCGTCCCCTTTGCGAAGGAGCTGGCGGCGGCCCTGGCCACGCCCGGCACCGACCCAATGCGGGTTGCCGAGGATTTTTTCGGCCTGGCCGACCTGTTCAAGGAGAACACTCGTCTCGCGCGTGCAGTGACCGACCCGGCGCGGTCGGTCGCAGATAAGCAGGGGCTCACCTCCAGCGCGTTCGCTTCGCACGTGACGGCTGCGACGCTGTCCGTCGTGAAAGCGGTCGTCGCCGACCACTGGCGTCATCCGGCGGATGTAGCAGACACGCTCGAGGTGCTCGGCATCCTCGGCGTGCTCAATGCCGCCGGTGCCCAGGGAGCTCTCGAGCAGGTCCGTGAGGAGCTGTTCCAGGTGCGCTACTTCCTGGCACACCACCGCGAGGTCCGCGTGCGCCTGTCGGATAAGTCCAAGGGTGACGCACACGAGCGCGGCGATGTCGCGTCGAAGCTCTTCGCCGAGCGCGTCAGCACCTGGACGATGCGTCTCGTGCGTCGGGCGGTCGGACGCTCCAACCACGGTCGTCTGCTGTACAACCTGCGCCGCTACGCCCAGTGGGCAGCGACCATGCAGGACCGCCTCTTCGTCACGGTGGCCACGGCCACCCCGATGAGCGAGGCACAGGTCGAGCGTCTGCGCTCCATCCTCTCGAAGCGCTACGGTACGGACGTTGACCTGGCGATTTCGATTGATCCCGAGGTCGTGGGCGGCTTCCGCCTGCGCGCGGGCATGACCGCGATCGACGCCTCGTTGGCCAGCCGCATCAGTGCAGCGCGCGACGCGATCGCCAGCTAGCACTTTTCGTACACATATTAATTTCTTTTACCTAGTTAGGAATCCTCATGGCTGACCTCAGCATCTCCCCGGAGGAAATCCACGGAGCACTGGACTCCTTTATGGAGTCCTACCGTCCGGCGGACGTGGCCACCGAAGAGGTGGGTCACGTCATCGAAACGGCCGATGGTATCGCGCACGTCGAGGGCCTGCCCGGCACCATGGCGAACGAGCTGCTGCGTTTCGAGGACGGGACGCTGGGCCTGGCCATGAACCTCGACCAGCGCGAGATCGGCGCCGTTGTCCTCGGTGACTTCGGCGGCATCGAAGAGGGCCAGGTCGTGCACCGCACGGGCGAGGTTCTCTCGGTTCCCGTTGGTGACGGCTACCTGGGTCGCACGGTCGACCCGCTCGGCCGCCCGATCGACGGCCTCGGTGAGATTACGGACCTGGACGGGCGCCGCGCGCTCGAGCTGCAGGCCCCCGGCGTTATGGCGCGTAAGAGCGTTCACGAGCCCCTGGCGACCGGCCTGAAGGCCATCGACTCGATGATCCCGGTTGGCCGTGGCCAGCGTCAGCTCATCATCGGCGACCGCAAGACCGGTAAGACCGCGATTGCCCTCGACACGATCCTCAACCAGCGTGAGAACTGGAAGAGCGGCGACCCGAACAAGCAGGTGCGTTGCATCTACGTGGCGATCGGCCAGAAGGGTTCGACCATCGCATCGGTGCGCTCCACGCTCGAGGATGCTGGCGCCATGGAGTACACGACCATCGTGGCTTCCCCGGCCTCGGACCCCGCCGGCTACAAGTACATGGCCCCCTACACGGGTTCGGCCATTGGCCAGCACTGGATGTACCAGGGCAAGCACGTCCTCATCGTCTTCGACGACCTTTCCAAGCAGGCCGAGGCCTACCGTGCGGTGTCGCTGCTGCTGCGTCGCCCGCCGGGCCGCGAAGCCTACCCTGGCGACGTCTTCTACTTGCACTCCCGCCTGCTGGAGCGTTGCGCGAAGCTCTCGGATGCGCTGGGTGGCGGTTCGATGACCGGCCTGCCGATCATCGAGACCAAGGCGAACGACGTGTCGGCCTACATTCCGACCAACGTCATTTCGATCACCGACGGCCAGATCTTCCTGCAGTCCGATCTGTTCAACTCGAACCAGCGTCCCGCCGTCGACGTGGGTATCTCCGTGTCCCGTGTTGGTGGCGCGGCCCAGCCCAAGGCCATGAAGAAGGTCGCCGGTACGCTCAAGCTGACGCTCGCGCAGTACCGCTCGATGGCTGCCTTCGCGATGTTCGCTTCCGACCTGGATGCGGCGACTCGTCGTCAGCTGACCCGCGGTGAGCGCCTCATGGAGCTGCTCAAGCAGCCTCAGTCCACGCCTTACGCGATGGAAGACCAGGTCGCCTCGATCTGGATGGGCACCAAGGGCTACCTCGATGACATCGAGGTCGAGGACGTTCTGCGCTTCGAGCGCGGCCTGCTCGACTACCTCCACGCGAACTCGACCGTGCTCGACACGATCGCGGCGACCGGCGACCTGACCTCCGAGACGGAGGAGGCGCTCAAGAACGCCGTCGAGGAGTTCCACCACCAGTGGATCAGCGCCGGACGTGGTGCCGCCGGACTCGAGGACGGCGAGGTCGTGGCTGAGCGTACCCGCGAGGAAGTCTCGCGCGGTCGCACGAGCGAGAAGGCCTAAGCGATGGGTGGACAGCAGAGGATCTACAAGCAGCGTATCGCCTCGACGACGACGCTCGCGAAGGTCTTCCGCGCCATGGAGATGATCGCTGCGTCTCGCATTGGTGCGGCGCGGCGCGCTGCCACCGAGGCGGGGCCTTACGAAAAGGCCCTGACCCAGGCGGTCGCGGCGGTCGCGGTCCACACGGACCTCGACCACCCGCTGACCGAGGAACGCGAAGACACCAATCGCGTGGCCATCCTGGTCGTGGCATCGGATCGTGGTATGGCCGGAGCCTACTCGGCGACCATCCTGCGCGAATCGGAAAAGCTCATCGCGGACCTGCGGGAGGACGGCTACGAGCCCGTTCTTTACACCTTCGGTCGCAGGGCCTCGGCGTACTTCCGCTTCCGCGGCGTTGACATCGAACGCGAGTGGGAAGGGGAGTCGGATTCTCCGTCTCCCGGGACCGCGCGCGAGATGGCGAACGTCTTGCTCGAACGTTTCTTGGACAAGGACCCCGATACGGGTGTCGGTGCCCTGCACCTCGTGTACACGCGCTTCAAGACCGTCATGAGCCAGGTTCCCGAGGTGCGCCAGATGCTGCCGCTGACGGTTGTGGATGCCCCCGAATCGGACGAGGAGCGTGCCACCGAACGCGGCTTCGCGGACGATCTGTCCTCGGCCCAGCCGGAGTACGAGTTCATTCCGTCTGCGGAAGCTGTTCTGGACACGCTTCTTCCCCTGTACGTGGAGGCGCGTATCCACAACGTGCTCCTTCAGTCGGCAGCGTCCGAGCTTGCATCGCGCCAGCGCGCCATGCACACCGCGACGGACAACGCGAACGAGCTCATCACCAAGTACACGCGTCTGGCGAACTCGGCCCGCCAGGCGGAAATTACCCAGGAAATCACCGAAATCGTGGGCGGGGCCGACGCTCTTAACGCGAGCTAAGCCCTTCGAGACACGGAGTAACACCATGACTGATACACATGCAATCGCCGAGGGACGCGTCGCACGCGTCGTCGGCCCTGTCGTCGATGTCGAGTTTCCCCCGGACCGCATCCCGCCGCTCTACAACGCGCTGACCGTCGAGGTGAACCTCGCGGGCCAGGGTGAGGGCGAGTCGACCTTCACGATGACCCTCGAGGTCGCCCAGCACCTCGGTGACAACCTCGTGCGTACCATCGCGCTGAAGCCGACCGACGGCCTCGTGCGTGGCGCCCCCGTCACCGACACCGGCGCCCCGATCACCGTGCCTGTCGGCGACGTCACCAAGGGCCACGTTTTCAACGTGACCGGTGACGTGCTGAACCTCGAAGAGGGCGAGACCCTCGAGGTCACCGAGCGCTGGCCGATCCACCGGCAGCCCCCGGCCTTCGACCAGCTCGAGGCGCGCACCAAGATGTTCGAGACCGGCATTAAGGTCATCGACCTGCTGACCCCCTACGTGCAGGGCGGCAAGATCGGCCTCTTCGGCGGTGCGGGCGTCGGCAAGACCGTCCTCATCCAGGAGATGATCCAGCGCGTGGCCCAGGACCACGGCGGCGTCTCCGTGTTCGCCGGCGTCGGCGAGCGTACCCGTGAGGGCAACGATCTCATTGGCGAAATGGAAGAGGCGGGCGTCTTCGACAAGACCGCCCTCGTCTTCGGCCAGATGGACGAGCCGCCGGGCACGCGTCTGCGCATCGCCCTGACGGGCCTGACCATGGCGGAGTACTTCCGCGATGTTCAGCACCAGGACGTCCTCCTGTTCATCGACAACATCTTCCGCTTCACCCAGGCGGGCTCCGAGGTCTCCACGCTGCTGGGCCGCATGCCCTCGGCCGTGGGCTACCAGCCCAACCTGGCTGACGAGATGGGTCTGCTCCAGGAGCGCATTACGTCGGCCGGCGGCCACTCGATCACCTCGCTGCAGGCGATCTACGTTCCCGCTGACGACTACACCGACCCGGCTCCGGCGACGACCTTCGCCCACCTGGATGCGACGACGGAGCTCTCCCGTGAGATCGCGGCCAAGGGTATTTACCCCGCCGTGGATCCGCTGGCTTCGACCTCGCGTATCCTCGACCCGGCCCTCGTCGGCCGCGAGCACTACGACGTCGCCACGCACGTCAAGGCCATCCTGCAGAAGAACAAGGAACTGCAGGACATCATCGCGATCCTCGGCGTCGACGAGCTGAGCGAGGACGACAAGGTCACCGTCGCGCGTGCTCGTCGCATCGAGCAGTTCCTGTCGCAGAACATGTACATGGCCGAGAAGTTCACGGGCGTGCCCGGCTCGACCGTGCCGCTGTCGGAGACCATTGAGGCGTTCAAGCGCATCGCCGAGGGCTACTACGACGATGTTCCGGAGCAGGCGTTCTACAACTGCGGTGGTATCGACGACCTGGAGCGCAACGCTCACGAGCTGGCCAAGGAAGCCTGATGGCATCGGGAAAGTCCTTGCAGGTCGAGGTCGTCTCCCACGAGGGACGCCTGTGGCACGGCGCGGCTGCTTCCGTCCAGTTTCCGACGGTCGACGGAAGCCTCGGCGTGCTGCCAGGGTCGTCAGCCCCTTCTCGCTCAGCTGAGCGAGGGAACCGTGACGGTGTCGCGGGCGGACGAGGTCGTGTCCTTCCAGGTCACGGGGGGATTCGCCTCAGTCGACTCGGATTTCGTCACGGTCGTGGCCGACCACGCTACAGTGGCAGAACAGTAATTCGACGCAACGCGAGGAGGACCTCATGAGCCTGATGACGATTGTGATCTGGTGTGCGGTTCTCCTCGCGTGCGTGGGGGCGATCCTGTGGGCGTACATGAATGTGCGCGCCCGCAGGATCGTTTCGCGTTTGGGGGCGTTCCGCTGTTGGTCGCGCCCGGACGTTCATTCGGGATGGACGGCCGGCATCGGCGTGTATGGCGTTGAGGAGCTGTCCTGGTATCGGCTGGTGGGGCTGACCTTCAAGCCGGTGTATTCGATCCCGCGTCGGGGCATGGAGGTTTCGGCCCCGATCGCGCACTCTGCGGACGGTTCCGTCGTCGAAGTGCGCCTGGCGTATGGTGACCATCGTTACGAGGTGGCCGTGGAACGCTTGACATATAACGGATTGGTCTCCTGGGTGGAGTCCGGTCCTCCGCGCCTCGTGTGAGCAGGATTGGTAAGCTCGCGGGGTGCGTATTGTTATTGCTACCTGTACCGTCGATTATTCCGGTCGTCTGAGCGCCCACCTGGATCCCGCTAAGCGCGTCATCATGCTCAAAGGTGACGGCTCGGTCCTCATCCATTCCGAGGGCGGTTCCTACAAGCCGCTCAACTGGATGACGGCTCCCTGCACGGTCTCCATGGGGGATCCCGGCGAGGACGAGGAGGGTGTCGAGCAGGTCTGGACGGTTCAGGCCGACAAGACTGACGACAAGCTGATCATCCGCATACACGAGATCATCGCGGATGTCTCCGAGGACCTGGGTGTCGACCCCGGCCTCGTGAAGGATGGCGTCGAGGGGCACCTGCAGGAGCTTCTCGCGGAGCAGGTGCCCCAGATCCTTGGCGAGGGCTGGGAGCTGGTGCGCCGCGAGTTCCCCACACCCGTGGGCCCGGTGGACCTCATGGTGCGCGACGCCGACGGCAATCACGTGGCGATCGAGGTGAAGCGCCGGGGCGGCATCGATGGCGTCGAGCAGCTGACGCGCTACCTGTCGCTGCTGGGGCGCGATGCGCTTCTAGGCGACGTGACCGGTATTTTCGCGGCCCAGGAGATCACCAAGCAGGCGCGCACCCTCGCCGAGGATCGCGGTATCCGCTGCGTGGTGCTGGACTACGACGCGATGCGCGGGGTGGATGACCCCGAGTCTCGACTTTTCTGATGGAGGCATCCCGTCGGGTGAGCCTGGGGAGAATCATCGCCCAAGGACTCGTCCCTGCGACCGCGGCGCGTTCCCCGCTGGACGCCGTTGAGAATCTGGCGGCACTGCAAGGTCAGCAGGCGAGCGCGATCCCCTGGGCGATTGGCGTGCGCTGTGCGGGTGTGTCGCGCGCTCGCGTCGAGGAGTCGTTCGCGCGCGGTGAGCTGGTTCGATCTTGGCCAATGCGCGGCACCGTTCACGTGACGAGCGCCCGCGACCACCATTGGCTGCGCCGACTGCTGCGTCACCGCCGTGCGTCGTGGGAACGCCAGGCGCTTGCTCTGGGCCTCACTGCTGCTCTCGTCGAGCATGCGGCGCAGGTTGCGTGTGACCTGCTGGAGACCTCACCCCTGGGAGTGAGCCGCACCGAGCTTGTCGAGGCGTGGGGCAGTAGTGGGATCGATACAGTGACGGCTTCTTCCTCACAGGACGGGCTACGGCGCCGCCACCTCATCATGCGCCTCCATGTGGATGGTGTGCTCACCGCTGGTCCTGTGCGCGGGGGTGAACACCTGATCGTCGACGCGCGCTCACTTCCGGCCGCTCCCGGGGTCGCGAAAGGAGAGCCCGGGCACGAAGAAGCCCTCGCGGTCCTGGCAGCGCGTTACGCCTGGGGGCACGGTCCCGTCGACGAGGCCGACCTGGCTAGGTGGACCGGGCTGACTCTCACCGAAGCGCGTCGGGCGATGGCCGGGGCGCGCGTGGCGGGGAACAGCATCGGCCTGCCCATCGCGGAGTTTGAAGGTGGCCTGGCTCGCGCTGACCTCGCTGCCCTCGTGGAAGCCTTCAGCGACGAGGCCGAGGCGATGCTCGCGCTGCCCTCATTCGATGAGCTGCATGTCGGTTATAAGGACCGCTCCTGTCTGACGGACGAGGCGGGCGAGGCTTTAATCTGCCCGGCGAAGAACGGGATGTTCCGTCCGATTGCTGTCGCAGGTGGACGCGTGGTTGCCGTGCGCGCCCCCGGCAGCCGGGTTGTGACTGCTGACGGCTGCGGGACCTATGAGGATCGGCGCGACGGGCGTTCGGCGACTGGGAGAAATGGTTGTCCGAGACGCAGCAGTGAAGTGTCATGTGTGCCACAATTAGTGCATGACTACTTCTGTGTTGCGTGGCCGTCTGGTTCTGGAAGATACCGTCGTTGAGGACGGAATTATCGAGTTCGACGGCGCGACTATTACCCGTGTGTGTCCCGTTTCCGAGTACGAGGGTGAGGTGCCCGAGGCCAGCGATTCAACGTACCTCCCCGGCCTCGTCGATGTGCACTGCCACGGCGGCGGTGGAGAGTCCTTCCCCAACGCCGAGACCGCCGAGGCTGCTCTCGTTGCTGTCCTCGAGCATCGCCGTCACGGCACGACCTCCCTGGTCGCATCCTGCGTGACCGCCTCCGCCGAGGTGCTGCGTGCGCGCGCGAAGACGCTGGCTGAGCTGGCGAAGGCCGACGAACTCGCCGGCATCCACTTCGAGGGTCCCTTCGTCTCCCACGAACGCTGCGGCGCCAGGACCCGACCTACATCGTCGATCCCGACGCGGACCTGACGCGCACCCTCATCGAGGACTGCCAGGGATACGCGCTGTCCATGACGCTGGCCCCCGAGAAGCCGAATGCCTACGGCCCCGGCTCGGTCGCCGAGGCCCTCATCGACGGGGGAGCGCTGCCTTCCTGGGGGCACACTGACTCCAACTCCGTGAAGGCTCGCGAGGCCCTGGCCTACTCGCGCGAGCGTTTCGCGCAGGTGGAGACCAAGCGCGGCCCGCGTGCGACGATCACCCACCTGTTCAACGGCATGCGCCCGCTGCACCACCGCGACACCGGCCCGATCGCCGAGTTCCTCTCGGACGCCGCTCGCGGCGGTGCTGTCGCCGAGCTAATCTGCGACTCCGTCCACGTCGATCCGTCGCTCGTGCGTGACGTGTACGAACTGGTCGGCCGCGAGCACGTCGTTCTCATCACCGATGCGATGGCGGCCGCCGGCATGGCCGATGGTGAATACACGCTCGGCCCCCAGGACGTCATCGTGAAGGACGGCGTCGCTCGCCTGGCTCACGGCAACTCCATCGCGGGCGGCACGGCGCACCTCATGGACTGCGTGCGCGTGGCCGTCACCAAGGGCGGGATCCCGCTCGTTGACGCCGTGTACATGGCCTCCGCTCAGGGAGCCACGATTCTGGGCGACGACACGATCGGCTCGCTGGCGGCCGGAAAGAAGGCCGACATCGTCGAGGTCGACTCTGACCTCGACGTGCGCCGCGTCTGGCGACGTGGCACTGTGGTTGCGTGAGAGGCAAACGAAGCAAGAAACGACCGTGGGGCGAGGCGCGTCCATTGCAGATGGACCGCCTCGCCTCCGTGCCGCGTACGGAACGCGGCCCTGACGGGGGCGATTATCAGGTGCGCCGCCTGCCCGGTTCGGAGAAGGAATACACCTGCCCGGCCTGCTTGCGCCCGATTCCCGCGGGCACTGCGCACGTGGTTGCGTGGCCCGAAGAAGCGCCGTTTGGCCTGCCTCAGGGAGTCGAGGCACGCCGTCACTGGCACTCGGAGTGCTGGCGGCGAGGACTGCGTCCCCTGTGACGCGTGGATGTGATGCATCACTGCCCCGCGTGCGAATTCGGCCGTCAACGGGGTTAGCACGTAAAGTGGAGCCTGAAGAATGCCCGCAGTGCGGGTGTTGGACGTGAGGAGCAACCGTGGAACTCTTTAAGCGATACGTGGCGGCATCGTCGATGGGCGTTGTGGCTCTCGTATGCGTGCTCGTCGGGCTGCTCGGTGTGACCGTGCTGCGGCCGCCGACGCATCAGGTCTCGTCGGTCGTGTCTTCGACCGATCTGATCATGACGCGCGGCAACGTGCTGTCGATCGTGAAGGACGATGTGACGGTCACCGCGACGTCGAAGTCGGGTGCACCCGTGACGCTGAGCATCGGCACCACGCAGGACGTCAAGGGCTGGATTGGCGACGCCGCCTACACCGAGGTCATCGGCGTGGAGTCCGACCGTACGAAGCTGAAGGCCGAATCGCACGATGCGATCGGCCCGTCTCGCGTCCCGTCGCCCACCCCGGCCCAGCCTGGCGCACAGTCGGGCGTGCAGTCCGGTGCGCAGCCCCTCGCCGAGCCGTCGTCCGCCGACCTCGTCCAGCAGCTCGCCTCTTCCGACATGTGGTTCAAGCAGGCCAGCGGTGAGGGCACCGTGAGCCTGGAGCTCGAGAACGTTCCGTCGGGCCGTTCCGCTCTCGCCGCCTCGGCCGCTGGCCCCAACGACCTCACGCTGACGCTGACCTGGAAGGTCGAGCAGACCAACACCCTCGCGATCATCGCGTTCCTTGCCGCCTGCATCTTCGCGCTGATTGCCCTCGCGCTCTTCCTCACGCGCTGGCAGCTCCTGCGTCTGCGCAAGATTCGCGAGGCCCGCATCGAAGAGCGCCGTAAGGCCGACTCCCTCGAGACCTCCTCGATCAACTCCGCCGCCGTCGCCGAGCGCATCGCCGCCGCCCGCGAGGCTGCCCCGGCCGCCGTTGTGGCATCCGAGCCGGCAAAGGCCGACGAGCCCTCCGTGGAAGAGTCGGAGCAGCGTGAGGCTGACGCCGACGACCAGCACGCAGACAACGCTCCCACCGTGGGGCGCCGCCGCCTTCGCGTCCGGCAAGAATGAGGCCGAGGACGACGAAGCTCCTGTCGCGGAAGCTGACGAGGCGGTGGCTGAGGACAGTGCCAAGGCCGAGCCCGCCGATGAGGCCCCCGTGGAGCCCGCCGAGGCCTCGGACGACAACGCAGAGCAGGCACAGCCTACCGTTGACACCTCCGAGGAGTACGTCCCGGACCCGCTGACCGATACCTTCGAGCGTCGTGGCCGCCACGGCCTCGACAATGGTCCGATCGACCAGGATCCGCCGGAGCGCGCCACGACTGATACCGGCGTCATCGACCTGTCCGGTATTCGTGGTGGTCGCACGCTGCCGTCGCGCCGCGCGCTGCGCGAGGCCCGCAACAACGGTGAGCAGGTCGTCGTTGTCGATGGCCAGGAATTCAACACGGGCCTCATCCCGGTGACGCGTCCGCGCGCTACCGAGCAGGCTCCCGCGCCGACGTCGGCACCCGATGATGACGCGTCCTCGACGGGCGGCTGGACCTCGATCATGTCCGGCTGGCTGAAGGACCGCCAGGAAGGTAAGTGATGAAACGACGCACCCTCGCGGCCGCTGCGGCCGCCCTGCTCATGACCTCTGCTCTGGGAATGAGCGCATGTTCGAACGAGATCGTCGCCCAGTCGGGTGAGGAGGCACAGAGCGCCGCCAACCTCGACCTCGAGCGCATCTCCTCCGTGCTCGACGCGACCGGTAAGGCCATGACCACTGCGGATGCGTCGCTGGACGCCTCGGACCTGTCGGGACGCGTCTCGCAGGGTGCCCTGGCGTACCGCACTGCCCAGTACGCATACGCGAAGGCCTCGGGCCAGACACCGCAGGCCCTTGACTTCACGCCGGCCTCGCTGGCCATCACGAACTCCGACTCGTGGCCTCGTGCGATCTTCAACATCTCCGAGTCCTCCTCAACAGCCCTGCCCGTGGTGCAGGTCTACGTGCAGGATTCCGCGCGTTCGGACTACCAGCTGACGAACTATGCGCGCCTCCTGGGCGGCACCCAGCTGACGCTGCCCCCTGTGGGAACCGGCTCCGCCTACGTGACCGGTACCTCCGAGGGCTTCACGGTGAGCCCCGAGGCGGCGCTCGCTCAGTACATCACGATGCTGAACTCCGGCACCCAGGACACCACGCAGTTTGTCGCGGACGACTTCACGAAGACCTACCTGTCGAACGTCACTGATCTGAACTCCTCGGTGAGCGCTGCCGGTAACGTGACCGCCGCGGCCACGGCGACGGACGACCCGATTTCCGGCCTGGTTCTCCAGGACGGTTCGGCACTGGTTGCGGCCAACTTCAAGTTCACGCTGACCTACCAGCGCACGGTCGCGGGTGCGACCATGAATCTGGGCGGTAAGACGGCGACGATGAGTGCTGACGGCACGACTGTCGAAGGCACCGCTACTGCGGAGTACCTGGCGACGATCCTGATGCGCATTCCGTCGAAGACGGCGGGGGGAGTTCCCCAGATCGTTGGTGGCGAGTACGCCATTGTGTCCGTGACGCTCGATCCTTCGTCGAGCCCGGGCTGATTTTCACCCACAGCGCACACGTCGTCCCCGCGGCTTAGAGTCGTGGGGACGACGCATATCATCGTTCTTAGTAACAACTATTTTGACGAAGAGGACACCATGACTACGCCTGACCCTCGTCCCGCATCCGTGGCGACGCCCATGCCCGCAGACTCGCACGGAGCCGTCGACCTGTCGGCACGCGCGAGCACACCCGCTCCCGAGGAGTCCTCCGCTCCCGCAGCGGGGGAGGCTTGCACATCCCGCTGATCACCACCACGGACGAGGAGAACTTCCAGGACGTCATGTCCACCTCCCAGGCCGTGCCGGTCATTATGATCATGTGGTCGCCGCGTTCGCTCGAGTCCAAGCCGGCACTGGCCATGCTCGAGGAGATCGCGCGCGAGCAGGCGGGCAAGTTCCAGCTGGTCGAGGTCGACATTGACAAGGCGCCCGCGATCGCTCAGGCATTCCAGATCCAGGGTGTGCCCACGGTCGTCGCTCTCGTTGGCGGGCGTCCCGTTCCGCTCTTCCAGGGCGCGGCTGCTAAGGAACAGGTGCTTCCCATCATCACGCAGGTGCTCGATGCAGCCGCCCAGATGGGCGTCACCGCGCGCATCGCCGTGGCTGCCGAGGACACCGTCGCCCCGACCCCGCCCGAGCACGAGGCGCCCCTGGCCGCCGAGGCCGCCGGGAACCTCGACGAGGCCATCGCCGACTGGGAGAAGGTTATCGAGCTGAATCCGCGCGACGAGGACGCGAAGTCTCACCTGTCCCGCGTGCGACTGGCGGCCCGCAGCGCGCAGGCCGACGCCACCGATCCCGCCGCACACGCGGATGCGCTGTTCGCCGCGGGCGACGCCGCCGGAGCTTTTGACGTGCTGCTAGACCTGCTCGCAGCCTCCACGGATGCCGAGGCGCGACGCGCTGCGCCTGCGTCTCCTGGATCTCTTCCGCGTCGCCGGGATCGATCCCCGAGGTCTCCAAGGCCCGCACGCGCCTGGCGATGCTCCTCATGTGATACCGTCGCTCCAACGCTCAGTTGCGGAAAGGGGCCGTCATCATGGCAGCATGGATCATCGTCGTTCTCGTGTTTGTCTCCGTCGTCGTGTGGTACGGATGGCATTCCACGCACAACGAACTGACGAAGAAAATCAGACCGTGAGTCTGACCCCGAAGTGAGGCGTGAACTCATCAAGCTGCAGGGGCAGATCGACCGGGGGAGGGCGGGCTTCTAAACGCACTCGCTGATACCGGGCGCGTACCCGCAGCTTGGCTCATGACGACGAGGCAACAGGAGGCCGGGCAGGAATCCCTGCTCCGGCCTCCTCGTATCAGCCTACGGTGTCAGCGCACCTGCGAGGCGGGCACCAGCCACACCGCGCCCAGCGGCGGCACGCGCAGCGACGCGGAGACCGGGCGGCCGTTCCACGGGGTGTCCTCGGCGATGATCGTGCCGACGTTGACGACGCCCGAGCCGCCGAACTCCTCGGAGTCCGTGTTCAGGATCTCGACCCACTCGCCGCCGAAGGGCAGGCCCACGCGGTAGCCCTCGTGCGGGTTGCCGGCGAAGTTCGAGATGCACACGACGACCTCGCGGTTCCCCGCATCGTCCGATCCCTTACGCAGGTAGGAGATTAGGTTGTGGTCGCCGTCCGAGGCGTCGATCCACTCGAAGCCCGTGTAGTCGTCGTCCCACATGGCGGGGGAGGAGGCGTAGATCTTGTTGAGGCGCTCCACCAGAGCCGCGACGCCGGCGTGACCCTCCTGATCCAGCAGCCACCAGTCGAGGGAGTAGGATTCGTTCCACTCCTGCTCCTGACCGATCTCCTGGCCCATGAAGAGGAGCTGCTTGCCCGGGTGGCTCCACTGGTAGGCATACAGCGAACGCAGGCCCGCCAGGCGCTGCCATTTGTCGCCGGGCATCTTTGAGATGAGCGAGCCCTTGCCGTGCACAACCTCGTCGTGCGAGAGCGGCAGCACGTAGTTCTCGGAGAAGGCATAGACCAGCGAGAAGGTGAGCTCGCCGTGGTGCCAGCGGCGGTTGACCGGATCCTCGCTCAGGTAGCGCAGGGTGTCGTTCATCCAGCCCATGTTCCACTTCATCCCGTAGCCGAGGCCGCCGCCCGAGGTCGGGGCAGTCACGCCGGGCCATGCCGTGGACTCCTCGGCGATCATGATGATGCCGGGATGACGACGGTACGCGGTTGCGTTGGCTTCCTGGATGAACTCGATGGCCTCCAGGTTCTCGCGGCCACCGTACTGGTTGGGCCGCCACTGGCCGTCCTTACGCGAGTAGTCCAGGTACAGCATCGAGGCCACGGCGTCGACGCGCAGGCCATCGATGTGGAAGTCCTCGAGCCAGTACAGGGCGTTGGCGACCAGGAAGTTACGCACCTCGCGGCGGCCGAGTTGAAGACGTAGGGTGCCCCAGTCGGGTGCTCGCCGCGCAGCGGGTCCGGATCCTCGTACAGCGGGGTGCCGTCGAAGCGGGCCAGCGCGAAGTCGTCCTTGGGGAAGTGGGCGGGGACCCAGTCCAAGATGACGCCGATGCCCTCGCGGTGGAAAGCGTCCACCAGGTAGCGGAAGTCGTCCGGGGTGCCGTAGCGCGAGGAGGGCGCGTAGTAGGAGGTCACCTGGTAGCCCCACGAGCCACCGAAGGGGTGCTCGGCCAGCGGCATGAACTCCACGTGCGTAAAGCCCATCTGCTTGACGTACGGGACCAGCTCGTCGGCCAGCTCGCGGTAGCCCAAGCCCTGACGCCAGGAGCCCGCGTGGACCTCGTAGATGGACATGGGGCCGTCGTGCACGTTGCGCTCACGGCGAGCCTGCATCCACTCCTGGTCGCTCCACTCGTGGAAGTAGTCGGTGACGACCGAGGCCGTGGCCGGGGGAATCTCGGTGGCGCGGGCCATCGGGTCGGCCTTCTCGAACCAGTTGCCACCGGGGCCCAGGATCTCGAACTTGTAGCGGGCGCCGACGCCGACCTCGGGAACGAAGATTTCCCACACGCCGGACGAACCCAGCGAACGCATGGAGGTCTGCGTGCCGTCCCAGTAGTTGAACTCGCCGACGACACGCACGGCGCGGGCGTTGGGAGCCCACACGGCGAAGGCGGTACCGGTGGTCTCGCCCAGCTCGTCGGTGTAGGTCTTCACGTGCGCGCCCAGCACGTTCCACAGGTCTCGTGGCGGCCCTCGGAGATCAGGTAGGTGTCCATCTCGCCCAGGGTGGGCAGGTAGCGGTAGGGATCGTCGCGCACGATCGTGTCCTCGCCGTAGGTGACGGACACGCGGTAGGCGGTGATCTCCTTGCCGGGCAGGGCCGCAACCCAGATGCCGCCGCGCTCGTGCGTGGCAGCGTATGCACCGGTGGGGGTGATGATGTCGACCGCGTCGGCCAGGTGCGCGACAACTCGGATGGTGACGCCGTCGTCACCGAGGTGTGCGCCCAGCACAGAGTGGGGCGAGTAGTACGAGCCTGAGGCAACGGCGTCGAGAATGTCGTCATTGACCGGGATCGGCGTAAGTTCGAAGCTCATGGATTTTCCTTACTCCAGAAGGGTGAACCGCTCAGTTCACTGGTGATGATAAGTCTAACGTCTGACCGGCGAAATAGGGAGCCGGGTCTCATATTGGCGGGGGTTATGGAGGGTGTCGTGCGCCCGGCGCGGTGACGTGGTAGCGCCGGGCGCACGAGCCTCATGAGGCCTGTGCCCAGGGCGAAGAATGCGCGGGCTCGACCTTGAAGACGTGGCCGAGGCGCGTCACGGGGGACAGCGACACCCAGTTGGACGAGCCCCACACGTAGGAGCGTCCGTCCAGCTCGTCGACGACCGTAATGTGACCACCCGGGGTGGCCAGGCCCATCGCCTCCAGATCGAGCTCGACCGTGGCGTCCACGCCGTTGTGCGGATCCAGGGAGATCACGCAGATGACGGTGTCGGGCTTGCCGTCTGCCGTGAACTTTCCGGGCACCTGACGCGAGAACGCGATGAGGCGTTCCGAGGACGTCGGGTGGATGCGGATCTGGTGGAGCTGGCGCAGCGCAGGGTGCTTGGCTCGCGCGGCGTTGAGCAGCGTGAAGAGACGCGAGATGCCGATCGGCTCGGCGTCCTCCCAGTGGCGGGGGCGGAACTCGTATTTTTCGTTGTCGTTGGGTTCCTGGTAGGTGTCACGGGGCTCGTTCTCGACGAATTCGTAGCCGGAGTAGATGCCCCACGTGGGTGCCCCCAGGGCTGCGAGCATCGCACGGATCGCGAAGATGGCCGTGCCGCCATCCCACATCTGCGGGGTGAGGATGTCGTGCGTCGTGGGCCAGAAAGTCGGGCGTATGAGGTGTGCCGTCTCTTCGGAGAGCTCGCGCAGGTACTCCTCGATCTCCTCTTTCTCGGTCCTCCACGCGAAGTACGTGTAGGACTGGTCGAAGCCGATCGCGCCGAGGGTACGCATCATGGCGGGGCGCGTGAAGGCCTCGGCCAGGAAGAGTGTGCCCGGGTACTGAGCCTTGATGTCGGCCAGCAGGCGCTCCCAGAAGGGGATGGGCTTCGTGTGCGGGTTGTCGACGCGGAAGATCGTCACGCCGTGGTTGATCCACAGCTCGATGACGTCGCGCACAGCCTGGTAGATGCCCTCCGGGTCGTTGTCGAAGTTCAGGGGGTAGATGTCCTGGTACTTCTTCGGCGGGTTTTCCGCATACGCGATGGTGCCGTCGGCGCGGGTCGTGAACCACTCGGGGTGCTCCTTGACCCACGGGTGGTCGGGGGAGCACTGGAGGGCCAGGTCGAGAGCGACCTCCAGGCCGAGGCCTCGGGCGCGCTCAACGAAGCGGTCGAAGTCGTCGAAGTCGCCGAGCTCGGGATGGATGGCGTCGTGGCCGCCCTCGGGGGAGCCGATGCCGTAGGGCGAACCCGGATCGCCGGGAGCGGCCTCCAGGGAGTTGTTCTTGCCCTTGCGGTGCGTCGTGCCGATCGGGTGGATCGGGGTCAGGTAGACGACGTCGAAGCCCATGCCGGCGATGCGCGGCAGCTCCTTGGCGGCGCCCGCGAGAGTGCCGGAGACCCACGTGCCGTCGGGGCGCTGGAAGGCGCCTGCGGAGCGTGGGAAGATCTCGTACCATGCGCCCGCCAGGGCCTTCGTGCGGGCTACGTCGAGCGGGTAGACGCGGGAGGAATCCAGCAGGTCACGCAGCGGGTGGTCGCGGAAGATCAGGCGCACGCGCGAGGAGATGCCCGCGGAGAGGCGCTGCTGGGCGGAATGGCTGGTGTCGCGCAGGCGGCGTGCCGCGTCGGTCAGGACGTCAATGTCCGAGGCCGGGGGGCGCTTCTGGGAGGGGTTGCCGTAGGCGGTGCCTTCGGCCGCGCGCTCCATGAGGAGGGCGCCTTCCTCGAGCATGAGCTCGACGTCGACGCCGGCGCCGACCTTCACGGTCGCGTCGTGGCGCCACGTCGCGTAGGGATCCGACCAGGAGTCCACGCGGAAGGACCATGCGCCGGGGGTGTCGGCGGACACCCAGGCCTCGTACCGGTCGAGGCCGGGGGCGATGTCCACCATGCGCGTGCGGGAGTATTCACCCCCGTCCGGGCGCAGCAGGACAGCCTCGGCGGCGAATGCGTCGTGTCCTTCGCGGAACACGGTCGCACGAATGGGGAAAGGCTCGCCTTCGGTCGCCTTGGCGGGAAGCGTGCCGTCTTCGATGACGGGGAACACTTCAATGATCGGGATACGGGGCAACAGTTTCTCGCTCACGAGACCCACAGTAGCCTATGGATGCGCGCGCGTGAAAGTGAGGCCCATGCCTCGGCGCTCAGGTCGATGCCCATATGTTCTGTCAAGATTTCAACTGTCTGCCTAAAGGGCGGAATTTCAACAGAAAAGACGGAGGCTAGCCCCTGTGTGTCCAAGAACTACCCTCCGTTGAGAAGATCGACGCTCAGCTGCCGCTGTTCTGCAGCCCCGCCATGACCGCACCACCAAAGAGGAGGAACACCAGGATCGTCGCAACGACACCGATGATCTGCCAGATGAACATGGCGCGCGCGAAGTTGCGCTTCGCAGGCGAGCCGCCCGAACCGAAGGCAAGCACGAGCATGTAGATGAAGCCGACCAGTGGGATGCCGGCGACGAAGAGCGTGAGCATCCACGAGCCGACGGAGTCGTCGGGGTGCTCGGGGAACTGGTTGTATGCCATGAGTATCTCCAGGAAGGTGTGGGATCAGTAGACCATCTGCATGGCGGTGCGCACCTCGGACAGGGTCTGGTCGGCCTGTTCGTTGGCGCGCTCGTTGCCTGCGTGCAGGATGGACAGCAGGTAGTCCTCGTTCCCGGCGAGCTCGGCGCGGCGCTCGCGCAGGGGAGCGAGCATCTCGTTGAGGGACTCGGTGACGAGGGACTTGAGCATGCCGGCGCCCGCATCGCCGATACGGTCCGCGATCGCCTCGGGAGCCTCGCCTGTGGCCAGGGAGGCCAGCATCAGGAGGTTGGAGACCTCGGGACGGCCCTCGGGATCGAAGGTGATGCGGCGCTCTGCGTCGGTCTTTGCCTTCTTGAGGATCTTCGCGGTCTCGTCCGCGGTCATACGAAGCTCGATCGTGTTGCCGCGCGACTTCGACATCTTCTGGCCGTCCGTGCCCAGCAGCAGCGGGACCTCGGACAGGAGGGCCTCGGGGCGGGGAAGACGGGGCGCTCGGGGGTGGCGCGGCCGTAGCGCTTGTCGAAGCGCTGGGCGATCAGGCGAGCCTGCTCGAGGTGGGGGAGCTGGTCCTGGCCCACGGGCACGATGTTCGCCTTGCAGAAGAGGATGTCGGCGGCCTGGTGGACCGGGTAGGTCAGCATAAGGCCCGTCATCGCGCGGCCCTCGGTGGCCTCCAGTTCGGCCTTCACGGTCGGGTTGCGGTGCAGCTCCGACTCGGTGACCAGGGAGAGGAAGGGCAGCATCAGCTGGTTGAGTGCCGGAACCGCCGAGTGGTTAAAGATCGTGGAGCGCTCAGGGTCAATGCCCGCGGCCAGGTAGTCGGCGACGAGGCCGAGGACGCGCTCACGGATCGGACCCACGCCATCGCGGTCGGTGATCACCTGGTAGTCGGCGACCAGAACCCAGGTCTCAACGCCGCGGTTCTGCAGGAGCACGCGGTTACGCAGCGTGCCGAAGTAGTGGCCCAGGTGCAGGTGGCCGGTCGGGCGGTCACCCGTGAGGATGCGGAAACGCGAGGGGTCCTGGTCGATCGCCAGGTCGATCTCGGCGCTGCGGGCCTTTCGAGCGGGCCAGCGAGGCATCAGAGGTTGCGGTTTCCAGGGCATCTTCACTGCGAGTCATGCGTGAATCCTATCCAATGTGTGAGTGACGGGGGAATGGAAGATTGGTCAGCTCTCGGGCTGGAACGCCACGTCGGAGAGCAGGATGGTGACGGAGAGAGGCTCGATCGTCAGCGTCGAACGCGGGGTCACGTGCTCGACCTCGAGAGAAAGCTCAGCCGGGTTGAGCGTGGAGCCGACGCCGCCCTCGGCAGGAGTGGCCCACACGGTCGAGTAGGCGACGAGCCAGTCCAGGTCATGGCCCTCGGGCAGGGTTGACCTCGGCGCTGTCCAGGTTCGCGTTGATGATGATGAGCGCGTCGCGGTCGCCCCACGTCACGCCCGAGCGCAGCATCTGGAACGTGCGGTGGCGCCAGTCCGTCCAGCCGTAGTCCGGCATGGGCGTGCCCTGGGCGGTGTACCAGGACAGGTCGGCGATCGTGTCTCCGTTGTGGGGGGTGCCCGTGGCGAAGCGGTCGGGACGCAGGACCGGGTGGGCCTTGCGCAGGGCGATCAGCCAGGAGACGGCGTCGATCTGCGCCTGCTGGCTCTCGGCCAGGTCCCAGTCGACCCATGAGATCGGGTCGTCCTGGCAGTAGGCGTTGTTGTTGCCGTACTGGGTGCGGCCGAACTCGTCGCCGCCCGTCAGCATCGGGGTGCCCGAAGAGACGAACATCGTCGCCAGGATGTTGCGCTGCGAACGGGAACGCAGGTCGGCGATCGTCATGTCGGAGAGGATCGCATAGGGGGTGTCGGCGCTCGGGTGCGTGCCGTTCGAAGCAAGCGTGCCCTCCACGCCGTGGTTCCACGAGCGGTTGTCGTCCGACCCGTCCCGGTTGTTCTCCAGGTTCGCCGTGTTGTGCTTGCGGTCGTAGGCCGTGAGGTCCGCGAGCGTGAAGCCGTCGTGGGCCGTCACAAAGTTGATCGAGGCGCGGGGGCCGCGCAGACGACCCAGGCCGTGCTCGAAGACGTCCTGGGAACCGGACAGGCGGGTCGCCAGATCGTTCGGGCCGGAGACGACATGGCCCGAGGCCTGGGCGCGCACGTCCGCCAGCCAGAAGTTACGCAGGGCGCCGCGGTAGTGGTCGTTCCACTCGGAGAAGGGGACGGGGAAGTTACCCGTCTGCCAGCCGCCCGGGCCCACGTCCCACGGCTCGGCGATCAGCTTCGAGTGGGCTAGGACGTCGTCCGTCGCCATCGCGATGAGGAGCGGGTGCATGGGGCTGAAGCCCGTCGAGAAACGGCCGAGCGTGGCCGCCAGGTCGAAGCGGAAAGCCATCCACGCCCATCTCGCGGACCCAGTAGCGCAGCGAGTCCATCACCATCTGAATGGTCTTCGGGATGGTCCACGTTGATGGTGTTGCCCGTGCCCGTCACGTCGATCGTCTGGACTGGACGCGAGGAGGTATGACGGTAGTACATGTCGGAGTCGAGGCCGCGCCAGGACAGGGATGGACCGGCGTCGCCGCCCTCACACGTGTGGTTGTAGACGACGTCGAGGATGACCTCGATACCCGCCTGGTGCAGGAGCGAGACCATGCCGCGGAACTCGTCGACGACTGCCTGGGCGCCGCGCTCGCGCGAGGCCTCGGTGGCGTAGGAGGGCTCGGGGGCGAAGAAGGAGAGGGTGGAGTAGCCCCAGTAGTTCGTCAGGCCTCGTTCGGTGAGGAAGGGCTCGTCGCACTTCGCGTGGACGGGCAGCAGCTCGACGGCGGTGATGCCCAGGTCCTTCAGGTAGGACACGGAGGCCGGGTGAGCCAGGCCCGCGTAGGTGCCGCGCAGCTCCGCGCGGCACGCCGGGCATGTTCTTCGTGAAGCCCTTTGACGTGGATCTCGTAGATGACGGTGGTCTCCCACGGAACGTGAGGGCTGCGGCGTGATCGGGAAGGAGGGCTCTACGACGACCGAGCGCGGCATGTACGGCGCGGAGTCGATGGGGGAGCGGCGCAGCGGGTACTCGGAGGGGTAGAGGTCCTCGTCCACGCAGTGCGCGTAGACCGCAGGCTTCATGTCCACGACGCCGTCGAGGCCTCGGCCGTAGGGGTCGAGGAGAAGCTTGTGCGAGTTGAAGAACTGGCCCCCGTCCGGATCCCAGGTGCCGTGCACGCGGAAACCGTAGCGGTGCCCCGCACCGTATCCGGGGATGTGACCGTGCCAGATGCCGGTCTTCGGGCCGAGCAGAGCGAAGCGGGTCTCAGCCCCGGCCTCGTCGAAGATGCACATGTCCACGCCGGAGGCGGCCCTGGCGACCACGGCGACATCGAGACCGTCGCCCGACGGGAAAACCCCCAGACGGGTGGGAACGGGATTAGGTTTGGTGACGCGAACGGTGGGGACGCTGGACGAGCCGGAACGCTCGGACATATAACAGTGCCTCTTTCTTACAGTTTATTGGCTGCATCGTAGCCTGATAGATGCAGCCATCATCCATCATACGTGACCCTCAATTAAGCGGTCGGATTAGGGGGTGGGCTGAGGGTATGAGCAGCGGCACGCATCGGTGAGGGAACCCTCATATATATGGGCGTGCTGCGCAGAATGTGGCACGCTAGAAGTCATGAGAATTGTCGTGTGTGTGAAGCATGTCCCCGACATGCAGTCCGAACGCCGTTTTGAGGGCGGCCGCCTGGTGCGCGGTGAGGACGATGTACTCAACGAACTGGACGAGAACGCCATCGAGGCAGCCGTCCAGCTCAAGGAATCCGAAGAGGACGCGGGTCGCGAGGCCGAGGTCGTCGCGCTGACGATGGGCCCTGAGGACGCCGAGGACTCCCTCATGCGCGCCCTGCAGATGGGCGCCGACCGTGCCTACATCGTCTCCGACGAGTTCCTTGAGGGCTCCGACGTCATCACGACCGCCTCCGTTCTGTCCGTCGCGATAGCAAAGATCGCCGAAGAGTGCGGCCCCGTCGACCTGGTGATCACCGGCATGGCCTCGCTGGACGCGATGACCTCCATGCTGCCCGCCGCCCTGGCTGCCAAGGCCCACATGCCTCTGCTGGGCCTGGCCCGTTCCCTGAGCGTCGAGGACGGCGCCGTCACTATCGAACGCGCCGTCGACGGCTACACCGAGACCGTGCGCGCCGCGCTGCCCGCCGTCGTCTCCGTGACCGACCAGATCAACGAGCCGCGTTACCCGGCCTTCGCAGCCATGAAGGCCGCCCGCAAGAAGCCGCTGGATCAGTGGGGCATCGACGACCTCGTCGAGGTTCCCGGCGGCGAGGCCCTCGTCATGCGCCGCGCGCTGACTTCCGTCACCCACGGCGAGGAGAAGACCCGCGACGGCTCGGGCACGATCATTCAGGACGCCGGCGAGGGCGGGCGCGCTCTGGCCGACTACATCCTTTCGGTGGTGAAGTGACATGACGCAGCAGATGAGTTCCCCGATCCTCGTTCTGGCCGACCAGGCGGGCGATCACCTGACGCCCCTGGCTCGCCAGGCGGTTACGCTGGCCGCGTCCCTGACCTCCGCCGACGTCGTCGCCCTGTCCCTGGCTGCCAGTCCCGATGTGGCCGCCCTGTCGGAGCTGGGCGCGACCCAACTGCTGCATGCCGACCTGGGTGACGCTGTGCGTTCCTCGGTCGTGGCCTCCGACGCGCTTGTTTCCGCGCTGGCGACCGGCAGCTTTGGCCTGGTGCTCCTGTGCTCGGACTACCGCGGTCGCGAGATCGCCGGTCGCGTCGGCGCTCTCACCGAGGCCGGCGTGGTCTCCGGTGCGTCCTCCGTCGGCTTCGACGGCGGCGTCCTCCAGATCGGCAAGACCGCCCTGGGCGGCTCCTGGTCGATGCGGATCGTCATTGAGGGACAGACCCCGATCGTCGGCATCGCCTCCGGCGTCATCGACGAGGCCCCGGTTGCCTCTCCCGTCGCCCTGACCCCGCAGGCCCTCTCCGTCGAGCTGAGCCCCGAGGCCAGCGCAATCCAGGTCGTCTCCTCCGTGCCCGACGAGGAGGAAGGCGTGTCCCTGACCGACGCCTCCACCGTCGTGTGCGGTGGCCGCGGCGTGGACGGCGACTTCGAGCTGGTTCGCTCCGTCGCTCAGGCGCTCGGCGGCGCCGTGGGTGCGACCCGCGTCGCCTGCGACGAGGGCTGGGCCCCGCGATCCGAGCAGATCGGCCAGACCGGCCTGACCGTCACCCCGAATCTCTACATCGGCCTGGGCGTCTCCGGCGCGATCCACCACACGGTGGGTATGCAGTCCTCGGCCCACATCGTCGCCGTGTGTGATGACCCGGACGCCCCGATCTTCGAGATCGCGGACTTCGGCGTCGTCGGCGACGTCACCGAGGTCGTGCCCGCGGCCCTGGCCGCCATTGAGGAGGCGCGCTCCCAGGCGTGAGCGTCTACCTCGACCACGCTGCCACCACGCCGCTGCGCGAGTGCGCCCTCGAGGCGTGGACCCGCGCCCAGCGTGACCTAGCTGCAACCCCCGGCAATCCCGCCGCCCTCCACTTCGGAGGGCGGCGGGCCCGTCGCATGCTCGACGACGCGCGCGAGCAGGTCGCAGCGGCCCTCGGCGCAGACATCCACGAGGTTATCTTCACCTCTGGAGCCACCGAATCGGACGCCCTCGGTGTGATGGCCGCGGCCCGAGGCATGCGCGGGCGCGACGGCGCGCGCGACCTGATCGTCGTCTCGGGCCTCGAGCATGACGCGGTCGCCCATCAGCGCGAGGTCGCCTCTCGCGAGGGCTTCTCCTGGGAGGTCCTGCCCGTGGATGCGGGCGGCGTGTCCATCCTGCCCCGTGTTTCCGGCGACGATGCACCCGCCTCGTGGGACGGTCGCCTCGCGCTCGGATCCATGACCCTCGTGTCCTCCGAGATTGGCACGATTCAGCCGGTTGCAGACTTCGCTGAGCTCGTGCACGCCAGTGGAGGCCTCGTACATTCCGACGCCGCCCAAGCCATTCCAACCCTGGACGTGTCTTTTGCCGAGCTCGGCCTGGACCTCATGAGCGTCGGCGGACACAAGGTCGGCGCCCCCGCCGGCATCGGCGTTCTCCTCGCCCGACGAGGCATCCCCATGACGACCGACCGACCCGGCGGCGGCCACGAGCGCTCGATCCGCTCGGGCACGCCCGACGTCGCGGGCGCCTGCGCTCTCGGTGCCGCCCTCACCGAGGTCGTCGCCGAGCGCGCCGCTTTCGCCGCCCGTGCGGCCGACCTGCGCGCGCACCTGCTGTCCCACCTGCCGGAGGGAACGTATCCGACGGTGGGGGAGTCGGCCTCGTCGAGCGCCATCATCCACCTGTCCCTGCCCACCGCCCGCCCCGAGGCCGTCCTCATGGCCTTCGACATGGCTGGGATCGCGGTGTCCGCCGGGTCCGCCTGCCACGCGGGGGTCACGCGCCCCTCCGAGATCGTCATGGCGATGGGACGCAGCGAGGAGCAGGCGCTCGGCGTCCTGCGCGTCTCGCTCGGCCACGAGACGACCTGCGACGATATCGACGCCTTCCTGGCCGCCCTGCCCGTGGCTATCCGCGCGGGAGCCGCCCTGGACGGGGTCGCACACGTGCGCAACGAACGAAACGAGGAACGCTAGATGCGAGTTCTGGCAGCACTGTCCGGCGGCGTGGACTCCGCCGTCGCCGCCGCGAAGGCCGTGGAGGCCGGGCACGACGTCGTCGGCGTCCACATGGCCCTGTCCTCCCAGCCCCAGGAGTGCCGTATCGGCTCGCGCGGCTGCTGCTCGATCGAGGACGCTGGGGACGCGGCGCGCGCCGCCGAGATCATCGGCATCCCGTTCTACGTGTGGGATCTCGCCCAGGAATTTGAGCAGACCGTCATCACCGACTTCGTCTGCCCAGTACAAGGCTGGGCGCACCCCCAACCCCTGCGTGCGCTGCAACGAGTTCGTGAAGTTCCGCGAGCTGGCCAGCCGCGCCCGCGCGCTCGGCTTCGATGCGGTGTGCACCGGCCACTACGCGGCCATCGTCGATGGCGAGGCCGGACCCGAGCTGCACCGCGGCGCCGACAACCTCAAGGACCAGTCCTACGTGCTGGCCGTCATGGGGCCCGAGGAGCTTCACCGCGTCGTCCTGCCGCTGGGGGACGCTCCCAACAAGGCGTGGGTGCGTTCCGAGGCCGAGCGCCTCGGCCTGGGCGTGTCCAACAAGCCGGACTCCTACGACATCTGCTTTATTCCCGACGGTGACACGCAGGGCTTCCTGCGCGCTCACCTGGGCGCCGCCGAGGGTGAGATCGTCACCCCCGACGGCGAGGTGCTCGGGCCGCCACGAGGGCTACTGGAACTACACAGTCGGCCAGCGCAAGGGCCTCGGTATCGGCGCGCCCGCACCCGACGGGCGCCCCCGCTACGTCCTCGAGACGAGGCCGGAGACCAACCAAGTCGTCGTGGGAGCGTCCGAGCTCCTGTCCATCTCCCGCATTACGGCCACGGACGCCGTCTGGCTCGCCTCTGACGACGACGGCTCCGACGCCACCGACCTTTTCGTGCAGCTGCGCGCGCACGGCACCCCCGTGCCCGTCGCGTCGCTGACGCGCGACCTGGACGCTGGAACTATCAGCGTCGTCCTCGCGAGCAGCGCGCGTGGCGTCGCGCGCGGCCAGTCGATGGTCGTGTATCGCGGTACCCGTGTTCTCGGCGAGGGAACAATCGACGCAACCGGGCGCTGAGGGCCTCGGGTTTGCTTGTTGCCGGCGGGCGTGGGCGAGGGCATGCGGACGGTCTCGCGCACATCCGTTAGACTGGGGTGCGCGCGCGAGTGGCGGAATTGGCAGACGCGCTGGATTTAGGTTCCAGTGTCTTTGACGTGTGGGTTCGAGTCCCATCTCGCGCACCGTTGCCCGTGCCCGGTCGCCTCCGGGGAGGTGGCGGTCGATAGACTGAGGTCATGAGCGCTTTGGAAATTGGCTGCAAGGCCCCCGACTTTACCGCTGAGACCACCCAGGGAACCCTGTCTCTGTCGGATCTGCTCGCCGCGTCGTCACGCGGCGTCGTCGTCTACTTCTACCCGAAGGCCTCCACGCCCGGCTGCACGAAGGAGGCCTGCGACTTCCGCGATTCTCTGGCCTCGCTCCAGGGCGCTGGCTACTCGGTGATCGGCGTGTCCGCCGACTCGATGGCCGCCCTCGAGCGCTTCACCGAGAAGCAGTCGCTTACCTTCCCGCTTGCCTCCGACCCGGATCACGAGATTCTCGAGGCGTACGGCGCGTGGGGTGAAAAGAAGAACTACGGCCGCACCTACGTGGGCATCATCCGCTCGACCGTGGTCGTCAGCCCTGACGGTGCGGTGGCTCTGGCGCAGTACAACGTGAAGGCAACGGGTCACGTGGGTCGACTGCGGAAGACTCTCGGCATCGACTAATGCCCTTGCTTTTTCGGTAACTAGCGAGTATGGTAGTTGAGAAATAAACCGCTTGTTACTGATGGAGGGTTCATGGGGGCGGGACGCCTGACGCGTATCGAATCGGTGCGGGGACAGGGTGGCGCAGGGACTATCCGGCCGACGCTGCGCCCTGTTCGCCTGCGCAAAGCAGCCGAGCCTGCCCACGATGTCCCGTGCGCCCGAGTCATCTCCCGTCGAACAGGCTGTCACCGCCGAGGTCGCAGTGGTTCGACGCAAAGGTCCCCGGTTCACCTCGCTCCGTCGAATGATTCTCGTCCCGTCGAAGAACGCTGCTGCGGTGGCGCAGCGCCGAGGTCGCGCGCGACGCCGTTTCCCCGCGCAGGCTGGGCGCGTCGCTGCATCTCCCGTCCGCGAGTACGCGCATCTGGGACGAGGCCGGGGTGGCCTCGAGGGCGATCAGCGCCCTGGCGTTCCCGTCCATCACGACTGGCATCGCACGACGATGCGTGTTGCGTGCGCGCCCGAGCAGCGAGCATGGTGGGCCAGAAAGCGTGGGCGTTTGCCGCGCTGCGTCGCCCGTGCCAGCAGGGGCGTGCAAAGGCCTCGGAGTCGGCGGCGCGTCGCGTGCGCCAGCGCGCGACGCTCGTCGTGCCAGCCGATGCGTCGCGCATGGATCGCCGTGAGCGTCCCGCCGACGGGCAGCGACACGCGTGGCCTCCTCATGTTCGCTCCTCGGCTTCATCTCCGCGCCTCCTCGTCGTCGCGGCCGTGGTTGGTGGTCTGTTCGTTGCGCGCTCGACGGGTTCTTCGGCGTCTCGCGAACGCCGTCGACTCCTGCCATGCACGGGGGTTTACATGCCCGCCTGGCCAGCGATGAGACCTCGCTGACCCTCGAGGCCTTCTCCGACAGCGGGGATAGCCTGACGACGCCGATCTTCCAGTGCGTGCTCGGCAAGCTCGGCACCCCTGCGGCGGTGCGCGAGCGCATGTATGCGACCCGCGCGATCGATGGAACCCAGTCGGAGAGTGGGGCTCCTATAAGGCGACCTGGGACGTACGAGACCGGATCAGGGTTTGACCGTCATCGTCAGCTCCCAGGTAGACGACTGTCGTCGGCCCGGGACAGGGTCATCATCTGAGATTTGCTTCGCAGCATTGCCTAGTATCGCTCGTAAAATGAGCGGGTATTTCAATGCGTGAAGGAGTATCTCGTGTCCGATTCGCAGCCCGCCGCTGCGGCACCCGTCGCCCCCGTCGGGGAAGATGTCGCACTGGCGATCCGAGGCCTCGTCAAGATTTATGGCAACCTCGTCGCCGTCGCCGACCTGTCCCTCGACATCCCCACCGGATCCTTCTACGGGATCGTCGGTCCTAACGGCGCCGGTAAGACAACGACGCTGACCATGGCTACAGGCCTTCTCACCCCCGACCGTGGCACCGCCTACGTGCACGGCGTCGACGTGTGGGCGCGAACCCAGGAGGCGCGCGCTCTCCTCGGCGTCATGCCCGACGGGATGCGCCTCCTCGACCGCCTATCCGGCCCTGACTTCCTCGTCCACGTGGGCATGCTCCACGGCCTGGACGCGTCCGTCGCCCGCGAGCGTGCTCACGAACTCCTCGCGGCCCTCGACCTGGCCGAGGCCGGGAAGAAGCTGATCAGCGACTACTCGGCGGGCATGACGAAGAAGATCGCCCTGGCCGCCGCCCTCATTCACTCCCCGCGAGTCCTGGTCCTCGACGAGCCTTTCGAGGCCGTGGACCCCGTTTCCGCGACCAACATCCGCCAGATCCTCACCGACTACACGCGTCGCGGTGGCACCGTCATCCTGTCCTCGCACGTGATGGCCACCGTCCAGCAGCTGTGCACGCACGTGGCCATCATCGACAAGGGACGCGTGCTCGTCTCCGGAACCACCGACGAGGTCGCCCAGGGCGGCGACCTGGGGGAGCGCTTCACCTCCCTGGTTGGCGGCGTCCACTCCGAGGAAGGCCTGTCGTGGTTGGGCAACTGATTCGCCTCAAGCTCCGCATCATCTGGAACACGGTTCGCAAGCAGACGGTCGTCCTCGTTCTCGCGGTTCTCGGCGTCCTGTACTTCGGCGGAATCTACGGCTCGGTGCTCCTGGGCACCGCTTTCTTCGCTCGCTCCGACGAGGCCTCGCTGGCCGCGCCGGTGATGCCGATCGTCGGGCCCTTCATCTTCCTGCTGTGGTTGGTCCTCCCGATCATCTTCGCCTCGATGGACAACTCTCTCGATCCCGTGCGCCTGTCGCCCTACGTGGGACCCAGCAAACGCCTCGGGGCGGGGCTGGCCGCCTCGACTGCGGTCGGTCCCGGCGGGCTCCTGTCCGCGATGATCCTCTTCCTACCCGTCTGGTTCGCGCTGTGGCGTACCCAGTGGCTTGAGGCGCTCGGCTGGTTTATCGCTGGTGTCGTGACGCTGCCTCTCGCGGTGCTGTGGGCGCGCGCGGTCGGGACCTGGTTCGCGGTACGCCTGGACAGCTCGGGTAAGAAGGATGCCGTCACGGCCCTGGGCGCCGTCGTCTTCATGATGGTGCTGACCCCCTTGGGTTACTGGATGTCTTTGCTGACCCGGAACTTTTCCGTTGAGGCCTTCAAGGCGGGTTTGAACGTCGCGCTGTGGACTCCCTTCGGCGCTCCCTTCGGTGTGGTTGCTTCGCTGCTCGAGGGCGCGTGGGTGGCCGCGGCGATCCGCGCTCTCATCACGGTCGTGACCGCCGTCGTCGGTTGGCGGGCCTGGCTCGCCGTCCTGCGCCCCGTCATGAGCGGCTACGCCGGTGAGATCAGCGCCGACGCGCAGCGCGCCATCGACGAGGGACGCCACCTCATCGACGAATCCCTCGAAGATGAAGCGCGCAGTCGCCGCTCCGAGCAGTCGAGAGCCGCCGGCCTGCGCAGCGTCGACCTGTTCACGCGCCTCGGCCTCGGAGTGCGCAGCGCCTCCCTGGCGCGCGCACGCTGCGCTACTGGATCGTCGATACGCGCCTGAACATGAACATGGCGCTCGCGCTGCTGTTCCCGGTTGTCGCGATCTTCATGGGGCGGCTGGTTACTGAGGGGCAGTCGTTCGCGTTCTCGGCGGGTATCTTCCTCTACCTGGTGCCCATCACGACGGGCCTGACGACCGGCGCGCTCATGCAATACGACTCGACGGGCGCCTGGATCGTGGTCTCGTCGGGGATGAGCGGTCGCGAGGAACGTCGCGGACGCCTCGTGGGTTCGCTCATCGTGTTAGTACCCCAGGTCATCGGTTACCTCCTTCACGATGCCGTCACCGGTGCGAATGCCTCCGGTTTCGTGTTCCACCAGGTGATGGGCGTCGTCCTCTTCGCCGGTGCCGCTGCGACGACCCTCGTCGTGAACGCGCGGTGGGTCTACCCGGTGCAGCCTCCGGGCACGTCCCCGCTGGCGACGAAGGGCAACCGGTTCCTTCCTGATGACGATGCTGCTGCAGCTCGTGGGCTTTGCGGGTACCGCCGTTCTGCAGATCCCGTCCTACGTGCTGCTCGTGCTGGCGTCCTTCGGCTTCGTGCCGGACTGGGGCGCCTACGTCGTGGCCCTCGCGTGGTCGGTTCTCGTCCTTGAGGCAGCCGTTCGGATTGGCGGGCGCGTGTGGGACCGCTACGCTGTCGCCGCACTGACGTCGATCCGCAGTTGGCCGGGACACTGATCTCTGCTTCTGTGGATGGACGAGGCCGGGGTGACCCATGAGGGTGCCCCGGCCTCGTTGTCGGATGCTGTGGCGCACTGTGCCGGAGGGGTAGTGGTGTGTTGTCTTTTCACCCAAATAAGGCGGGGTGCCGGTGATTTACCGGCACCCCGCCTATGACTATGACACGCGAATTAAGAGCGCTTCCTCCGCATTGCCGCGGCGCCGATAGCGCCCGTCACGGCAGCGAGCACCAGCACATCGCCGGTGAGAGCGCCCGTCTTGGCGAGCTGCGTTGCGGGCGTAGGAGGAGCCGAGGGCGTGACCGTCGTCGGTGTAGGGCGTCGGACCGGGCTTGAAGGACAGTCGCGTCACGTCGGGATGCGCCTCGCTGGTCGTGAACTTCAGGGGGTGCCTCATGAGCGGAGCTTCATCCCATCCGGCTGAAGGGCCGGTCATGGGGGGCCTCCATCCGGCGGTATAAGGGGTGTCTGTAGGGGGACATGCGGGCGATGGGGGATCAAATACTGTTCCAACAACAGAACGAGGCTCGGCCGGTTTGACAGCGTCGTAGTCATCCATGTCATCCATCGTCGGAGGGCATGCGGGTGAAGGCTGCCCGGGCATGACTATGACACCGAGTTGTTTCTCAACATCAACCGAGATAACGCCCTGCGTGAGGTGATCGATCTGGTAATCCGTATCGGCAGTTGCGGATTCGGTGAAGGCAATCTTCTGAATGGTGATCACCGCATCACCGTGAAGCGCACCCATCGCGTCCTTGAGGGCTGCGATGGTGGTGATCTCATCGGGGTTATCGAAAGTCAACGGTGACCGTTGCGGTCTGTCCGTTAACTGCCACTGTCTTTGCTGAGAAGCCCTGGGGAAGCCCGGTCACCGAGATGGCCGAGGGGTCAGAAAACTTCAGCTGCGCAGGAAGAGTGATCTGGGTTGTGAAGCCCAAGTGAGCATTCTTCAGTGCAATATCGTCGAAAGCGTTGGGGCGTCTTGTCGTATTCTTCGAGGAGCTTTTGTAATGCGTCCACCTCGAAGGTCGTTCAAGTGAACGACGTTCTCAATGGTCAGGAGAGAATCTTTGCTCTCGGCGTAGATCTTTTCCGCCTGAGTCGGAGCGTTCCCATCCAGGCCGACCTTAAAAGTCGGTGTCGATTGTCGGGTCATCGCCATTGACCGGAAGGGTGCCAAACACCTTCTTGTACTTGTAAATCCCGGTCAAGCGATCCGAAGACAACTCCTGAGTGGAGAATTCGTAGTCGGGAATTCCTGCGGCTTGGAAGAAATTTGGCCCGGTCTTTTGGGGGCTGCAAGTCGTGGCCGTCCTCTTCATCAACCCAGCGCGTTGTCTTGGGTTGGTGCGGACGCGAAGCAATCGGTAGGCGACTCCGCCAGCTGCCAGGGTCTTCGTATCGAAGTTAAAGACTTGAGCGGGAGCGGTCGCTGATGCGAAGAAGTTGAACTTCCCTGTCACGGTCACCTGTTCGCTGGCCAGTCGAGTTGCTTCCGTGGGGTCAGTCGTGCCAACGGCATAGGGGACCTGGACCTTGATCGTGTGCTGGTCGGGGTTGGCTTTCTCTGCATCGTAGATGTCGAGCAGCTGCTGCCAGTTCAGATCCTTTGAGCTGGATGTTCGCAGTGACCTGTGTGCGGTCAGCATCTGGGGGAGAGCGAGGTGTAGGCGATCATTGACGAGGTAGATTTCGCGAGACGTCCCCCAACGTGACTGCCTCAGGGAACACTCACGGTCAGCGTGATATCGGAGTCGAAGTTGGCGCCGGAGTCATGAGGAGAGAGTCCCTGTGCAGCCGCAGCGTGGATTTCGGCCTCGTGGCCTGCCAGAAGCGTAGTGATCGGAATATCCAGCACGACGGTACCGTGATAGGTCGTGATCACAGGGTTGGCATTGCACACAGTCGTGCTTGTTGATGAAACGTATTGTGAGAGTGGGAAGGGGCTGGGCATCGGCTTGTGCGCTGCGAGGCGCAAACATTGATACCGTACCTGCAGCGACAAGAGCCAAACCAGCACCCATCGCTAGAACTCTCCGGCTTTTCCTCATGATGTTCCCCAGTCGTAGGTGAGCGAATTAAACGAATGGTCATGATGTTTAGTATACACATAGTGTCGACAGTACATCGTCTCTTGCGAGCTCAGCTGTGGATTGACGGTCTCTCAGGTGCGGTCATCGCATGCAGGTGATCCTCGAGCTCCGTTGCACAGCTCGATGACCCCTCGCGACGTCGGCGCAAATGTGCGCGTACTGGGCGATGAGGACGTGGAGCGAATGCCTCGACGCGATGACAGTCTCCTAGCTCCGGATTCAGCGAGCTGTGGGCAGCCTGCGCGTGGCTGAGCGACGCGCCGAGCGAAGCTGCGGCGCGTCTGCAGCGGGCAGCCCTTCAGCTGTCGGGGCGCACACTGGCGGGAGAACAGGGCAGGGAGACTGCGGGCAGTCGGGCGGGACGGCTACGGCAGATGCGAAAAAACCGGCGACCCGAAGGCCGCCGGTTGTCTGTGCGTCATGGGGGACTTGAACCCTCAACCCGCTGATTAAGAGTCAGCTGCTCTGCCAATTGAGCTAATGACGCGGGGTACTTTCACCAGCCGGAGCCGGGAAAGCTGTGCGTCATGGGGGACTTGAACCCTCAACCCGCTGATTAAGAGTCAGCTGCTCTGCCAATTGAGCTAATGACGCGGGGGTTTTTGCAACCGAGAGATAAATATACAGGCGTGCCACGCCCTGCGCAAGTCAATGAGGGGTGTCGTGGCCTATGTCGCACACTCGGCGGGCGCGAGTGACAAGGGCACCTACAATGGGGCCTCAGATGAAAGGGGAACGCCATGTCGGACGCGTCGAGCACCTATTCCGCGGTCGTGGAGGACATCCTCAAGCTCGTATGGAGCGCCGAGGAAGCCGGCCGCGACGGCGTCAAACCCAAGGACGTCTCCGAACACATGGGCGTCGTCCCTTCGACGGCAACGGAGAACATTCAACGCCTGGCCCGCCAGGGCCTCGTCACGCACGAGCGGTACGGTCGCGTGCGACTGACCCCACAGGGGCGTGCGATCGCGCTGGGGATGGTGCGCCGCCACCGCCTGCTCGAAACCCTACCTGCACGAGGCTCTCGGTTTTTCATGGGATGAGGTGCACGAAGAGGCCGAGATTCTCGAACATGCGGTCTCCGATCGGCTTCTCGACCGCCTCGACCGAGTCCTCGGCTACCCGAGCCGTGACCCGCACGGTGATCCGATCCCACGAGCCGACGGCACCAGCGACGACGTTGCAGGAAACCCGCTCGACGCGCTCGACGTGACCGCCGGGGAGTCGTCGAGCGGCTGCCCTGACCGCGATCCCGGAGCGTTGCGTGCGTGGGACGAGGCCGGCCTCGTGCCCGGCGCCCGTATCACCGTCGTCGCATCCGACCCCTCAGGGAGTGACGGTCCTCCTCGAAGACGGACAGATGCTCCTCCTTGACCCCGCCCAGGCCTCGGGTATCGTCGTCCGGGACTGAGCAGCACCAACGCACCCCCGCCTCCCGTCGACGAGGTCCTGAAACGATCCAGCCCACCTGGCCGAGGTGGCCGGGCGGGCTGGGAGCGCCCGTCGGTGGGCGCACAGATGGGGGAGCGCAGGCCTCAGGCGAGGGCTGCGGATCCCATTGACGGGGGCACGTGGCGACCGTGTCCGGCGGCCAGGAGTGCCTCGCGCAGGGCGGTGATCGCGGTATCGAGCTCCTCGTCGCTGGCGGGGGCCGCCTTGGACAGGAGGATGTCGGTCTCGTCGCGCAGGGGGATCACGTGCAGGTGGGTGTGGGGCACCTCGAATCCTGCGATTGCGAGGCCGGCGCGCGGCACGCCGAACGCGGCCTTTTGCGCCAGGCCGATCGTGCGTGCCACGGTCATGAGGTGGGCGGCGACGTCCGAGGGGGCGTCCGTCCAGGCCTCGTACGCGGTGCGCGGAACCACGAGGACGTGGCCCGGGGAGGTCGGCTCGATGGTCGCGAAGGCGACGCACAGGTCGTCGGCCCACACGAAGCGGCCGGGCCACACACCCGTGATGATGTTGTCGAAGATAGTGCTCATGCGACTATTGTCACCTATTCGTGCGCACTTCGGTAGGTGGGCGCGTCCGGCGGGGCGCGCGGGCGTGAACTACCCTGGTGAGGAGTATTGTTACGCGACCCATCGTTAAGCGAGGAACGCACAGATGAGCGAAAATCCGCAGAGTGCCCCGGCCCAGCGCTACACCGCTGAGCTCGCAGGTCAGATCGAGACGAAGTGGCAGGACCGCTGGGAGGAGCTGGGCACGTTCTACGCGGACAACCCCACGGGCGACCTGGCTGGCCCGCTGGCCTCCCGCAACCCCTTTCTTCATCCTCGACATGTTCCCCTACCCCTCGGGTAAGGGCCTGCACGTGGGTCACCCGCTGGGCTACATCGCGACCGACACGCTGGCGCGCTACCGCCGCATGAAGGGCGACAACGTGCTGTACACGATGGGCTACGACGCCTTCGGCCTGCCCGGCCGAGCAGTACGCCGTCCAGACCGGCCAGCACCCGGCCATCACCACGAATCAGAACATCGCGAACATGCGCCGTCAGCTGCGCCGCATGGGCCTGTCCCACGACTCGCGTCGTTCCTTCGCTACGACCGACATCGAGTACGTGCATTGGACGCAGTGGATCTTCCTGCAGGTCTTTCAACTCGTGGTTCGATCCCGAGGCCACGGCCCCCGACGGCTCGCAGGGCGCGGCTCGCCCGATCAGCGAGCTGATCGCCAAAGCTCGAGTCCGGCGAGATTCGCCCCGAGGACGGCTCCGACTACTCCTCGCTCGATCGCGCCGCGCAGGCGAAGGTCGTCGACTCCTACCGCCTCGCCTACGTCTCCGAGGCCCCCGTCAACTGGTGCCCCGGCCTGGGCACGGTCCTCGCCAATGAAGAGGTCACCGCGGATGGTCGCTCCGAGCGCGGCAACTTCCCGGTCTTCAAGCGCAACCTGCGCCAGTGGATGATGCGCATCACCGCCTATGGCAAGCGCCTGTCCGACGACCTCGACACGATCGACTGGCCCGAAAAGGTGCGCACGATGCAGCGCAACTGGATCGGCCGCTCCGAGGGCGCGACCGTCCGCTTCGACGTGCCCGGTGCGCGCGAGGCTGGCGCTTCGCTCGACTCCCTCGACGTCTACACGACGCGCCCCGACACGCTGTTTGGCGCGACCTTCATGGTCGTTGCCCCCGAGCACCCGATCCTCGGCGGCACCGTCGGTGGCGACGCCGGCGACGAGGCCGCCCTGACCCTTCCCGCATCGTGGCCCGAGGGCACGAAGGACGCGTGGACGGGTGGCGCTGCCACCCCGAAGGAGGCCGTTGCCGCCTACCGCGCCCAGGCCGCAGCCAAGTCTGAGGCCGAGCGCGCCGACGAGGAGCGCACCAAGACCGGCGTGTTCACCGGCCTGTTCGGCATTGACCCGGTGAACGGACGCCCGGTCCCGATCTTCGTCGCCGACTACGTCCTGTGGGGCTACGGCACCGGCGCCATCATGGCCGTGCCCGCCCACGACGACCGCGACTGGGCCTTCGCCCGCGCCTACGACCTCGACATCGTGCGCACGATCGGCCCCGCCGACGACCCCTACGGTCCCCGACCTCGAGGCCGGCGCCTACACGGGCGACGGCGTAGCAGTCGACTCCGCGAACGACGAGATCGACCTCAACGGCCTGGCCAAGGATGAGGCCAAGGCCGCCATGATCGAGTGGCTGGTCGCCAAGGGACTGGGCCACGGCACCGTCACCTACCGCCTGCGCGACTGGCTCTTCAGCCGCCAGCGCTACTGGGGCGAGCCCTTCCCGATCGTGTGGGACGAGGACGGCGTCGCGCACGCCCTGCCCGAGGATATGCTCCCCGTCGAGCTGCCCGAGGTCAGCGACTACAGCCCGCGTACCTTTGACGCGGACGACGCGGACTCCTCGCCCGAGGCCCCGCTGGGGCGCGCTGAGGACTGGGTGAACGTGACCCTCGACCTGGGCGATGGCCCCAAGACCTACCGCCGCGAGACCAACACGATGCCTCAGTGGGCGGGTTCGTGCTGGTACGAGATGCGCTACACCGACCCCACGAACGCGAAGCGTTTCGCCGGTGAGGAGAACCTGGCCTACTGGATGGGCCCGCGCGAGGGCAAGGCCAGCGGCGGCACCGACATGTACGTCGGCGGCGTCGAGCACGCGGTCCTGCACCTGCTCTACGCCCGCTTCTGGCAGAAGGTCCTCTTCGACCTCGGCCACGTGCCGGACTCCGAGCCCTACCACAAGCTCTTCAACCAGGGTTACGTCCAGGCCTACGCCTACACCGACGCGCGCGGCCAGTACGTGCCCGCCGACGAGGTCGAGGGCGACGAGGCGACCGGCTTCACCTACAAGGGCGAGCCCGTGGGCCGCGAGTACGGCAAGATGGGCAAGTCCCTGAAGAACATCGTCACGCCCGACGAGATGTACGACGCCTATGGCGCCGACGTCTTCCGCGTGTACGAGATGAGCATGGGCCCCCTCGACCTGTCGCGTCCGTGGGAGACCCGCGCCGTCGTCGGCTCCCAGCGATTCCTGCAGCGCCTGTGGCGTAACGTGGTCGACGAGGAGACCGGCGAGCTCACGGTCACCGACGAGCCCGCGGATGACAAGACGCGTCGCCTCGTGGCCCGCACGATCGCCGAGGTCACCGAAGAGTACGAGAACCTGCGCATCAACACCGCGATCTCCAAACTCATCGTCCTCAACAACCACCTGACCAGTCTGGACGCCGCGCCGCGCGATGCCATCGAGCCCCTGATCCTGATGCTCGCCCCGGTCGCCCCGCACCTGTGCGAGGAGCTGTGGGCTCGCCTGGGTCACGAGGCCTCCCTGGCCCGCGAGCCCTTCCCGGTCGTCGAGGATTCCTCGCTGCTGGTCGAGGACACGGTCACTGCCGTCGTCCAGGTCAACGGCAAGGTCAAGGCCCGCATCGAGGTCGCTCCCTCCATCTCAGAGGAGGACCTCGTCGCCGCCGCCCTGGCTGAGGCCCCAATCGTCAAGGCTCTCGGCGGGGCAGATCCCCTCAAGGTGATCGCCCGCGCGCCGAAGCTGGTCAACGTCGTCGTCAAGAAGTGAGGTCGCATGCCTGAAGGCGATGCAGTCCGTCGCCTAGCCGGTACCCTCGACGAGCTTTTTCGTCGGGGGTATCGTCTCGGCGTCGTCCCCGCAGGGGCGCTTCGCGTCCTCAGCGGCCCTCCTCGACGGGTGGGTCATGCAGCGGGTGCGCGTGCACGGTAAGCACATGTTCATCGGGTTTGTCCCGCCCATCGAAGGTGAGACGTACGAGGCCGGGGTGTCCCTCCTGGAGGGTGCCGCCGCGGGCAGCGGGGAGCCGATCCTGCCCGAGGATGCTCCCTGGCCGGACCGGTGGGTGCACATCCACCTGGGCCTGTACGGCTGGTGGCGCTTCAACGGCGACGAGACCGTCGTCGACGAGGGCCATGGCGTCGCCCACCGTATCCCCAACGTCGCGAAGGGGGAGTGGAACGGCCACTCCGAGACCCGCTGGGGCGAGGGCTTTGGCGAGGCCAAGGCGGGGGAGTGGGAGCCGCCGGAGCCGGTCGGAGCGGTGCGCCTGCGCCTGTTCAACGATCACGCCGTCGCCGACCTGGTGGGCCCCAACCGCTGCGACCTCATCACGGATGAGGAGCGCGTCAAGGCGGAGTCGAAGCTGGGGCCCGACCCCCTGGACGCCGGGGCTCGCTCCGACGCCGAGGCCATGGAGCGTTTCGCGAGCGTCGCTCACTCCAAGAAGCGCGCGATCGGCGAGATCGTCATGGACCAGTCGATTATCGCGGGCGTGGGCAACATCTACCGTGCCGACGCCCTGTTCCTCGCGGGCATCTCGCCGCACCGTAAGGGCGCCAATATCTCCATCAAGCGCCTGCGCGAGCTGTGGGTCCTGATCTGCGACCTCATGAACCGCGGCCTGGCCGCAGGTCGCCTGGACACGATGGATCCGGAGGAGGCCCCCAATCCGCCGATTGAGGGTGACGAGGAGGCCTCGCGCTGGTACGTGTACCACCGCACGGACCGGCCGTGCTTGCGTTGCTCTACGCCGATCCGCGAGGCGCTCATGCAGAACCGACGCCTGTTCTGGTGTCCGTCCTGCCAGCGCTGAGCGCGCGAACAACCGTCAGGGGAGTGCGGGCCGCCAGGCTCGCACTCCTTGGCGCTTGTCAGGCGATCTCTTCGAATCCGAGCACCGAGTAGAGTTCGCGGGCCCCGCCGTGGCGCGTATCCAGGCGCAGGGCGAGGGTGTCGAATCCCCACTGCGAGCAGCGAGCGGCGACCTCGGAGACGAGAGCGGTCGCGATGCCACGCCTGCGGTAGTCGGGGGCGACGATCAGGTCCACCACGAAGGGGCCATCCGGCGCGTCATCCCAGGGGGATTCGCGCACGACGAGGATCGCACCGACGAGCGTTCCCCAGTCCCACGCGCCGATGAATGAGTCTTCCGTGGTCGCCCCGAAAGCGCCCTCAAACGTCAGGCGTAGTTCTTCGGAGGTTTCCAAGAGCGCCTCAGGCGTGACGTCGTCGTCGTACGCCTCGAGGGTGAGTACCGCGAGCGCGGGGATGTCGAATGTTGTGAGCGTGGCGATCTCAATACCCTGAGGCCGATTCGCCGCTGACAACGCGTCCAGGGGGGCATGTAGAGTTCGAGCTTCCATAAACCAACTATAGGTGAGGGTGCTCACTTTGTCACGGCTCTTGAACGTTTTCTCACGAGCGCGGTCTGATCGGCGAATTTGTGCCTCAAATGTAGAGGGCGGGCTCCTCGAAGAAGTAGTTGGGATCGACGATGAGATCGCGGTCGCGCGTGTCCTTTTCGGGCTTGGGGAGCAGGCGCGCGGGCACGCCGATCGCGACGTTGCCGCAGGGCACGTCCTTGACGACGACGGCGTTCGCGCCGATCTTGACGCCCGTGCCCACGGTGATGGGGCCCAGGACCTTTGCGCCCGGCACCCAATCATGACGTGGTCGCCGACGGTGGGGTGGCGCTTACCCGGCGTCATGGCGACGCCACCGAGGGTAACGCCGTGGAAGATGACGACGTCGTTGCCGACCTCGGCCGTCTGGCCGATGACGACGCCCGTCGCGTGGTCGATGAAGACGCGGCGCCCGATGGTGGCCTCGGGGTGAATGTCCACGCCGGTGACGGCGCGGGCCATGGAGGATAGGACGCGCGGGGGTGCGGGCACCGTGGGACCACAGAGCGTGGGAGACGCGGTGCGTCCACAGGGCGTGCACGCCCGGGTACGTCAGTGCGATCTCCAGGGCGGAGGTGGCCGCGGGGTCGCGGCGCTGCGCCGTCACGAGGTCCTCGCGGAAGAGCCCGAGCGCCTTGGTGGGCAGGGCGCGCGACAGGGTCTTCGACAGGGCGCGTACGGTGAGCTTCACGAGTTCCTCCTGGATGGTCGACTCAGATGGGAACGCACAGGTGGCCCCGGATATTCCATCCGGGGCCACCTTAGCGCGTCAAGCAGGAAAGATCAGTCCTCGAGGCCCGCGAACAGCGCGGTCGAGAGGTAACGCTCACCCGTGTCGGGCAGGAGCGTGACGATCTTCTTGCCGGCCAGCTCGGGGCGAGCGGCAACGGCGGCCGTACCTGCCAGGGCGGCGCCCGAGGAGATGCCCACGAGCAGACCCTCTTCGGCGGCAGCGCGACGAGCGAACTCAAGGGCCTGTGCGGTCTCGACCGAGATGACCTCGTCGATGATGTCTGCGTCGAAAGTCTCGGGCACGAAGTTGGGCATGAGGCCCTGGATCCCGTGCGGGCCGGGCGTGCCGCCGGTCAGCAAGGGAGACTCGGCGGGCTGAACGGCAATGATGCGCACGTCCGGGTTCTTCTCCTTGAGAACCTTCGCGACGCCCGAGATGGTGCCGCCCGTGCCCACGCCGGCGACGAAGACGTCGACCTGGCCGTCGGTGTCGGCCCAGATCTCCTCGCCCGTGTGCGCCACGTGGGCGGCCGGGTTGGCGGGGTTGGTGAACTGGGAGGCAATGATGGCACCGGGGCGCTCAGAGGCAATACGCTCGGCCTCGGCGACGGCGGCGGAGACGCCACCCTTCGGGTCGGTGAGGACCAGCTCGGCACCGAAGGCGCGCACGATCGCGCGGCGCTCGACGGACATCGACGCGGGCATGACGATGACGACCTTGTAGCCGCGGGCCGCGCCCACCATCGACAGGGCGATACCCGTGTTACCGGAGGTGGCCTCGACGATCGTGCCGCCGGGGGCCAGAGCGCCCGAGGCCTCGGCCGCGTCGATGATCGAACGGGCGATGCGATCCTTCACGGAGGAGGCGGGGTTGAAGGCCTCGACCTTGGCGACCGCGTCAACGCCGTCACCGGCAACGTGGTTAATGCGGACGAGGGGGGGTACCGCCGATCAGATCGGCGACGGTGGAGGCGATGCGAGCCATGAAGGGTCCTTCCTAAGCAGGTGTACCCCTGAATTGTCATCCCACGCTCGAAGCCTCGTCTAGTTCAATCCGCCGTGTTTCCACGTAGCGAAACTTTGCAACACCGGACGAGGCCTGGGCCAGGCATGCGTCAATCGAGTCTCGGTCGTTCGGATCGATCGCAATGCGTAGCGTGACGTCCGTGCCCCACACCGTGTCGACGACCGCTGCTCCTCGCGCGCGCAGCTCCGCCTCGATGCGGCCCGCGTCCCCGGGGGTAAGCTGCGTTTCGAGGATGTCGCGTCCGACAAGATAGGCGATGGGGGCGCGGGCGACGGTCTCGGACACGGAGGTGGAGTAGGCCCGCACGAGGCCACCCCCGCCCAGGAGGATTCCGCCGAAGTAGCGGGTGACGACCGCCGTGGCGTTCCACGTGTCAGAAGCGCGCAGAGCCTCCAGCATCGGGGTGCCCGCCGTGCCCGAGGGCTCCCCGTCGTCCGAGGAATGTTGCAACGGCGCGGCGTCCGGCGGGTCGATGAGGTACGCCGAGCAGTTATGGCGAGCCTGCGGGTGCTCGGCCTTGACGGCATCGATGAGCTCGCGCGCCTCCTCGGGCGTGTCCGTCCTGGCGAGCGTCGTGATAAAACGGGAACGCTTGATCTCAATTTCGTGGGTGAGGAGCGTGCCGGAGGCGAGCGTGCGAAGAGCGGACATGCGCCCAGTCTAAGGGAGCGAGCCCACCCTCAGTCTGTAACCAGGATCGCAGGCGCGTAGGCTCTCGCGATGTGCTTCAGGGGCTGGTCCGTGGTAGTCTTGTCGGGTTGTCGCCGTGCGCCCGCGTGGCGCACCGATCAGAATAGTCGTCGAGAAAGAAGAGGAGCGGTAAGACATGGCAGTTCCCAAGCGCAAGATGTCCCGTGCGAACACCCGCACCCGCCGGTCTACCTGGAAGGCTGATCTTACCGAGCTGAACACCGTCAAGGTTGCCGGCCGTGAGATCCGCGTGCCCCGCCGCCTGGCCAAGGCCTACAAGAATGGCCTCCTGGACGTCGAGGGCTGACCTCGCGTCCACGCACGGGCCCGGGACTTGTTGTCCCGGGCCTTTGTCATGCCCGCAATTCCTGAATACGTGCCCTTCGCCCTATCGGTCGTCGGCGCGCGCCTGATTCCAGTACTCGAATAGGAACGCACATGAGCCTGCCACTGTCTTTGCCCGCCGCGAGCGGGGGAGTGGGCCACGGCCTCGTCGCCGCGTCGACAACGAGCGATACCGAGGGGGCCATCGTCTCCCTCTTCCTGATTGCCGCCGCTGCGGCTGTCGCGCCCCTGCTGTCCTCGCTCACGCACAAGCGCGTGCCCGACGTCGTCTGGCTGCTCATCCTCGGCGTCATCATCGGGCCGAACGTTCTGGGACTCGCATCCGTCACCGACCCGATCTCCGTGTTCCGCGAGGTTGGCATGGGCATGCTCTTCCTTATCGCGGGCACCGAGATCGACGTTGAAGAGGTGCACGGTCGGGCGGGCAGGCGCTCGCTGCTCACGTGGCTGGCGTGCTTCGGCATCGGCCTGGCCATCTCCTGGGTGGCGGTCGCCGCATCGGGGACGACGGGTGTCGCCACGGCCACCTACATCGCGCTCGCGATCGCGCTGACCTCGACCGCGCTCGGCACCCTGCTGCCCATCCTCATGGAGGCTGGCGTCATGGGGACGACGATCGGCAAGGCTGTCCTCGTCCATGGGGCCGTCGGCGAGCTCGCTCCCATCATCGCCATGTCGCTGCTGCTGTCGGCGCGAAGCCCGTGGGCCGCGGCGATTGTTCTGTTGCTCTTCGCGTTGGCCACGGTCCTTGCGGTCGCCATCCCGACACGCTTCATCCTCAAGCATCCCGCGATCGGGCGGACGATCCTCCACGGGGCGCAGACTTCGCAAAAGACGCTCATGCGCGTCGTCATGCTGGTCCTCACCGGCCTCATGGCGCTGTCCGCGCTCATGGAACTGGACATGGTGCTCGGCGCGTTCGCGGCCGGCATCATCGTGCGTGCACTGGCGCCCGGCAACTTCACGATGGTCGAAGGTGAGCTGCGCACCCTCGGCTTCTCCTTCCTGATCCCGCTGTTCTTCGTCACCTCGGGCATGAACATCTCGCTCAGCGCCGTCGCGGGCTACCCGTTCCTGCTCGTCGCCTTCGTTGGCGCGATCCTCGTGGTACGCGGCGTGCCCATCGTTCTTTTGGAACGCTTCCACGGATCGATCGAGCGAGTCGGCTGGACGGACGCGACGCGCATCGGCCTGTATGGCGCGACCGGCCTGCCGATCATCGTCGCCGTCACCGGACTGGGCGTCTCGACGGGTGTTCTGCCCGCGTGGCTCGCCTCTCTGCTTGTCGTCGCGGGCGCGATGTCCGTGCTGCTCTTCCCGCTGCTCGCCTTCCTGCTGGGGCGCGCTGGTGGAAAGGTGCGCTAACCTCAGCTAGTCTTACAGGCGGCGCGCAGCGCCACGCCTCCGTAGCTCAATGGATAGAGCAAGGGCCTTCTAATCCCGAGGTTGCAGGTTCGAGTCCTGTCGGAGGCGCCAGCTATCTCCATGCGCCCGTCTCGTTTCTGAGACGGGCGCTGTCACAAACTCCCGTTACGTGGACCCCTCCTGCGCCACCTGCACGAAGGTGGACATACTGGGGTCATGAACGCACGAACGAACATCACCCGTCGCATGTGCGGGTCCATTCGTGCCCGAATGTGCAGCTGACGCCGCCGTCCGCCATTCCTTAGGCTCGCGCTCCACCACACCGCCCGCGCTCACGCGCACCCACGTGGAGGCCAGCCGCCACCCGAGAGTTACACCGTGCCCTTCTCAGACGACACCTACGCCTGTCCCTGCACCCACGACCACGAGCCCACGCTCCTGTCCTTCGAGGTCATGCCCCCGCGCAAGCCCTCCCTGGAAGAGCCCTTCTGGAACACGGTCGACCAGCTGCTGCGCGTGCGCCCCGACTTCATGTCCGTCACCTACGGCGCGGGCGGCAAGGACCGCTCCAACGCCCGCGCGACGGTCCACCGCCTCGTGCGCGACACTCCCGATCCAGCCGATCGCGCACCTGACCTGCGTGGGTAACTCGACCGAAGAGGTCGTCTCCACCGTCTACGACTACCTGGACTCTGGGCGTGCGCACCTTCCTGGCGCTGCGCGGAGACCCGCCGGTGGGACAGGAAGGCTGGGAGCCCGGCCCGGGCGGCGTCGGCAGCGCCACTGAGCTCATCCACCTGATCCGCACCGTCGAAAAGCGCCGCTGCGACGCCCACCCCGGCGAGGCGCTGCGCTCCGCCTTCAAGCCCCTGACGATCGCCGTCGCCGCGTTCCCCGCGGGCAATCCGGCCGCCGGAACCACGCCCGCGCAGGAGGTCGAGCGCCTCCTCGTCAAGCAGGCCGCAGGCGCCTCCTTCGCGATCACGCAGCTCTTCTGGGACGCCGATGTCTACGCCTCCTTTGTCGAGCGCGCCCGTCGCGCCGGCGTCACCATTCCGATCGTGCCCGGCCTGCTGCCGGCCACCGACCCGGCCCGTCTGCGCCGCGTCCAAGACCTCACCGGCATCGAGGTCCCCGAATACCTGCTGACGACGCTCGCCGACTATCCCCACCAAGAGGCGCGCGACGAGTTCGGCGCAGTCTTCGGCTCGCGCCTCATCCACTCCGTCCTGGAGGCGGGTGCGCCAGGCGTCCACCTCTACACCTTCAACCGCTCCAAGCCCGTCTTGGACATCCTGGCCCTCATGGGAGTCAAACCCGACCCGCTGCGGTCCGGCACCTCGACCCCCGAAACCCGCGCCTGAGCGCATCACCATCCACCCTGCGGCAGGGTGCGGGGTTTCCCGCGCACGCCGAACGAGTAGCACACCCAAGGAGAAAACCATGTCCGCTGCGACCACGCAGTTCCCCACCGCCACGATCCTGGCCTATCCGCGTATCGGCCGTGGCCGTGAGCTCAAGCGCGCCCTCGAGGCCCGCTGGGCCGGCCGCATCACCGAGGCCGAGCTGATCCAGGCCGCCAACGATCTGCGCAAGGAGAACCTCGCGCGTCTCGTCGAGCTTGGTCTGAACCCCTCCGATGCCTCCCTGGCCGACGCTCCCTCCCTGTACGACCACGTCCTGGACGCCACGATCCTCCTGGGTGCCATCCCGCCGCGATTCGCCGGCCCGAGGGCCTCGACCTCTACTTCGCGCTCGCCCGCGGTGACGACGAGGTCGGCCCCGAAGAGATGACGAAGTGGTTCGACACGAACTACCACTACCTCGTCCCCGAGATCGGCCCCGACACGCCCCTGCGCTTCGCCGACGACACGATTACCCGCCGCTTCACGGACGCCCGCGAGTGGGGCTACGTGACCCGCCCCGTCCTGGTCGGCCCCGTCACCTACCTGGCCCTGGCCAAGGCTGACCCGGCCACCCCGGACTTCGACCCGCTCACCCGCATCGACGAGGCCGTGGCCGCGTACGAGGAGGCGCTGGCCTCCCTGCACGCCGCGGGCGCCCCGTGGGTTCAGCTCGACGAGCCGGCCCTGACCTCGGACAACCTGTCGCGCACCCGCGTCGAGCTGGGCGAGCTGGCCGCCCGCGTCTACGAGCGCCTGGCCGCCTCTCAGAACCGTCCCCAGATCCTGCTCACCACCCCCTACGGCGACGCCTCCCACGCGGTGGGTGCTCTGGCTAAGACTGGCGTCGAGGCCCTCCACGTCGACACGCTGCGCGGCTCGCTGCCCGAGGGCGCCGACCTGTCCGGCGTCACCCTCGTCGTCGGCGCGGTCGATGGCCGCTACATCTGGCGCGCCGACCTGGCTCAGCTGCGCGAGACCCTGAAGGCCGCTCAGGCCCTGGGTGCCGCCCGCGTCACCGTCGCCACCTCCAACTCCCTCCAGCACGTGCCTCACGACACCGCGCTGGAGACCTGGGACGACGCGACCCTCAACGAGAACCTGCACGCCTGGCTCGCCTTCGCCGACCAGAAGGTTCTCGAGGTCGTCACCCTCGCCCGCGGCGTGGATGAGGGCTGGGAAGCCATCGACGCCGAGGTCGCCGAGGCCACCCGCGTCCTCGAGCAGCGCGCCGCCGCCCCCGGCGTCGTGCGCCCCGAGGTCCGCAGCCGCACCGCCGCCCTGACCGACGCCGACCGCGCCCGCGAGCCCTACCTGGAGCGCGAGGCAGCCCAGGCCGAGCGCCTGCACCTGCCCCCGCTGCCCACGACGACCATCGGCTCGTTCCCGCAGACCACCGAGATTCGCAAGGCTCGCGCCGCCAACGCACGCGGTGAACTGTCCGACGCGGACTACGAGGCCCGCATGCGCGAAGAGATCGCCTCGGTCATCACGCTCCAGGAGGACCTGGGCCTCGACGTCCTGGTCCACGGCGAGGCCGAGCGTAACGACATGGTCCAGTACTTCGCCGAGCTGCTCGACGGCTTCGCGGCCACGCGCAACGGCTGGGTGCAGTCCTACGGCTCGCGCTGCACGCGTCCCTCCGTCCTGTGGGGCGACGTCTCGCGTCCCGCGCCCATGACCGTGGGCTGGACCAGCTACGCCCAGTCGCTGACCGACAAGCCCGTCAAGGGCATGCTCACCGGCCCCGTCACGATCATCGCGTGGTCCTTCCCGCGCAACGACCTGCCGCTCGGCGACATCGCCGACCAGATCGGCCTGGCCCTGCGCGACGAGGTCTCCGACCTCGAGGCCGCCGGCATCGCGGCCATCCAGGTCGACGAGCCCGCCCTGCGTGAGCTCCTGCCCCTCGACGCCGACCGCCACGCCGACTACCTCGACTGGTCCGTGGGATCCTTCCGCCTGGCCACCTCCTCGGTGCGTCCCGACACCCAGATCCACACGCACCTGTGCTACTCCGAGTTCGGCCAGATCATCGACGCCATCAAGGGCCTGGACGCCGACGTCACGTCCATCGAGGCGGCCCGCTCCAAGATGGAGGTCGTGCCCGAGCTTGCCGAGGCCGGCTTCGACCACGGCATCGGTCCCGGCGTGTGGGACATCCACGCTCCTCGCGTCCCCAGCACCGAAGAGCTCGCCGAGCTCATCGGCCTGGCCGCCGACGCGGTGCCGGTTTCTCGCCTGTGGGTGAACCCCGACTGCGGCCTGAAGACCCGCGGCTACGAGGAAACGAAGGCGTCGCTGGACAACCTTGTCTCTGCTACTCGGCAAGTGCGTGCCCAGCACGGCCTGGAGAACTGAGGCTTCTTCTAGGCGATAGGTGGGGGGCGGGCCCGATGGGTCCCGCCCCCCACCGTTTACGCATATACGGGCACCCGTATGTATGGGGGAGAGAGCGGGCACCTGCGCCCACGAATGTGACGGCGTGAGAATGTAACAACCGATAGGGGAGTTGGAGCATAGTTCTTAATCGCCTGACGTTATCGGTGTTATTGCAACGTTTAATCGTGGTTGGCAGCACGGTCGGCGGTGAACCCAGCGCGCCCGGCCCGCGAGCACACGCTGTCACACAGTCTCATTGTGCGGACTCCGTGTTGCTCGGACGCAAACCGTCCGACAGACTTAATGCCATGACGACCTTCGCGAACCCCATGTGCTGCCCCAGCGGTGGCATGATGTCGCGAATGTGTATGTGATTGACGCCCCAGATACCCCTGTCAATCACCGCCGCAGTGATATACCCACGCCGATAGTGGGAATGCGGCCCCGAAGAATCGGATACACCCATGACCCTCGTCAACACCCCTGTCGCCTCCGTCCGCGCCGCCAACGACACCCCCACCTCCTACGAGGAATTCCTCGACGTCCTGGCCGGCCTGCGACTGAGCTCCTCCCGCATCGACATCGACATCGACCGCGGCCAGGTCACCCTCGACGGACGTGACGCCGGACTGTCCGCCAAGAACACGACCTCCTGGCCCACCTCGCCGCCAACGCCGACCGCTCCGTCACCCGCGACGAACTCTTCGCCTCCGTGTGGGCCGACTCTGAGCTCGGCTCCGACTCCCGCACCGTCGACGCCCACATCCGCCGCCTGCGCAAGAAGCTCTCCATCCTGCCCGACCTCATCTCCACGGTCCGCGGCGAAGGCTACCGCTTCAACTCCACGCCCTCCGTGCGCGTTCGCGTCACCCGCCCCGTCACCCTCGCCGCCTGAGCCCCCTCGCGGCGGCACCCCGCCGGTACTCCCGGCCGCGCCACCGCGCGCATCAGCCCAGCGGCCACCCCGGGCGGCTCCCAACCCAGCCACACGCACGGGACGGACAAAAGGGGAGAGGGGCCACGGCCTCGTCCCCGAAACCGCGCCCCTCTCAGGCGTGTGTATCAACTCCCTTAGATCACGAGTCGCGTGATCTCCGAATCCAGCGGCAGCTCCTCCACGTGCAGGGGCGAGGCCTCCATGCGGTGTCGAAGCCCGTCGATGTCATCCGGGTTCGACAAATCGATTCCCACCAGAGCCGGGCCGAGCTCGCGGTTGTTCTTCTTCGTGTACTCGAAGTGCACGATATCGTCCGCGGGCCCCAGCACATCCGACAGGAAGACACGCAGCATGCCGGGCTGCTGCGGGAACGTCACGAGGAAGTAGTGACGCAGGCCCTCGTGGCGCAGCGAACGCTCCATGACCTCTGCGTAGCGCGTCAGGTCGTTGTTGCCACCCGACACCACGCACACGATCGCGCCGTCGGAGCGTCCCAACAGCGCCTTGCGATCCGCTGGATCAGTCAGGTACACGTGCGCAGCCGTGGAAGCGAGCGCGCCCGCAGGCTCGGCGATGACGCCGTCGGACTGGTAGAGCTCGAGCATCTCCGTGCACACCGCGCCCTCGGGGATGACCAGCACGGAGTCGACGAACTGCTCGGCGATGTGGAAGGGAAGCGAACCCGCGCGGCCCACCGCTGTGCCGTCCACGAAAGGATCGACTTTCGCCAGGGACATCGGCTGCCCCGCCTCGAGCGCCGCGTGCATCGATGCCGCGCCTGCTGGTTCCACGCCGATGATCTTCACCTCCGGACGGTTCGCGCGCAGCCACGTCGCAATGCCCGCGATGAGGCCGCCGCCGCCCACGGGGACCAGGATGGCCGCCGTGTCCTGGGGCATCTGTTCCTCGAGCTCGACGCCAATCGTGCCCTGGCCGGCAATCGTGAACGGATCGTCGTAGGGGTGAACGTAGGTGCGGCCCGTGGCGCGCGCGGCCTCCTGTGCCAGAGCGTTTGCACGGTCGAACGTGCCATCCACGATGACCTGCTCGACCCACTCGCCTCCGATCGTCGCGATACGGCGACGCTTCTGGCGGGCGTATTCGAGGGCAGGTAGATCGTGCCGCGCACGCCCAGGTGGGCGCAGGCGTAGGCCAAGCCCTGCGCGTGGTTGCCAGCCGACGCACACACGACGCCGCGTTCGCGCTCGGCGGGGGACAGGAGAGACATGCGCGCGTAGGCACCGCGCACCTTGAAAGAGCGGCACTTTTGCTGGTCCTCACGCTTGAGCAGAATATCGACGCCGGCCTCGGTGGACAGACGCTCGGAACGATCCAAGTTCGTGCGAACGGCAACCCCCTCCAGGGCGGTGGCGGCCTGACGGATGTCCTTCGGCGTGGTCACGTGAGAACTAGCGGACATGGGAACTCCTTCCAGTACCCTTCTAGTGTAGTAGTGGCCACCGCCCCCAAGTCCCACCCAACCGTATGACCCAGAGCGCACTAACATAGAAGGCGTGAAAACTCTGAAAGACCCCCTGGTCTGGATTGACTGCGAAATGACCGGCCTGGACGTCGAGCGAGACGCCCTCATCGAGGTGGCGGTCGTCATCACCGACGGTGACCTGCGAATCGTCGACCCCGGCATGGACGTGCTGATCACGCCGCCCGCCGAAGCGCTCGACAACATGAATGACTTCGTGCGTAACATGCACACCTCCTCCGGGCTGCTCGATGATCTGCAGACGTCGGCTGTGTCCATGGAAGAGGCAACCGAGCAGGTTCTGTCCTACATCAAGCGCTTCGTACCCCAGCAGGGCAAGGCCCTCCTGGCGGGTAACTCGGTGGGCACCGACAAGATGTTCCTCGAGGCGAACATGCCCTCCGTTATCGACCATCTGCACTACCGCCTGGTGGACGTGTCTTCCATCAAGGAGCTGGCCAAGCGCTGGTACCGCGCGGCCTTCGCCGAGTCGCCGGACAAGCACGGCGGCCACCGCGCGCTGGCCGACATCCTGGAGTCCATCCAGGAGCTCGAGTACTACCGTCGCGTGCTGTTCCCTGCCGAGCCGGTGACCGCCGAGCGCGCGCGTGAGGTGGCCCGTGAGGTCGTCGCCCTGGGCATTCCCGCCATGGGCGAGGCCGCCGAGGCTTGATCCGTCTTCCTGACGCCAAGCGGCGGCATCCCTGCGGGGGTGTCGCCGCTTCGCTGTGGGGGGGGCTGTGGGGGCGCAGCGCGTTGTCCACAGGGGCATGTACGAGGCGCTCGTTATCCACAGGGGTACGAGGCGAGCGCGTGTCATCCACAGGGTGGGCCGGAGCGCTTGATGCGGTGCGGTGAGTAGGGGCTTTCCTGGATGCATCCGGCCAACGCCGGCCAGAACGGACAAAGGATGCAACGATGCAGGACATATCGACGACCCTGAGGGGCCGTATCGGATCAGAACCGATGATGAAGCACGTCAAGGGCGACGTCTGCGTGACGACCTTCCGGCTAGCGATCACGAGGTGGCGCTTTGTCAGCGACGTGCGCACGGGCAACGCCTCATACGTGGAGGATGGTGCCTACTGGTACACGGTGGAAACATGGGACACCTTGGCCTCCAACGTGTTCCGCAGCTGCCGCAAGGGCGACCCCGTCGTCGTGGTTGCCCGACCCGTCCCGAACGGTTGGATTGACGGCAATGGGCAGATCAGGTCGTCGATCGTCTACCGCGCCTCCTCGGTCGGCCACGACTTGGCGCGGGGAACCTCCCAGTTCACGAAGAATGGCGCGCACTTGACCGAAGAACCGGCGGGTGGGACGCAGGGGGATCCCTATTCGACGAGGCAGGGGCCAGGGATCAGCGGTCAGCGCCCCTGGGCGTGGGGCAACCAGGGAGAGGTGGCCTCCGATGTGCACGCCGACGTGGTCACGCCGCATGAGGGAACGGACATCCTGCCCACTGACGTTGACACACAGAACGAAGAGCCGACGCTGCATGCGCCGACCGGCGCCGTGGGCGTCGAAGTATCACCCCTTGTTGCGCCGGAAGAACACGTTGGGTCCGAGGATGCATCCTCGGACCCGGGACAGGGCACACGCTCGTGCTTCGACTATTGCGCGGTGGACCACGGACTCGCCGATGCGACGAAAAACGTTGCGTTCGAGCCTATTGATGGCGACGCGGACGAGCCGCCCGATGCCGCCTAGTCGGACGCGTCCACGATCGCGACCTGCGCGATGGCGTACTCCCCGTCGTGGCTGATGGAGACGAGCGCAATCCACGTGGAAAGTGCTCCCAGCGACTCCTCGCAGGCAGCCGCTATGTCTCCGTGCAGAGCGAGAGCGGGGCGGTTCCACTCATCGTGGATGACCTCAACCTCGGGCCAGTCCACGTCGTCGGCTCCGATGCGGGGAGGGGAACCGAAGAGGGCGCACGACCAGGCCTTGATGAAGGCTTCCTTCGCGGCCCACAGGCCGCCCGCGTGACGGGCCACGGCTTCGTCGTAGCGGGCGGAACCGGGCTGTGCACCTGAGGTGGCGGCGGCGCGCGCGCGGACCCGGCGGGCCTCCCTGGGCGTCAGAATGCCGTTCAGGAAGGCCGACCCCGGTTCCCTCACCTGAGCGGCAAACTCAGGGAGGGAGACCAGGTCAACGCCGAGTCCGCGCATCGCTCACTTGCCTTCCGGCAGGTGGTAGAAGCCGTCCTCACCGAGGCGTGCGTTCGGATCCAGCAGGATCGCGGCCTCGACCTCGTGCGCGTCACCGGCAACGCCCGCGGCCGGGTCGTCGGGCAGGCGACGACCCTCCACCGAGGTGAACAGCGGGGCGTGGCCCAGCATGCCCATCTCGATGTGACGCTGGCCGTTGCGCAGGCGACGATCCGACGCGGCGCGCCACGCCTCGAGGCGCTCGCGTCCGGCCTCGCGCTCCACGATGGCTTCGAAGGCGGCCGGGTTGACCAGCGCCAGGAAGCCGGAGACGTGGCCGAAGCCGAGCGAGGTCGCGAACGCCGCACGCACCGGACCACGCGAGGACAGGTTGAGCGGGGAACGCAGCCACACGAGCGGGCTGTACTTCTCCATCGCGTCGTCGACGCAGTCCAGCGCGACGTTGGCGGGGATCAGACCCGTGCGGAACACGTCGATGATGCCGCCCACCTGGAACACGCAGGCGCCACCCTTCGCGTGACCCGTGAGCGTCTTCTGCGAGATGACCAGCAGCGGGTTGCCGGGGGTACGGCCCAGCGCCATGCCGACGCGGGTGTGCAGATCCGACTCGTTGGGGTCGTTGGCGTTCGTGGACGTGTCGTGCTTGGACACGAAGGCTACGTCGTCGATGCCCACGCCGAGCTCGCCGAGGTTGCGGGCGATGACCGAGTCACGTCCGCCGCGCGCCACCGCGAGGGCACCCAGGCCGGGAGCCGGAATCGAGGTGTGCGCGCCGTCGCTGAAGGTCTGCGCGTGCGCCACGACAGCCAGGACCGGCAGGTTCATGTCGAGCGCCACAGACGCGCGGGTCAGCAGCACGGTGCCGCCGCCCTGCGCCTCGACGAAGCCGCCGCGGCGGCGGTCGTTGGCGCGCGAGACGAAGCGCGAGGAGATACCGCGAGCGAGCAGCTCGTTCGAGTTCGCCGTCGCGTTCATCGCACCGAAGCCCACGATCGACTCGACCTGGATGTCGTCGATCGCGCCGGCCACGACGAAGTCAGCCTTGCCGGCCTTGATCTTGTCGAGGCCCTCCTCGATGGAGACCGCGGCGGTCGCGCAGGCGCCGACCGGGTTGATCATCGAGCCGTAGCCGCCCACGTAGGACTGCATGGTGTGCGGCCACGACGTTGGGCAGGGTCTCCTGCAGGATGTCCTGCGGGTAATCCTCGCCCAGGAAGCGGTCGACGAACAGCTTGTGCATCGAGCGCATGCCACCGAAGCCGGTGCCCTGCGTGGAGGCCACGGTCGCCGGGTGGACGACGCGCAGCAGCTCGGCGGGGCTGAAGCCGGCGGACACGAACGCGTCCACGGCGGAGACCAGGTTCCACACGGCGATCGGGTCGATCGAATCCAGCATCGAGGCCGGGATACCCCAGCGAGCCGGATCGAAGTCCGTCGGGAACAGGCCGCCGATGCGGCGGTTCAGCGTCGCGCGACGCGGCACTCGCACCTGGGCACCGGACTTGCGGGTCACCTGCCACTCGCCGAACGCGGTCTGTTCAATGACGGTGAACTGCGGGTCAGCCTCGGCGTAGGAGCGGGCCTCGGCCTCGTCCTCGACCGTGAACGTGATGTCACGGTCCAGGAAGACCATCGCGGCCTCGGGCGTGTAGCCGTCGTGCAGCGGGCCATCGTCGTGGAAGAAGCGCACGCCGGAGCGGGCCACGACCTCGTCGCGGTAGCGCTCGAAGATCTCCGACTCGGGGACCAGCTGGTCGTCCTTGTCGTACCAGCCGCCCACGGGGGTGTCCGACCAGGTCAGCAGGCCGGTCATCCACGCCAGCTCGAGCACGCCCGCCGGGGTGAGCTCGACGCTGCCATCGGTGTGGATACCGAGCTCGGCCTGAACGCGCGTACGGGCGCTTCCCCACGGGCCGACCTCGCCGTGACCGACGATGACGACCGTGTCGGCGAGCGACGCGGTGGTGTTACCCCACTGCGAGGGCTCGACGTGCGGCACGGTGACCTGCGAGGGTGAGGGCAGCGCGGAGACGGTCGCGACCGGCTCGGCGACGGGGACCTCGGGAGCGGTGGCTTCGGCCTGAGCACGCAGGGCGCGCAGGTCGATGGAGGAGTCCAGGCCGCCGGTCAGGTCGGCATCCACCGGAGCAGTGGCAGCCTGCGCGCGAACCTCGGCGCTCGACAGGTTCAGCAGCTGTTCGGCCATTTCCTCGGTCGACCAAGTGCGAACACCTGCGGACTCGACGGCGGCGACCATCGGGTCGTTGCCGCCCATGAGGCCGGTGCCGCGCACCCAGCCGATACGCGGGTGAGCGATCGAGACACGCGAGCCCCAGATTGGCTCGGCCGCCCAACGGGTCGCGATGGCGTCGAAGGACGCCTTCGCCTCGGCGTACGCGCCGTCGCCGCCGAAGATGCCACGGTTCGGGGAACCGGGCAGCACGACGTGCAGGCGGTGATCGGCGTGTGTGTCGGAACCGATCGCGCACAGGCCGGCGATGGAACGCTCAACGCTCCACAGCAGCAGGCGCATCTGGTTCTCAGAGGCCGGGCCCGCGTCGGCGAGCGTGCCGGAAACACGCGGAGCAGCGAACGGGTAGAAGAGCGTCGGGACCAGGGCTTCCTTGGTCACCTTGACGTCGGCACCCACGGACTTGGTCTGCTCGGTGCCGATCCACTCCACGAGCGCGTCCACATCGCGGTAGGAGGCCAGGTTCGCGGGAACCAGCCACAGCTTCGCACCGCCCGCGGCGTGCGTGCGGTAGAGCTCCTTGGCGAAAGCCAGGCGCGAGGCGGAGATCGACGAGGAGGTCGCGATGACCGTTGCACCACCGGCGAGCAGGCCGCCGACGACCGCGCCACCGATGGAGGCGGGGGTCATGCCGGTGACCACGGCGACGTCGTTCGCGTAGGGCAGGTCCTCGGCGGAGAACAGTGCGTCGGCCGCGATCTGCTCGAGGCGCGCGGCGCGATCGTGATCGCCCTCAGCGCGCAGGCGGTTCGCCCAGTACGAGGCCTGCTCGGCCACTGCGCGGCCTGTGCCCACGAAGGACGCGCCTTCGGCGAGCGTGCCCTCGGCGACGTAGCGGGCGACGTCCTCGCGGGCGGAGGCCCAGCGGTCGTCGAGCAGGACGGCGCGTGCGGCGTCGAAGCGAGGCTCGACCAGGTCAACCCAACCCGAACCCAGCTCGGCGGCAACGGCGTCGATGACGCGTGCGTCGTCAGTGGAGTCGTCGCCGGTGGGGGTGGGGGCATTCAGACCCAGCTCGGACAGGATCGTGCGAGCGGCCTTGGCCAGGACGCCGTCCTCGCCCGTCACGGACGCGGCGTAGGCATCCAGCGCGGCGGAGTCAACAACGCCACCACCGGACGCACCACCGGCGCTGGGTAGGGACACGGCAATACTCTCACGGGCCGCGACGGCGGCCACGGCAGCGTCGATGAGGGCATCGACACCGGCGGCATTCGTCGGGGCATCCAGGGGCAGGGTCGCCAGGTCGCCGTCGCGGGTCGAGGTGCCCTCACGGGTGCCCAGAACGATCTCGGCGGTGACGTGCTGGGCCCAGCCGGGTCCCAGCTGCCACGTGCCGGTCACGCGGTCGGCGATGCGACCGGCCTTGACGCCGGCGGCGCCGAACAGCTTGCGCGTGCGCTCCTTGACGGCCTCGGACAGGACCGGACCGAAGGGCTTGTAGCCCTTGGCAGCCTTGTCGACCGTGGCGGACAGCGTGGCCACGTCGGCCTCACCGGCACCGTCGATCGAGTTCAGGCCCAGCTCGGAGGACATGTCCATGAGCAGCTGGTTACGGCGCGAGGACACGCCGTTGGTCAGCGACTCGGTCGTGTCGGTGGCACCGACCTCGTCAATGCGAATCTTCGCGGACAGGGCCAGCAGGGCAACAATCGCGGAGGACGCCGTGAAAGGGCAGGTCCGCGACGTCGGCACCCGAGGGGCCGCCGGTCGGGCGCAGCGGGGGCGGGGGCCGGAGCGGCCTCGGCGGCGGGGGCAGCCGGGGCGGGCGCGGGAGCGGCCCTCGGCGGCGGGGGCAGCCGGGGTGATCTCCTCGTCCTCTTCGTCCTCGATCACGGCGACGTCGGTCGCGTAGACGCGGGGCTCGTCGCGCTGGACGTTGAACACGTCGACGCGAGAGAGCGCGAACTCGGGGGCGAGCAGGGTACGGGAGGCCAGGTTGGCCAGGGTCGGGGCGGCACCGAGGCCCACCTCGATGACCTGATCGACGCCCAGGCCGGCAACGCCGGGGGCAGCTCTTCGGTCGAGAGCAGCACGCGCTGCGTCTCGATCCAACGCACCGGGGAGGCGAACTGCCAGCACAGCAGCTCGATGAGCAGCGTGCGGGTCAGGACACCCGGGTTGGCCAGGGCGGCGTCCCACGCACCTTCCGTCTCGAGCAGCTCGCGCACCGTCTCGGAGGGAACCACGTCGAGGATGGACTGAGCGAACTCGCGGGTGAGCTCGAAGGGACGCGCCACCAGGTTGGGGATGTAGCGGCCCACGAGCTTTGCGGGATCGATCTCGGCGGGAATACGCTCGTCGAGCTTCGTGCGGAAGTCCGCCACGCCGCTGCGCAGGACAGTGGAGTGGAAGGGCACGTCGATGCCGGGAACGTACATGAAGGGACGCTTGCCACCGTGCTCGGCGGCGCGCTTGGTGGCGTCCTCCTCGAGGGCCTTCAGGCCCGCGACCGTACCGGCGACCGCGTACTGCTGGCCGGCCAGGTTGAAGTTGACGATCTGGAGGAACTCACCCGACGCCTGAGCGATCGACTCGACGTACTCCACGACGTGAGCGTCGTCGATGCCGAACTGGTTCGGGCGCAGGGCACCCATGCGGTAGTTCGAACGGCCGTTGCCGTCGCGGGGCACGAGCGAGTGCATCGTGGAACCGCGCTGGAAGACCAGGTCGAGGACGGTTTCGAGCGGGAAGACCTCGGCGTATGCGGCCAGCGCGTCGTACTCGCCCAGCGAGTGACCCGCGAAGGCCGCACCCGGAACCAGGACGCCCTCTTCACGCATGCGGGCCGTCTGACCGATCGCGAGCGTCGCGAGAGCGACCTGCGTGAACTGGGTGAGGTTCAGGACGCCCTCGGGGTGACGGTAGGTCACGCCGCGCGCCACGATCTCGGTCGGGTTGTCGCGCACGATCGCCAGGATGGAGAAGCCCATCGCCGAGCGGGTGTGCGCATCGGCGCGGCGCCAGACCTCGTCCACAGCCTTGGACTTGGTGCGCTCGTCCAGGCCCATGCCGGCGCTCTGGATGCCCTGGCCGGGGTAGACGTAGGCGACCTTCGGGGCGAAGGTGTAGGCCGACGCGCGAGAGACGACCTGCTTGTTGATGCGGCAGGTGACCTCGAGGGACAGGCCGCCACCGACGACGCGGCCCACGCGCTCGACGGTGATCTCAACCTCGTCGTTCAGGTCGACGGTGCCGTACATGTAGTACGTCCAGCCGGCGATCTGAGCGCCGCCCTGACCGGCGACGACGGCCTCGGCCGCGTGCTGAGCGGTGGCCGACAGCCACATGCCGTGCACGAGAGGCGCGTCCATGCCAGCGACCTTGGCGGCCGCGTAGGAGGTGTGGATCGGGTTGTAGTCGCCCGAGACGATCGCAAAGGGCGTCATGTCGTCGGGGGCCTTGACGCTCACGCGGCGCAGGACCGAGCGGGGCGTGTCGACGACCTCGATGTTTGCGCCGCCGAAGGGCGCGGCCTCGGAGGGCGTGCGGTTTCCGGTGGCGCGGCCGCGGATCGCGAAGCGCTCCTGCGTGGAGCCCACGTACTCGCCGTTCGAGGTGAGCTCGAGGGCCACCGTGACGATACGGCCGGAGGAGGACTCGTCGACCGCTGCCACGTGGCTGGTCACGTCGATCGTGGTGATGCCGCGCTCGAGCATCTGCTCGGGCGTGTACTCCAGCGTGATCGAGTGATCGAGGTGGACGGCGTTGAGCAGGCCCTCAATGACCGGGTAGTCGTTGTGGATGGCCGAACCCAAGGCCGCGTAGATCGCGGGCCAGGCGGGGCCGAGCAGGGCGTCGGGAGCCCAGGCAGCCAGCTCGTAGTCGGCGGGCAGGGCAGCGCCAGTGGCCTCGGCGTGATCGAAGCCCAGGGTGGGGGCCAGCGTGAAGGAGTAGTGGGCCTCGCCGAAGACGGACTTCTCGGAAGGCACCATGACCGGCAGTGCGTCCACGGTGTCGCCGGCGACGGACACGGAGGTCACGCCGGCGGTCGCCGCGAGCATCGCGTACATGTGCTGGGGCAGCTTGGCCTCGTCGATGACGGGGACCGCGCCGTCTTCGCCGGACAGAACCAGCGGGAAGACCAGCTCGCGCACCGCGTGCTTCTCGGAGCCGCGCGGGTCGTTATCCCAGGCGGTGTCCAGGTGGATGACCATGTCCACGCCGGTGTCGGTCTGCTTCAGGGACACGCGATCCTCGTCGAGGATGGAGGCGGGTTGGTCATGAGGTGGCCGGTCCACGAGATGAAGGGGACCTTGCGCAGCCATTCCTCGCGGGTGGCGGCGGGCTTGCCGTTGCCCAGGCGCGAGGCGACGGGCGTCGCGACGGCACCCGAGGCGGCGAGGCGCTCGGCTGCGGCGGCCTCGAAGCGGCCCAGGAGGGAGGCGACGGGCTCGTCGACTCGGTCGATGCCGGCCACGGAGACGGGGCCGGGGATGATGCGGACCTGGTCGGCGGTGTAGCGCTCGTCCTGCGCCTGCCACAGGCAGTCCTGGCCCCACCAGCGGATGAGGTCGTCGTCCAGGATCGGGACGAAGGGCATCGGCTTGGGGTAGGAGCGGCACAGGGCCGGGAACCAGGCGGCGTCGATGGGGGTGACGTGCGTCGTCGCGGCGTTCGGGTAGGCGGCCATCAGGCGGTCGGCTGCGGCGTGCGCGTCGGCGACGTCCTCGACGGTCGGGAACAGGGTTTCGACCTCGCCGTGATCCACGGGGGCCAGACGCGCCTCGACGCGCTGGAGGAGGTCGTGGTAGCGGATCTGCCACGTGGGATCGACCCACGGGTAGGACAGGTCGGCGAAGCGACGCACCCAGGCCTCGTAGGTCATCTCTTCGAGATCACCGAAGTAGGGCTTAGCCGTGTGGGAGAGGATCTCGACGATCTCGTCCTTGCGGGCGCGCACCTGGGCGCCGTCGGAGCCGATCTCGGCGATGATGCGCGCGGCTGCGGCCGCCGCGTTGGAGACCTCGTGCATGTCGGCGCGCAGGTGGGACAGGCCGGAGGTCATGCCGCCACGGGTCACGCCCTCGCCGACCCAGCCGCCCAGGTCGTCGTTGTCGGGCACACCCGGCGTGGCGACGAGGAGTTCCTTCACCGCCTTCGTGGTGTGTGCTTCCTTCGTGGTCATCGCGGCGGTGCCCACGAGGACGCCGTCGACGGGCATGGGCGGGCGGCCGTAGCGGGCCGACCAGTCGCCGGTGAGGAAAGTCAGCGGCGCGCTCGGGGGTGCCGATGCCGCCGCCCACGGTCAGGACGATGTTGGACTGGGCGCGCAGCTGGGCGTAGGTGGCCAGCAGCAGGTCGGACAGGTCCTCCCAGGAGTGGTGGCCGCCGGAGTGGCCGTCCTCGACCTGGACGATGACCTTGATCGGGTCGGCCTCGCGGGCGATCGCGATGACCTTGCGGATCTGGTCGACCGTGCCGGGCTTGAAGGCCACGTAGGGGAAGCCGTCGGCGCGCAGCTGCTCGATGAGAGCCAGGGCCTCGTCCTGCTCGGGGATACCCGCAGAGACGACGACGCCGTCGATGGGGGCGCCGGACGCGCGCGAACGCGACACGATGCGGGCCTGGCCGAACTGGAGGTTCCACAGGTAGCGGTCCAGGAACATGGAGTTGAACTCGGCGGTGTGGCCGGGGCGCAGCTGGGCGCGCAGGCCCGCCAGGTTCTCGTTGTAGACCTCCTCGGTGACCTGACCACCGCCGGCCATTTCGGCCCAGAAACCTGCATTTGCGGCGGCAGCGACGATCTCGGGATCGACGGTCGTGGGCGTCATGCCGGCCAGGAGGACGGGGGAGCGGCCGGTGAGGCGCGAGAAGGCGGTGTCGACGACGGTCTTGCCGTCGGGCAGGGTCACGAGGCTGGGGCGCAGGTGCGACCAGTCGGTGCCGGGCTCGGGGGCCCAACCGGGGGGTCGCAGCCTTGTCGCGGTCAGAGGCGGTGCCTGCGGCGACGACGCCAACGCCGGTGCCTTCGACGAGGGCGCGGGTCATGCGAACCGTCGTGGCGCCCGGACCCATGTCGACGATCCACGTCGCACCGGACTCTGCGGCGGCGCGGATCTGGGCGGGCCAGTCCACGGGAGTGGTCAGCACGGCAGCACCGAGGGAGTGGGCCAGCTCGGCGTCGATACCGCACTGGGCGGCCCAGTCGTCCACGAGGGCGAGGGCGTCGGCGAGCATGGGGGAGTGGAAGGGCACGTAGACCGGCAGGTATTCGCACACGGGGGTCAGCGGGCGACCGCCGCGCTCGTGGGCGTCGTGCGCTGCCTTGTCCTTGGCAGCGGCGCGCTCGATGGCGGCGACGAGGGACGCCAGGTCGTTCGGTGCGCCCGAAACAACGTGCGTATCGGTGTCGTTGCGCAGAGCGATCGAGAGCGGGTGCGAGGTCGAGGACAGAGACTCGATGATGCGTCCGAGGAGAGCGTCGGACACGCCGCGCACGGACACCATGTAGGTCGCGTCACCGGCGTGCGGGGCGCGAGCGCGGCGCGTGATGCGGGCGGCGGCGGCGCCGATCAGACGAGCAAGCGCGAACACGGAGGCAGCCCGGGCCTCGTCTCCGGCGATCCACGCGCGGGCGATCTCCACGCCGAGCACGCCCTGGGAGTGGCCTTCAAACGCGGTGGGCTGGTTGGCGACGATGTTGAGGCCGGCGCGCGTCAGGTCGATGAGCGCACCGAGCTGGGCGGCGACGATACCGGGAACCGACAGGGCGGCCTCGTCCGGGCCGGCCACGTCGCGGGTGACGGCCGCAGACTCGGGGGTTGCGGGCAGCTCGAAGGGCAGGGAAGCGACCGACTGGGTGGCCAGTGAGCGGCGCACGGGGGAGAGCACCTGATCCGAGGCCTTGATGACGCCGGCGACGATCTCGGCGATCTCGGGATCGCGAGCAATCTCGTCGAGGGCGGCGCGCCACGGGGTGGCCTGACCGGCAAAGGTCAGCGCGTAGGGGGTCTCATTCAGAGAGGACACAAACGACATGTTCTTACTTTCCTTCGGGGACAATTCTTCTCAAACGACGCCGGTCACAGAGGGCCGTTATCGTGACGCTTGACGTGGGGTGCACGCTGGTCCTTCGTGGCCAGCAGGTGCAGGGAATCGATGATGGTCTGGCGGGTATCGGCGGGAGCAATGATGCCGTCGAGCTGACCCGAGGACACGGAGACCTCGGGGTTGACGGTCTCCTCCTCGTAGCGGGCCACAAGCTCGGCCTTCGTCTCCTCGAAGGTCCCTTTCTCGCGGGCGGCGGCAAGCTCACGGCGGTACATGATCGACGCCGCGCCCTCAGCGCCCATGACGGCGATCTGCGCGTCGGGCCATGCGAACGCCAGGTCCGCACCGATCGACTTCGACCCCATAACGATGTAGGCACCGCCGTAGGCCTTACGCAGGATGACGGTCACCATCGGCACGGTTGCGTTCGCGTAGGCAACGATCACCTTCGCGCCGCGGCGGATGATGCCCGCCTGCTCCTGCTCGGTGCCCGGACGGTAGCCGGGAACGTCCACGAAGGTGACGATCGGGAGGCCAAACGCGTCGCAGAAACGCACGAAGCGCGCTGCCTTCTCCGAGGCGTCCACGTCGAGCGTGCCCGCGTCGTTCATCGGCTGGTTCGCCACGATGCCCACCGACTGGCCATCGACGCACGCAAAACCGATCGTCACGTTGGGAGCGAACAGGTCCTGAATCTCCACGTACTCGCCGTGGTCCACGAGCGAGCGCACCACGTCGCGCACGTCGTAGGGCTGACGCACCGAGGTCGGCACCAGGTCGGCGACCGCGCGGGCCGCAGCCTCGTCCTCGGGATTGGGAATGTACTCGTACTTGGGGGGAGCGACCTCGCACGAGGACGGCAGGTAGTCGAGCAGGGATCGCACGTAGTCGATCGCCTCTTCCTCCGTGTCGGCCATGTGGTGGGCGACGCCGGACTGGAAGTTGTGGATCGCCGCGCCACCAAGCTCATCGAGCGTGACCTTCTCACCGGTCGTCGCAGCGACGACGTCCGGACCCGTCACGAACATGTGCGAGTTCTCGCGCGTCATGACGATGAAGTCGGTGAGAGCCGGCTGATACACGGCGCCACCAGCACAGGGACCCAGGATGATCGAAATCTGGGGAACCAGGCCCGAGGCCTCGCAGGTCTTCTTGAAGATGCGGCCGTACTGGGCCAGTGCGACGACACCCTCCTGGATGCGGGCGCCGCCCGAATCCTGAATGCCGACGATCGGAATGCGCATGCGGATGCCGCGGTCGATCAGGTCGACGATCTTGTCGCCCTCGACCTTGCCCAGGGTTCCACCCAGCACCGAGAAGTCCTGCGCGTAGGCGGCGACCATCCGCCCCTGCACGCGACCGTAACCGGCGGCCACAGCTGAACCGATCCGACCTTCGCGCACAGAACCACCGATGAACTGACCGACCTCGTGCCACACGCCGTCGTCAAAGAAGAGAGACAGACGCTCACGCGCCGTCAGTTTCTTCTTCGCGTGCTGGCGCTGGGCGGCCTTCTCTTCGGCGGCCTGAGCGATCGCGTCCTGGGCCTGAATGAACCCGTCACGCGTGAGCGGGCTGGGGGTGCTCATTCTGCCTCCTCTTCAGTGGCGATGTGGGCGATGCGAGTCCCGGCGGTCACGGTGTCGCCCTGCTTGATCGACAGGGATGTGACGGTGCCCGCGCGCGGGGCCAGCAGAGGCTTTTCCATCTTCATGGCCTCGAGGACGGCCACGAGCTGGCCTTCCTCGACCTGGTCGCCCTCGGACACGGCCAGGGCAACGACGATGGCCTGCATGGGAGCGACGATGTCGCCGGGGGCGCCCTGGTGCGGGCCAGCCTGACGGCGGACGAACCCGCGCGACGCGGGGCCGAGCGCAGCGGCTGGGGCGGGACGAGGGGCCGCAGCGGACGGCGCGTTGAACATGCCGGCCGGCAGCGTGAGCGACACGCGGCGGCCATCCAGCTCGATGATGTAGGTCTGACGCGGCAGATCGGCCGTTGACGAGGCCTCGGCGGGCACAGCCAGATCCGAGTAGTCGTGCTGGGGCATGAACGTCGTCTCGAACCAGCGCGTGGAGACGTTGAAGCCGCCGACGCCGCAGAAGTCGGGATCGTTGATGATGTCCTGGTAGACGGGCACCGGGGTGGCCACGCCCTGCACCGAGAACTCGGCCAGCGCACGGCGCGAACGGGCCAGCGCCTGCTCGCGATCCGCGCCCGTGACGATGATCTTGGCGATCATGGAATCGAAGGCGGTCTGCACGGAGTCGCCCTGATCAATACCCAGCTCCAGACGGATGCCGGGGCCCAGGGGCCAGTGCACCTCGTCGAGGCGGCCAGCCGTGGGGGTCAGGTCCTTCGAGGGATCCTCGGAGGTCACGCGGAACTCGAAGGAGTGGCCGCGAGGTTCCGGGGGAGTGGTGAGTGGCAGGCCCTGCGCGATCCGAATCTGCTCGCGCACAAGGTCGATGCCCGTGACTTCCTCGGACACCGGGTGCTCGACCTGCAGGCGCGGGTTGACCTCGAGGAACCAGATGTTGCCGTCGGGCTCGAGCAGGAACTCCACCGTGCCTACGCCCACGTAGTCGACGTGCTCGAACAGTGCGCGCGACGCATTCACGAGGGTCTCGTGCGCACCCTCAGGCAGGAACGGGGCGGGAGCCTCCTCGACCAGCTTCTGGTTGCGACGCTGCACCGAGCAGTCACGGGTCGAGATGACGTGGAAGTTACCGTGCGTGTCGCGCGCCGACTGCGTCTCGACGTGACGGGCGACCTCAACAAAACGCTCGACGAAGTGAGCACCCAGGTCGGCAGCGTCCGTGTGACGCGCGAAGAACAGGTCGAGGTCGCCCTGCGAGCGGATGATGCTGATGCCTCGGCCGCCGCCACCGTCGGCGCGCTTGAGCACCACGGGGTAACCGGCCGAGGCGATGAACGCCTCGACCTCTTCGCGCGAGGTCACGGGCTCGGAGACGCCCGGGACCGGAGCCACGCCGCACGCCTCGGCCACGCGGCGGGCCTTGATCTTGTCGCCCAGGGCGTCGATGACGGAAGACGCGGGACCGAGCCACGCGATACCCGCATCCTCGACAGCGCGTGCGAACTCAGAATTCTCAGACAGGAACCCATAGCCGGGATGAATCGCATCCGCGCCCGTCTCCAGAGCGATCGCGAGGATCTTTTCACCGTTCAGATACGTCGACGCCGCGTCGTCGCCGCCCAGGGACAGGGCCTCGTCGGCCTCGCGCGTATGAGGGGCCGCCATATCCTGGTCGGCGTAAACCGCGATCGTCGCAATGCCCATGTCGGTGGCCGTGCGGCACACGCGCAGAGCGATTTCGCCGCGGTTGGCGACGAGGATTCGATTAATTGTTCGCACGCTTCTCCTTGGTGTCGTGAACGGTTGTCAGAGGAATTCCGGTAGCCAGGACATCCCCGGCGTTAATGTCGTGAGTGCGCCCATCGTCCGTGGCCACGAGGAGGGAGCCGGTCGGGCTCAGCCCCAGGGCAACGCCTTCCATCGCGGGGTGGCCGTTCGGATCCGTCGGCTTCGCCAGTGCAATCCGCGTCCCCAGGAGCGGCAGTGCGTTCGCGGCCTCGTCGGCCAGCCCGCAGTCGCGCGCGTTTCCATGGGTGACGAGGCCTCGGATGCGAGAGTCGAGTCCGCTGAGGATCTGGGCGAGCAGGGTGTAGGAGACGGAGGTGGGATCGGCTCCGGCCTCGCTGTCACCCTCGGCGTACAGGGAGGTGGCCTGCGGGGTAGCCAGGTGGTCGCAGTCCTGGGCGATGTTGATGCCGTAGCCGAGGATGGCGCTCGTGGTAAACGGGGACGAGGCCGGGGCGAGTTGGGCGAGGATGCCGCAGATCTTGCGCGTGCCGTCGACGAGCACGTCGTTGGGCCACTTGAGAAAAACGGTGTGGCCGAGGGACGACAGACGCAGGGAGAGCGCGTCGCGTACGGAGAGTGCGCACGCGTGCACAAGCCAGCCGAGCATCTCGGTGGGGAAAGAGGTGGGCAGGGAGACGATGGTGGAGGCGAGGAGAGCCTGACCATCCGGGGTTGTCCACGTGCGCCTGAGGCGACCACGGCCTGCGCTTTGGCGATCGGCGATGATCGTTGTCAGGTGGGGAGTGGCGGTCGTCGTGTCTGCGAGGAGGGCTGCTGCGAGATCGAGGGTAGAGGACGTGTCGTTGACGTGATAAACGGGGGAGTGAACGCCCGAAATGGGAACGCGTGTTGCGCGCTGCATGCCGCCTCCTGTCGGATCTTCCTCGTGTTTGACAGGGGAGATAATCCTCCCCCGATACTTCAAAGTTTGTCTTAAAAATCAAACCTACGCATGCGTTTCTTAAAAAATTGGAACAGTTTTCGGATAATCGCTACGGATCCGTAACCACCCCGGAACCCTTGTGAGGAGCGGGAGCGGCGAAATCCTGACAATAGGAGCTGAGATGAGGATCACCGCTCATCGTGTCCCGCTGGGTGCCTCACTGGTCCGTGCGGGGTCGGTACCATAGGAGGGAACACGCGCGCGAGGGCGCGCCCAAAACCACCCGAACGGAGTAACGTGGCGGAGTTTATTTATCAGATGATCAAGGCTCGCAAGGCCATCGGTGACAAGGTCATCCTCGACGATGTCACCATGAGCTTCTTCCCGGGCGCCAAGATCGGTATGGTCGGCCCGAACGGTGCCGGTAAGTCCTCGATCCTGAAGATCATGGCCGGCCTGGATGAGCCCAGCAACGGCGAGGCTCGCCTGACCCCCGGCTACACGGTCGGAATCCTCATGCAGGAGCCGGTCCTCGATGAGACCAAGACCGTCATCGAGAACGTCCGCCTGGGTGCCGCTGATATCTTCGGCAAAGCTCGCCCGCTTCAACGAGATCTCCGAAGAAATGGCGAATCCCTGACGCGGACTTCGATGCTCTCATGGAGGAAATGGGCAAGCTGCAGACCGAGATCGACGCCGCCAACGCCTGGGACATCGACTCTCAGCTCGACCAGGCGATGGACGCGCTGCGCTGCCCGCCGCCGGACCAGCCCGTGTCCGTGCTCTCCGGCGGTGAGCGCCGTCGCTGTGGCACTGTGCAAGCTCCTCATCGAGGCACCCGACCTGCTGCTGCTCGACGAGCCCACGAACCACCTCGACGCCGAGAGCGTGCTCTGGCTCGAGAAGCACCTCGCCTCCTACCCGGGCGCGGTCATCGCCGTCACCCACGACCGTTACTTCCTCGACCATGTTGCCGGCTGGATCGCCGAGGTCGACCGCGGCCACCTCTACCCCTACGAGGGCAACTACTCCACCTACCTGGAGACGAAGGAAAAGCGCCTCGAGGTTCAGGGGCAGAAGGATGCCAAGCTGGCCAAGCGCCTGAAGGAAGAACTCGAGTGGGTTCGCTCTAACGCGAAGGGGCGTCAGGCCAAGTCGAAGGCCCGTCTGGCTCGCTACGAGGAGATGGCTGCCGAGGCTGAACGCACTCGCAAGCTCGACTTCGAAGAAATCCAGATTCCGCCGGGTCCGCGCCTGGGCAGCGTCGTCATCGAGGCGAAGGATCTGCAGAAGGGCTTCGGTGATCGCTCGCTCATCAACGGTCTGTCCTTCTCGCTGCCGCGCAACGGCATTGTTGGCGTCATTGGCCCCAATGGCGTCGGTAAGACCACTCTGTTTAAGACTATCGTCGGCCTTGAGCCTCTCGATGGTGGCGAGCTGACGATCGGCGAGACCGTCAAGATCAGCTATGTCGACCAGACGCGCGCCGGCATTGACCCGGACAAGACGCTGTGGGAGGTCGTCTCGGACGGCCTGGACTTCATCCAGGTCGGCAATGTGGAAATGCCCTCGCGCGCCTACGTCTCCGCCTTTGGCTTCAAGGGCCCGGATCAGCAGAAGCCGGCCGGCGTCCTGTCCGGTGGTGAGCGCAATCGCCTGAACCTGGCTCTCACCCTCAAGCAGGGTGGCAATCTGCTCCTGCTGGATGAGCCGACCAACGACCTTGACGTCGAGACTCTCGGCTCGCTGGAAAATGCCCTCCTGGCGTTCCCCGGCTGCGCCGTCGTCGTCACCCACGACCGTTGGTTCCTCGACCGCGTCGCCACCCACATCCTCGCATGGGAGGGCACTGAGGAGGCTCCTGACAACTGGTACTGGTTCGAGGGCAACTTTGAGGCGTACGAGAAAGAATAAGGTGGCCCTGCCTGGGCGAGGCTGCCGCGAACCCGCACCGCGTGACGCACCGCAAGCTGACGCGCGACTGATTCGGGACAGCATGAGGGGAGGGATCTGGTGGGCCTCCCCTCATGCTGTCTAGCGGTGACGCGCTGCGCGGTGTCGTGTCGCGGGTGCTAGGGCGTGAGCGATAGTTTGACAGAGCCTTGGATTGTAGCTGTGCATTGAGAGATGCGCTCCTGTCAGTGGTTGTTTGCCCGAGAATCGCTCATGTTATGGATCCCACTTGCCTTTTGCGCAGGTCACATCTACTATGTGACAGGAATCGCAAACTTCCGACGGCGCGAAAGGGGCTCCGATGGCGATTGAACAAACGCTCATCGACGCGCTGGGTGGACACCTCAATATCGTCGAGGTAGAACCCTGCACGATGCGTATCCGTATTCAGGTGAAATCTCAGCGGGACGTCGATGAGGCGGCGCTGCGCGTGGACGGCGTATTGGCCGTCGTGCGCTCCGGCGACGTTGTACAGATAGTGTGCGGCGCTCAGTCCGACGATGTGGCTGCGGCGATGATCTCAATCCTTGAGAGCGTGGCCCATGACACGCCTGCGGAGTCTTTGTCGCAGCGCGTCCGCGCTAGTATTTAGAGTGTCATCAGCCCGCAACGTAGAAGGCTTTTTCGTGGATATTCACGCACCCGCATCTGACAACATCGATGAGCTGCGCCGTATCGCCGATGCTAATGGCGTAGCCACCGGATTCTGGGATTGGTACGGGAATTGGGTGGGCGTGAGTGCGTCTACTCTCCTGAAGGTCCTTGGCGCCCTCGGACTGCCCCTCGACGAATCTTCCACGGTGGGGGACGTGCACGAGGCTCTGCGTCTGACCGAAGAGCGCGAATGGCGCCGTACCCTGCCTCCGACGATCGTCGCCCGCCAGGGTGGCGGCTACATGTTCCCAGTGCACGTGCCGGACGGCTCGTGGGTGAACGTTCAGTGGGTGCTGGAGGACGGCCGTAAGGGTGCGTGCGATCAGGTGGATCGCTACGTCGCGCCGCGCATGATCGACGGCGAGCTCGTCGGACGCGCGACCTTCGACGTGCCGCACTGGCTGCCGCTCGGCTGGCATCGCCTCGTGGCGACTGTCGAGGGCGGACACGTAGAGTCCGCGACCCTCATTATCGTGCCGAACACGCTGTCCCTGCCGCTCCTGGAGTCCTCGCGTCGCGTCTGGGGCGTCAACGCTCAGCTGTACTCGACGCGCTCGGCCTCCTCGTGGGGCATTGGTGACGCCACCGATCTGGCTGACCTGGCTGCCGTGTGCGGACAAGGGTGCCGATTTCCTGCTCATCAACCCGGTCCACGCATCGCAGCCGGTGTCCCCGCTGGAGAACTCTCCCTACCTGCCGGTGTCGCGCCGTTGGCTCAACCCGATCTACATTCGTCCCGAGAGCATCGAGGAGTACGCCTCCCTGCCCCAGGCTTCGCGCGCGGCCATCGAGCAGCTGCGCGACGAGACCCGCCAGTTCGCCATCCGCGAGGACCTGATCGACCGTGATCGCTCGTGGGAGGCCAAGCGCAAGGCCCTCGAGGTTATCTTCGCTGCTCCGCGTTCCTACCATCGCCAGAGCCAGCTGGATCGCTTCATCGAGCGAGGCGGTTCGGAGCTGTCCAACTATGCGCTGTGGTGCGCCCTCGTCGAGCGCGAGGGCACGATCGAACTGCCCGAGGACCTTGCTCGTTCGTCTGCGCCTCGCGTCGAGCTTGAGCGCCTCGAGCTCGCCGAGCGCGTTGACTTCTACCAGTGGTGCCAGTGGGTCGCCGCCGAACAGCTCGAGCATGCCCAGCACGTGGCGCGCGAGGTCGGCATGGAGATCGGCATCATGGCCGACCTGGCAGTCGGCGTGCATGGCTACGGTTCCGAAAAGTGGAGCCGTCCCGAGCTCTTTGCCAGCGGCATGAGCGTGGGTGCTCCGCCGGACGTCTACTCCCAGCAGGGGCAGAACTGGTCGCAGCCGCCGTGGTCGCCGCGCAGCCTCGCGGAGTCGGGCTACCTGCCGCTGCGTGACATGGTCCGCGCTGCGCTGGCCAACGCCGGTGCAGTGCGCATCGACCACATCCTGGCTATGTTCCGCCTCTGGTGGATCCCGGATGGGTGCGCTGCCACCGAAGGTACGTACGTGTACTACGATCACGAGGCCATGATGGGCGTCATCCTGCTGGAAGCCCAGCGTGCGGGTGCCGTCGTCATCGGCGAGGACCTCGGCGTTGTGGAGCCGTGGGTGCGCGATTACCTGCGCGAGCGTGGGGTCCTGGGCACCTCCGTCGTGTGGTTCGAAAAGGAGGGTGGCGGTTGGCCGCTGCGTCCCGAGCACTACCGCGATCGCGCTCTGGCGGCCGTCAACATCCATGACTTGCCGCCCACGCTCGGCTACATCCGCGGCATTCAGACGACGCTGCGTTCCGAGCTCGGCCTGCTGACGGACGACATCGAGACGGTGCGCGCGGGCGATCGCCTTGAACTCGAACAGGTGGGCGCGCGACTGCACGAGTACGGCTGTATCGACGGCGCGGAGCCCAGCGAGCGTGAGACCGTCGAGGGTCTGTACCGCTACGTCGCGAAGACCCCGTCGAAGCTGGTGGTCGCCTCCCTCGTGGATGCGGTCGGGGACGTGCGCCCGCAGAACATGCCGGGCACGGGTGCTGACCAGTACCCGAACTGGTGCGTGCCGCTGTGCGACTCCGACGGCGAAGAAGTCGCGATCGAGGACCTACCCACGGACGAGCGCCTGACCTCTCTGTTCGCGCTGCTGCGCGGGACCGTCCGCTGACGGACGCAGATACGCTGAATGAGTGAACCCCGCGACCCGAAAGGGCCGCGGGGTTCATGCATACGATCGGCGATCAGTCGCCATCGGGGAAGAGAAAACAGCGGATCGAGAATCCCCACCGTGGGCAGTGCTTCATCGAACTCGGGAGAAACCGGCTCTCCGGGAGGGCTGACGACGATGACCGGCACGCAGGGGGACAGCCCTGCCCGCGGACGGGGCCGAGATCCCAGTGGATGAGGGGAGTGCCCTCGTCGACGATGTCGCCCTCCTCGACGAGGGGAGCAAAGCCTCGGCCGCGCAAGCCGACGGTGTCGATGCCCAGATGAATGAGGATCGAGGGTCCGCGCGTCGAGGTGATAATCGCCGCGTGCGATTTGAGCTTGGTGACCACTCCGTTGATGGGGGAGTGAACGGTCACGCACGTGACGTCATCGTCCGGCAGGAGCGCGCGGCCATCCCCGACGACGCCACTGGCGAAGACGGGATCCGGTACCTCGGACAGTGGGCAGGACGTGCGCGCTGAAAGGCGCGCGAACGAGAAAGCTCACCGGCTCGCGTTCATCTGTTCGACGAGGTCCTCGGAGTCGGGGCCCATGACGACCTGCACGGCGTCGCCAACGATGACGACGTCGAAGGCTCCGGCTTCGCGCAGCTTAGCCTCGTCGATGAGGTCCGTGTTGGCTGCGTCCAGGCGGATGCGCGTAATGCACGCCTCGAGATTGGAGATGTTGTCCCAGCCGCCCAGGGCCTCGACGAGGGTCGTTGCGGTGTCCATGGTGTCCTCCTTGGCTCAGTCACCGAAACCGTTGCGGTTTGCCTCACACTTATGGTATCGCGACCGCGCACGAATGGGCACACTTGCAGCGACCGAGCGCGTCACATTATGAGATCGTCGGGGAGGCGCTCGAACCTCGAATGCGGGCAGCCGGAGTGAACGCCATCGCGATGCCTGCGGCGACAGTGAGTGCCGTGAACAGATACATCGCAGCCTCGATCCCGGTGTGGGCGGCAACGATGCCGGCAGCGAATGAACCGAGGGGCATGACGCCCCAGACTGCGAAGCGGAAGATCGCGTTCATGCGCCCGAGCATGCGCGGCGGGCAGATCTCTTGGCGCAGGCTCATCTGGGTGACGTTGTAGACGGTGAGGAAGTAGGAGGACGCGACGCCGCTCACGGCAATGATCCACGCGGCCATGCCCGGGGCGTGAATGGAGGCCGGCTGGGCGACAATCACGAGAACGCCGATGATATTGGTGATGACGAGGGTGCGCCCGATTCCCAGGTGGGCGATCCACACTGGCCGGGTGAGCGCCCCGAGGAATCCGCCGATCGCCCCGGCGCTGAGCAACAAGCCGAGCTGCGTGGCGCTCATGCTCAGGGTGCGCAGCACGAGGAGGGGCAGCAGCACCCGGATGCCCGCGTTTGCAAAGGCCGCGGCGGCAATGCAGGAAAAGAGCGGGTAGAGAATGCGTTGGCCGCGCACGAAGGCGAGGCCCTCGCGTATCTGGGCGCCGAGGGTGGCATCGCTGCGCACAGGAGTGGGCTCGGGCGTGCGAATGCGCCAGATCGCCCACGTGGACGCAACGTAGGTGGCGGCGGTCAGCAGGTAGACCAAGGGAGCAGCCACGATGCCGAGGAGCCAGCCGCCCAGCCCCGGACCCCCGGCAAGGCCGACCTGGTACGAGGCCTCGAGGCGCCCGTTGGCCGCGCCGATGTACCGCTTGGAGGCGATCAGCGGGACGTAGGACTGGTAGGCCACGTCGAAGAAGACGGTGGATAGGCCGAGGATGGTTGCGACGACCATGAGGTGTACGAGGGTCAGTGACGAGAGGATGTAGGCCAGGGGGATAGACGTCAGGGCCGTGATGCGCGTGAGGTTCGCGGCGATCATGACGCGGCGCTTGTGCCACCGGTCCACCCAGGCGCCGGCGGGCAAGCCGACAAGCAAAAATGCGAGGGTCTGCAGGGCGGAAAGCAGTCCGATCTGGGTTTCGCTGGCGTGCAGGAGGCTGATCGCGATCGCCGAGGTCGCCAGGGCTCCCACCTGGAAGCCGATCTCTGCGGCGGTTTGACCCGCCCACAGGTGCATGAAAGCAACGTTATGGGTGAGTGGGTGGTGGAGCCAGGATCTGATGGAGAGAAGCATCTGTCATCACCGAGGCCTAGGCCGGTGTGGGTGCCTCGTCGATGAGTCCGGCGGCTGCCAGCGCCCAGGCAAGGCCGCCCTGGCCGACTGCGGGGGCAACGATGTCAGCGACCGCAACCAGGTCATCGCAAACACCGCCAATGCTGATGCCGACGGCGGCGCGCGCCACGGCCTCGACGTCGTTGTTAGAGTCGCCGATGGCCACGGAGCGTGACATGGGGATGCCGATGTGCTCGCACACGGCCTGCATACCCACCGCCTTGGACAGGTGATCCGGAATGATCTCGAAGGGGACATACCCGGCCGCTCCCACCGAGCCGATGATGGCCCGGTAGCCTTCCGGGAGGGCGGCGCTCACTCGCTCCAGGGAGGCCTTGTCCGGTGGCACGTAGGCCGTCACCTTCGTGAAGGCCCCACCGTCGATGTCCACGATAAAGGGGGTAATCGACTGGGCGTACTCGATCCAGTCCTCGGGATGCTTGCCCGCGCGGGGGACGAAGAAGTCGAGATATCCCTCGGAAGGGCCCATCTGGTCGGGCCCCTGCCAGATGTAGAAGGCGTCGAGGTCTTCCCACAGGGCAGTCAACGCATCGACGTGCTCGCGGGGCATGCGCTCGTCAACGAGCACGCGGTTCCCGACGCAGGCGTATCCTCCCGCTCCGCCGACGAGCCCCTCAAAGCCGACCTCCCAGAAGCGCGGGTAGACCTCGGGCGCGGAGCGTCCCGTGCAGGCGAAGAGTCGGTGGCCTCGCGACCGGACCTGGGCGAGAGCTTCGAGCGCCGATATCGGGATTCGCTGGCGGGAGTCGCACAGGGTCCCGTCGATGTCGACAAAGACAGCGTGGGCGGATGCGGACTCGTTCTCGCCGCGCGTGGGGACCTCGGTGTCAGTCATGGGATCCATCTTATCCCAGGGCGTAAAGGTCCTTGCACGTGCAGAATACGCTGCGTAAACGACAAATCATGCGCACGGTCGATTGAAAGGAGCGCCCGTGGGCCACACTGGAACCATCGACGATACCCGCGATGGAGCACGAAAGGCACTTCACGACGATGGAACACGCAGCACTGACGGACGCCAACGATCTCACTCTTCTGCAAGCCGCGGCGCTCCTGTCGGGCTCGAGTGCCTGGGACTCTCGCCCGATCCTCGCGGCGGGCATTCCCTCCTTCGTGATGAGTGACGGTCCCCACGGTGTTCGCCGCCAGCTTGGGGATGTTGATCACCTGGGTATCGCGGAGTCTGAGAAGGCGACCTGCTTCCCGACGGCCTCCGCTGTTGCTGCAACGTGGAACCCGGAGCTGGCGCGCGACATGGGAGAGGCGCTGGGGCTGGAAGCACGAGGCCTCGGCGTCGACGTCCTGCTCGGTCCCGGCCTCAACATCAAGCGTTCGCCGCTGTGCGGGCGAAACTTCGAGTACTTTTCCGAGGACCCGATCCTTGCCGGACGCATGGCCGCCGGCCTCGTCGAAGGAATCCAATCCACGGGCACCGCAGCCTGCCCCAAGCACTTCGCCGTCAACTCCCAGGAACTGCGCCGCATGGCGTCGGATTCCATCGTGGACGAGCGCACGATGCGCGAGATCTACCTGACCGGCTTTGAGATCGTCTGCCGAGCGGCGAGGCCGCGGGCGATCATGAGCTCCTACAACCTCGTCAACGGTACATACGCGCACGAAAACAAGCACCTGCTGACCGACATCCTGCGCACCGAGTGGGGTTTGACGGCATGGTCGTCTCGGACTGGGGCGGTTCGAACAGCGCTGTCGAGGCCGCGCGCGCTGGCGGCAGCCTCGAAATGCCCGCGCCCGGCCTGGCGGGTGCCCGACAGATCGTTGCGGCCGTCGAGGCTGGGCAATTGGATGCCTCCGACGTCTACGCGCGCGCCCAGGAAGTCCTGAACATCGCGAGCGCGAGCGCCGGGCTGCCCGCGCCCAGGCCCTTTCACTCCGGGACGCACCACGAGCTGGCCACGCGCATTGCCTCCGAGGCGATCACGCTCCTGCGTAACGACGACGATCTGTTGCCCCTGAGCACCGGCACGAGCGTCGCCCTCATCGGCGATCTCGCCGACACGCCGCGCTTCCAGGGATCGGGTTCCTCCCAGGTCAACCCCACGCGCGTCGAAACACCGCGTGAGCTGCTCGAAGCCGGGGGAGAGGCAGCACGCGGCCTCGTCCTCGCGGGATACGCGAGCGGGTATGAGCGTCACGGCGGTACGAGCGACGATCTCATCGCCGAGGCCGTTGCCCTCGCCGCGCGCGCCGACGTGGCGCTTGTGTACGTGGGTCTCGACGAGTTGGCTGAATCCGAAGGCCTGGACCGCCCGCACATGCGCCTGCCCGAGGGCCAGGATCGCCTCATTGAGGCCGTCGTCGCAGCCAATCCGCGTACCGTCGTCGTCCTGACTGGAGGTGCCAGCGTCGAGATGCCGTGGGCACCTGCCGTGCCCGCGCTCGTCAACGGTTACCTGACCGGACAGGGAGGCGCCAGCGCGATGCTGGACGTCCTCACCGGCGTCGTCAATCCGTCTGGGCGCCTGGCCGAAACATACGCACGCTCCTACGAGGACCACCCGAGCGCCGCATGGTACCCGGCGACCGGACCGCTCTCGTACTACCGCGAAGGCCCGTTCGTCGGCTACCGCTACTTCGCCACCGCGGGCGTCGACGTTGCCTTCCCCTTCGGCTACGGCCTGTCCTACTCGAGCTTCGAATACTCCGATCTCGCAGTGAACGAGGAGGGGGCGACCCTGACGCTCACCAACACCTCCGCGCGCGACGGCGCCGAGGTCGTCCAACTCTATGTGAGCGCCCCCGGTGGCGTGTTCGGTCCCGCCCGCGAGCTCAAGGGCTTTGCGAAGGTCGAGGTCAGCGCCGGAGAGTCGGTGAGCGTGACGATTCCCTTCGACCGCTACACGTTCCGACACTGGGAGACACGCGCGCTGCGTGGGAAACCGAGGCAGGAACCTGGACGATCCACGTGGGACGCAACGTCTCCGACACTCCGCTGAGTGCCACCCTCGAGGTCGACGGCACCACGCCCTCGCCGATCGACCCGGCTCTCGGCCACTACCTCAGCGCCGACGTCGCGCACGTCACCAACGGCGAGTTCGCCGTCCTGCTGGGCCGAACGATCCCGACCGCTCACCCCACGGACGACCTCGTTGCCTCCGATCCGCTCTCCGAGATGACGCGCGCCAAGACCTGGCTCGCCCGCGTCGCTGGACGGGGGCTTCACGCCCTCAAAGCGAAGGCGGACGCGAAGGGAACCCCGGACCTCAACATCCTCTTCGTCCTCAACATGCCGTTCCGAGCCATCGCCAAGATGAGCAATGGAGCCGCCAGCCCCGACATGGTGGACGCGATCCTCCTGGCCGTGAACGGTCACCCCCTGCGAGGGCTGACCCGAGCGGCCCTCGGATACTTTTCCAACGCGCGCGCCAACAAGGCCACCCAGCGTGAACTCGACCAGACACGATGACGCGGCCCCGGCCTCGTTTCACACACTGACGTAAAGGACAACTCATGCAGGCTCTCAAGCGCTGGTGGACCGCCTTCGAAGACAAGCACACCACGGCCGCCCAGTTCATCGTCTTCTTTATCCTCTCCAACGGCATTACAGTGCTCCAGCTGGTCCTCATGCCGGCATTCAAGGCGGCATTCGCGCACACGAGCCTCGTCGACACGGCATTCCAGTTTCTGCCCGTCGGCGTCTCGCACGGGCACACGGCATTCCTCTTCGACTACCCGGCCGGTTCGATGTCGGTGGGCGGGGGCGGCGTCCTCGCATACTTCCTGGCCGTCGAGATTACCTTGCTGATTGCACAGGTCATCAACTTCTTTGCCCAGCGCAACGTCACCTTCAAGTCCAATTCGTCGGTGGGGAAGGCAGCCTTCTGGTATGCGGTCGCCTACGTCGTCATCACGATCGCGGCGGCCGCCCTACAAGTCCTGTACAAGGACCCGATCTACGCGTGGGCGATTTCGGCGATGGGAGCAGGCGGCGAGACTGTCGCCGACGTCATCACGATGATCATCAACGCTGCGATCTCCTTCTGGGTGTTCTTCCCCATCTTTAAAGGTGATCTTCAAGCAGGAACCCTCCAAGGAGGACGCGGAGGTCAGCGCAGCACAGTAGACTACTGGCAGACTTCACGAGAGGAGACTCCATGAGCGCGCCGCTGCTGACGGTGATCGTGCCCGCCTACAACTCCGAGGATTACCTTGACCGGGCGCTGACCACGCTCGTCGGATACGGCGATGAACTCGAGGCGATTATCGTCAACGACGGTTCGAAGGACCGCACTGCGGAGATCGCCGACGAGTGGGCCGCGCGCTACCCCTCCGTCAAGGTCATCCACCAGGAGAACAAGGGCACGGCGGCGCCGTCAACGCCGGTCTCGCCGCCGCCACCGGCACGCACGTGCGCGTCGTCGACTCCGATGACTGGCTGGACCGACGCGCCACCAACGCCGTTCTCGATGTCCTGCGTGAGGAACGCGAGGCCGGGCGCGACCTGGATCTGCTCGTCACCAACTACGTCTACGACAAGCAGGGAAAGTCGGTCAAGGCCGTCATCCGCTACCGGAACGTCCTGCCGCGCGGCCGCACCTTCGGCTGGGCGGACCTGCGCCGGTGCCGCTACGACCAGTACCTCATGATGCACGCCCTGACGATGCGTACCGAGGTCGTGCGCGCCTCCGGTCTGGTCATGCCCGAGCACACGTTCTACGTGGACTACCTCTACTCGTTCGTGCCGCTGCCCTACATTTCCACGATCCGCTACCTCGACGTGGACCTGTACCACTACTTCATCGGCCGCGACGACCAGTCCGTCAACGAGAAGGTCATGATCACGCGCCTTGACCAGCTGGCCCGAGTGAACGAGGCAATGGCCCGCGCGCTGCCCCCGCGCGCCGAGGTCGAGGAGAAGCTGTGGCGCTACATGGTCCACTACCTGCGCATCAACGCCGTCGTCTGCTCCGTCATGGCCCAGCTGTCAGGCACACCCGAGCACCTGGCCCTCAAGGAAAAGATCTGGGAAACCATGGATCAGATCAATCCCGAGGCGACGGACCGACTGCGCCAGGACCTGCTCGCCGGCCTCGTGCGCCACGCGTCACCGACGCTCGTGCGCGGCGGCTACAAGGTCGCGGCTGCGGTTCTTGGCTTCAACTAACGGATGCCGTCAGCGTCCGGAGAGCACAAGCTCCGTCCGGTGGACGGTGAGGCGCTTGCCAATGAGAGGGTATTCCACGCCCTCCTCGCGGCTTCGCCACGCAAAGCCGAGCTTTTCTGAGACGCGTCGCGAGGCGCTGTTTCCGTCGAAGTACTTCAGGACGATCGTCTTGACGCCCAGCTCCCGCGCGCGGCCGATGATGGCGTCCCCAGCCTCCGTCGCGTATCCCTTGCCCCAGTAGGGGGCGCCGATCCAGTAGCCGATGTCGGCGACGCTTGCCTCGGGAGAGCCCGTGTCAATGCGCAGCGCAATTGAGCCCACGAGCTCACCGGTCGATGCGAGCGTCACCGCGTAGCTGTCGGGTGCCGCCAGGACGGTCGACAGCGCCTCGTGGGCATCGTCGATGCGCTCGAAGGGCTTCCATCCGCACAGCATCCCGATGTGGGGATCGCGGGCCAGCTCAAAGAGCGCGGGAGCGTCAGCGTTGCGCCAGGGACGTAGGCGCAGGCGGGGCGTTTCGATGAAAGTCATGAGTCCTCCTGGGCGTTCGTGGACGGGAGAAGAACCGTCAGCGTGAACCAGTGGTCTGCCACGTCCGTGACCGCCTGGCCGCCGTACTTGCGGGCCGTCCACTGGATGGATTTAACCCCAGCCGTGTCGTACGATGTCGGGCTTGATCGTTGTGAGGCGCCCGCCGGCGTCCGTGTTGAGGCGGCCGTCGAACCAGTTGTCGACCCGGATGACCACCATCTGCCCCTGGCGGAACAGTGCCAGTTTGATGAGGCGCTTGGCGGGGTCGTCGACGCGTCGCGAGGCCTCGATCGCGTTATCGAGGGCGTTACCGAAGAGGGTAGCGATGTCCATTGACGACATGGAGCCCAGCAGGGCGCCGTCAGCAACCGCCGTGAAGTTGATGCCGGCTGCCGCGCACGCACGGCCTTTCGTCGTGAGGATGACGTCGAGGACCGGATTGCCGCTGTGGTACTGCTGTCCGATCTGCTCAATCGAGGACTCGAGCTCGGCGAACGATGCGGCGGCGCGTCCGGGGTCCAGCTCCGCGCGGATCGCCTCCACCTGGTGCTTGAGGTCGTGATGGGCACGCGCCACCTGCTCCATGTCCTGCTTGGCTGCCAGATACTGGTGATGCTGTGCATCCAGCGACGCCTGGATGGATGCGAGTTCGCGCTCGGTCGCGCTCTGCTGGATGCGCTCGAATTGTGCGAAGAGGATCGCGTAGCCGGCCAGGTCCACGAGGGTGCGGATGTAGAAGACCTCCCAGCCGGACCTCCCAGAGAACGGGGTGGCCGTCGAGATAAAACTCCAGGTTGGACAGGGGCAAAGATTGACATGCCGATAAACTACGCCGGAGGCAAGGTCCGCGTAACGGAGAACGGGCAGCGCCCCCTGGCGGTAGACGCGTCGTTCGAAGAAGTAGACGACGGCCAAGCACGTCGCCGCAATCGGGGCAAAACCGCCGAACGACAGGGGATGCCAGTAGGGTTTGTCGGCGTGGGAGTAGACCACGACCTGCCAGGCGAGGGATGCTGCGAGCTCTGCCACGATGAAGGCGCGTGCGCTCATATGCGTCACCCATCGCCAGTCCAGCGCGGTTCCCACGCGGATGACACACCACACGAGCGCGTACGCCGTCATCATGCCGGGCACCCACAGGGACAGGGGAGCGTGGCCGAGTAGTTCCTGGGCACCAACGAGCACCACGAGGCCACCGACGGCCGCAGCGGAGAGGCGCCAGCGGGGGATAGCAGCGTTCGGGTTCAGGGCATTGGACGACGCCGAGCGCGCGACGACGAAGACGTACACGAGGGCGGCGCCCCACTCCGCGAGGGCGGTGAACAGGCGCGGAATGTCGGGGAGGGACTCGAACACGTCAGTGGATCCCGCCCGCGAAGCTCGCCAGAGCCGTCATGAACGCCTTTTTACGAGGCCGGGAGATGCGCAGCTGTCCCCGCCCGTCATCAGGCACTCCTGGTCGGCGACGCCGCGCACGTGGGCGAGATTGACGAGGTAGCAGGAATTTGAACGGAAAAAGTCATGCCCGGCGAGCTGTTCCTCCATGGCCTTCAACGTCGAGGTGATCGAGTAGGTGTCCGAGACCGTGTGCACGTCCAGGCGGTGCTTGATCGACTCGACGTAGACGATGTCGGCGACGTCGATGCGGTGGGTCGACGTGCCCGACTGCAGGAGGACCGAGGCGCCGCGCCGTTTGGCAACGGCCTCGAGGCACCGTGAGAGTTCCTGTGAGAAGGCGAACCAGGGGAGGGGCTTCATGAGGTAGGACAGTGCTCCCACCTGGTAGCCGTGGATCGCGAACTGCGCGGCTGACGTGATAAACACGAGGACGACCTCCTGGTCGACCTCGCGGATCACGCGCGCCGCGGTCATGCCATCCACGTGGGTCATCTGGATGTCCATGAGGATGATGTCGTACACCGGCTTGTAATCACCGATGATGGCTCCGCCGTCCTCGAAATAGGTGACGTCGAAGGAAACATCGTTTTCCTCGCTGTAGCGCGCGAGGTAGTCGGCGAGGAGCTGGCGTGAGACGACCTCGTCCTCGACGACGGCGATGCGCACCATGACCGGCCCTCCCTGACGTACTGACAGATGACAACAAGGATATGTGAGTGCAGCCGCGCATTTCGCGTGGGTCCACACCCCGGCCTCGTCGATCACATGTCAGCGCACCTGCAGGTGGGGGCCGCTACCATTGTCCTGACTACCGTGAAAGGGGAGTGGCGTGGATCTGCTCGTTGTTGGGTCGGGCTTTTTTGGCCTGACGTTTGCTCGCGAGGCCGCGGAGCGATTCGGTATGAACGTGACCGTCATCGAGCGTCGCGACCACATCGGAGGCAACGCCTACTCGTCGATCGACGAGGCCACCGGCGTCGAAGTGCACCGCTACGGCACCCATCTCTTCCACACGTCGAACGAGCGCGTGTGGTCCTACGTCAACCGATTCACGGCCTTCAACGACTACCGCCACCGTGTCTACGCCAACTACCGGGGCGTCGTCTACCCGCTGCCCATCAACCCTGGGCACCATCAACCAGTTCTTCGGCGCAGCCTATTCGCCGGCCGAGGCGCGCGCGTTGATCGAGCAGCAGGCCGCCGAGATCACGGGCGAACCCGGCAACCTCGAGGAGAAGGCGATTAGCCTGATCGGCCGCCCCCTCTACGATGCCTTCATCGCGGGGTACACGGCCAAGCAATGGCAGACGGATCCGCGCGAGCTTGCCGCCTCCATCATTACGCGACTGCCCGTGCGTTTCACATACGAGAACCGCTACTTCCAGGACCGCTACGAGGGCCTGCCCCTGAACGGCTACGGCGCGTGGATCGCGAACATGGTTGATCACCCGCGTATCACCGTGCACACGGGTGTGGACTTCTTCGATGCCTCCTCGCCGTTCTCGAAGGCCGCGACCGTCGGCCAGGTCCCCGTCGTCTACACCGGCGCAATCGACCGCTACTTCGACTACGAGGCCGGCGAGCTCGGTTGGCGCACCCTCGATTTTGAGACCGAGGTCGTGGATGTGCCCGACTACCAGGGTTGCTCCGTCATGAACTACTCGGACCGCGACGTTCCCTTCACGCGCATCCACGAGTTCGCGCACCTGCACCCCGAACGTGATCGCGCCGGCGCGACCAACACGATCATCCAGCGCGAATACTCGCGCTTCGCCCGCCCCGGTGACGAGCCCTACTATCCGATTGCTTCGCCGTCGGACCGTTCGACGCTCGCCGCCTACCGCGACATGGCGGCGGGGGAGAAGAACGTGCTCTTCGGCGGTCGACTGGGCTCCTACCAGTACCTGGACATGCACATGGCAATCGCATCGGCCCTCACCAAGGTCGACGAAGCCGTGGCCTCCTGGCGCTGACGGGTCTCTTTCTGCCGTGGCATCGATTGTCTGGTCGGTCCTGTCGATCGCCCTCATCATCGGCGTCGGCTGGGTGGCTCGCCGCGCGGGTGCGCTCGGTTCCGAGGCAGCGGGCTCTCTCGCGTCGGTGACGTACTGGGTGGCGTCCCCGGCGATGCTCTTTCACGCCATCGTCTCCACAGGGAACATCGGGTGTCTTTGGAGCCCGCTGGCCGTGGCCGCAGCATCGGGCGTGGGAACCGCTCATCTTTCGTGCCCTGGTTGCACGCTTTTTCCTGCGCTTGCACGCGGGGAGATCGCCTTAGGGGGCCATGGCCTCGTCCCTCAATAACGGCGCGTATATCGGCATCCCGATCGCCGTCTACGTACTGGGGGATGCTTCTGCGGTCGTGCCCATCCTGGTGTTCCAGCTGGGTTTTCTTCACCCCTGATGTTCTTCGTCCTGGCCGACCTGGTGGGGTCGGGGCAGCGTCCATCGATCGTTGGTATTGCGAGGATCGTTGCGCGCAATCCCCATGGTCATTGCGGCTGGGCGTGCGTTTCTGTTTTTCCGCTGCGGGTGGCTCGATGCCGACACTCCTCGACGTGTCGACGTCCATGCTGGGAGCTGCCGCGCCCCGATGATCCTTCTGTCCTTCGGTGCCTCGCTCGTGGACCGCCGGTCGGCGTCTGGGCGATTCGGGTATTGCGGCGACCGTCTTCGCCGTCGTCGGCAAGCTCGCCCTCCAGCCCGCGATCGCGTGCGGCGTCGGGATGCTCCTCGGGTTGAGCGGTCCAGCTCTCATGTCGGTGACCATCATGGCGGCGCTGCCCTCCGCGCAGAACGCCTACATCGCGGCGACGCGTGCCAAGGCGGGGGAGCGCATCGCGCAGGGAACTGTCCTCGTGACGACCTTCGCATCGCTGCCTGTCGTCGTTGGAATTGCGGCGATATTCCACGCGCTTGGGGTTGTTTCCTAACTCGCGTTTGTCGGCATGAGCTCTGCTCTCGGGGTGTCCGAGCGGACCCCGGTCAGCAAAGGACCCGTCAAAAAGAGGCCAAAAACACGTTCTGTATCGTGGACTCTGGGAGACTTCCCGGTGTATCGGCCCTAGTCTGGCTGGGAATTATCCCGTATAGACACGATTGCAAGGAACTCACTTCATGTCATCCTCCGCATCCAAATCCGCGCCCCGCGCGCGCGACTCGTGGAGCGGCCAGACAGGCTTCCTCCTGGCAGCCATCGGCTCGGCCATCGGCCTGGGCAACATCTGGCGTTTCCCCGGCGTCTCCTACTCCAACGGCGGCGGCGCCTTCCTGGTCCCGTACCTGGTTGCCCTGATCTTCGTTGGCATCCCCATGCTCTGGCTCGACTACGCGGTCGGCCACAAGTTCCGTGGTTCACCGCCGTGGGCGCTGCGTAAGATCATCGGCGGCGGCGAGTTCGTCGGCTGGTTCCAGACCTTCGTCTGCTTCGTCATCATGGTCTACTACGGTGCGGTCCTCGCGTGGGGCGTGCAGTACACGATCTACTCCGTGAACGAGGCCTGGGGCGCCGACCCGACGACGTTCTTCCTGGAATCCTTCCTTGAGAAGGTTCCTGGCGACACCTTCTCCTGGGCCCCTGCGTGGGCCGTTATGATCCCGCTTGCTCTCGTGTGGGTTCTCGTCCTTTTCGTGATTGGCCGCGGCCTGTCCAAGGGCGTCGAGGCTGCGAACAAGGTCTTCCTGCCGCTCCTCGTCATCCTCTTCCTCGCGCTCGTCGTCCGTGCACTCTTCCTGCCGGGCGCCGTCGAAGGCCTCAACGCCTTCTTCACCCCGAACTGGAGCGCTCTGGCCGACCCCAACGTGTGGCTGGCTGCCTTCGCGCAGATCTTCTACTCGCTGTCCGTGGGCTTCGGCATCATGCTGACCTACGCCTCCTACCTGAAGCCCAAGTCGAACCTGACGGGCACGGCTCTGGTCGCCGGCTTTGCGAACTCCTCTTTCGAGATCCTCGCTGGCATTGGCGTCTTCAGCGCGATCGGCTTCATGGCGCACCAGGGTGGCGTCAGCGTGTCCGAGGTTGAGGGCCTGACTGGCCCGATCCTCTCCTTCGTGACCTTCCCGAAGATCATTTCGATGATGCCCGGTGGGCCCCTCTTCGGCGTTCTCTTCTTCTCGTCCTCGTTCTGGCTGGTGTCACCTCGCTGCTCTCCCTGCTTCAGGTCGTCTCCGGTGGCCTGCAGGACAAGTTCGGTTGGTCGCCCGCTCGCTCCGCTCTGGTTCTTGGCGTTCCCGCCACCGCCATCTCGCTCGTGCTCTTCGGCACCCGATCGGGCCTGAACAACCTCGACATCGTCGACAACTTCATCAACTCGGTTGGCGTCGTGTCCTCGGCGATCCTGTTCGCCGTCCTGTGCGCAGTCGCCGGCCCCCGCCTCGGGGTGCTCCGTGCACACATCAATTCGGTGTCCAGCGTGAAGGTCCCCAAGCTCTGGGAGCCCCTCGTTGGCATCGTCATCCCGGTCGTCCTCTTCGTTATGATGGCGATGTCGATCGTGCAGGTCCTGCAGAAGGGCTACGAGGGCTACCCCAGCAGCTACGTGCTGATCTTCGGCTGGGGTTCTGTGGCGGTCGCGGTCATCGCGTCTCTGATTTTCACTCTCATCCCGTGGAAGCACCGCCCGGTGGATACCCACGCGACGGTCGCCCAGATCCTCGCAGACGACGCCGAAGACACCGCTTCGATCGAAGGAGGCGCCCAAGTGACCGCTCCCGCTATCGCTCTGATGATCCTGACGATCCTGCTCGTCTGGGGTGGCCTCGTCGCCTCGGTCGTCCTGCTGCAGGTCCTGTCGGTGCCCACCGACGAGGAGACCGAAGCAGCCCAGCGCGCTATCGAAGCCGCGGAAGCTGCAAAGCAGTAGGGTGGCATCGTGAAGCTCGTTGCCTTTGATCTCGATGACACCCTGGCGCCCTCGAAGTCGCCGCTGCCGGCCCGCATGGACGTCGCGCTGCGGTCCCTGCTGGATCACGTGGAGGTGTGCATCATCTCCGGCGGCCAGATGGGGCAGTTCCGTACCCAGGTGCTGGACAACCTGCACGCCACGGACGAGGAGCTCTCTCGCCTGCACCTGATGCCCACCTGCGGCACGCGCTACTACCGCTATGAGGATGGGGCCTGGGTCGAGCGTTACGCGCACGACCTGGATCCCGAGGTGGCTGCCCGCGCGATCGACTCGCTCGAGCGTCACGCGCGTGAGCTCGGCCTGTGGGAGTCCAACCCGTGGGGCAACATCATCGAGGACCGCGGCTCGCAGATTACCTTCTCCGCTCTGGGCCAGGAGGCTCCGCTCGACGCGAAGCGCGCCTGGGACCCGGACGGCACGAAGAAGGCCGCTCTGCGCGACGCCGTGCAGCCCGATGTGCCCGAGCTCGACGTTCGCGGCGGTGGCTCGACCTCGGTCGACATCACCACCCGTGGCATCGACAAGGCGTTCGGCATGGGCAAGCTCGTCGAAGAGACGGGCATCCCCGCTTCCGAGATGCTCTTCATCGGCGACCGCCTGGATCCGGAAGGCAATGACTACCCCGTCAAGGCCGCCGGCTACGCGACGCGCGCCGTGTCCGGATGGGAAGAATGCGTGGACGTCATCGACGAGATCGTGGCATCCATGAGCTGACACGTCGCAACAAGCGTTGACGAGGCCGGGGCTGGGTATCCAGCTCCGGCCTCGTTGTGTGCGGCTGCGGCGCTGCGGTACTTACGCGGCCGCCGCGCAATGAGGTGAGTCGTTACTGCGCGCCGATGCCCCTGGTCGCCCAAAACACGACGGCGGACGCGGCTGCGACGTTGAGTGAGTCGACCCCGTGATCCATCGGAATTTTGACGGTGTAATCGGAGGCTGCGATGGTGCGCCGTCCCAGGCCGTCGCCTTCGGTGCCCATCACCATCGCGAGGCGAGCGTCCGGCCCCTGGAGGGTGGGCAGAGCGGCGAAGTCGTCGAGGGACACCGAATCGTCCGACAGAGCCAGCGATGCGACTGTGAAGCCAGCCTCCTGGAGGGTGGCGATGTCGCCGGGCCAGGAGTCGAGGCGAGTCCACGGCACCTGGAAGACGGTCCCCATGGAGACGCGCACGGATCGTCGGTAGAGGGGGTCCGCACACTGCGGGGTCACGAGAACGGCATCCACTCCGAGCGCGGCGGCGCTACGGAATGCAGCGCCCACATTCGTGTGGTCGACGAGGTTCTCTAAGACGACGATGCGACGCGCCGGGGCGCCGCCCCGAGCAGTTGCGAGCAGGTCTACGAGGGTCGGCAGGACGGGGCGCTGCATGGCGGCCAAGGCGCCGCGATGCAGGTGGAAGCCGGTCATCTGCTCTAACACGTCCTCGTCGGCGACAAAGACCGGAACGTCCGCACCGTCGGGGTCACCCGTTGCCGCCTCGATGAGGTCGGTGAGGGTCGGTAGCCAGCGCCTCGACATGAGGAAGGAGCGCGGGCTGTGGCCGGCACGGATCGCGCGTTCAATGACGTTCGCGGACTCGGCCATGTACAGGCCGCGTTCCGGTTCGATCTTGGAACGAAGTTTGACGTCTTTCAGGCGCGTGTAGTCGTCCAGGCGCGAATCTGCTGCCAGGTCCGCGCTGGTGAGCTCGATAATCACGGCGGTCCCTTACGCGCGCTGGAGGGCGCGCGAGACCTCGCCCGGCCAGGACGGGCCCTCGAAGATGAAGGCAGAGAACGCCTCGACCAGGTCGGCGCCCGCGCTGATCATGCGCAGCGCATCCTCGGACGACGAGATGCCACCCGTGCCGATGAGAATCTGGTCGTCGTCAAGATGCCGGGCCACCAGGAAACGACCTCCAGCGCACGGGGCAGAAGCGGAGCGCCAGAGACGCCGCCCTCGCCCAGGTCGTGGTTGATCGTCGTGTTCGTGGCGACGACGCCCGCCAGGCCGAGTTCCTTTGTTAGCTCGACGACGGCGACGATGTCCTCGTCGGCCAAATCGGGTGCGATCTTGACGAAGAGCGGCATGGTGCGATCGGGGGCACCTGCCTCGCAGCCGCGGCGAGCGGCCTGCAGGATCGGGCGCAGGTGATCGACGGACTGCAGGTCACGTAGGCCGGGCGTGTTGGGGGAGGAGACGTTGACGACGACAAAGTCCACCCAGTGGGCGAGCGTCTTCGCGCAGTACTCGTAGTCCGCGGGGGCGTCCGCCTCAGACGTCACCTTGTTCTTGCCGATGTTGGCGCCGACGATCGCGGCGCGGCCTGCAGGAGTCGAGCGCAGCTCGCGCAGCTTCTGGCGGCGGCATCTGCTCCAGCGTTGTTGAAGCCCATGCGGTTACGCAGGCCGCGTTCCTCCATGAGCCGCCACAGGCGCGGCGCGTCGTTGCCGGGCTGGGGACGAGGAGTCACGGTACCGATCTCGACGAAGGCGTAGCCGAGGGCGCACATGCCGAGCACTGCCTCGGCGTCCTTGTCCATGCCAGCTGCCAGGCCCAGCGGGACGGGAGGCGACGCTCACCCAGGGTCAGGGGGACCTTGACGCCGCCGACCACCCGTGTGGGGGAGTGCGTCGGATCGAGGTAGCCCAGCGTGGCGCGCATGAGTCCACGCGTCGGGGCGAATCGTCCGGCCAGGGAAATTGCTCCCAGACCCCAGTGGTGTGCATCCTCCGGGTTGGAACGCGAGATGAAGTGTGAAAGCCCAGTTGTACGCGCGTCGGATCATGCTTCCCTAGGATAGTTGATCAGTCCCACCATGCCCACCACCACCGCGTGGCTGATCCGTCTCGAATGAGCACGCGCATTTCGTCCGGCGGAATCGCCTCCTGCCGAGGCCCAGGACCGAAGCGAGGGTGAGCCAGTGCTGGTAGCTCGGATAGCGCTCCTCCTCGATGGGAGATCCGGTGTGAGCAATGATCGCAGACTCGGGGACGAGCACGGTGTCGATGCTGACGCGTTCGTCTCGTCGTGGCGCGCGAATGACGTAGCCTTCGAGGGTGAGTCCGTCGATGCGGGAGGCGGCGCGTAACAGATCGATGATCCGAGGAGCGTTGTTCTGCCGATCGTTGCGTGCATCCTTCGGCAGTAGGGATGCGAGCCGACGAGCGTCGGTCCCGGATAGGTCCGCGAAGCGTGCGTAGTCCCCCAGGTCCCACCCATCGCACAGGTAGGGAGCTAACAAGCGGAGATGCCTCGATCCTCGAGCCATCGAGGTGGGCCGTACATGCCTTCGGGGCAGGGGCTCCTCCTCGTCGAGCATGACGTCGCAGGTGGCGGGCAGTGTGATCGTTGTGTGCATGATGCTTCCTTGTCGTTCGCGACGGAGCGCCGATGCTCCGACACGGACAGGATCATGCACGCGAGGACGTGGCGGCCAGCGCCACGGCACCCGCTGTGGATAACGGGAGAGCCGCCAGGTGCCCTGTGGATAAAGCACATCGGCCCCACACCCATGTGGATGGGGTGGGGCCGACGACAGAACGACTACTTCGGGAACTGTCCGCGGTCGACCTGCGGACGCGGCGAACGCCAGCGCCGCGGCATGATCATGCGGGAGAAGGCGTAGTAGGCGGTACCGGAGGGAATGTCCTCGCGCGGGTGTGCCTCGGTGAAGACACGCTTGATCGTGCGCCACACGAAGAATGCCTCAATGGCGGTGACGATGAAGGAGCCGTACATGAGGATGGACGAGCCATAGAGCATGTACGCCTGGTACTGCAGCGGGATCTTGTTTCCGAACATCGACAGCACCATGATCAGGATGATGGACACCATCATGACGGCGAGGATCCACTCGGAGAAGGAGTGGCGCGCGTCGACGTAGTCGCGCACGAACCGTCGTGCGCGTCCCTTGTCGCGGGCCGGCAGGTACTTTTCCTCGCCGGTGATCATCGCGCGCTGCTCGGCGTCGAAACGCGCGTTGCGGGCGGCGCGGGCGGCACGCTTGGCCTCCTTGCGGTCCTTGGGGACCAGGGGGCGGATGCGGGCGGCCTCGGCTGCCTTACGCTTCGGCGTGGGGCGACCCTTCTGCCGTCGGGCGTCGTGGAGACGGGCTCGACATTCATCGAGGTCTCGTCGTTGTTGTTCTTGCTTCGTCCAAACACGCTTCAAGGCTAGCGGATAGCCCACCTGCCTCGCACTCCCATGGTCTACCCTGGTCGTATGGCTGATACTTCACATGCACCGTCCACGTCCGTTTTGAAGGAGCGCCTGGAGGCTGCTTTCCCGTCCCTGCTGGAGGAGCTCACGCAGCTCGTCGCGATTCCGTCGGTGTCGTCGGATCCCGCGCATGCGGCCGATGTGGAGCGCAGCGCTGAGCATATCCGCGAGCGTTTCGCCGCCCTGGGCCTGGAGGCCAAGGTCCTGCGCGAGACCGCCGCTGATGGCACCGAAGGCAAGCCCGCCCTCGTCGCGCACACGCCTCACATCGAGGGCGCACCGACCGTCCTGCTGTACGCGCACCACGACGTGCAGCCGGTGGGCGAGCTGAGCCGCTGGAGCATGGATCCCTACAAGGCTGAGGTTCGCGGCGATCGCATTTACGGCCGTGGTTCCTCCGACGACGGCGCCGGTATCACGGTGCACCTGGGTTCCCTGTCGATCCTCGGCGCGGACCTGCCGGTCAACGTCGTCGTGTTCATCGAGGGCGAGGAAGAGATCGGTTCCCCTCGTTCACGGCATTCCTGACGCCCACAGGGATGAGCTCGCCGCCGACGTCATTGTTGTGACGGACTCGTCGAACTGGAAGGTGGGCGAGCCTGCTGTCACGTCGACCCTGCGCGGCAACGCGATCGTGACCGTCGACGTGACCGTCGCCGATCACGCGGTGCACTCGGGCGCTTTCGGTGGCCCGCCTCGATTCCGTCGCGGTCTCCTCATGCTCATCGCCTCGCTCTTCGACGAGAAGGGTGACGTGGCGGTTCCGGGCCTGGGCGGCTCGGATCATGCGGACGTGGATTGGCCGGAGGAAGAGCTGCGCGCCGCGGCCGGCATGGTTGAGGGCCTGCAGCTGGCAGGCTCGGGTGACATCGCCGCCCGTATGTGGACCAAGCCGTCGATCTCGGTCATCGGTTTCGACGCTCGCCCGGTCTCCAACGCCTCGAACACGATCGCCCCGCACACGCGCTTCCGCCTGTCGATGCGCACGGTGCCGGGCGTGGATCCCGTCGAGGCCCAGGCCAAGCTCGTCGACTACCTGCTCTCCCATGCCCCCTTCGGTGCGCGCGTCGAGGTCACTGCTGAGGACGCGGGTGCCGGCTACCAGGCTGACATGGATTCCCCCGTGACGAAGGCTCTGCACGAGTCCCTCACCGAGGCCTGGGGCGTTCCTCGGTCAACATCGGTGTGGGCGGCTCGATCCCGTTCATCTCGGACTTCCAGCGCATCTTCCCGAGCGCTCAGGTCGTCGTTACCGGCGTCGAGGATCCGCTGACGAACGCTCACCCGAGGACGAGTCGCAGTCGATCTCCGACCTGAAGGCCGCGATCCTCGCCGAGGCGCTTCTGCTGACGCGCGTGGCGTCCCTGTGAAACGTGTCGTTGTCGCCGGTCGGTGGGATGGGGAGCTCCCGCCTCGCCGACCGGCGAGGCGCTCGACGCCATCCGCCGGGGCGTCGTAGCCGGCGCTCCGGAGACCACAGTGGTCACCGTTCCGTTCGGAACCGGACCCACCTTCGACGAGGCCGTGGCGGCCTTGCGCTCCCAGGCCTCGTTCGTGCGCGTACCCACCCGGGCCTCGTCGTCGCGCGAGGCAGGCGAGCGCGTCGCGGATTCACTCCGCAACGGTGGCACCGTGATTGTCGAAGGTGGGCATATTCCTCTCCCGATTGCGGCGCCGGGTTTCTTGAAGGCCTCCTGGACGTCCCCGGCGTCGATCCGAGGCACCCTGAGGCATTCGCCGATGCCCTGACGCGCGCGCAGAGCCTCGTGGCCGAAGCTGGTGTGGATCTCGTGTGTGCTGCCTCGACCGCGCGCCCGCTTCTGGGCCTCGACTCGGTCCTCGCTGTTGCTCCCGATCTGGAGCCGATTGAGGCACAGGACACCGCTCTTACTGCCTCTCTGACGCAGGCGTTCGCGCATCGTCCGCTTGGGCGACGCCAGCTGCTTGACGGAGCGGACGTGCACCCGGCTCGCCAGCGCGGTTCCGGTGCAGGTGGCGGCGTCGGAGCAGTCATTGCGGCCATCGGTGGACGCATCGTTGCAACGGGCGATCTGCTGTCTTCGCTTCTGGGGCTGGAAGAGATGCTTGATGGTGCCGACCTCGTGATTGTCGCCGAGCCCGAACTGGCTTCTCCGGTGCTCGCCGAGTCGACCCTCGACTGCGTAACTCGCGTGGCTGCGACGCACGCGCTGCCGGTCGTCGCTATCACCCACAGGTCCAGCCTGTCGCACTTCGAGAAGGCCGAATGGGGGCTCCATGGCGTCTTTGAGACGGAGGGATCCGTCACGCTCGAAGACGCTGGACGCCGCGTTGCCCGCACCTGGTTACGCTGAGCGCGCATTCCACCCGTGGCGCGGGGAGGCTGCGGGGGAGTAGTGTGTCAAGGGAATACGTCTATCCGCAACAATAAGGAGCATCATGTCCGAGTCCGCAACTCAGGCTCCCACCCACGAGGTCATCCTCACCAACGTCGCTGCCGCGAAGGTCAAGAGCCTCCTCGCGCAGGAGGGTCGCGATGACCTGCGCCTGCGTATCGCCGTTCAGCCGGGCGGCTGCTCCGGCCTGATCTACCAGCTGTACTTCGACGACCGCACGCTTGACGGCGACGCGATTCGTTCCTTCGACGGCGTCGAGGTCGTCGTCGACCGCATGAGCGTGCCCTACCTGAGCGGTGCCACGATCGACTTCGCTGACACGATTGAGCGTCAGGGCTTCACGATCGATAACCCCAACGCCCAGAACACCTGCGCCTGCGGTGAGTCCTTCCACTGAGCCGAAAGAACACCATCTCATGATGTCCTCTCTGCGCCGCCTCGGCGCCCTCGCCGGCGCGGCCGCGCTCGTCCTCGGACTCGCGGCATGCACCGACGCGTCCTCGTCTTCGTCCTCGTCTCCCGCCGCTGCGGACATCGACTACTCCGCCTGTGCGACAGACGACTCCGCCGAACAGAACACGAACGTTGACCGTAGCGGCACGGGTAACTTCCCGTCCGTTTCCGGCGAGGACACTCCCGTGATTGCGGCGGGCAACGGATCCCAGCCCACCTCGAAGGTCCTTGTCAAAACCCTCAAGCAGGGGTGACGGAGCGGTCGTGTGCCCGGGTGCGACGATCAAGGCGAACTACGTGGGCGCCCTGTGGGACGGTACCGTTTTTGACTCGTCCTACCAGCGCGGCGAGGCCAGCGAGTTCTCTCTCAACCAGGTCGTCAAGGGCTGGACCTACGGCCTCGCGCACACCCACGTCGGTGATCGCGTCGAGCTCGTGATTCCGGCGTCCTCGGCTACGGCGGCCAGGCTCGCGGCAACATTCCCGCCAACTCGACCCTCGTGTTTGTCGTGGACATCGTGGGCGTTGCGACGCAGGACGTCGCGGATGACTCCGTTCTCAGCGGCGGAGTCGCGACCGGCGAGGAGCTTCCCGCGGGATCACCGTTTCCGGTGACCCCGGCGTCGAGCCCGACCTGACGATCGACGAGAGCGTTGCTGCCCCGACCGAGCAGAAGATGTACACGATTTACAGGGGCACGGGAGAGGCGCTGACCTCTGATCAGACTGTCCTGTACAAGCAGGTCGTTGGTGGTTTTGGCGCTAAGGGCCAGACTCAGTCGTCGTGAGCCAGGATCCTCTTGAGGCTCCCGTCGCAAGGCTGATCTCGCGGGAGTGACCGTCGGGATCGCGCATCCTCATCGTGGTCCCGATCCCGCCTCAGGAAGCGCAGTCCGGCAGGAGGCGACCCCGCGCAGGCGACGGTATTCGTCGTCGACATCGTGGGTACTTCTTCGATGCAGTGACCGCGTCACGACCTCAGTTGACGGTAGCGGGCGGCTCCCAGTGGGGGAGCCGCCCGCTACCCGTTAGAATGGGAGTCATCGCGTCGATTTGGCCGACATATGCAAGGAGAGCTTCCATGAGTGAAGAAACCGTCACTATCCTGGTTTTCAGCGACGACAAGGATCGCCGTCACGCCGTCGTTAACGGCAGTTGGCCTGCGTGCTCCAGCGACACGCCCCGCATCGAGTGGGTCGAGGCCGCAAACCGGTTTCGGCGTTCGCGATGCCTTCGATCAGCAGGGATTTTGCGATGCTGATCCTCGACGCTGAGGCCAAGAAGGAAGGCGGTATGTCCATCGCTCAGGACCTGCGCGAGACCCGTGACGGCGTTCCCCCGATCGTTTTCCTGACCGCACGCGCCCAGGACGAGTGGCTTGCCACGTGGGCCGGAGCAGCCGCCGTCGTGGCCGATCCCGATCGACCCGATCATTCTTCAGGAGACCGTCGCCGACGTGCTGCGCGGAGCCAAGTGATGGCTACGCAGGAGTGGGCGCCGATCATTGCCGCCCTCACCGCCGGAGAGCCTCGACTACGGCCAGGCGTACTGGCTGATGGACCAGGTGATGAGCGGCGAGCTCGGCGAGGCGCGTCTCGCATCCTTCCTGACCGCGATGGCCATCAAGGGCGCCACGGTCGATGAGATCCACGGCCTGGCTGATGGCATGCAGGATCACGCGGCACACGTCGAGCTGCCCAGTCGTGCTCTCGACATCGTGGGCACGGGCGGAGACGGATACAAGACCGTCAACATTTCGACGATGTCCGCCATCGCGCTCGCCGCGATGGGGATCCCGCTCGTCAAGCACGGTAACCGTGCGGCTACCTCGAAGTCTGGCTCCGCGGACGTCATCGAGGCACTCGGCGTCAACCTTGACCTCGATGCCGACGCGCTGCGCCGCGTCTTTGACGAGGTTGGCATCGCCTTCCTTTTTCGCGAACAAGATGCATCCGTCGATGCGCTTCGCGGCCCCGGTGCGCCGCGCCTCGGCTTCCCGACGGCATTCAACGTGCTGGGGCCGCTGACCAACCCGGCACGCGTCCAGGCGTGCGCGATTGGTGCGTCTCGCGAGGAGAACGCGCGTCTCATGGCGGGCGTGTACGCGTCGCGCGGGCTCAGCGCGCTCGTCTTCCGTGGAGCAAACACCGGCCTCGACGAGCTGACGACGACCGATGCGAATCAGGTCTGGCTGGTGTCGGGTGGAGCGGTTGTGGGAAACCACGTTCGATGCGCGTGAATCCCTGGGCATGGCCTCCTCCTCGATCGAGGACCTCGCGGGTGGCGAGGCGGCCGAGAACGCTGCGGTCGCTCGCGACGTGCTGTCGGGCGGCGGGGCGGACGCTGTTCGCGACGCTGTCGCCCTCAACGTCGGAGCCGGCATCCTGGCCTGGGAGGGCCTGGAGAACCCCGTGACGTGCTCCGACTTCGAGCCTCGCATGCGCGGCGCCGTCGAGCGCGCCCTGGCGGCGTTGGCCGACGGCTCGGGCGCCCGACTCGTTGAGCGTTGGGTGGCTGCCTCGAACGCGTAAGCAAAACGCCTGCGTCAGGTGCGCGGGGACAGACGCTGCTGGGCGGTTGCGTGGGCCAGTAGCTCGCGCAGCCGCCCGTCGCGTAGCGGGCTGTCGATGGCTGCGCCCAGGGCAGGGGACCGTTCCATTCGACGAGGCGCGTCCCTTCGCGGCACAGCTCGGCGCACAGGAGTGACGTCTCAGCCCACGAGGCGACGGACGCAGCCATCCCGCCGGTCTCGACCGGGCTCCGTGGAGGTGAGAACATCGATCCACGGCGACGGGTCGGAGCGCGGGGGCACGACGACCGAACTGAGGTGGCGGCCGTAGGAGGCAACATGCAGAATCCGGCCGGGTTCTCCACCGTCGCGACGCGCGCCCCAGACGATACGCGAGGGCCGCCAGAATGGGGGCGCATGGTGGAGCGTTCCACCCCGCGATATAGGCGCTCAGTTCGTCGCGCTGCCCGCCGCCGCCTCGAACAGCCCCTGCGCGGACAGGCGCTCCCATCAGGGCAGTGAGCGCGTTCGGGGACCGCTAATGACGAGGGCTTCCACGGCCTCGGCGATGAGGGCGTCCTGAGGAGTCGTGATCGGCCTGGGCGAGGACCCGCTCGATCGCCCCCTGCAGCGCGCTGAGCGTGCGCGCGTGTCCCGAAAGGGACCGAGGGCGCGTGGAAGGTCCTCAGCGTGACGGCAGCGACCACGCGGGGATGGCCGGCCTCGGCGATGACCCAGTGCTGGGATCCCTGACGTCTCGACGCGGAGTTGTAGGGTGGCGCGAGGGGCCTTGATGTCGCGCAGCTCCCTGGATCCGCGCCTCGAGAATCGAGGCGGTCGGATAGGGGCGCACGCCCGCGGCCAGGGAGACCATGCGCTGCACCTTCGGGCGCTTCTCGCCCTTCGTGTAGTAACTGCCCACGCGCGAGCGCAGCGATGAGGCCGACCCACGTAGAGGGTGTCTCCTGCGGTGTCGATGAAGTGATAGACCCCGGGAGAGGTGGGCAGGTCCCCGACGAAGTCAGGCGTTGATGGGCGCCGCGCCGGAGCCTGATCCGTCAGCACGATCAGGTCCTCGACGTCAGTCGCGCCGGCTCCGGCGAGCAGGTCGATGAACCCCAGGAGGATCTCTGCCGTCGCGCGCGCGTCTCCGAGTGCTCGGTGCTCGGGAACGGTGGCGGTACCGAAGTAGGAAGCGACTCGTGCCGAGCTTGTGGTTGCGCACGAGCGGGCGTGGCAGGGCGAGCCGAGCGAGTGCGAGCGTATCGACGACGCGCACACGAGGCCACGGGCGCGCACACGCGCGGGCCGCACGTCGTAGGAAACCCACGTCAAAAGACGCGTTATGTGCGACGAGGACGGGGGAATCCGAAGCTCAAGGCCTGACCACTCCATGAAGCGTTCCAGAACGGATGCGATCGGGTCCGCCTCCGCCACCATCGCTGGTGTGATGCCCGTCAGTGATGTGATGAACGGCGGGATAGGGACGCGAGGGCTTTCACGAGGGAAGAAAACTCGTCCGCGACCGCTCCGTCGCGCACGCGCACAGCGCCGATCTCAGTAATTTCTGCGCCTGCCCCCAGGCCCGTCGTCTCGAGGTCGACGACGACCCAGTGCCCGCCTGAGGCCGGTGTCCCGACGGCGTCGAGGCTGGGGTTGAAGCTCAACCGACGAGGCTCGCGAAAGGGCCGCAGATACTACTGATCGAGCGAAAGGACGAGCCGATTCTGCCGGGCGCTATGGTTTCCCCACAATCGCGCACGGGAGTTCGTTTCGTCATACAGTTGATACTACTCGTTCGGCGCGCTCGCGCCCGTCGAGACTTCAGGAGTGACAGTGGCGTTCTATCAGGCTCTCAAGGCGACCGGCAGCCCCATTCTGAAGGCCGCCTATCACCCGTGGATCCGCGGCAAGGAGAACATTCCCGCCGAGGGGCCCGCTATCCTCGCGTCCAACCACAACGCTGTGTGGGACTCCGTCTTCCTGCCGATGATGCTCGACCGTGAGGTCGTTTTCATGGGCAAGGCCGACTACTTTACGGGCACCGGTCTCAAGGGGTGGATGACAAAGGAATTCATGCGCGCAGTTGGCACTATCCCCGTTGACCGCACCGGCGGTCGCGCATCCGAGGCAGCACTGAAAGCGGGACTGAAGCGACTGCGCGAGGGCGAGCTCTTCGGCATCTATCCCGAGGGCACGCGCAGCCCCGACGGGCGCCTCTACCGCGGCAAGACCGGCGTCGCGCGCCCTCGCACTCCTGTCCGGCGCCCCCGTCATCCCCGTCGCCATGATCGGCACCCATGCGGCACAGCCCATTGGCCAGAAGATCCCCTCGCGCACGAACATCGGCATGGTGATCGGCGAGCCCCTGGACTTCTCGCGCTACCGCGGCCTCGACAAGGACCGCTACGTCCTGCGCGCGATCACCGACGAGATCATGTACAACCTGATGCTCCTGTCCGGCCAGGAATACGTGGACCTGTACGCCGCCGACGTGAAGGCCCAGCTGGCAGCCGAGGGCGCTTCGAGGGCCCGTGCCCTCCAATGGTCGTCCCTGCGCCCGGTGGGCGCACCGCCCCGAGGTGCCCGTTCCGACCGCTCCCGAGGAAGAGGGCAGCGAGGACGAGAAGGCCTCGGACAAGGAGTAACAGGGCCGAGCCGTCACCGATGGTTGGTGCTTGCAATTGCGTTTCGTGGGACGGGTGTCCTTGGCGAAACGTGACGTGGGCCAGGTAGAATAAGCTGTGCCCTGCGCACGCGCGCGGGCCCGTACCTAACCAACCTGAGAAAGGTGACATTCATGTCGGTCCGTCGTGTTGCCCTGCTGACCGCAGGTGGCTTCGCCCCGTGCCTGTCCTCCGCCGTCGGTGGACTCATCGAGCGCTACAACGAAATTGATCCCACGGTTGAGATCATCGCTTACCAGAACGGCTACCACGGCCTGCTCACCGGCAACTACGTGCTGGTCGACGAGGAAGCTCGCAAGCACGCTGCCGTCCTTCACCGCTTCGGTGGCTCCCCGATCGGTAACTCCCGCGTCAAGCTGACGAACAAGAAGAACCTCGTCGAGCGCGGCCTCGTGTCCGAGGATGAGGATCCGCTGCAGAAGGCCGCCGAGCAGCTGCGCGCCGACGGCGTTGACGTCCTGCACACCATCGGTGGCGACGACACCAACACGACGGCCGCCGACCTGGCCGCCTACCTGGAGGAGCACGACTACCACCTGACCGTCGTGGGCCTGCCCAAGACGATCGACAACGACGTTGTGCCGATCCGCCAGTCCCTGGGTGCATGGACCGCCGCTGAAGAGGTCTCCGAGTACTCCCAGAACGTCATCGGCGAGCACCGCTCCAACCCGCGCATGCTCATCATCCACGAGATCATGGGCCGCCACTGCGGTTGGCTGACCGCCGCCGGCTCGAAGTGCTACCACGACTGGCTGAAGACCCAGGAGTGGGTGCCCTCGATCGGCCTGTCGCAGGAGCGTTGGGACATCCACGCCATCTTCCTGCCCGAGATGAAGATCGACCTGGACGCCGAGGCCGCACGCCTCAAGGCGATCATGGACGAGCAGGGCAACGTCAACATCTTCCTGTCCGAGGGCGCCGGCGTCCCCGAGATCATCGCGGAGATCGAGGCTGCCGGTGGCGAGGTCCAGCGTGACCCCTTCGGCCACGTCAAGCTCGACACGATCAACCCCGGCCAGTGGTTCGCCAAGCGGTTCGCCGAGAAGATCGACGCCGAGAGGTCAGTGGTCCAGAAGTCGGGCTACTTTCGCGTTCCTCGCGCGCCAACGCCGACGACCTGCGCCTCATCAGTCGATGACCGACCTCGCCGTCGAGTGCGCCTTCAAGGGCGAGTCCGGCGTTATCGGCCACGACGAGGGAGGACGGCGATCGCCTGAAGGCCATCCCGTTCCCGCGCATCGCGGGGGGCAAGCCCTTCGACATCTCCCAGCCCTGGTTCCTCGAGCTGATGGCCGAGATCGGCCAGACCGTCGAGCCTGCCGGCGAGTGAGTCGCTTCGCGTGATTCCTTCGATCACTCCCGGACGCGGCGGCGAGCCTGTGCGTAAGCCTCGCTCCCGCCGCGTCCCCGAGCGTCTGTGGTCGCCCGAGTCCGGGGAGCGCGCTCCCTGGGACACGTGGCGCGGCCTGGACGCTGCTCAACAGCCTTCCTACGCGGACGCGGAACACCTCCGTGATGTGACGGCGCAGCTGCGCCGTCAGCCGCCGCTCGTGTTCGCCGGCGAGGTTGACGATCTGCGCACGTGGATGGGTGCGGCTGCCCGCGGCGAGGCCTTCGTCCTGATGGGCGGGGACTGCGCTGAGACTTCGCCGAGGCGACGGCGGATCACGTGCGCCTGAAGATTCAGACGCTGCTGCAGATGGCGGTCGTCTTGACGTACGGTGCGTCGCTGCCGGTCATCAAGGTCGGCCGTATCGCCGGCCAGTACGCTAAGCCGCGCTCGTCGGATATGGAAACGCGCGACGGCGTCACGCTGCCCAGCTACCGCGGCGACGCCGTGAACTCCTTCGAGTTCACTCCCGAGGCGCGCGAGCCCGACCCGCAGCGCCTGCTGTCGCTGTACAACCACGCGGCTTCGACCCTGAACCTGATTCGCGCCTTCACGAAGGGCGGCTACGCCGACCTGCGCCAGGTGCACCGCTGGAATCAGGGCTTCATGTCGAACCCTGCCTACGCGCGCTACGAGTCGCTGGCAGAAGACATCCACCGGGCGATCAGTTCATGGCGTGCCGCGGGCGTCGACTTTGAGACGCTGCGCGATGTGGACCTGTACTCGTCGCACGAGGCGTTGCTGCTCGAGTACGAGTCGGCGATGACTCGCATTGATTCGCGGACGGGCGAGCCCTACAACACGTCTGCCCACTTCCTGTGGGCGGGGGAGAGGACGCGCGAGGAGGAGGGCGCTCACATCGAGCTGCTGTCGCGTGTGCGCAACCCGATTGGGGTGAAGCTCGGCCCGTCGACCACGCCGGATCAGATGCTCTCGCTCATTGATCGCCTGAACCCGGATGGTGAGGAGGGGCGCCTGTCGTTCATTACGCGCATGGGCGCCGGTCGCATCCGTGAGGCACTTCCGCCGCTGCTGGAAGCCGCCCGTGAGGACGGTCGCCCGCTCACGTGGATGACGGATCCGATGCACGGCAACACCATTACCTCGTCGACCGGCTACAAGACGCGTCGCTTTGAGACGGTCATGGACGAGGTGCGTGGCTTCTTCGAAGCACACGAGGCCGCGGGAACTGTCCCGGGCGGCTTGCATGTCGAGCTCACCGGTGACGATGTCACCGAGGTGATTGGCGGCAGTGAGCACATCGATGACGAGTCGTTGCGTGACCGTTACGAGACGCTCGTGGATCCGCGCCTGAACCACCAGCAGAGCCTGGAGATGGCCTTCCAGGTCGCCCAGTACCTGGCGAATGGTTCCTCCCACGAGGAGTGAGTTCACAGCATATAGGATCTCCGGCCTCGTCCGTCGCGGACGAGGCCGGGGATCTCTATGACGGGCGAGTGCTCGGGCGAGGTCAGACGATCGTGATCGTGACGACGCTGCCCTTTTTCAGCATCTGTTCCGGCGGCGGGATCGGTCTGTCGGACGGTTCCCGAAGAAGCCGCCGAGGATTGCCTCCTCCTGCACGGTGAAGCCGGCTGCCTCGAGGGCGGCGCGAGCATCCTGGCGCTGGCGGCCGACGACGTCGGGCACCGCGACCTTCTCGGGTCCCTTCGACACCGTGTAGGCGACGGTGTCGCCACGGTGCAGGATCGTGCCCTCATTGGTCTGCTGCGAGATGACCTGGCCTTCGGCAACCGTGTCGGAGAAGGCCTCCGTTGGCACCGCGACGAGGCCACGTCCCTCGATGGCGCTCTTCGCAGCATCGGCGCTCATCCCGTTCAGCGACGGCACGGTGAGGGGTTCGCGGCCCTTCGACAGCACCACGTCGACGGCGCTGTCGTGCGCCAGCTGTGAACCAGATGCCTGGGACTGCGAGATGACCTGGCCCTGCGGGACGTCCTCGGAGTATGCGTCGGTGATGGCCCCCAGGGAGAGGCCGGCATCGGTAAGGGCCTTACGTGCGTCCTCCTGGTTCTTACCAACGACGTCAGGGACTGTCTTCATGTCCACGCCCTTGGAGACGTGGAGTTGGACCTCGGCGCGTTTGTGGACGGGCTCGCCGCCTTCCGGATCGGAGCGAGTGATCGAACCGGCGGCGACGTCGTCAGAGAATCCCTCCTCAACGGAAGAAGCAAGTCCCATCGCGTTCAGCTCAGCCTGAACATCCGCGAGGGGACGACCGTCCGTCGCGAGCATGGTCAGGTAGGAGCCGGGGCCGTATTCGGTCCACCACCAGCGTCCGCCAACGACTGCGGCGGCGAGGAGCAGAACGACGAGGGTAGCCCACAGGGCGGCGCGCTTGTACGTCTTGGTGCCGCCGTTCTCCGAAGCATTGGGGAAGCGGGGCCGACGTGGACAGTGGCGACCGTCGACGGCGCCGAGAGGGAGAGGTCTCGTGAACTGGAGCCGAGATCAGCCTCGGTGTTGAGCGCGCTCGTTTCGAGGCACCCGCCCGGTCAGCTGGCGCGATGTCCGCGCGGCGGTAGCCAGCTCCGACGGAAATGGCGGCAGCAGCGCGAGTGACGAGGTCGATCGCGTCCGATGCGTCGGCGGGGCGCGAGGCGGGGTCGCGGGCGGTCAGGGCGGCGACGAGATCGTCAATCTCTCGCGGAATCCATGGCTGGGCCTCCGACGGGCTGGGTACGTCGTCGGAGACGTGATGCGTCGCGATCTGCAGAGGTGACTCACCCGCCCACGGAACGGAGCCCGTCAGCATTTCGTAGAGCATGATGCCGACCGAATAAATGTCCGAGCGTGCATCGGCCTGCCCGGTCGTTGCGATCTCAGGGGCGATGTACGCAACCGTGCCGAGCATGTTGCCCGTCGAAGACATGGAGACTTCGGAGGCAGCTCGTGCCAGACCAAAAGTCGGTCACCTTCGCAGGACCGTCGGTCGGAACGAGAATGTTCTCGGGCTTGACGTCACGGTGAATAACGCCGACGCGGTGGGCGGCGCGCAGAGCCTCAAGAATGTCAGTCGTGTAGCGCAGAGCCTGCGGGATCGTGAAGGCACCCTGTGCTCGCAGCAGCTGGCGTAGGTTCGTGCCGTCGATGAGCTCCATGACGAGGAACCCCTGGCCCGTCACCACGCCCTGGTCAAACACGGAGACGACGCCGGGATGAACGATGCGCGGCGGAGCAGCGCCTCCCGGCGGAAGCGTGCGACGAAATCTCGGAGTCTGCCGGGTGCGGGTGCATGACCTTGAGCGCGACAGGGGCGATCAAGGCGTTCATCCTGCGCGATGTAGACGGTGGCCATGCCGCCACGCGCCAGCCTGCGCGTCACCCGGTACCGTTCGTCGACGAGGAGGCCGATCAACGGGTCCGTCTGGTCGAATGTCTGTTCATCGCTCACTTGCTCGATTCTATGGGAGTTTTCGCGAAATCACTGGAAGTGCCCACGTCGGTGCGGCGCATGAATGGGGTAGTCTTGCGCTCATGACCAGTGTTGATATCACCGTGCTCTCCACCGACGAGGTCTGCCGTCTCCTCGGCATCGAGGAACGCCGCCTCAAGCAGCTGATCCGCGATCGTGTGCTCATCGAAGCGCTCGACGCCAGCGGGGCGCGTGGCGTCCCGCAGGAGGTTATCGTCAAGGGCGACAACGGGTGGGAGCCGCTGCCGTTCCTGCAGGGCACACTGACCCTGCTTGCCGACGACGGCTTCACGGCTGAGGAAGCAGCAGCGTGGCTATACACCGTGCAGGACGAGCTGGGCGAGCGCCCGATCGATGCGCTCACGTCGGGCCGTCATCACCGAGTGAATCGAATCGCCTCGACGCTGGCGTTCTGAGGCCAGCCCTTCTTTTCAGGCCCGCCTGGCGGTCAGGATCGAGCACAGTTCGCGCAGCATGGCGCGAGCATCCTCGTCGAAGGTGCTGGTCTCAAGGGCGGCGTCTCCGTCGGCGACGAGTCGTGCAATCTCGGCCTCGTGTGCGGCGCGCCCGTTGCGCTCCACGATCTCGGTAGCAGTCGCAATCTGCTCTGCCGAGGCCTCGGCCACCCCGAGGATGTCGGTGAGAGCGCGCCGCTCGGCGGGGGAGGAGGCCTCCCACGTGAGCGCCAGGAGCGCAGTGCGCTTTCCTTCGCGCAAGTCGTCGCCGGCTGGCTTGCCCGTGACTGCCGGGTCTCCGAAGACCCCGAGATCATCGTCGCGCAGCTGGAAAGCCAGGCCCCATGGGGTCAGAATCGTCTCGAGAACATCGAGCAGGTCGGCGACGTGATCGAACGTCGGCGCTGCGCAGATTGCGCCGAGGAGGGCCGGGTGGACGACCGAGTAGTGGGCTGACTTGTGTAGTGCCACCTCGAGCGAGTCACTCATGTTCAGCGCATCCGTGCGCTCAGGATCAAGTGGGGCCTGCTCGGCGGTGATGTCGAGGTACTGCCCCAGCGCGACCTCCGCGTGCATATCCGCAAACCGGCGCGTAAACGCGCGTGCGCAGTCCTCTCGCAGTGTCAAGGCCTGTTCGTCTGCGGCTGCCGTCGCAGCCGAAAAGAGGAAATCGCCGACCAAAATGGCGCTGTGTCGACCGAAGTCCGTCGACGATCCGATCCACGACTGTGCGGCGTGGTAATCCGCGAGCGTGCGGTGAGGGGTAGGCATGCCTCGTCGTTCGTCGGCCTTGTCGATGATGTCGTCGTGGACGAGGGCGCTGGCCTGATAGAGCTCCAGTGCCGCGCTGAGATGGGGTAGTGACACTTCCTCGATGTCTGTTCCGGAGCTGAGCGCGTAGCCCACGTGAGCCATGAGGGCACGGAAACGCTTCCCTCCGGATACGGAGGCGAGGACCGCGCGAGAGAATTCATCGGATCGGTCGGAAGCTCCTGCGCGGGCGAGGAGATGTGCGAGGCTGGTGGCCGTCGCCTCGTCGATTGAGGGACGCAGCGTTGCGAAACTGTCGCTCAGAGTCATACGCCCACTCTAACCGAGGTTCGAGCGCGTGGGTGCGCCCGAGGCGGGGCATCCTCACACCTACCGTCAGGAAAACTAAACGGCAAGGCACTAGACTTGGCGCTGGTATGCCGATTTGCAATCGGCTCCGTTGTGCATGCCCATCAATGAAAGGGACCCGTGTGAGTGCATCTCGCGCTTCGGCAAAGGACTCCGCGACGACTGAGGAAACCACGAGGTGAAGACCCCCGCGAAGAAGACCACGCGCGCCAAGAAGGCTCGCCGCGGTCGACGCGGCGAGCACCCCTGCCGAGGAGAAGAAGTCTGCCGCGAAGAAGGCCCCGGCGAAGAAGGCTCCCCGCGAAGGCTACTGACGCTGCCCAGGCCGAGTCGAGGCTCCCGCGAAGAAGACGGCTGCTAAGAGACGACGAAGAAGGCCGACGGTGCAGAGGCTCACCGAGAGGCTCCCGCCAAGAAGCGGCTGCTAAGAAGACGACGAAGAGGCCGCCGACGCTGCAGAGGCCGCCGAGAGGCCCCCACGAAGAAGACGGCTGCTAGAAGACGGCGAAGAGGCCGCCGCTTCCGAAGAGAAGACGACGAAGAAGCCTGCTGCGAAGAAGACGCGCGGTCGCAAGAAGAAGGACGAAGAGATCGTCGAGGAGGCCGTCGAGGAGCTCGTTGACACCGTCGACGAAGACTTCGAGCCGACTGGCGAGGACCTCGAGGACCCCGAACTCGATACTGAGACCGTCGACGAAGACGACGTCGACGCAGAGGACGAAGCGGAGGACGAGGATCCGAAGCTCGCTGAGGGCGCGCACTCGTGAACGCACGAACGATGGTATCCACGCCGGCAGAGGCTTCGTCGTCTCCGATTCTGACGAGACCGATGAACCCGTCCAGCAGGTGACGGTCGCCGGTGCAACCGCCGACCCGGTGAAGGACTACCTCAAGCAGATCGGTAAGGTCTCGCTGCTGAACGCCGAGCAGGAAGTGGACCTCGCCCGCCGTATCGAAGCCGGCCTCTACGCCGAGTACAAGCTGAAGAACCAGGCCGATGAGATGACCAGCCGTGAGCGTCGCGAGCTGCACTTCCTCGCACAGGACGGCCAGCAGGCGAAGAACCACCTGCTCGAGGCGAACCTCCGCCCTCGTCGTGTCGCTGGCTGGCGTTACACCGGCCGCGGTGGTGCAGTTCCTGGACCTGATCCAGGAAGGCAACCTGGGCCTTATTCGCGCTGTCGAAAAGTTCGATTACACGAAGGGTTTAAGTTCTCGACCTACGCCACCTGGTGGATTCGGTCAGGCAATCACCCGCGCGATGGCGGATCAGGCTCGCACGATCTGCATCCCGCGCACATGGTCGAGGTCATCAACAAACTGGCGCGCGTCCAGCGCCAGATGCTCAGGACCTGGGTCGCGAACCCACTCCGAGGAACTGGCTGAGGAACTCGACATGACCGCCGAGAAGGTCGTCGAAGTTCAGAAGTACGGTCGCGAGCCGATTTCGCTGCACGCCTCGGCGAGGACGGCGACTCCGAGTTCGGTGACTCATCGAGGACTCTGAGGCCATCGTGCCCGCGGATCGCCGTGTCCCTTCACTCCCTGCTGCAGGAACAGCTCCACCACGTCCTGGACACGCTGTCCGAGCGTGAAGCCAGCGTTGTGTCGATGCGCTTCGGCCTGCGTGACGGTCAGCCGAAGACTCTCGATGAGATCGGCAGTCTACGGCGTGACACGCGAGCGTATCCGTCAGATTGAGTCCAAGACCATGTCGAAGCTGCGCCACCCCTCGCGTTCGCAGGTGCTGCGCGACTACCTCGACTGACGCGCTATCGACACGTTCGAGGGCCGGGAACAAACGTTCCCGGCCCTCGTCAATATCGTCACAATGCGTGCAGTGCGGGTGGCATCGTCGCGTATTGAGGCCTTCGTAAGGCAGGATGATCACATGCTTGAGGGTGCACTGATTCTCGTTTTGACCGTCGTTCTGGTACTCGTCGTCGCAGGCGGCGTCGTCGCTGTCCTGGCGCTGTCGCGCCGTAGCGCGGACGAGTGGAAGGGTGTCACAGCCGAGAGAGCGAAGAAATCGCCGACGGTGAAGACCCATCACTCGCTACCCAAGCGTGCCTCCTCACCCGGACGGACCCGTGGTTCCGCGTACCGGCGTCCCTGCAGTCGCTCCTGCAAAGTGCTGACTCGAAGAGCGCCTACTGACGCTGACGCGCCCACCGGCATCGACCGCCTCGAAACGGTGACTGACCGCGTGAGTGTGCGCTTTGACCGTGGACTGTCAGCGCTGACGGCGGCGGCGAGATCGCAGGAGTCACCGCAGTCATGAGCGGTGATGCCGCACTCAGGTTTTCTAGCCTGGAGCGTCCAGGGGATAATGACCCTATGGACGCTTTCATCCACCTCCAATCGCCGTGGGCGGTCGTTATCGCCCTGGCGGTCGCCGTGCTTATCGGCGTCGTCATTCGTCTTGTCGTGAGTTCGCGTCGCCGTTCTCGCAGGTGTGCCTCAGCCGCAGGCTCAGGCCCCGCTGAGGCTCGTCCCGATTCGCCTACCGAGGCGTCAGCTGACTACGCGGACCAGCCTCGAGCGGGTCCGGCAGATGAGCTCGAGCCCACCCCTGAGCGCAGCCCTGAGGCTCCCGCAACCGGCCTCGTCCGATCGAGGCGCCCTGAACCCGTGCGCGGCCGCTGGAGCGCCTGCGCGAACGCCTCGCGTCTCCGGCCTGCTCGGGCGTGCGATCCTCGGCGTTCTCAGCCGCGGCCGCCCGTGCTGCTGACTGGAGGAGATCGAGGAGTCCCTCCTCATCGCTGACCTTGGCCTGGAGGCCACTGACACGCTGATGGAAGCCCTCAAGCGTCGCGTCGCGGTCGAGTCTGTGACTGACGAAGCGCGCATCCGCGAGATCCTTCGCGAGGAGCTCCTGGACCCTCGTCGATCCCGTCCATGGATCGCTCCCTCAACCTCGAACGCCCCGAGGTCGACGGCTCCCTCAAGCCCGCGGTCGTCCTGATGGTCGGTGTGAACGGCACCGGAAAGACCACGACCGTTGGCAAGCTCGCACGCATCCTCGTTGCGGAAGACAAGTCCGTGATCCTGGGTGCCGCCGACACCTTCCGCGCCGCCGCCGCCGATCAGCTGGCGACGTGGGGCGAGCGAGTTGGTGTCGATGTCGTGCGCAGCGACCGCGAGGGTGCAGACCCGGCCTCTGTTGCTTTCGAAGCCGTGCGCGAAGGCGTCGAGCGTGACGTCGACGTTGTTCTCGGTCGACACTGCGGGACGCCTGCAGAACAAGTCCACGCTGATGGACGAGCTCGGCAAGATCAAGCGCGTCATGACCAAGCAGGCCCCGGTCTCCGAGGTCCTTCTGGTGCTTGACGCCACCACCGGCCAGAACGGCATGAAGCAGGCCGAGGTCTTCGCGGAAGCTACCGGCGTGACCGGCATCGTTCTGACGAAGCTCGGATGGTTCCGCCAAGGGTGGCATCGTCGTCTCCGTCCAGCGTGCGCTGGGCGTTCCCGTCAAGTTCGTCGGCCTCGGCGAGGCCGACGATCTGGCCCCTTCGATCCGCCAGGGCTTCGTCGACGCGATTGTCGGGGTTCCGCGCAGGGCTGAACCCGCCACCATGACGCGTACCTCGGCCCCGGTGAGACGACTCCCGGGGCCGAGTGCGCTAACCTGCTGCCTAGCGTGCAGCCGCCATCTTGGGAGTAAACACGTGTTTGGAAACCCGTCAGATCGTCTGAGCCAGTCGTTCCGTAGCCTGCAGCCGCGGCGTCCTGACTGAGTCGGACGTCGATCACGCGATTTCCGACATTCGTCGCGCCCTCATCGACGCGGGACGTTGCGCTCCCCGTCGTTCGCCAGTTCACCACGCAGGTGCGCGAAAAGGCCTACGGCGCAGCCCGCTCGAAGGCCCTCAACCCGGGTCAGCAGGTCGTTTCCATTGTGCACGAGGAGCTCGTTGAGATCCTCGGTGGTGCCACGCGTGAGCTGACCTTCGCCGAGTCCGGCCCCACCGTCTTTCATGCTCGCCGGCCTCCAGGGTGCCGGTAAGACAACGCTCGCCGGAAAGCTGGGTAAGTGGCTGCGCGAGGAGGGCAAGACCGTCCTGCTCGTCGCCTCTGACCTCCAGCGCCCCAACGCCGTCCAGCAGCTCCAGGTTGTTGGCGAGCGCGCCGGCGTCAAGGTGTGGGCGCCCGAGCCTGGCAACGGCGTGGGCGACCCCGTCGAGGTTGCGCGTAGCGGCGTCGAGTTCGCCCGCCAGAGCGGCATCAACGTGGTCATCGTCGATACGGCCGGCCGCCTCGGCGTCGACCAGGAGATGATGGACCAGGCGATCGCCATCCGCGACGCCGTCAACCCCCACGAGATCATGTTCGTCCTTGACGCCATGGTCGGTCAGGACGCCGTCTCCACCTCCACGGCCTTCCGTGACGGCGTCGGTCACGGGCGTCGTCCCTGTCCAAGCTCGACGGCGACGCGCGCGGTGGTGCCGCACTGTCCGTTCGCGGCGTGACCGGTGCGCCGATTCTGTTTGCCTCGACGGGCGAGGGCCTCGACGACTTTGAGCGCTTCCACGCCGACCGTATGGCCGGCCGCATCCTCGACATGGGTGACATCCTCACCCTCATCGAGCAGGCCGAAAAGAAGATGGATGCCGAGGAGGCGGAGAAGGTCGCGCCTAAGGCGATGGCCGGCCAGCTTACCCTCGCCGACTTCCTGAGCCAGCTGCAGCAGATCAAGAAGCTCGGCTCGATGAAGAAGATGCTCGGCATGATCCCGCGCCGCACAGATGCGCGAGCAGATCGAGAACTTTCGACGAGCGCGAGGTCGACCGCGTGGAGGCCATCGTCCGCTCGATGACCCCGGCCGAGCGCGAGGACGTGTCGATCCTTAACGGCTCTCGTCGAGCGCGTATCGCCCGCGGTTCCGGCACGACTGTCACCGAGGTGAACCAGCTCGTGCAGCGCTTCGAGGCAGCGCGCGAGATGATGGCGCAGATGGGCCAGATGGGTGGCGGTGTTCCCGGTATGGGCGCACTCCCCGGCCGCGGCGGCAAGGCGAAGCAGAAGGCCAACGCCCGCAAGGCTCAGGCCCAGCGTGCCCGCATGAAGAAGAGCGCACGCTCCGGTAACCCCGCGAAGCGTCGCCAGCAGGAGCTGGAGGCCATGCTGCCTCCGTCTGAGCGCAGCGCGCCCCAGGGTTCCTCATTCGGCGTTGCCCAGGAGGCCCCCGCTCCGCGTCCGACGATCGACGATCTGCCGGACGACGTCAAGCGCATGCTCGGCCAGCTCTGAGGCATGGAGTTCAGTGGGCTCGCCCTGTGGGCGGATAACGAGTCCGAGCGCCCGTCGTGGGTGCGCGGCACGTGGCGTGTCGATGGGGGAGTGATCCGCCGCGTATCCGATAGGGGAAGAGCGCCGTCGGCAGGATTCATCGTCCCCGGCATGGTGGATACGCACTGCCACATTGGGTACTCGGAGTCCGGTTCGGTGTCCGAGGCTGAGATGGTCGAGCAGGCGCGCGCGACGCTCGCGAGCGGCGTGACCGTCGTGCGCGACTGTGGCGTGCCGGTTGATAACTCGCCTGCCGCTCGCGCAACCGGCCTGCACCTGATCCGCTGTGGCCGCCATGTTGCGCGTCCGAAGCGCTACATGCGACCTGCCGCTGGACGTCTGACGATCGAGCGAGCTTCCCGCGGTCCTCGCGTCGTCGGCTCGCCCTCCGACGGGTGGGTGAAGATCGTCGGGAGACTGGATCGACTCGCAGTGCAGGGCAGACTCGGACCTCATGCCCTGTGGGACCCCGCGCCGTGTTGACTCGATGCGCTGCCGCCGTGCACGAGGCCGGGGCGAGGATCGCCGTGCATGCGTTCTCCACCGCGTCATCGATCTCGCTCATTGGAGGCCGGCGTTGACGATACGTGAACACGGCAGTGGTATCGATGCGGATCAGGCTCGCGAGATTGCCGCACGCGGCATCGCGGTGACGCCGACGCTGCGCCAGGTCGAGCTCTTTAAGGACTTTTGCGGCCCAGGCGGGGGCGAAGTACCCCGTCTATGCGGCGACGATGCGGGCAATGTACGACGAGCGGCGCTCCCACTTCGAGATGCTCGTCGACTCCGGCGTCCTTCTCTTGATGGGAACCGACTCGGGCGGCTACCAGGATCACGGCACGATCGCCGGCGAGCTAGACCTGTGGCTCCAATGGGGCGCGCCCGCTGAGTTCACGATCGATGCCGCGACGTGGGTGAGCCAGCGCTACCTCGGTTACCCCGGCCTCGTCGAGGGGGGTCCCGCTGATTTCCTCATCCTGGACGAGGATCCGAGGGCCAATCCGACGATCCTCGCGAACCCCGTGCGCGTCACGGTGGGTGGAACGCCCATGTGGGAGCGTCTGTCCTCCTGAGTTCGCGGCAGTGATCGATTTAACCGATTCGACGACGCGGCACTCGCTCCTGACTTGGGATCGAGCGAAATACGCGCATAATCGCTAGCTGTACCCGGCGGTTCGTAGACCCTCTCACTGCGTGCCGTCGTGTCCCGGTCAATGCGACCCCTGTGTTTCCCTGCCCTGGGACGCAAAGGTCCACACCAATCTGAAATGGAGAGACCACCTCAAGTGGCAGTTCGAATTCGCCTGAAGCGCGTGGGTAAGATCCACGCGCCCAGTACCGTGTTGTCGTTGTCGATTCGCGCAAGCGCGACGGCCGCGTCATCGAAGAGGTCGGCTACTACGATCCTCAGCCCAACCCGTCGATCATCCGCATCGACTCTGAGCGTGCCCAGTACTGGCTCGGTGTTGGCGCTCAGCCTCCCGACCAGGGTCCGCAAGCTGCTGGTCCTGACCGGTGACATCGCCAAGTTCAACGGCAAGGCCGACGCTGTTTCCCGCGTCATCGTCTCCGAGGCTGAAACAAGGCCGCCCAGGCCGAGCAGGCCATCAAGGACGCCGGGGCTGCTGCCGAGGGCCGTCAAGGCCGCTGCTTCCGCCAAGAAGGCCGAGGAAGGGCCGCCGCTGCCGCAGCCGCTGCTGAGGCTGAGGCCGGCGAGCGAGGCTTCCGAAGAGGCCGCCGGAGAGGATGCCTGAGCATGCTCGCCGACGCGTTGGAGCACCTGGTCAGCGGCATCGTTGACCACCCGAAGATGTCGAGCGCGCCTCGTTCCATGCTGACGCCAGCTTCTTGAGGTTGCGTGAACCCCGAGGATCTGGGTCGCGTCATCGGACGCGCGACGGTCGGACGGCTCGCGCGCTGCGCACCGTCATGCGGTGCGTTGTCCACGCGTGGCACCGTCCGCGTTGACGTCGTCGACACGGATCGCGAGTAAGACTCGCGACACGTCACGAAGGGTCCGGCACTCGCCGAGCCCTTCGTGTATCCTCGGGGAGTCCCCGTTTATCGTCAGGAGAACACATGCAGCCTCACAGCCGCTATCGTCGGCCCCGCCCACGGCTTGCGAGGCGAGGTCATCGTGGACGTGCGCAGCGACGATCCCGCGGTCATGGCACCCGGTTCGCGCTTGGACATTGCGGGAGATCAGCGCGCAGCTCACTGTGCGCGCCGTTCGCGTGCATAAGGATGCGTGCTTGCGTCGTTTGAGGAAATGCGTGACTCGCGAGGATGCAGAGGCTGCTGGCGCCCGCCTGCTTGTCGACGCTCACCCGCGAGGACGCCTGGTATCCGCACGAACTCAAGGGGCTCCAGGCTCGCACTCCGTCCGGCGATGTTCTCGGTACCGTCAGCGGACTGACCCCGGGCGCGGCTCAGGATTTGCTTCTCGTCGCCACGGATCGCGGCACTGTCATGGTTCCCTTCGTGACAGCCCTCGTTCCTACCGTCGACGTCGAGGGCGGGATCGTTGTTATCGACGCGCGCCCGGCCTGTTTGATGACGATGCCGTGTCGGAGCGCGAGGGCGACTGACACCGTGCGCTTCGATCTTATTTCGATTTTCCCTGACTATTTTGCGCCCCTTCGCCTGTCGCTGATGGGGAAGGCGGAGGATGCCGGCCTCGTGCATCTCCAGGCGCACGACCTGCGCAAGTGGGCCACCGGCAAGCATCGCAGCGTCGATGACACCCCCTACGGTGGTGGCGCGGGCATGGTCATGCGTGCGGATGTGTGGGCTCGCGCCCTCGACGAGGTCCTTGCCATGCCGCTCGCGGAGCGCGACGGCGATGGGACTCAGGCCTCGCCGCGTCGCGTCCTCGCGGTCCCGACGCCGTCGGGGAACGCCCAGGACCCAGGGCGCGGGTTGAGGATCTCGCGCGCGCCGACCAGATCATTGTCGCCTGCGGTCGACGACGGGCATCGACGCCCGTGTCGCCGAGTACTACCGCGGCGCTGGCGTCGAGGTTGTCGAATTTTCCATCGGCGACTACGTCCTCAACGGCGGCGAGGTCGCCGCGATGGTTCTCACCGAGGCTGTTGCGCGTCTTCTCGAAGGATTTATGGGAAACCCGGACTCCCTCGTTGAAGAGTCTCACTCGGGTGCGGGCCTCCTCGAGTACCCCCGTGTTCACCAGAGCCCAGGAGTTCCGCTCCTTGAGATCCCCGAGGTGCTTCTCGGCGGTAATCACGCGGCTATTGAGCGTTGGCGGCGCGATCGCGCGATTGAGAAGACGGCGCGTGTGCGCCCTGATCTCGCGCTCTCGCTGGACGCTTCTTCGCTGACGCGCGAGGACCGTGCGATGCTTGCCCGATGCGGTGTTGCGTACCCGCGGGCTGGAGCGGCGGAACGGCTCGACGTACGACAGGCTGGGCTTGAGGACGTCGTCGCAGTTAGCGAGCTCGCGGCGCGCACGTTCCCGGATGCTTGCCCGGAGAACCTGCCCGAGGAAGCGATTGCGGAGTACATCGCCACGCAGCTCAGCGCCGACGTGTTCGACGCTCTTATCTCCGATCCCGAGCGTCATCGCCTGTTTGTCGCCGAGGTCTGGGGTGGCCTCGTCGGTTACGTGCTCACCCACGTCGGACCCGATGCGCTGCCGAGCGACATGGTGCGTCCCGGGCGCGTGGAGGAAGGTAGTGCCTACCTGTCCAAGTGCTATGTTGACGACGCATGGCGAGGCAGCGGCGTCGCGGACGCGCTGATCGAACGTGCCATCGCCGATGCGCGAGACTTGGGGCATGCCGCTGTTGTGCTCGGCACCAATCGAGGGAACAAGGAGGCGCAAGCCTTTACAAGCGCCACGGATTCCGCAAGCGTTCGAGCCGAACCTTCGATGTGGGCGGCGTACGCAACTACGACGTTGTCATGGTGCGTGATCTCACCGCATAACACGTCCGCGGACTAGCCCAGATGTGTCCTGCCGTGGGATAATAGCGGGATTGTGCGCGGTTCATCCTGCCGCAGGGGGACACCGAGGCGCACGATCACGTCAAGTGAGCGGGTCGACCCGCCCAACCAGGCGCTTCCGACCTGCGGCAGTTGCGTCAAGGAGAAGAAATGCAGGCTGGACGCCGTTGATGCGGCTTCGCTGCGCGATGACATCCCCTCGTTCCGAGCTGGCGACACCCTCAAGGTGCACGTCAAGGTCATCGAAGGTAACCGCTCTCGTATCCAGGTCTTCCAGGGTGTCGATCGCTCGTCGCGGTCACGGTGTGCCTCCACGTTCACCATCCGCAAGGTTTCCTTCGGTGTGGGCGTCGAGCGTACCTTCCCGGTTCACGCCCCCACGATCGACCACATCGAGGTCGTCACCGACGAGACGTGCGTCGCGCTAAGCTCTACTACCTGCGTGAGCGTCACGGCAAGGCCGCGAAGATCAAGGAACACCGTTCCGGCAAGTCCGCCTGAGGCTTTGCCAGGGCATACGCCTTTAGCATTTTTCACGGAAAGGGCCCGACACCGCGCGCCGGTGTCGGGCCTCGCCGTATCCTGGGATGGTTGACGCAACGACAAGGAGATTGCATGACCCCGACAGCAGGACCGTCGCTCGGACCACTGCATTCGCCTTCTCTCCGGGATCGTGATCGCGCGGAGGCTCGCGCTCGTCGTAACCCGCTCGTGTGGCTGCGCGAGATCCTCATGATCATCGTGGTTGCCCTCGTGATTTCGTCGCTGCTGCGTGCCTTCATCGTCCAGGTCTTCTGGATTCCCTCACCGTCGATGCACAACACGCTGGTGGAGGATGACCGCATCGCCGTCTCGCGTATCGATGCGCTTCGTTCTAACGTGCACCGCGGGGATGTCGTCGTCTTCGATGACACGCTCGGCTGGCTGGGTTCGTCGCAGGCGACCTCTCCCTCAGTGCTGCGCCGTCTGGGGGAGTTCACCGGTTTCGTCCCGGGAGGCAGTGAGCAGACGCTCGTGAAGCGCGTCATCGGCGTCGGTGGTGATCGTGTGTCATGCACCAGTGCGAACGGCAAGGTGAGCGTCAACGGAGTTGAGCTTGACGAGACGTACGTGCCCGATGGGCAGGTTCCGTGGCGAGCGCACTTTGATGTTGTCGTTCCGAGGACACCTGTGGGTGATGGGTGACAAACCGTTCGAACTCGGCTGATTCTCGCTACCACATGGGGTCGGGACAGTCGCCTTACGTGCCGGTTTCCTCGGTCGTCGGTACCGTTCAGGCGGTCATCTGGCCCACGTCGCGTTGGACGACGGACATCGCGCACCACGAGGTGTTCGCGTCTGTTCCTGACGCCTCATGACGACCGCCTCGCGTGATCTCGAGGTCTCCTCGCGCGTCGGTGGGGGATCGTTGCGGGGATGGACGAGGTGGGGCGCGGAGCTCTGGCCGGTCCGGTCGCCGTGGGTGTGGCGCTCATCGGCGTCGATGCCCACCGGTTCCTGAAGGCCTCACCGACTCGAAAGCGCTGACCGTTCGTCGGCGCGAGGCCCTCGTCGATCCCGTGCGTGAATGGGCCTGGCTTGCGCAGTCGGCTGCGCCTCCCCACAGGAGATCGATGACTGCGCATCATCGCCGCGCTTCGCCTGGCGGGCCGGCGCGCCTCGCCGAGGTAGCCAGCCACGGCCTCGTTCCTGGTGGTGTTCTGCTGGATGGCTCCCACGATTGGCTGTCCGCACCCGACGATCTGTTCGGTGCCATCGACGGGCCTGAGGGATCCTTCGGCGTCGATCTGCCCGTCCAGATGCAGGTGAAAGGCCGACGCCCTGCGCTGTCGTTGCCGCAGCGTCCGTCCTCGCGAAGGTTCAGCGTGACCATCTCACGCAGGGCGCTCGAGGTCCGGGCTCAGTTGACATCAGAACAAAGGCTACGGTCGGCCGCCCGCACTCGCGCGATCGTCGAGCCCCGGCGTGTCGGATCAGCATCGTCGTCGGGAAAGATGCCGACGCAGGCCACAGCAGGAGCGCGCCGGGCGTGGCGTGGCTCGCTCGGCGCGCGGCCCGGCATGATCGGGTGCTGAGTGAAGAAAATCGAAGGTTACGAAAAACAATCTGGAGCTGGAACTCTTCAGGAGTACCGCGACGTCATCGGATTGTTCACGTACGTCGTGAAACCGAGCGGCGTTTCTACCTGTGCAACCACGTTGACGTGCAGGCGCGCCCGGTCGGCGGCGACGTCTTTTTCGAGCTGACGCTCAGCGACGCGTGGGTGTGGACATCTACCGCGCTCGTCGCGCTTTCGTGACGCTCGGTGTGCGCGTCAATCACCCTACAAGGACGTGTGAACGTCGAGTCGCAAGCCTGGGCTCGCGAGCTCGACATCCCGTACTGCGGATGAGCCGCTCCCACGGTTATCGCAGACGCTTTTCGCGAACCGCCGCTCATCCGCGAGGCGGCTTTTTCGCCATTGTGTCACCGACTCATCTCCGGGCGCACGGTGGGTGCGGGCGATCCGTGATGGGATGCTCGCGCGGCCCGATCGTCAGCGGGCCGACATTGGCGCTGCGAGAATATACCGCCTGACTGGCGCTCGAAGAGGAAGGTCTGCGCCTTTCTCGACACCAACTGGCGAGATGGTCGTCGCGAGCTCGATATCATCGCGCGTGACGAGACCGGGATCCGTCGCGTTCGTGGACCGTGATCGTGGAGGTCGCGCACCAGGGGTCGGGCGTCGAAAGGGCAGTGCGCTCGCTTCGGTCGACCACCGTAGGTGGCGCGGCTTCGAGCGCTGACGGGTGCGTGGTGCAGGGCCCACGGTCACCTTGCTTCGCGTGTGCGTATCGACGTCGTCGCCATCACCGTGGACGCGCGGACGCTGGAATCCTGGCCGGGGCCCATGGACGAGGTCGTGGATCTTCGCGCTCTGGGGGCACAGGTTGTGTGCTGTGGTGTCAATGAGAGGGCCGGGCCTTGCGCGCACGTATTCCATGAGTATCGTCGGCATCGAGGGGCACCTTGTCGACGTGGAGACATACGCGGGGTCGGGCCTCGTGGCGTTCACGCTCGTCGGCCTGCTCGACACCTCCGTGCGCGAGGCACGCGATCGCGTGCGCGCTGCGTTCGAAGTCGTGCGGCCTGGACGTCTTGGACCAACGCATCACCGTGAATCTGTCCCCTGCTGGTATTCCGAAGTCGGGGTCGGCTTTTGACCTCTCGATCGCGGCGTCCATCGCTCTGGCCACAGGCCTCGTTTCGCCGGTCGCTTTTGAGGATGCGGTCCTCGTCGGCGAGCTTGCATTGGACGGCAGTATCCAGCCGGTGCGCGGGGTGCTGCCGGCTGTGCTCGCGGCGCGTTCGCGGGGCGTGCGCCGGGTGATCGTGCCGTCGGCATGCGCCCAGGAAGCGCGTCTGGTCAGCGGTATTGAGGTCCTGGACTTCGCGCATCTGGCTGACCTCATCGCGTGGGCCGGGGGAGAGGCTGTGAAGGCTCCGTTCCACGGGAGGATGGGTGTGCGCCGCGAGAGAGACAGTGATGCTGATCCGACCTTCGCAGACATGGCCGACGTGCGTGGTCAGCCTGAGGCAATTGCGGCGATGGAAGTTGCCACTGCTGGTGGGCACCACGTGTTTCTTCTGGGAGAGCCCGGATCTGGCAAGACGATGCTCGCCTCCCGACCGCCGACGATACTTCCAGATCTCGACGCCGACACCGCCTCTTGTCACCACCTCGTTGCATTCGGTGGCGGGACTGTTGCCTTCCTCGATATCGTTGATGACGCGGCCTCCATTCCAAGCCCCACACCACTCGGTGACCATGCCGGCGCTGATCGGCGGCGGCACGCGCACTGCTCGTCCCCGGGGCAGCGTCGCTGGCGCATGGCGGGATCCTCTTTTCTCGACGAGGCCGCAGAGTTTTGCGCCCTCGGTCCTTGACTCGCTGCGAACCCCGCGCAGATCGGGTGTCATCCATGTGCACCGCTCCGGCGTTCAGGCGCGTTATCCCGCCGCATTCCAACTGGTCATGGCGTCCAACCCCTGCCCGTGCGGCGGCGGATACGGAGGGCGTCGATGCACTTGTTCCTCGATGAATCGACGCAGGTATCTTGCGCGTTTGTCCGGGCCGTTGCTGGATCGGATGGACATCCGCATCGACGTGCATACCCCCAGTCGGGCGGACCTGGCGTCGACACAGACACGCGATTCCGCGTCGATACGTGGGCGTGTTATCGAGGCGCGCTCGAGGGCACGCACACGCCTGAAGGGGACGCCGTGGACCATGAATGCGCAGCTTCCGGGAGCGTGGCTGCGCTACCACTCAGGCATTGATGCCCCGCTCATTCATCAACTGGATCGGCTTGTCGATTCCGGTCACTCGTCTATGCGCGGAATCGACCGGATGCTACGCCTGGCATGGACGCTCGCCGATCTCGAGGCTGCGCCTCGGCCGACCTTTGACCACATTGTTGCAGCGCAGCAGCTGCGGAACGGAGCGGATCACTATGAATGACACAGAACTGTGGGAGGCTGCCTGGTGGTCTGCCGTCGCTGAGCCGGCTGATCCGTGCGCACGCATCCTTCGTCAGGCTTTAGGGGATCGAGATGCGCGCGCGTGGCTGATCGGAAGCTGGTCGGCGCCGCCGTTGGCGCTTGCTCGTCATTCGAGGATTGACTGGCACACGCAGTGGAATCGCTGGAGGCAAAGCGCTCTCTCGGTCGACATCGACGTTGAACTCAAGCGCGTTGCTCATGCGGGCGGCGGATTCATGACACCCGGCGATCCACGCTGGCCAGAGCACCTTGCGTGCCTGGGGGAGGAGGAGCCGATGGGATTGTGGTTTCTTGGCGACCTGCCCGAGGAGCCACGTGAGGATCGTCATCTGTCTATCGTGGGAGCTCGTGCTTCCACCGGTGCGGGAAACAGGTGTGCACGTAACATGGCGGCATTCGTCGCTGCGGCAGGCGTGACGGTGGTGTCTGGGGGAGCGATCGGCATTGACATTGAGGCTCACCGCGGTGCACTGTCTGCACGTGGGCGCACTATCTGCATCCTCGCAGGGGGCGTGTGCAATGCCTACCCCGCGTGCCACGGTGGCGACTTTCGCGCCGTCATTGATGGCGGTGGTGCCCTCATCTCCGAGGTTGCTCCCACCGCGAGGCCGGCGAAGTGGCGCTTCCTCACGCGAAACCGACTCATTGCCGCATGGAGCGGGGCTACCGTGGTCGTCGAGGCGGGAGCGCGGTCAGGCGCCCTTGCGACGGCGCGTCGCGCCATGGAATACGGGCGTGAGCTTGGCGCAGTCCCCGGCGCGGTCGACGCTCCGATGTCGGTGGGGTGCCTCGAGCTTGCGCGCAACGGAGCGACGATCATCCGCGATGGGCGCGACGCCCTCGAACTCGTGCGCCCGGTGAGCGTCGACGCCGCCCAACCTCTGTTCGGCATGCCCGTCGACGACGATCACGGGGTTGATGCCCTAGCGCCCACTCAGCGTCGGGTGTGGGAGGCGCTTCCCCGGAGCGCTCCCGCGTCGGTCGAAGCAATCTGCGTTGCAGCGGCGCTGTCGCGCGAAGAAGTGAACCACGCGCTCATGGAGCTCTCGGTTGCGGGGCTAGTGTCCGGATCGACGCGTGGCTGGACGCGAACGGGCGGAGGCAGACCGTAGGATATCGGTATGAGACGCAATGTGGGGGAGCGCTGGGAAGAGTACTTGCGTCTTGGGCGGCGGATGAGCCCCCACACAGTTTCCGCGTACCTCGGGGATCTTCACTCGCTCATGGAGTCCTTTTCGCCTCGACGTTGATGCGAGCCCTGAGCAGCTCCGAGAGGCGCTCACGCAGCGTGCAGTGCGTTCCTGGCTGGCTCGCACCCTCGCGGATGGGGGAGCGCGCTCGACGATCGCGCGCCACACCGCGGCGATTCGAAACTTCACCGCCTGGGCAGTGCGCATGAATCCGCTGAGCGACCCCGCGGCGCTCCTGTCATCTCCGCGTGCCGACCAGCGTCTGCCGTCTCCCGCTCGACGAATCCGATGCGAGGTGCTTCAACGCCGCTCGGGATGAAGCGCTGTGCAGAGTGCCTCGAGATTCGCAATTGGGCGATCCTCGGCAGCTGACGTACGCGTGCGGGCCTTCGCGTCTCCGAGGTGTGCTGGCCCTCGACATCTCGTCCCTGAACCGTGAGGCCCTCACCGTGCGCGTCGTCGGTAAAAGGCAACAAAGAGCGGGTGGTGTCTACGGTCCTCCTGCTGCCGACGCCCTCGACCATTGGCTGGTGCGAGGCCGCCCCCAGTTGGCCGGGGAGTGTAGCGGGCACGCCCTCTTCCTCGGCGATAAGGGTGGTCGCATCGATCCGCGCATCGTGCGGTCGATAGCTACATAGACGGCGGCTCGTGCAGGCGTGCACGACATCGCGCCACACGGGCTGCGCCATTCCACGGCGACGCACCTGCTGCAGGGCGGAGCCGACCTGCGTGCGGTCCAGGAGATGCTCGGTCACTCGTCGCTGTCGACCACTCAGCGCTACACCCACGTGGATACCGCTCGTCTGAGCGCGATCTATCAGCGGGCGCACCCCGCGCCCTAGGGACCCGCTGGGGCTGGCGTCGCGTGATCGCCGATCGTCGTTCGGCACTCCGCCTGAGGCTATCGATCCGACGCGTCGTCCCAGGGGAGAAGGCGTGGGCGCCCGAGCGTCATACGTATTGGATCGATGTACGTACGCCTGCCGGTCTTTGCGCCCCAGTGCAGCGTGGGTGAGTCTCCCTTCGACGAGGCCGATGATGCTCCCTTTCTGGACGTGATCGCCAACAGCAACGGATGGCGTCACGGGAAGATACGTCGACCAGACAACGCGGCCGCCGACCTCGCTGCCGAATCGAATGACGCTACGGCCCGCGATGGGACCCGCAACGGTCACGGTGCCCGATGCGCACGCGCTACACCGGAGGGAGCCGGTACTGTCAGCGTCACCCGCCGCCCGGGAAGCCGGTCGGCGGTGGGCGAATCCTTCGACGACGGCCACGGGCCCACCTGTCGGCCACTGCCACCGCTCGCGGTGAGGGGCTGCTGCGCCCGGCGGTGTCGCGATGATGAGCAGTGTGCCGAGGAAGGCAGCGATCAGTGTAGCCGCGCTGAATCTGCCACGGTGCGGGATTACAGAGGTGCGACATCAGCGTGAGGCGACACGCGCACAGGTCTAGTCGCCCGGCGTCGGCTGTGGATACTGCCGCGATGCGAAAATGCCCTGTGATAACGAGCGAAGACGGCGTGTCTGTCCGAGCTGCCCTGGCCTCGTCGAAGAAGAATCCAGTAGGCAACGTCTCATCCGCCTGGTTTCGGACATTTGCGCACTTGTGAGGTAAGATAGCCGGGCACTTGCCCTGTGCAGGTGACTTCGCGTGCCATTATCGCGACCCACGGGAAACCGCCAGGGGAGCGAGGCGCGGCGGCTTCGGTCCTCGGGATGGTCGCCGGTCATGGCACCAGGCGCAACGCGCACAGCAAACCGATAACCCCTGGGGAAACCCCACTGATCACCTCGCGATTTGCGGGGAAAGGACGAACCATGGCAGTCGTTACCATGCGTCAGCTCCTCGAGTCCGGTGTCCACTTCGGCCACCAGACTCGCCGTTGGAACCCGAAGATGAAGCGCTTCATCCTCACCGAGCGCAACGGCATCTACATCATCGACCTGCAGCACCATCGCTGACATCGACATCGCCTTCGACCGTGAAGCAGACCGTCGCTCACGGTGGCACCCTGCTTTTCGTCGGCACCAAGCAGCAGGCCCAGGAAGCCGTGGCCGAGCAGGCCCAGCGCGTCGGCATGCTCTTACGTGAACCACCGTTGGCCTCGGCGGCATGCTCACCAACTTCTACTGTTGCCACCCGTCTGCAGCGCCTGAAGGAACTCGAGCAGATCGACTTCGACGACGTGGCCTCCTCCGGCCACACCAAGAAGGAACTGCTCATGATGCGCCGCGAGAAGGACAAGCTCTCCCGCACGCTCGGCGGCATCCGCGACATGACCAAGGTTCCCTCGGTTGCGTGGATCGTCGACCCTCAAGAAGGAGCACCTCGCGGTCTCCGAGGCTCGTAAGTTGCGCATCCCGATCGTCGCCATCCTCGACACCAACGCTGATCCGGACGAGGTCGACTCACCGCATCCCGGCAACGATGACGCCATCGCGCCGTCGCGCTGCTGACCCGCGTGATCGCCGACGCCGTCGCCGGGCGATCGCTCGCTCCGACGTC
>BNJU01004614.1_pt1 | contig 167569 bp, 191 predicted proteins | sample 8539281 | NCBI WGS metagenome assembly BNJU01 (sample SAMD00202456, study PRJDB9452) | human saliva metagenome | isolation source: human saliva | place: Japan | reverse complement strand
AGATTAGAAAAGTCATTGTTGTTAAGGGACGACTTGTGAATATCGTTGCCTAACAGCAAAAACACTTGACGAGAAGCCCTTTATCTCGTAAGATATCTCTAAACGTAGTTGTTATTAGTTGGAAGTGGGGTTGAGTTTTGACCCCGCTTCCTTTCTGTATGTAGATGAGGAGGTCAAATGCAAAACGAAGGTGCAACACAGAAAATCTTGTCCGCACTAGAGCAGGCTGCACTCAATCACCACATTGATATTGTTGATGTTGAGATTGTTGGTTCTTCTAAGAATCCTGTGGTCAGAGTAAGAATTGACCATGATGATGAGACAGCAGAGACCATTTCTCTTGATGAAGTTGCTCAAGAAACATCATGGATCTCAGAGACCATAGATGAGCTTGATCCATTCCCAGCATCATTTACCTTGGAGGTCTCTTCTCCAGGAATGGCTCGTCCGCTTCGCCGCGCAAAAGACTTTGAGCGCTTTGCAGGAGAAGAGATTCAGCTTCAGACTACCGCCACAGAGGGACGCCGTAAATTTACCGGCAAACTCTTGGGCATTGAGGGTACAACAATATCAATCCAGACAGAAGATGAGGTCTGTACTGTTGATTTGTCTGAGTTAAAGAAGTGCGTTATTAAACCAGTTTTTGATTTCTCGGCCTCAGCCAAGAAGTAGATAGAGAGGATTATTCATGGCATCTGAAATGATGGAAGCTTTGATGTTGCTTTGCCAGGAGAAGCACATCGATGAGTTGTATCTGCTGGACCGTTTGGAGCAGTCTCTGGCAAAAAGCTATGCTGACGTCCTCCATCTTGATTTTGGCGCCCGTGTCACCATTGATAGGGCTACTGGTCGTGTCTACGTCTATGAGCTTGTCCCTAAGGGTGAGCCAGATGAGGAGACTGGTGAGTACACTGAGTTTGACGAGGTAGACGTAACTCCTCCAGATACCAGCCGTATTGCTGCACAGCATGCTAAGGCAGAGATTAAGACCCTTGTGCGCAATGCCGCCCGTGCTCAGATTTATGATGAGTTCCGTGGCCGCATTGGTGACATCATCACCGGTACTGTTCTTCAGTCCACCCCTGATTTCACCATCATTAAGATTCGTGAGGGTGTTGAGGCAGAGCTTCCACACTTTGATCAGCGCCGTTTCCCTGATGAGCGCGATGAGCGTCCAGCAGGCGAGCGCTACCTTCACAACCAGCGCATTAAGGCAATTATCGTAGACGTTCGCGATCCTAATGCAACTCAGCCAGCAGTTCGTGGTGAGCGTCAGCGTCCACCAATTGTTGTTTCTCGTACCCACCCAGATCTTATCCGTCGTCTCTTTGAGCTTGAGGTTCCAGAGGTTTATGACGGTGTTGTAAGCATCCGCTCTATTGCTCGTGAGGCTGGCGTCCGTTCCAAGATTGCCGTTTCTTCCGTTGACGAGCGCCTTGATCCAGTTGGTGCTTGCGTTGGTCCTAAGGGCAGCCGTGTTCGCACCGTCGTTTCTGAGCTCCGTGGAGAGCGCGTTGACGTTGTGCCTTGGTTTGACGATGCTGCTCGTTGCGTTGCGTCTGCACTTTCACCTGCACGCGTTTCTCGCGTTATTGTTGATGGCGCTACGGGACACGCAACTGTTATTGTTCCTGATGATCAGCTGTCTTTGGCAATTGGTAAAGAGGGCCAGAACGCTCGCCTTGCTGCTCGTCTGACTGGCCTTCACATTGACATCAAGAACGAGTCCCTTGCTGCAAGCATTTTGAACAACCTTCCTGAGGTTGTTGAAGAGACTGTTGACGAGGAAGAGATTGCTCATCGTTGCAAGTATGTGAGCCCTAACGGAACTCCTTGCCGCAATATGGCAAGACCTGGTTCTGATTTCTGTGGCATTCATGATGACATGGAGAATGCAGAGATTTCTTCCGATCCAGACTCACTGATCTAGTCAACTACCTGTAACTATCCCGTCAACCGGAAGGTTTTCATATATGGCAAAAATGCGTGTACATGACCTTGCCAAAGAATATGGTATGCAGAGCAAAGAATTGCTCGAGCACCTTGCGGACATGAAGATTCCTGCAAAGTCTGCTTCTTCTACGCTTGAAGATGCATATATCTCTATTGTTCGTAAGAAACTCCAGCCTATTATGGAGGCTCGTGCCGCTGAAATTGCAGCTCAGAAGGCTGCTGAGGAAGAGGCTGCTGCCAAAGAGGCAAAGGCTGCTGCAGAGGCAGCAGAGGCTGAGCGACTTGCTGCAGAGGCAAGGCGTGAGGCTGAGCGTGCTGAAGAAGAGAAGAAGCGCGCAAAAGAGGAGGCTGCTCGCAAGAAAGAAGAGGAGCGCCGCCGCGCTGAGGAAGAGAAGAAGCGTCTTGAGGCTGAAGAGGCCGAGCGTAACCGCGTAAAGGATACCGCTCCTAAGGCTGCTCCTTCTTTCAATAACCTGCTTGACCAGATTGCTCAGCAGGAAGAGGTCTTGAAGCAGCAGGCAGCAGAGTCCGCTGCTCAGAAGAAGGCCGAGAAGGGACCAAGAAATCACGCTCGCGCTAATGCAAGCGAGGCAAGTGGTGCTCCTTCTCGTCACAACTTCAAGAATGAGCGCGATGACGCCTCCATGTCTGACGAGCGTCCAAATGGTAAGCGCAAGAAGAACCGTCGTGGCGGAGATGACGGAGAAGACCGTTATAGCCGTATGGCGCGTGAGGCTGAGGCTTACAACAGAAGCCGCGTTTTGGATGAGGCTCGTGTTGCTATTGAAGAGGCAAGCCGTGAGTCCACTGGTCGCCGTAAAAAGCGTAAAGAGCGTCGTCAGAAGCAGGCTGCAGAGGCTGCAATGGAGCAGCGTATTGAAGAAGCGCTTGCAAATGACCAGGATATTTCCCAGCTTGATACCGTAAAGGTTCCTCAGGGCTCTACTGTCTCTGAACTTGCTGAGCTTCTTGGTGTTCCTGCAAATGACATCATTAAGCGTCTGTTCCTGCTTGGTAATCCTTTGACGCTCACCGAGACCATGTCCGATGAGCTTATTGAGATTGTTGCTGATGACCTTGGTCGTCAGATTAAGATTATGTCCAAGGAAGAGGAGAATTCCTTCACCTTCTACGATGATCCTAAGGACTTGAAGCCACGTCCTCCAGTAGTTACCGTCATGGGTCACGTTGACCACGGTAAGACATCACTTCTGGACGCAATCCGTCACACTGGCGTTGCAGCTGGCGAGGCCGGCGGCATTACACAGGCAATCGGTGCATCTCAGGTCACCATTAACGGCCGTGAGATTACCTTCATCGATACCCCAGGTCACGAGACCTTTACCGCTATGCGTGCTCGTGGTGCAAAGGTTACCGATATTGTCATTCTGATTGTTGCGGCAGACGACGGCGTTATGCCTCAGACCATTGAGTCTATTAACCACGCAAAGGCTGCTGGCGTTCCAATTGTTGTTGCTGTCAACAAGATTGATAAGCCAGGCGCAGATCCTACCCGCGTTCGTCAGGAGCTCACCGAGTATGGTGTTATTCCTGAGGAGTGGGGCGGACAGAACATGTTTGTTGACATCTCCGCTAAGCAGAATTTGGGCATCGACGATCTTCTCGAGACCATTCTTTTGCAGGCAGATGTCCTTGAGCTGAAGGCAAACCCAGACACCTTTGCTTCTGGTAACGTTCTTGAGGCTAAGCTTGACCGTGGTCGCGGTTCCGTTGCTACTGTTTTGGTTACACGCGGTACACTCCACATCGGCGATGCTCTTGTTGCTGGTATGGCCTTTGGTCGCGTCCGTGCAATGCTTGATCCTAAGGGCAACGCAGTTACTACTGCTGGTCCTTCTGACGCAGTTGAGATTCTTGGTCTGCAGACCGTTCCTGGCGCAGGCGATGAGTTCCGTGTCTTCCAGGAGGAGCGCGACGCTCGAGAGCTTGCTGACCAGCGCGCCCTTAAGGCTCGTATTGAAGAGCAGAACCGTGTTAAGCACGTTACCCTTGAGAACCTCTTTGACACCATGGCTGACCGTGACGTCAAGGAACTCAACCTCATCATCAAGGCTGATGTTCAGGGCTCCATCGAGGCTCTCCAGGATTCCCTGGACAAGATGGACCAGTCCGAGGTTCGCATCAGCACCATCCACTCTGCTGTTGGTGGAATCACCGAGACCGACGTTGTTCTCGCTGATGCATCCAACGCAATCATCATTGGCTTTGGCGTCCGTCCAGATGCAAAGGCTAAAGCTTGCTGCAGAGCGCGTAGGTGTTGAGATTAGAACGTATAGCGTCATCTACAAGGCAATCGAAGAGATTGACGCTGCTCGTATTGGTATGCTTAAGCCAACTGAGCAGGAAGTTCAGACTGGCGTTGCTGAGGTCCGCGATACCTTCAAGGTTCCTAAGGTTGGTATTGCTGCCGGCTGCATGATTTCTGAGGGCGAGATTTCTCGCGACGATAACATCCGCCTCATCCGTGACGGCTTTGTTGTCTACGATGGAAAGATTGCATCGCTCAGGCGCTTCAAAGACGACGTTAAGAGCGTTAAATCCGGCTATGAATGCGGTATTGGCCTTGAGAACTTCCAGGACATCAAGCCTGGCGACCAGCTCGAGGGCTATCGCATTGAGCAGGTGGCTCGTACCGAGTAAGAAGGGACAGCATGAAACAGAATCAGTTTTCTCGTCGTACTAATGAGATTGCTCGAGAAAAGCTCAGCTGGATCCTTTTGTTTGAAATTTCTGACCCTGATCTCCAGCTTGTGACTGTCACAAGCTGCGAGGTCTCGGTTGATAAGTCCTTTATGCGCGCCTATGTAAGCTGTGAGCCTGATCGCTACGAGAAGGTCCTTGCAGCTCTTAAGCGTGCTAAGGGTAGGATTCGCTCGCTTTTGGGCCATGCGCTGAACTGGCGTGTAACTCCTGAGCTTGATTTCAAAATTGATACCACTACCGATGAGGCTGAGCGCATTGCTCAAGCCCTTGAGGTTGTTCCACCAACGCTTGGTGTTGAGAAAGACGAGTTTGGATACCCTCTAGCTTCTGATGAAGAGAATTCTGACGAGGAGGCGTAAGTAAGTGACGTCACTGAATACAAAAGTCAGTCGTCCAGAGTTTGACGAGGTTATAGCTCTGATTGAGCAGGCCTCGTCAATCGTTGTTTGCGCACATACTTCTCCTGATGGAGATGCGATTGGCTCTGGATTAGCACTTTCTTCCATTATTCAGAGAAGATGGCCTAGCAAAACTGTCACTAATCTTTTGGCAGATGCTGATGGGGAAGTACCACGTATTTACAAGTTTCTTGATGGTACTGACAGCTTTTGTGCCTGCAAATAAGTACGAGGGTACTCCAGACCTTTTTATCTGCGTAGACCTTTCTACTGCAGGACGTTTGGCTGATGCAGAAGCGCTGATGGAGCGCTCCAAGACGGTAGCAGTGCTTGACCATCACCCCTATAACAACGTGTATTGGAATGCAGGGCTTGTGCGTCCTGATGCAGCGGCAACTGGCGTCATTATCACCGAGTTTGCCTGTCATTTGGGCGCAGAGCTTGTTCCATCAGAGGCACAATGCCTTATGTGCGCTCTGGTAACTGATACTGGTCGTTTCCAGTACCAAAACGCTGACGGCGAGGCTTTTGAGGTTGCAAGTTTGCTGGTAGAAGCAGGTGCTTCTCCATCTCAGATTGCACTTCATGTCTATCAGAGTGATCGTTTGGCCTATCTTCACCTTGCCGCAAAGGTTATGGGTCGTATTCGCACCTTTGGTGAGGGTCGCGTTGCCTACAGCTACGTTACTACCGCAGATCTTTCTGCATCAGGTGTTCCTCTTGCCGAGATGGATGGCCTGGTAGATGTTGTGCGCTGTGTTGAGGGAACAGAGATTGCCCTCTTCCTCAAAGAGGTTGACGGCGGAAAAGTTCGCGGCAATCTGCGTTCCAAGTCCAAACTTGATATTTCTGGCGTAGCTCGTCAAATGGGTGGCGGCGGACATACTGCTGCTGCAGGCTTTACCGCTGAAGGCACCATTGACGACGTGTTTACCCAGATAGTCCCTCTGCTCATCGATCTTCTCGCGCTTGACAAGGAGTCATAGGTGAAGCGAGGAGCTAGTGGAATTAACGCACTTATTGCTGTTGACAAACCGCTTGGGCTAACCAGCCATGACGTGGTTTCTCGCGTTCGTCGCGCATTTGGCGAGAAACGCGTGGGGCACGCAGGCACCTTGGATCCTAATGCAAGCGGCGTGCTGGTAGTGGGCATTGGACTTGCTACAAAGCTTTTGGGCCTTCTGACGCTTGACCGCAAGGGGTATGTAGCCGACATTTCGTTTGGAGCTCGCACCTCAACTGATGATGCAGACGGTGAGGTTGTGGCCACAGCTCCTGTACCTGCAGAGTTGCGTGAGGAAGAGTTTGCTCGTGCTGCATGCGCAAAGTTGGTGGGCACCATAGATCAGCTGCCACCAGCGGTATCCGCAATCTCTGTTGATGGCAAACGTGCCTATCAACTTGTTCGTGAAGGCAAAATGCCAGAACTAACAGCACGTAGAGTCTCTATTTACGACGCTACGCTTTTAGCGGTACATGCGCCTTCTGTTGAGGATGACTCACTGGTGTGGACGGTTGCTTTTGATGTTTCTAAAGGCACCTATATCAGAAGTATTGCTCGAGACCTAGGTCAATCTCTTGGCACAGAGGCTCATATTAGTGGCCTAAGAAGGACATTCTCTGGCCCCATTACGCTTGGTAGCTGCGCTTTATTAGAAGAGCTTGAACAAAGCCCAGCTCAGGTGCTTGAAGCTAAAACGCCTCAATCCAACTGAGGTTCTTGGATATCCGGTGCACAGGTTGACTGGAGCAGAATACAAATGTGTTGAGGTTGGAAAGCGTTTTGGTATTCCAGAAGATCTTTCTGAAGTTGCCAATAACTCGCTGGTCAGCCTTGTGTGGAATGATGCTCTTGTGGGAATTTGGACAAGGCAAGGTTCCTGCCTAGTCTGCCAGACCAACTTCTCTCAAGGTATTTTGTGTAAGTAAGGACGCACGTGAACAAGGTAGAACGCATAAGAGAATCCGTTTTGTATGGAAGTCATCTGCCGGCTCCGCTTGAGCTTGGTGACGCTGACTTCTATACACTGCGTTCTGACTGCTACAGGCAGCCTTGCGTGTGCGTACTTGGTGTCTTTGACGGTCTCCACGAGGGCCACCAGGGGCTTCTCGCCAGCGCAAAGAAAGACGCTGCGGCTCGCAATGTGCCACTTGTTGCTGTGACGTTTTTACCAGACCCTGTTGAGGTGCTGTTTGATGGATCTCCTCGGCGGTTGCTCTCGGGAGAAGACAGACTTCGCGCGCTTGCCGCATGGGGAGTGGATGGCATTCTGGTGCATCACTTTACCCGCGAGTTTGCGGCATTGAGTGCTACGCAATACGTTGAGGGATAAGTTGCTTCCAAGCGTCTCGGCCGTGTCCGTTCATGTGGGTTCTGACTTTGGTTTGGGCGCACAAGGAGCTGAAGGAAGCGCGTTGCTCACCTCGCTTGGACACAAACACGGTTTTGAAGTTCATGCTCACGAGCTTTTTTGTTCGGGTGGACAGAAAATTTCTGCCACTCGTATTAGGGGCTTGCTTGAGCAGGGCAAAGTTGAGGAGGCAGCAAGCCTGCTCGGCCGCTGGCACTTTTTAAGCGGTGTGGTCAAGCATGGTCGTGGCCAGGGCACTGGCTTTGGTTTTCCTACGGCAAACGTCGCGCTTGACCTGCATGATTGCATTCCTCAAGACGGCGTGTATGCGTGCTATGTGGTCCATGGCGCAACAGCTTGGCCTGCTGCGGTTAATGTGGGAAAAGCTCCTTCATTTGAGTCTCAAACAGGACCTTTGCTTGAGGCTAATCTTCTAGGTTTTAGCGGTAACTTATATGATTTAGAGGTTCAGACGGTATTTGTGAGGAGACTGAGGGAATCTAAAAAATTTGATTCGCTGGAAGACCTCAAGCAAGCCGTTCGTGGAAATATAGATTGGGTAGCCCAGAATCTGGGTACGACTTCATATAACTTAGAAAGCGGGGAGGTGGAAGATGATAACTGACGAAGATAAAGAGCGTGTAAGACAGGCAACGGACTTTGTCACGCTTGTTTCAGAGACAGTTGAGCTAAAACCCCGAGGTCAGGACTATTGGGGCTGCTGTCCCTTCCACCAAGAAAAAAGTCCTTCATTCAAGATAAATCCTTCGACGGGCCTATGGCACTGCTTTGGTGCTTGCTCCGAAGGCGGAGACGTCTTCAGTTATGTCATGAAGCGAGAAAACCTGGATTTTCCTGATGCCATTAGATATCTTGCTGATAAAGCAGGCATTACGCTTTCAGAAGAGGCTCATGTTTCTAAAGGTCCTCGTAAGAATCGCTTGATTGAGTGCCTTACAGAAGCCGAGAATTACTTCCACTCCATGCTTATGCGTGGAAGGGGAGAAGGCCCTGAAGCAGCTCGTAGCTATCTCTCCGGTCGTGGATTTGGAGCAGCTGTCTGTAAGCGCTGGAAGCTGGGATATGCTCCTGGTAGAGGCGCGCTTGTGGCGCACTTGCGTAAATGTGGCTTTACCACGCAAGAGATGATTGCTGCCAACCTTGCCGTTGAGCGTAATGGTCGAATCAGCGACTGGTTCTATGATCGCGTGATGTTCCCCATTCATGATGAACAGGGAAGAACCATTGCTTTTGGTGGTCGAATAACTAAAAAGGTAGAAAATGCTCCCAAGTATCTAAATACCAGGGACACATCCGTCTTCAATAAAGGTAAACACCTCTTTGCCTACGACGTGGCAAAAGAGACTATTGCAGCTCAGTCTGAGGCCATAATTTGTGAGGGCTACACAGATGTTATTGCCATGCACGAGGCTGGTTTTACTAATACTGTGGCAGCTCTTGGTACCGCATTTACGTCTGAGCACGTCAAGCTTATTGATCGCCAGCGTGCACGCAAAATTATTTGCATGTTTGATGGCGACGCCGCAGGTCAACATGCTGCCGCACGTGCTATTAAATTTATCGATAAAACAACCGCTGCGTTTCTCTGTGTTGTTTTGCCAAATAATCAGGACCCCATGGAGTTTCTCGCCGAATCAGGTGCAGATAAGCTACGTCCTATCTTAGATGCAGCTTGCCCGCTTATGGACTTTGTCTTTGATGCCACAACAGCTCAGTTTGACTTATCTGTACCCGGTGGTCGAGTCAAAGCGCTTGAGGCTTTAGCGTCTCTGTTGGCCCCGCTTAAGACATCGGTGCTGCTGAGCGAATATGCACTTCGTGTGTCCGATTTGCTTCATATTGATGTTGAGGAAGCAAAGCGCGCAATTAAGGCCGCGCCTATTCAAGATGACGCGGCAGATTCGCGCACTTCAAAGATGGCGCGCAAACAGCCTCAGAAGAGTGCGGCTAACTCTTCGTACAACTCAAATTCCAAGACTTCAACGTATGTTGACGGTCCTTCATACGATGATGTCCCTCCATATGACGAGGTTCCGCCATATGACGATCCATCTTCATATGGTGCTCCTGCTGATGCTTATGTTTCGCACGGTTCGCAGGGGCTTTCCGCAGAAGATCGCAGGCAGGTTAACTCAGAGCTTGAGCTCTTAAGCGCCATGGCAACAAATCTGTCCTTGGTGCGAGAGTATCAAGACCGTATTGCAGACTTTGTCTGGGCCGATGCTCGTCATCAAACCATGGCATGGGCCATGCTTGCTACTCCAGAGGGCGCTACGCCAGCGCAGGTTGTTGCCGCTGCTGCGGCTGTTGAGCCAAATGCGGCAGCTATTCTTTCTTCTGGTCGCGTGATATCTGAGGGCAACTCCGATACACGTCGCTCGCTTGAGTTTATTGTGGACACTGTTGACTACTACTCGGTACAGCGTAAATTGCGAGAAATTCGATCAAATTTGCGCTCCAGTTCTTATGCAGGGGAGTCTTCGACGGAACACTTGCTGAAGAGCAGCTTGCTGCCGCGCAGCACTTCAGACACGAGCGTTGGAGTTAGGTAAGAGGCTTACTTCGGGGCAGTAGAAAATACTCATTTTATGAGGATGCTACTCATCTGATTTTTTATAAATTAAAATGAGTAGTTTGATTAGGTAGAGAAACTTTTGGGTATAAAGATTTGCGCTAATCTATCGAAAGGATATTTGTGGCTGCAAAAAAGGCAAATGAAGAGGTCAAACTCTCAGATGAGCTTACTAAAATTGTTGATGATCTGGTAAGTTCTTCAAAGTCTAACGGTAGTATCAGCGAAGACGATATTCAGGTTGCCATTCGTGACGTTGACGTTAACGATGATGAGCTTTCTGATCTGTACGATTCGCTGCGCGTTAAAGGTGTAGAGATTACTACCGCATCTGAAGCAACCGTTTCTTTCGCCATTGAAGATGACGCCGTAGAGGATGATTTTTCATCCGATGATGACTTGGATGATTCATCTGATTTTGAAGATGAAGATGATGAAGATTTTGATGCCGTAAATGAGGCACGTGAGGTCAAAGAGGCTCTCCGCTCTGTTTCTAAGGCAAAAGTCTCTAAGCCAAAACGTTCTTCTCGCGCTCGTGCTCGTCGCTCAGATACCACCACGGTTATGCTTACCGGCGATCCTGTCCGCATGTATCTTAAAGAGATTGGTAAGGTAGACCTGCTTACTGCATCAGAAGAGGTTCACCTTGCTATGAAGATTGAGGCAGGTACTGCGGCTTCCCAGAAGCTGGAGGACTTTGAGGATGGCCTCATCGAGCTCAACCGCGCAGAGCAGCGCCGCCTCATGCGTATTGAGTCCGTAGGACTTGACGCTAAGCAGCAGCTTATCTCTGCAAACCTTCGTCTTGTCGTCTCAATTGCTAAGCGCTATGTTGGCCGTGGCATGCTGTTCCTCGATCTTATCCAGGAAGGTAACCTGGGCCTCATTCGTGCTGTCGAGAAGTTCGATTACACCAAGGGCTTTAAGTTCTCAACGTATGCTACCTGGTGGATCCGTCAGGCAATTACTCGCGCTATTGCAGACCAGGCACGTACCATTCGTATTCCTGTCCACATGGTAGAGACAATCAACAAGCTGATCCGTGTTCAGCGTCAGCTTCTGCAAGATCTAGGTAGAGATCCTACCCCAGAAGAGATTGGCGCAGAAATGGGTATGTCTCCTGATCGCGTTCGCGAGATTCAGAAGATTAGCCAGGAGCCTGTCTCTCTTGAGACACCTATTGGTGAAGAAGAAGATTCACAGCTTGGAGACTTTATTGAGGACTCTTCAGCTGTTGCTCCACCAGATGCAGCTTCTGATTCAATGCTTCGTGAGCAGCTTGAGCAGGTTCTTGACGGCCTTGCTGATCGTGAGCGTAAGGTTATTAAGTTCCGCTTTGGTCTTGAGGATGGCCACCCTCGCACGCTTGAAGAGGTGGGCAAGGAGTTTGGAGTTACGCGTGAGCGTATTCGCCAGATTGAGTCCAAGACCTTGGCAAAGCTTCGTCATCCTTCTAGGTCCGGCCGTCTTAAGGACTATATGGAGGAGTAGCTTCTTGGTTTAGTTGTGTGGGAGATTGTGCAAGAAGAATTTGACTAAATTTTTTCTAAAAAATGCTTGCATGGTTTGGAATGTCTCTCTATACTTAAACACCGCTGAGAAGCACACATATTCCCCGATGGCGCAGCGGTAGCGCAGCTGACTGTTAATCAGCGTGTCGCAGGTTCAAATCCTGCTCGGGGAGCCAGAATTTTCAAGACCAGGCAATGCCTGGTCTTTTTTTTTCGAAACACCGTCCTGCTTTTCTCGTATTAGGCAGATTTTTATATGCTGATTTGAAGAGGACGATTTTCTCGATAACTTGGCCATTTGACCGCTTTTTCTTTATTTATCCTCAAAAACTTCAAAATTGATACCGTAAAAGGTACAAAACATAACGCTTACGGTATTTCTACAACCGTTGAGCGACATCTCACAAAGAGCTGTGATGAGATTTGTTAACGTACTCATTAAGGTCAGTGTTATGCAAAAGGCATAACAAATGAGAAAGGTCACTACTATGGATGTGTCTCGTCGCAGTTTTCTAAAGTTCTGTGGTCTAGGGCGTTCTTAGCGTTGGTGGATCTAGCGTTCTTGCAGCTTGCGCACCTAGCGAGAAAAAAGAGGAAGGCGCTAAAGATGCAAAGGTAGAGAACAAGGATAAGCCTGTTGTCTTCTTCAACCGTCAGCCTTCTAACAGCTCAACCGGTGAGCTTGATACCAACACCCTTAACTTCAACAAGGACACCTATTACGTTGGCTTTGATGCAGTTCAGGGCGCAGAGCTCCAGGGCCAGATGGTTCTTGATTACATCAAGGCTCACGCAGCTGAGCTTGATCGTAACAAGGACGGCATCATTGGTTACGTTCTTGCAATTGGTGACATCGGTCACAACGACTCTATCGCTCGTACTCGTGGTGTCCGTAAGGCACTTGGTACTGGCATCGAGAAGGACGGCAAGATTATTTCCGATCCAGTAGGCACCAACACCGATGGCTCCGCTTCTGTTGTTCAGGACGGCAAGCTTGAGGTCGGCGGCAAGTCCTACACCATCCGTGAGCTTGCTTCTCAGGAGATGAAGAACACCGCTGGTGCAACATGGGATGCTGCAACCGCTGGTAACGCAATTGCTGCTTGGTCTTCTTCCTTCGGCGATCAGATTGATGTTGTTGTTTCCAACAACGACGGTATGGGCATGTCCATCTTCAACGCATGGTCAAAGGCTCAGAAGGTCCCAACCTTTGGTTACGACGCTAACTCTGACGCTGTTGCAGCTATTGCTGACGGCTATGCAGGCACCATTTCCCAGCACCCAGATGTCCAGGCTTACCTGACACTCCGTCTGCTCCGCAACGCTCTTGACGGTGTTGACATCAACACCGGCATTGAGACTGCAGACGAAGCTGGCGACAAGATTGACTCCAAGGACTACAAGTATGTTGCAGATCAGCGTTCTTACTACGCTCTCAACCTTGCAGTTACCGCTGAGAACTACAAGGACAACCTTGACGCAACCACTCCTTACAAGGATGCTTCTGCTCAGCTGAGCGCAGACAAGCACCCAGAGAAGAAGGTTTGGCTCAACACCTACAACTCTGGCGACAACTTCCTTGGTTCAACTTATGTACCACTGCTCAAGAAGTATGCTCCACTGCTCAACCTCAACGTTGAGTTCATCGCAGGCGATGGCCAGACTGAGTCCAACATTACCAACCGTCTTGGCAACCCTGACGAGTACGATGCATTTGCATTCAACATGGTTAAGACCGACAACGGTTCTTCCTATACCCAGCTGCTTAAGTAATTAAGTAGTCGATAGCACGAAACAATACCGGAGGGGAGACACCTGCTCTCCTCCGGTGTTCTCGCGAATAAGCGCAATAACTTAGCGAGATAAGGGGTGATTACATGGCAGATACAGAAAACGATATCGTTCTAACTATTGATGGAATGAGCAAGTCCTTTGGACGCAACCGTGTTCTGGATCATATTTCAATGAACGTACGCCGTGGAACCGTTATGGGTCTTATGGGAGAGAACGGCGCAGGCAAATCTACCATGATGAAGTGCCTGTTTGGTACGTATCAAAAAGATGAAGGCAAGATATTTCTTGACGGCAAAGAGGTTAATTTCTCCGGACCAAAAGACGCACTTGAGAATGGCGTCGCAATGGTTCACCAGGAGCTTAACCAGTGCCTTGATAGAAATGTTGTAGATAACTTGTTCCTTGGTCGCTATCCCGTTAATGCAATGGGTGTTGTCGACGAGGGACGCATGAAAAAAGAGGCTAACGAGCTCTTCAGGCGTCTTGGTATGACCGTAGACCTGACACAGCCTATGAAGAACATGTCAGTATCTCAGCGTCAGATGTGCGAGATTGCAAAGGCAATTTCTTACAACGCTAAGATTATTGTTCTTGATGAGCCTACTTCTTCACTTATGACTCAAGAGGTCGAGAAACTCTTTGAGATGATTCATATGCTCAAAGAGCAGGGAATTTCTTTGGTCTACATCTCTCACAAGATGGATGAGATCTTTGAGATTTGCGACGACATTTCAGTTCTTCGTGACGGTAAGCTTGTTATGACCAAGCGCTCAAATGAGACCAACATGAATGAGCTTATCTCGGCAATGGTCGGTCGCTCACTTGAGAATCGCTTCCCAGATGTTACTAACACACCTGGTAAGACGTATCTTTCTATTCAGCACCTTTCAACTAAATACGAGCCATACCTTCAAGACGTCACTTTTGACGTAAGGAAGGGCGAGATCTTTGGTCTGTATGGTCTTGTCGGCGCTGGTAGAACAGAGCTTCTTGAGACAATCTTTGGTGTAAGAACCAGAGCTGCCGGTCGTGTCTACGTCAACGAGCACCTTATGAACTTCTCGACAGCTGCAGAGGCAATGGATCACGGCTTTTGCCATGATTACCGAGGAGCGTAAAGCAAACGGCCTATTCCTTAAGGGTGACCTGACGTTTAACACAACCATTGCAAACTTGAACCAGTACAAGGCTGGTCCAATTCTTTCTGATCCTAAGATGACTAAGGCTACCGTCAACGAGCTCAAGGTTATGAACACCAAGGCTCAGGGTCCATCAGACTTGATTTCAAGCCTTTCTGGCGGCAACCAGCAGAAGGTCATTTTTGGTAAATGGCTCGAGCGCTATCCACAGGTTTTCCTGATGGACGAGCCTACTCGTGGTATTGATGTTGGTGCTAAATATGAGATCTACCAGCTCATTATTGATATGGCTAAGAGCGGTACCACTATTATCGTAGTCTCTTCGGAGATGCCAGAGATTCTGGGAATTACCAACCGAATTGGCGTTATGTCCAACGGTAGACTCTCGGGCATCGTAAATACCAACGAGACAAATCAAGAAGAACTCCTGCGCCTCAGCGCAAAGTACCTGTAGGAGAGGATGATACAAATGCCAAAAACAGGTGGATCTGTTCTGACGGCCGAGCAGGAAAAAGAGCTGCTAAAGCCTATTGATCAGAAGATTGGTTCCATTCAGGCTCAGATTGATGAGCTTCGCGCAAATGGTACCAACAAAGTAATTTCAACACTGAGCGCTATTGAGTCTGCAAAGCGCGATAAGTCTATCTCTGCCGAAGAGCGCAACACGCTTATCGAGGGCTACAAGGCTGAGCTGGAGCTTGCAAAGAAGGTTGAGTCCGAGAACAGCGCTCAGGTCTCCAAGCTTATTGCAGAGGCCGAGGCTTATCTCAAGGAGCACTACAAGAACGAGTACCTGGAGCCTGTAAAGGCTAGCTGTGCTCTTGAGAAGGAGCAGGCTAAGCAGAACTACGCTGCTGCTCTTGAGCGCCTCAAGAAGGAGCATGAAGAGGCTGTCAGCAAGACTTCTGACGCTCAAGAAATCAAAGACGAGAAGTACGTCTATAAGAACCGTCAGTTTGATGCAAAGGTCAACTATCAGAAAGACCTTCAGCGCATCAAAGACCGTGCTCATAATGCGTTTAGTCATGAGTATCACCTCATCGACCTTCTCAGGATGTCTAAGTTCACTCCACTGGAGTCTCAGGCTCAGAAGTGGGAGAACTACAAGTACACCTTCAACACCCGTTCATTCTTGCTTCAGAACGGCCTGTACATTGTTATTCTCCTGGTGTTTATTGCCCTTTGTATCATTACCCCAGCAGTCAAGGGCACTCAGCTCCTGACATACTCCAACGTCATCAACATTCTTCAGCAGGCATCGCCTCGAATGTTCCTGGCTCTTGGTGTAGCTGGATTGATTCTGCTTACCGGTACTGACCTTTCCATTGGTCGTATGGTTGGTATGGGCATGACCGCTTCAACCATCATCATGCACCAGGGCATCAATACTGGCCAGGTCTTTGGTATCACGTTTGACCTTACTGGTATTCCAATTCCTGTCAGAATCATCATGGCTCTGGTTACCTGTATTGTCCTTTGTACCTGCTTTACCAGTATCGCTGGCTTCTTTACCGCTAAGTTTAAGATGCACCCATTCATCTCGACCATGGCTAACATGCTGATTATCTTTGGTATTGTTACCTATGCAACAAAGGGTGTTTCTTTTGGTGCTATCGAGCCATCTATTCCAGACATGGTCATTCCACGAATTGGTAAATTCCCATCAATTATTTTGTGGGCAATCGCAGCTATTGCTATTGTTTGGTTCATCTGGAACAAGACCACCTTTGGTAAGAACCTCTATGCTGTAGGTGGAAACCCTGAGGCAGCAGCTGTTTCCGGTATTTCTGTCTTTAGAGTTATGGTTGGCGCTTTTGTTATGGCTGGTATCCTCTACGGATTTGGTTCATGGCTCGAGTGCATGCGTATGGTCGGCTCTGGCTCTGCAGCTTACGGACAGGGTTGGGACATGGACGCAATCGCAGCCTGCGTTGTTGGTGGCGTCTCGTTCACCGGTGGTATTGGTAAGATCTCCGGTGTTACCGTGGGTGTTCTTATCTTCACCGCACTGACTTACGCACTGACCATTCTTGGTATCGACACCAACCTGCAGTTTGTCTTCTCGGGCGTCATTATCCTGACCGCTGTCACCCTTGACTGCTTGAAGTACGTCCAGAAGAAGTAGCTGGCACTCCCGCGCCGCGCACAGCAAGTGCGGAAACGCAGCGCAAGTGCGGAAAGCATGCTATTACGTGCAAGTTTCGAGGCGTCTACTTACGTAGACGCCTCTTTTTTGGCGAAAGACAGCGCTTGCACGTTAATGAAAAGTGACTTTACGGGAAAATTACAAAGCAGCTGGTAAAACACTGTATCAATTTAGACATAAGTCCTTTTAGAATTTTCGCAACACACCTATGTCAGATAATCTGCAATTTTTGTCCCTGAGAGCACACCTATGGCTGATATTCTGCAGTTTCAGAGAGAAATAACACACCAATGTCAAAAAATATGTTAACTATCGACAGATTATCTGACTTTACTGTGGTCGGGCTTCTCGATACATGCAGATTATCCGACATTGGTGTGGTCGGGCTTCTCGATACATGCAGATTATCTGACGTAGGTGTGGCTAGGGCATTGAGTAGAGCCATCTGCGACAGATTATCCGACATAGGTGTGTTAGAAGGGTCAAATCAGACCCCACATCCAACAGAATATCTGACTTTGTTGTGCTTGCGCGTTGTTTAACTGTCGTGGGCTGACGGTTTGGCGGCAAAAAACAAGAGAGCCGATTTTCTCGGCCCTCTTGCTGGGTGATCTTTGCGATTGCGAGATACGTTATTGCACGTGGAGCATCGTGAGCTGCGCGCGAACCTGTGGACGGCAGCAGCTACAGAGACTCGAGGAAGCGATGTTGTGCTGCTCGTCCTTCTTCGTCCCACTTGAATACGCCGGCGTCCTCTAAAACGTGCGAGAAGACAATGCCAACTTCGTCGTAAATGTACTTCTTGAGCTGTTCGGACGAGAGGGAAGCGTTGCCCTTGCTGGATCCGTCACCCTGTTCAAGCAACTTGGCGTAAATCTGGCGCGCCCAGTCGGCGTGGGAGATTGTAGTAGAGTCCGTGGTCAACTGACCGTAGACGGCATTGGCTTTCTTGTCATTTGCCAGGCACTGCTCCATAACTGACTGAACTTTGTTGAGTTCTGGCACAAGGCGAGGAGGAAGTACGGCAAGGCCCATAACCTCGATGAGGCCGATATTCTCTTTCTTGATGTGGTGATACTCGGCATGTGGATGGAAGATGCCAAGCGGATGTTTTTCGCTGGTAATGTTGCAGCGCAATGCAAGGAAGACCTCGTAGATGACATCTTCCAGCTTGCGAACAACAGGGGTAACCGTGTTGTGGGGCTCGCCGTTAGTTTCTGCATAAACAGAGACGGACTCGTCGGTATAGGAGCGCCATGCAGTGATGATAAATTCCGCTGCTTTGAGCGCTTCTTCTCGACTGGTGGAGGAGAGGCGGAGAACGAGAGCGGCCACTTGAGGATCGCGCCCGCTACCTCGGGGAACTGCCTGAGTTCAAACTCTTCCGCAACTTCCGCGCGCATCATAGGGAACTCGTAACATCCGCCCTGGTAGTGATCGTGCGAGAGGATCGATCCACCCACAATAGGGCAGGTCGGCATTAGAGCCAATAAAGTAGTGGGGGAATCTATCCACAAAGTCAAAGAGATTGACGAGCGCCTCGTGATCAATGTGCATAGGAATGTGATCCGAGTTCATAGCAATGCAATGCTCATTGAAGTACGCGTATGGACTGTACTGGAATCCCCAACGATGCTGATTGAGTTCAATGGGGATGATGCGCAGGTTTTGCCTAGCAGGATGAGCACCCGCGCCAGACGAAGCGCCGCGTCCGGAGTAGCCCTCGTTATCCAGGCAGAGTTGGCATGCGGGGTACTTCTCGCCAGAAGTGTTTTGAGCTGTTTTAGCTGCTGCAATCTCACGAGGGTCTTTTTCTGGCTTGGAGAGGTTGATGGTGATCTCAAGGTCTCCCCAGGTAGTTGGCGTAGTCCAGGTAATGTTTCTGGCAATGGCGCTTCTTCTGACGTAGCCAGCATCACAGCAGAGTGTGTAGAACCAGTCAGTTGCAGCGCGAGGTCCCTCAGAAGCGTACAACTCGTTGAAATGGCGTGCGACCTCGGAAGGCTTTGGCAGCAGAAGGCCCATAACACGCATGGCAAAAGAGTCCTCGCCACTCTGGGTGTTCTCGACAAGTCCATGAGAAACAGCTAGACGAGCAAGCTCGGCCAGCGTCTGATCAAGATTAAACGCCGTCAGGTCAATCTTCTCCCAAGGCTTAACGGGAGCGGGCCCCTCGTACGAAAGCATGTCCAGCAGCGCGTTATAGCACCAGGTCAGATCCTCAGTTTGAATAAGTCCGCGCTCGCATGCATACGCAACAAGCTGCTGAATGCACAGTGCGCTTTCGTTATCTGCTACAGCCATTGTGCACAAGCTCCCTGGTCAGAGATGGCGTAGTGGCGGCAAGCGCCTTCGCCAAACCACTGGTTCATTTGTGCGATAAAGGTCTCGACAAGGGCGAGAGGGACAAAGCACTGGATAGAGCCGCCAAAACCGCCGCCGTGAATGCGAACGGCGCCAGAACCTTTTAAGATGCTCTCAGCCAAGCCAAGGGCAAGCATAGCCGGCTGATATGAGCCAGAAGTGGAAACGTTCTGCAGGTACATACCGGAACTTGCACCAGAAGCGTTGGTGAGTGCAATAAAGGACTCAATATCAGAGTTCTGAAGATCTGCCCAGCGTTTGTCTACCAGGTCATTCTCGTACCAGTAGTGAATAGCACGGAGAAGAGCGCGGTCTCCAAGATCTTCTCGCAGCTCATTGACGCGAGCTTGGAAGTCTTCAACGGGAACCTCAGAGAGGCGAGTCTTGCCAAAAGCCGCGGCAACTTTCTGCATCTCAACAGGTACAGCGGCATACTCATCAGTGAATGCAACGTGATCGCAACCAACGTCAACAAGGCAGAGCGCATAGCCGTAATCCTCAAAGTTGAGGTCCAGCTTTTCTGCCTTTGGGCTCTGCGGGATCTTCAAAGTTCATGAAAGCAAGGCCGCCAAGGCAAACAGCCAGCTGGTCCATAAGACCGCACGGCTTACCAAAGTAAACGTTTTCTGTGTTCTGGCTCATTTGGGCAAGTTTAACAGCAGAAATCTCGCTGCCACCTTCCCAGAGAGCTTCCATTGCACGGCCGGCTGCAGCCTCAAACGCAGCAGAGGAAGAAAGTCCGCCACCACCAGGGACATTGCTAACTACTGCCATGTCAAAGCCGGATGGCTCAAAACCAAGTTTGACCAGGTTTGCTGCCATACCACGAACAATAGCCTTAGTGCTCAGATACTCAGCTTCGGTGGGCTCTAGATTTGTGTAGTCAACCTCAAAAGGATCATATCCCACGCTGGCTACACGAATAACGCCCAGGCTGTTAGGGGCGCAAATTGCATCAATAGCAACATCCAGGGCACCAGCGATGACATGACCGCCCTCGTGATCTGTGTGGTTTCCTGCAATCTCGGAGCGACCAGGCGCGTGTACCGCAAGATAGCGGTCAGCTTTTCCAAACATTTGCTCAAAGTGCTCTTTTGCGCGATTGAGCTGAGCTGTGGTTTTCTCGTCAAACGTGTGAGCCATGGTGTTCCTTTCCCTTTAGTGCTGTGAAGCTACAGGTACCTTAAAAGAATCGATAAACAATTTGCGAGCTGTAAGGCTGCTCAGGCGTGCAGGTAGGCTGAGGCCACTCTGCATGGTGAGCACAATCTGGATAAAACTCGCTCTCAAATGCAAAACCAGCGTGAGGCTTGTAAATAGCGCCGTCTTTTGCGCGAGCCTCATCAATCCAGTTGCCGGTATACAGATGGGCGCCAGGAGCGGTAATTTGAATTTCTAGTGAGCGTCCGCTTTCTGATGTGGCGAGAAGAGCGGGGCGTAGCTGGCCATTTTCATAGTTATTAATGGCAAAGCAGTGATCATAACCACGAGCAATTTTGAGCTGCTCATTATCTGCGTCAAGATCTTTGCCAATGGTCTTAGGTGTGCGGAAATCAAAGGGAGTTCCTGCAACAGCATCGATGGTTCCTGCAGAAACCGAGTCTTCTCGTAGAGGCAGATACGAATCTGCCTGGATTGTAAGCTGGTGACCTAGAACATCACCAGAATCATGACCATTGAGGTTGAAAGTAGACGTGGTTGGTCATGTTTACAAAAGTTGCAGCATCAGTTGTGCAGGTATACGTAAGATTTAGCGTTGACTGCGCGGCTTCTTCAACAAGCGTATAGGCCGCGGTAATATGACGGTTTCCTGGCAGTCCATATTCTCCATCTACCAGGTCAATGCTAAAGGTTACCGTATTATGCGCTTCATCGATTTCTGCCTGCCAAATGCGCTTATGGATACCAGCAACAAGATCAGTGTGCAGGTTATTTTGATTGTCTGGACCGTTGTTTTTAGGAAGGTGATAGACAACTCCATTAAGCGGAATTTCTGCTTTATCTGCTCGATTAGCAGAAGGTCCAATGGAAGCGCCAAAACAAGCTGGGTTATCTAAATACAAGTCAAACAAGCCATAGCCAAGAACGACATCTGCTTGTGTGCCATAGATATCTGGTACAGAAATACCAAGAATGGTTGCACCAAAATTACTCAATTTAACTGCTGAATGAGCGCCGCGAATAGTATAGGTAAGCGCAGCAGGGGAGTTAACAAAACTATCAAAAGGTCGAACATCAATCATCGGATACCTCCGAGATACCACTCATAGTGCATTACCCTTACTATGTTAACGTACTCATAACGAACTAACAGGAAATTATTAAGTTTTCAGTCAGTGGTATTTTTGCGGGGGCAAACGGTTAGAGCGCAGGTCAAAAGTCCTTCTCGCCGAACGGTTCTTTTTTTACCGTGAGCGTTTAATTTGCTGATAAATATGCAATTTTATCGCGTTATGTCAATCTGCCTGTTAGTATGAGTACGTAAACAAGCAGATAATCGGAGGAATTCGTGACTCGCTCGCATAGTTCTAGCTCAAATAAGCGCTCTGTTTCAATGGCTGATGTTGCACAGGTTGCTGGTGTTTCTCAGCAGACCGTTTCTCGTGTTGCTAATGGCGCTCAGAACGTCAGTAAGGCCACGCGAGAAAAAGTCCAGGCCGCAATGGAGTCTATGGGCTTTAGACCAAGCTTTGCAGGTAGATCGCTGAGGTCTGGCTCGTATCAATCGGTGGGACTTTGCTTGTACGACATTCGCGAGTTTGGTAACTTAGCCACGCTTGATGGCATTGTTTCTGCAGCTCGTGAGCATGAATATGCAATTACGATGATTGAGAAAGGCTCTGACGACGGCTTCTGCCTGCAGGATATTTCTCATCGTATGTCCAATCTTCCCGTTGACGGCATGATTATCAGCATGAGCCTTATGGCATCAGACTTTGAATCATTTGTGCCGCAGCCAGGCCTTGGAACAGTGCTTCTTACCATGCACGAGCACCCTTACTGCACAACCGTTGACTCAGATCAGTACGGCTGCTCAAAGCTTGTCATTGATCACCTCTATGAGCTTGGTCATCGCAAGATCCGTTTTGTAGCAGGCCCTTCGTACTCTATTGACTCGCAATTTCGCGAGAAGGGCTGGCGAGATGCCATGTCTGAATATGGGCTAGAAACTGTTGAGCCTTTAGCTGGCGATTGGACCGCCAATAGTGGCTATGAAATTGGTAAAAAACTGCGAGAAAATCGTGATTTTACTGCAGTTTATGCAGCAAACGACCAGATGGCGCTAGGTATCATTGCGGCATTTGAAGAAGTGGGACTGAGCGTACCGGAAGACGTGAGCGTTGTTGGTGTTGACGACTCTCTTGAAGACTATCTGCCAAACTTCTCTTTGACCACCGTACGCTTTAATCTCCTAGAGCGCGGTCGCGTTGCTCTTGAGCATGCAATACGTGCATCTGAGGCGGGGTATGAGCCTGAAGCAATTAGAATTGCTCCAAAGCTTATTGTTCGTACCACCACAGCGGCACCACAGAAGTAGAGAAGTCTCTTAAAAAGTCGGGTTTCTCGCCATAATCAGCTATACTGTTCAGCAATAGTTGATTAGAGGAGTTGTATGTCTGAGTCACCAAATAAAGAATTAGGCTGGTCAGTTCAGGTTTCCTTGGATACGCACGAGATTCGTGCAGGAGAGACTGTAACTGCTACTCCTAAGATTATTGGTGCAGACCCTGAGGGCTTTAAATTTCACTATGTGTGGAGTTTGAACGACCGTTGGGATGAGGGTTTTTGGGATACCACAGAGCATCAATTTGGTGATTCAATTCCTAATACGTCGTGGACATATACCTTCCCAGAGCCTGGTCGCTATCATCTTTACATTGATGCATTTGACACGCACAACAACCCTCAGACAGTTACTGCCTGGGTAGTTGTTGCTGGCGATGACGATTTTATGCGTCCACCGCTTCCATCTGAAGACGCAGAGACCGTTGTTGCGGTAAACGGCGTTTCGGAGATCTTTAACATTGCCTCTGAGCAGTTCAACTCTTTGAAAGAGTACTTTTATTGCCTTTGCACGCGGCGAGGTTGCTTTTAAGGAGTTCAAGGCTCTTGATGACATCTCGTTTGAAGTAAAGCGTGGCGAGGCTTTTGGCCTGGTGGGCACCAACGGCTCTGGCAAGTCTACCATGCTCAAAATCATTGCGGGCGTACTTGAGCCTTCTAAGGGAACTTGTGAGGTTAAAGGTACTATTGCGCCTCTTATTGAGCTTGGTGCTGGCTTTGACATGGAGCTGACTGCTAAAGAGAATATCTACCTCAATGGCGCTCTTCTTGGTTACAAGAAGGAGTTTATTGACTCGCACTTTGACCAGATTGTAGAGTTTGCTGAGCTTGAGGGCTTTATGGACATGCCACTCAAGAACTACTCCTCTGGTATGGTGGCACGTATTGCCTTTGCAATTGCAACCGTTACAGAACCTGACCTGCTCATTGTTGATGAGACGCTCTCGGTGGGAGACTTCCTTTTCCAGCAAAAGTGCGAGAACCGCATCAAAGAGTTGGTTGCTTCTAATAACGTTACCGTTCTTCTGGTTTCTCACTCCATTGACCTGGTCCAGCGCATTTGTGACCGTGCTATTTGGATTGAGAAGGGCAAGCAGCGCATGCTGGGTCCTGTGGATGAAGTTTGTGAAGCTTACGAGCACCTCAAGAGATAATTAAAATTCCTAACCAAAAGTTAGGGTCTGTACGAGTACAATATGTGTGTCTTTAAATGTGGTACGAGATACCCGTAAGGCTCATAGTCATAGTTTTGCCTTTTGGATACCTTGTGCCTGGTCAGGTGAGGTATCTTTTTTATTGGAGGCGCTATGGCTCAAGAAGGTTCGCACTCTCTCATTGTGGATGAGCAGTCCCTTGACCGCATGCTTACACGAATTGCTCACGAAATTGTCGAGAATAACGATGCAATTGAAAACGTTGCTTTGGTGGGCATTATTCGCCGTGGAGAGGTTTTGGCTTCTCGTCTTGCGGAAAAGATTTTGAGTTTTACCGGATTTAAGCCAAAAGTTGGCTCACTTGATATCAGTTTTTATCGCGATGATTTTAGAAGAAATACCGCACCGGTTCTCCACGCAACTAATATCGATTTTGATATTACAGGTACAAGCGTTGTGCTGGTAGACGATGTTCTTCAGACAGGAAGAACTATCAGAGCAGCACTCGATGCCCTCATCGACTATGGTCGTCCTGAGCGCGTTCAGCTAGCAGTAGTAGTTGACCGTGGTCATCGCGAGCTTCCTATTAGACCTGACTATGTGGGAAAAGAATGTTCCTTCATCAAAGAGCCAGGTAGTCAGCTTAAATGTTAAAGAAATTGATGGTCAGGACTGCGTCTTGCTGTACGAAGCTGACTATTCTGACCCCTTTATTGAGGGAGGAAACTAATGCTTTCAGTTAAACATTTGATTGATACAAACAGCCTGACGCGTGACGATATCCAGCAGATTCTTGATACAGCTCAGTCGTTTGAAGCTGTAAACAACAGAGACATTAAAAAGGTGCCGGCACTTCGTGGGCGCACCATTGTTAACCTGTTCTTAGAGCCTTCTACCAGGACTCGCTCTTCATTTGAGCTTGCCGAGAAACGCCTCTCGGCTGACGCTTTAAATCATGGGAGGATCTACTTCATCTGTGGTTAAGGGTGAGTCTCTGGCAGATACCATTCAGACTATCGACGCTATGAACGTTGATATGTTTATCTGCCGTGCAAGACTTGCAGGTACACCGCAGAAGATTACTGAGCACACTGATGCCGTTGTCATCAACGCTGGTGACGGCAAGCATCAGCACCCCACTCAGGCCATGCTTGACCTCTATACCATTCGCAAGAACTTTGGACATCTTGATGGCCTTAAAGTTGCCATTGTTGGCGACCTTTCTCACAGTCGCGTTGTTGGTTCTTTGGTGCCAGCACTCAAGACTATGGGTCGCAGAGGTTGTTCTAGTTGGACCTCCAACATTCCACGTAGACGATCCAAGCTGGTTTGGCTGCTATCAGACCTCACACTTTGATGAGGTCATTGGTGATGTTGACGTCGTGTACATGCTCCGCGTGCAGCTGGAGCGTATGGAAGGAGCTCCTATTCCTTCTCGCCGTGAGTACAACAGGCTTTGGGGCCTTGACGAGCGCCGCAGTAAGCTGATGAAGCCTGAGGCAATTATCTGCCACCCAGGTCCTATGAACCGTGGCATGGAAATTAACAGCGAGGTGGCCGATTGCGCTCGCTCTCGTATTCTTGACCAGGTCAATGCAGGCGTTTTGACGCGCATGGCCGCAATGTATCTGCTTCTGGGAGGAGACTCTGATGGCATTTCTGCTTAAGGGCGCGCGTGTTGTAGACCCGCAGCTTAATCTTGACGCGGTACTGGACGTTCGTATTGATGGAGAAACTATTGCTGAAGTAGCAGCAACGGTTGCACCTCAAGAGGGTGATACTGTTATTGATGCAAAGGGCAAGGTGCTTACCCCTGGCCTTGTTGATATGCACGTTCACTTTAGAGATCCTGGCTTTGAGTACAAAGAGACCATTGAGACGGGCTCTAGAGCTGCGGTTCATGGTGGCTTTACTGATGTTGCTACTATGCCAAACACCAATCCTGTCACCGATAACGGACCTGCTGTTCGCTTCCAGATTGACCGCGGCAATGAGGTTGGTCTCATTCACGTCCGTCCTATGGGTGCTCTAACCAAGGGCTCTAAGGGACAAGAGCTTGCTGAGATTGGCAACATGGTTGATGAGGGAGCATCCGCGTTCTCTGACGACGGCCACGGCGTTCAAAGCGCTGGTATGATGCGCACCGTTATGGAGTATGTCTCCCAGTTTGACCGCGTTGTTGCTGCTCACTGTGAGATTGAGTCCATCAGTGCTGGTGGTGTTGTTAACGAAGGTCGCGCAAGCACGCGCCTTGGTATGTTTGGCTGGCCAGCACTTGGTGAGGAGCTGGAAATTTCCAGAGATATTGATCTGTGCCGCCTTACCGGTTGCCCTCTACACATTTGCCACATTTCAACGGGCAGGGGAGCAGAGCTGGTACGTGCAGCTAAGAAGGAAGGCTTGCCTGTTACCGCAGAGGTTTGTCCTCACCATCTCTTCTTGTCTGAAGATGACATCACTGATACGTATAACACCAACCTTAAGATGAATCCACCGCTCAGAACTGCTGAGGATGCGCTTGCTCTTCAGGCAGCGGTTGCAGACGGGACAGTTGATTGTATTGTTACTGACCATGCGCCTCATGCAGCTCACGAGAAGGACTGTGAGTGGGAAATCTCTTACTTTGGCTGCATTGGCCTTGAGACCTCGCTGCCTTTGATGGTCACTAATATGGTGCGTACCAATAAGCTTTCTTACACTGGTCTTGTTCGCGCAATGGCCGTTAATCCTCGTCGTATTCTGCGTCTTGAGCCTGTTAAGATTGCTGCAGGTTACAAGGCTGACCTGACCCTTTTTGACCCAGAAAGAAGGTTCAGATTACGACAGAGTATTTTGAGAGCAAGTCCAAGAACTCCGCCTTCATTGGCGCTGAGCTCTATGGTGTTGCAACAGATGTGTTTGTTGATGGTAAGCGAGTTCTTGCCAATGAAGTAGTTGTTCCTGGAGGGGAAAAGTAATGCCACTACGTGGAAATGTACAGGTATTTGACTTTACGGTTTTGAGTAATACCCAGGTTGCCCAGAATCTGTATAGAGCCCAGCTCAAGGTACCAGGTCTTTGTAAGTCTCTAGCGCCTGGTCAGTTTGTAAACGTTAATGTTCCAGGCGATAAGCGCCACATTCTTCGCATCCCACTGTCCTTCTCGCTAGCTGATAAAGCAACCGATACGCTCGAGCTTATCTACGCAACGGTAGGCGAGGGTACACGCAGGCTTTCTCAGATGAAGCCTGGTGACGCTAGTGACATGACTGCTCCTTGCGGCCGCCCCTGGCGCCTTAACGCCTCTAGCAAGAGAAGCGTCCTGGTAGCAGGAGGTGTGGGTATCACACCAATTATCGCTGCAGCGCGCAAGCTTACAGAGCTGGGTGTTGAGTTTGACGCGGTCATTGGCGCACAAACTGCCGAGAAACTCTTTGGAGAAGAAGATCTTCTCGCCTTGGGCGCACAGAACGTGTACGTCACAACGGATGACGGTTCTAAGGGTACTAAGGGCTTTGTAACAGCAGCTTTGGAGGAACCTCTAAGTCAAGGTGTTTGGGACGCTGTGTATACCTGCGGTCCAGAGCCTATGATGAGAAGCGTGGCCAAGCTTGCAATTGCCAACAACGTTGCTTGCCAGGTTTCTATGGAGCGTATGATGAGCTGCGCCTTTGGCGCATGCAACACCTGCAATGTCCCACTTGCTAAGGGCGGCTATGCGTCTGCTTGCATGGTTGGACCTGTTTTTGAGGCAAAGGAGATCGCATGGTAGATCAGGTAAATGGCCGTTAATCTGGGCGGTATCCAGATGAAAAACCCTATCAACACTGCTGCGGGTACCTTTGGCTACGGTTGGCAGTTTGAGGGTTTCTACGACGTTTCTCTGCTTGGCGCCATCACTATGAAGGGTGTTGCTCGCGTTCCTTGGGAAGGAAACCCAGCTCCTCGTATGTGCGAGCTCAACGGCGGCATGATGAACAGCGTTGGCCTTGCCAATCCTGGAGTGGACGATTTTATCGCCCACACTGATGACTACATGAAAGATCTTGAGGGTCGTGGTACGCGCGTCATCATGCAGATGGCAGCACACTCCGTGCAGGAGATGATTGACGTTGTCGAGCGCCTTGAAGAGCTTAATCCACACATCTCAGCTATTGAGCTTAACGTGAGTTGTCCAAATCTCGAGAAGGGCGGTAAGCCCCTCGGTGGTACTCCAGAGCAGGCTACAGAGATTATGAAGGCAGTTCGTCCTCTGACAAAGCTGCCCATTCTGGTTAAGATGGCCCCCGTCAACGTTGCCGAGATTGGTAAGGCTTTTGAGGCTGAAGGCGCTGATGGTCTTACGCTCATCAACTCTATTCCAGGCATGTCAATTAACGTCCACACCAGAAAGAGCAGGCTCTCTAAGCCAACTGGCGGCCTCAGTGGTCCTCTCTGCCATAATGCTGCTGTTCGCATGGTTTGGGAGTGCGCAAGTGCGGTTTCTATTCCTATTTGCGGCGTTGGTGGCGTAGAAACGGGCGAGGATGCTGCAGAGTTTATCCTTGCGGGAGCTACGGCTGTCTCGGTGGGTTCTGCAAACCTTTATGACCCAATGTGTGCTCCACGTATTCTGAACGAGCTTACTGACTGGGCAAAGTCTCAGGGAGTATCTGACATCCACGAGCTGATTGGAGCTGTTGAATGCTAACAGACGAGCAGGCACGCGACGCCGTTATTGTTGCGCTTGATTGCACAAGAGAAAGAGCTCTGGAGCTCACCGATCTTCTCGCCGGCCATGCACGCTGGGTTAAGGTTGGCATGACGCTTTTTTATCGCTACGGACCCTCGATGGTAGATGAGATGCACGCTCGCGGTTTCAAGGTGTTTCTTGACCTTAAGGTGCACGACATTCCATTCCAGGTCAAAGGCGCTGTCCACTCTGCATCGCTTTCTGGTGCAGACATCTTATCTATCCATGGCCTGGGAACCGCTCAGATGATCTCTGCTGGTCGCGAGGGTGCAGAAGAGGCTGCAGCAGAGCGTGGCGTTGATGAGTCTGGCCGCACCAAACTGGTGGCTATCTCTGTGCTTACCAGCATGGATGAGGATGCGCTTCACTCCATTGGCGTAGACGGATCTATTAAGGATGAAGTTGCTCGTTTGGCGTCTCTTTCTTATTACGCTGGTGCCGATGGAATTGTCTGCTCGCCTCAGGAAGCACAGGAGATGAGAGAGCTTTTGGGACCAAATGCGCTCATCGTGACCCCCGGAGTACGTCCAGAAGGTGCCGAGAAGGGCGATCAGGTCAGAATTTCCACACCTTCAGCTGCAATTAAGGCTGGAGCAAGCAAATTGGTAGTTGGTAGGCCAATTACCTGCGCAAACAATCCAGTCGAAGCATTTGAATCCATCATTTCTGAGCTCAAAAATTAACGGAAATTGTTGGAATTGTGATGAACAGGTGGTTTTTGATGCGGAAATATTAAAAAACCCCTTGTAAATAACGTGTTATGTGGCAAACTATTTTGCTGAAGTGCAAAAGGCACATTAAATTGAGTTTCGTATATGAAGTACGAAACGATGTTTGGAGGAACAATGGCTCTACCTACACTTACCGATGAGCAGCGCAAGGCAGCACTTGAGAAGGCAGCTCAGGCTCGTCACGCTCGTGCAGAGCTTCGCGAGAAGGTTAAGACTGGTAAGGTCTCCCTTAAAGAGGTCCTTGATTCTACCGATCCTATTGCTGAGCGTATGAAGGTTTCCGCTCTTATCGAGTCCCTTCCTGGCTATGGCAAGGCAAAGGCAGCAAAGATTATGGACGAGCTCGGAATTTCCGCAACTCGCCGCGTTAAGGGCCTTGGCGCTCGTCAGCGTGAGCAGCTCCTCGAGGCACTGACCAAGTAGTGGCTCGTTCAGCCAAACTTTTTGTAGTATCTGGACCGTCAGGTGTAGGAAAAGGAACGCTTGTCTCTCTGTTGAGGGACAAGCGCCCAAACCTAGGCCTGACGGTTTCGGCTACTACGCGCTCTCCACGACCAGGAGAAGTCGATGGAGTTGCGTATTATTTTCTCTCCGATGAAGAATTTAAAAAGCGCGTTGATGCTGGTGAATTCCTTGAGTGGGCTCATGTTCATGGCCATTGCTATGGCACGCTCAAATCCGAGGTTGATCGCCTGATTTCTGCAGGTCAGTCTGTTGTTCTAGAGATTGACGTTCAGGGTGGACTTATGGTCCACAAACAATATCCCAACGCCATTCTCGTCTTTATTAAGCCACCTTCATTTGAAGAGCTTGAACAGCGTCTTAGAGGTCGCGGTACAGAAGACGAGAAGACCATTTCTACGAGACTTTCTAATGCGTCGCGTGAAATGGAGCATGCAAACGACTATACTGTTTGCATTGTGAACGACAACCTTGAGACTGCTCTGAGCAAGCTCGAGGAAGTTTTTGATGACTATGAATCAGACGGAGGTCAGCTTTAATGTCTGTTATTAAGCCTGAGATTGACAGCCTGCTTCAGAAGACTGAGCAGAATCCATTCTTGCTTTGCTCACTTGCTTCTAAGCGTGCTTGCGATATTAACAATATGCTTCACGGTCAGCACCTGCGTGTAACCGCTGTTCAGGATTTTGATGACATTACTACTGTTGCAAGTGGTAAAGATTCTGTCTCTATTGCTATGAAAGAGATTAACGACGGTACCCTTGGCTTTGTTAAAGATTCTTTTGACGAGGCAATTAAGGGCGAGAACACCATCGTTTACTAAGAGTTATGACTGAAAGAGTATGTCTGGTTCACTACCACGAAATTGGTTTAAAGGGTAAGAACCGATCCACTTTTGAAAATCAGTTGGTAACAAATTTGCGACGAGCCCTCCGACACTTTCCAGTGGCGGGGGTTTCTCGCATTTCTGGCTACCTTCTTGTAGAAACCACTGATAAACAAGCAACTGAAGAGCTGCAACATGCTGTGGCCCAGGTTCCTGGCGTTGCACGTGCTTCTTTGGCGTATCGTTGTGGCTTAGATGAGCAGGAGTTTTGTAACGCCGCCGTGAAGGCGCTGGGGGAGTCCGGTGACTTTACTACGTTTAAAGTGCATGCTCGTCGTTCCTCAACGGTCTATCCAAAGCATTCCATTGAGATTAACCAGCTTGTAGGCGCAGTCCTTTGCGAGAATTTCCCTGATAAAAAAGTTCAGATGCATAATCCGGATATGACGGTCTATGTACACGTTGTTCAGGGTAACGCATACGTTTACGCTGCATCTATTCACGGCGTCGGCGGTCTTCCTGTTGGTACTGCGGGCAAGGTTGTGTCGCTTCTTTCTAGCGGTATAGATTCGCCTGTTGCCACATGGATGGTTGGTCGTAGAGGGAGCTACGGTTATTCCTGTTCACTTCTCTGGACGCCCCATGACTTCCGATACCAGCGAATATCTGTGCCAGGATATCATTGAGGCTCTTGAGCCTGCTGGTCTTATTGGCAGAATGTATGTTGTGCCCTTTTGGCGAGCATCAGCGTGAGATTTCCCTTGCTGTTCCACAGGCTCTTCGTGTCATTATGTATCGTCGCGTGATGTACATCATTGCGCAGAAGATTGCAGAGCTTGAGGGCGCTAAAGCGCTGGTAACTGGCGAGTCACTTGGCCAAGTTGCTTCTCAGACGCTTGATAACATTGCTGCTGTCAACGAGGCGGTTACCATACCTGTTTTGAGGCCTCTGATTGGCTCTGATAAGCAAGAAATCATCCGTCGCGCCCAAGATATCAACACGTTTGATATCTCAACGCAGACGGCTCCTGATTGCTGCACATTGTTTATGCCTCGCAGACCTGAGACTCATGCAAGAATGCGAGAAGTTCTTGAGGCATGGAATTCTTTTGATCATGAAGCCATGATTGATGACCTTATGCAGCATATTGAGTACATTGACTTTAGTCAGTGTCCTTCATATAAGCCACCTAAAACACTTGCTGCTCGTCATAAAGAGCTTGCTCCTGCAGAGTTTATTACTGACTAGAATATTTCTGCAGTTCAAAGACTTTGATGGCTTTGCATAGATGCATTTTTAGAATCCGTCCTGTAAAAGGGCGGATTTTTTATTTGAGTGGATTGATAATCTTATTTAGAGCAATTTCTGTTCTTGTTAGTTTGTGCAATATATCTGGCAATTGTTGATAACTGTGTCAGATTACCAGCAGTTTTAGGACAAAGCTATTAGATGAATCTTTAAAAGTAGCGCTTCTCATTAACCTAATAGTTGAATATAAATCTGAGGTGATTGTATGGCTCAGATTTCAAATAACCGCACTCAAATAATTAATAAATTGATGAGAAGGTTTAATCTATCTCAGCAACAACTCATAGCGGTTGCCGCTGTGGTTGTCCTAGCTATTGTGTCAGCAGTTGTATTTATTGGAATAATTACTGCTGGAACATCAGAGTCTTTTTGATAGATCACATAATCAAGCAGACTCTACGCAAGGAGTGACTGTTGCAGAAAATCCACAACATACGCAAGAAGATAATGCTACAGATCAGCCAGGAGCTGATCATAAGATTAAAGAAGCCTCTCCTCAAATGATGGTTCATGTTGATGGAGCAGTAAAGTCACCAGGACTTTACGCTTTACAAATGGCAAACCCACGCGTGAATGATGCTATTCAAATAGCAGGAGGTTTAACTGAAGATGCAAACGGCCAAGGGATTAATCTAGCGTCTCCTGTTGAAGATGGTCAAAAAATATATATTCCTAAAAAGGGAGAAGAGCCGCCACCAGAGATTCCACAGCCAGAGCAAAACAAAGCCACAAGCAATAAGCAAACAAATACGAAGAGAGATAAAAAGACAGTTGTAGATATTAATCGAGCAACTGTAGAAGAATTAACTAAGCTTCAAGGTGTGGGAGAAGGGCTGGCTAAAGCGAATTGTTGCAGACAGACAAAAAGAATGGACCATTTTAAAACAACTGAAGATTTGATGCGTGTCTCTGGAATTGGTCAGAAAAAAAGTTTGATCAGCTCAAGGACAATATTCGTGTCTAAGGTGATAGAACAACCCACTAGGCCTTTTATTCCGTATAGCCTTTGTATCTTGCTATTTGTTTGCGTATGGCTGCATGTTTTTATCGCAAGAAACGCAACGCTTGATACTATTTTGCTTCAGATTTTAGGAAGCTGTATGGTGGCTGCTTTAGGATTTTGGTATGTAAAGCATGCGCATACCAGCCTTATGACTGTTGGGGTGGTTTTACTTTCACTTGTAATTATCCTAATCAGATCTTTCTTTATATATGACAGTCAAATGACATCGGTGGATCTTTTAGAGTCAACTGCTATACATAATTTTGAATTAGTCGTATCAAGAGATTTAGTCTATAAAAATCATGCATGGACTGGTCAGGCGTCTGTCTTTTACCAAGGTAGTTGTATTGGATTTGTGGGCATACATGCCAAGGAACCATTCTTGCGAGAAACTCATCTTTGTTGTGAAGGGTAGGTTTACACACTATAAAGATGAAGAGTTTTTCAGAAGAACAATTTAAGAGAGGAGTACTTGGTTCAATTCAGATAACCAAGGTAAATTCCACATTTTATGATGAGGGAATTATTGGAGAAGTTGCTCAATTTAGAGAAAGCTGCATTTCTCAACTTCAGCCAGAGGCGAGCTTTGGTCGAGCATTGGCTGCGTGTGGCCTTTGTGCCTATAGACCTAGCTTGTATAGCTTTAACATTCCTCGGATATTTATGCGTATTGGCTTAATGCACCTTATAGCCATATCTAGTTGTCACATGGTAATTCTCTCTACCTTTATTGATGCTTTGCTTAAAAAGTTGACGTTAAAGCCATTTTTGAGAGGAGTATTGAATTTAATTTTTCTCAGTAGTTACGCGCTTTTCTGTGGATTACCTGCGTCTGCAATAAGGGCAATACTTCTTGTTGAACAAAAATACGTTATGCAATGTGTTGGCAGGAAACAATACACACTATCTGCTGTTTCTACTCTGGCTCTACTCATGCTCTGTGTTGATCCACAGCTGAGCGTAAACATTGCTTTTACCTTGTCACTAGCTTGTATTTTTGGAATGAATATATACGGTGGTTTAGCTCAGTACTATGCAAAAATTGCTTTTCACGTATCTGGCTATGGAATAGTGCAGAAGGTTTTGAGAAAACCGTTTTCTCATGTACGTAACACTATGTGTGCAACAACAGTCGCTCAGCTCTCATGTCTTCCAATTTCATGTATGTACTTTGGCCACTTTTCGTTACTTGCACCTATCTCAAGTGCCTTAATTACAAGCTTGTTTTCTCTTTTGAGCTTATTTGGAATTGGGGTAATAGTTTTTAGTGGCTTCAAGCCAGTTCAAGAAATTGCTCTTTTTCTAGTGGATTCTCTTGGTCAGTTTATAGAGACCCTCGCTTCTTTTTTATCTGAAAGATCTTTTGCAAGTGTGTCGTTAACTGATATGAGTTGGATAGTTTCATTGCTTGTGTTTGTAGCAATGGTGGCTCTTTACGTGTTTTGGCCAAAAGGGAAAAGAGTAGTTTTATCTGGCATTTGTTTGATGGTAGTTATGCTTATTTTGGGTTTAAGCATCTACTGGAGGTTTTTCTCGCCAACAAGGATTTGTGTGATGGATATTGGTCAGGGAGATGCCATATTGCTGAGTGATGGCGCGCATTCTCTGCTTGTAGATACAAGCGTGGGAGATGTGGTTAATGATGCTCTGGAGCGACAAAACATTTCATATCTTGATGCAATTTTGCTCACACACCTTGATGAGGACCATGCTGGTGGCGTGAGGTATATGGTTGGTTCGGTAAAGGCAGGACGGGTATTAGTTGGAGAAGGAATAACAAAACAAGAAAAGCCTGAGTTACAAAAAGCCATTCAGAGGATTTCTGGTAGTGGTTCCTATGAAGTTTTATATGGTGATGAGTTTGATGTTGGTCGATTTCATGTCCGGGTGGTGTGGCCACATAGGGGATATAAAGCTAAAGAAGCTAATAATGCGTCGGTTGAGCTCTATGTGACGTATAACGACGGGCAAAATACCTTAACTACGCTTTTAACGGGAGACGCTGAAAGAGATCAGACAAAAGAGACGGTGGATTCAGGCGATGTAGGGGATATAGATTTCTTAAAAGTTGGACATCATGGTGCAGCAAAGTCGCTTTATCCAGAAACTGCTCGTGCGCTAAAACCCGAGGTAGCAATTGCAAGTGCTGGAAAGAATAATCGTTATGGTCATCCTAAACAGGAAGCGGTGGATATCTTAGAGGGTGTTGGCGCAAGGTTTTATTGCACAAAAGATTATGGAGACGTCACCGTATTTCCTGGAGAACATGGACCTAGGGTGAGCGTGCAACATGCTAAAGTAGATACAGAATTAGAGGAGGAAAAAGATGGCGGAGCAGGCTAAGTTACTAGCTGCATATTTGGCTGTTGGCCCTGATGAGATGAAGCGTGCAAGGGCTATTGATAAGCTTAAAAGCCGTCTTAACCAGAGTTTATTACCTTTAACCTTGATGAGATTTCTGTAAGCGCTGAGCTGACTCCAGAATCTGTTTTGTCTTCTGCTCAAACACTTCCTATGGGTGATTCTAGGCGAATTGTTGTTATTGACGATGCTGGTAAATTGCCTAAGTCTGTATCAGAAGCTCTTGTGGAGTATCTAAAAAATCCTAATCCAACTACTACACTGATGCTTTCTGCACAGACGCTAGCAAAAACTACAAGGCTTTATAAAGCAGTTGATGCGTTAGGTAAGCTTGCAGTTATTAATTGTGGTGCAATTTCTAGAAAAGAATTGCCTAAATATATAGGGGATCTTGGAAGAAAGTACGGACTACAAATTCCTCTAAATGTGGCCAATGAGCTTGTAAGTCGTGTTGGCGATAATACCACCATGCTCGATTCTCAGATTAAATCTCTAGCAGCTCTGTTGGGTCGTCCTGGTGCAATTGACGTTCAATTTGTAGAAACTCATGTTGCACGAGTGGTTGAGGTCAAGCCGTGGGATTTTCTCGACAGTTTATCAGCGAGAAATGCTCAAAAGGCTTTGGAGCTTTACAGTCAGATGGATGAATCGGGAGCTATTGGAAATCTGTCACTTATGACTGGACGCGTAAGAGAGCTTATTTGCGCCAGGTCTATGGTTAAGCGTGGTACAGAACGGGAAATTGCTCCAGTTTTGGGCAAGCAGGACTGGCAAGTAAGAAATTATGCACGATGGGCGCGTCAATTTGCAGATGGCGAGCTTGAACATATTCTGGGCCTCTGTGCAGATGCAGAACGTGGTCTTAAGAGTGGAGAAGATAAAACAACCACAATGACCAAGCTTATCTTTACTCTGTGCGGCGTCGTAAATGTGTAGATTCAAAGAATTCAGGTAAGAAAAAACGGACTCCAAGGAGTCCGTTTTAAAAAGTTAAAAGTAGATAAGAACTACTTAAGGGTGTTAACAAGCTTCTGAACGCCGCTCTTACGCTGAGCAGCCTGATTCTTGTGTACGATGCCCTTAGAAGCAGCCTTGTCAAGAAGACGGGATGCCTTGTTAGCTGCAACCTGTGCGTCCTCAAGCTGGCCTGCCTCAACAGCAGTGCGAACTGCCTTAATAGCAGTCTTAAGCTCGGAACGGACAGCCTTGTTGCGCTGGCGTGCCTTCTCAGCGGTGAGAATACGCTTCTTCTGAGACTTGATGTTAGCCACGTGCGGTTCCTTTCGGTGTTTACTATGTGAGGCCTCTTCGCTGAGACACGTTTGAGGCAGCTTTAGAAGTATAGCACGAAGGGGGTAGTTTACGCTATTATTTTCCTTATGAATACACAGGATACTTCACATATTCGCAACTTCTCTATTGTTGCGCACATCGATCACGGTAAATCTACCATCAGTGACCGCATTTTGGAGCTTACTCATACCGTTGAAGAACGCGATATGGAGTCACAGCTCTTGGACACTATGGACATTGAACGTGAGCGTGGAATTACCATCAAATCAAACGCCGTCCGTGTCATGTATGACGCAGATGATGGAGAGCGCTATCAGTTCAACCTGATTGACACTCCAGGCCACGTTGACTTTACCTACGAGGTCTCAAGGTCTTTGGCTGCCTGCGAAGGAGCGGTGCTGGTTGTTGATGCAACGCAAGGCGTGGAGGCTCAAACAGTCTCAAACGCCATGCTGGCCATGAACGCCAACCTGGATATTGTTCCTGCAATCAATAAGATTGATCTTCCATCTGCTCGACCTGAAGAGGTTCGTGCAGAAATTGAGGATGTTCTTGCAATCCCAGCTGATGATGCGGTATGTGTCTCCGGTAAAACAGGTGAGGGTATTCACGAGCTCCTTGAGGCTTTGGTGTATTTGGTTTCTCCTCCAAAGGGAGACCCTACAGCTCCACTTAAGGCGCTTATTCTTGACTCGTATTTTGACCAGTTCAGAGGCGTCGTTGCAACAGTGCGTGTTTTTGATGGTTCAATCAAAGCTGGCGATCAGCTCCTTATGATGCAGGGATCTACGCCTTTTCTTGTTGAAGAAGTTGGCGCTAAGAGACCTCTTGAGATGGCTGTTGACCAGCTTTCTGTTGGTGAAGTTGGCTATGTGGTAACTGGCCTCAAAGACCCTGAAGCTGTCCGCGTTGGAGATACGCTTACCTACAAGCAAAATCCTTGTTCAGAACCACTGCCAGGTTACCGCGAGGCAAAACCAATGGTATTTACCGGTCTTTTCCCGGTTGATAACAAACAGTACGAGAATCTCCGTGACGCACTTGATAAGTTGCACGTTAACGATCCATCTCTTACGTGGTCGCCAGAGACGTCCGTTGCTTTGGGATTTGGCTTCAGAGTAGGCTTTTTAGGTCTTCTCCACATGGAGGTTGTCAAAGAACGTCTTGAGCGTGAGTTTGACCTGGACTTGATTGCTACCAGTCCCTCTGTTGACTATCACGTCTATAAGACCGATGGAACTATGATTGAGATTACCAGTCCTCAAGATCTTCCAGAGGTCACCAAGATTGACCGCATTGATGAGCCATACCTCAAGGCAAAAATTATTGTGCCTCCTGAGTTTGTTGGTACGGTTATGCAGCTTGTTGTTGATCATCGTGGCGTATCTGAGGACATGGTGTATCTGTCTGATAAGTCCGTTGAGATGATCTTTAGTATTCCTCTGGCTGAGCTTATCTTGGACTTTTTTGATCAGCTTAAGAGTAGAACTAAAGGCTATGCCTCACTTGACTATGAGTTTGATTCATATCGAACTTCTGACCTGGTTAGCTTGATATCTTGCTTGCTGGAGACGTTGTTGATGCGCTCTCGTTTATTGTTCACAAGGACAAAGCATACGATCTTGCTCGCGGCCTTTGCGACAGGCTTAAAGGCATTATTCCACAGCAGCTCTTTGAGGTTCCTATTCAGGGTGCAATTGGCAATAAAATCATCTCTCGCTCTACCGTTCGCGCACGTAGAAAAGACGTCTTAGCTAAGTGCTACGGCGGCGACATTTCCAGAAAGCGCAAGCTGCTCGAGAAGCAAAAAGAGGGTAAGAAGCGCATGAAGCAGATTGGCTCAGTCGAAGTGCCTCAAGAGGCATTCTTGGCTGTTCTCAAGGTTGATGACGAGTAGAAGGTATCTGTGGAATCGCTTCAAACTATTATTGCAACCTGTGCCCCTGAAGCTGGTCTTTCTTCTCGCATTATTCCTTTTGCGTCAGGTACCACACTCAAGGAGCGCCTGTCTGCAAATCCCGTGCTTATGGCTCCTATGGCTGGTGTCAGCGATGGTGTGTATCGCACTATGGCTCGAGCGGGCGGAGCAGGTCTTGCGTATTCAGAAATGGTTTCTGTTGCAGGAATTCATTATGGTGGCGAGAAAACCTGGGAGCTTGTAGAGCCTCTTGCAACTGAGCCCGATATTGCTGTTCAACTCTTTGGTTCAAAGCCAGATCAGTTTAAAGAAGCAGCAGCTCAGATTAGTGAGCGTTTAGGGGATAAGCTGGCTCTTATCGATATCAATATGGCTTGTCCTGTTCCTAAGGTGGTTAAAAAAGGGGAGGGTTCAGCCCTTCTGGACACCCCAGAGCTTGCTGCAGATTTGGTTAAGGCTTGTCTGTCTGAGGTTAACGTACCTGTTACTGTAAAGATTAGGCGTGGTAGACGTCAGGATGAGGAAGTGGCACCTGAGTTTGCTCGCGCCATGGAGGCTGCTGGAGCATCTGCCGTTGCTATTCACGGTCGCTTTGCTACCCAGATGTATCGAGGTCAGGCAGAGTGGGAGACCGTTAATAGAGTTTGCGATGCTGTTTCAATTCCGGTCATAGGCTCTGGCGACATGCTCTCTGCTGAAGCAGCAGCTCATGCTCTTACAGAGACAGGTGTGACGGCTGTAATGATTGCTCGTGGAACGTACGGAAATCCCGTGGATTTTTAAGAACACTCAAGCTTTAGTTGAGGGTCAAGCTCTGCTTGTTCCAACGCTTGATCAAATGCTTGCATCTTTTATGATGCATGTAAAGGTTGCTTGACGCTGCGGATATTCATATTGCTCGCGCTAGAAGCCTTTCTACCTGGTATTTTAGAGGTATTCCAAACGCAGCCTATTGGCGTGGAAAGTCAGTAAGGTGCGTTACGGCCCAGGATTTTATTGATCTTGCGCTAGAGATTAAAGAAACCGTCAAGCAGCTTGAGGGTGAGCAAGAATCTCCTGAGCATCAATCTATCTATGAGCTAGTGATCTGTTGTGGATTCCTGGCAGTCTAAATACAACCAAACGGCTACTCCTGCACTTTACCTGCATATTCCGTTTTGCGCACAAAAATGCTTCTATTGCGATTTTTCTTCTTGGTCCACAAGACAAGACGATAATCGCATGAAAGATTACGTAAAAGCACTAAAACATCAGCTAGATGAAGCCGCTCAGCTTGGGTTGTTAGCTGCTACTAAAACGGTTTATATGGGCGGTGGAACGCCGAGCTTGCTTGGTCAAGATGCAGTGGATTTGGCGCAGAACGTCTCAGCTCTTACGCAGCCTAGTGAGTTCAGCATGGAAGCAAATCCAGACTCACTGTCTGACGATCTTCTCGCCAGTCTTGCTACGGGCGGGGTAACGAGAATTTCTTTGGGAGTTCAAAGTTTTAACGATAACGAGCTCAAAAAGCTGGGCAGAATTCACTCGGCCGACCTGGCGTATGACAGGGTTTTAGCTGCAAAAGAGCATGCTTACGATGTGTCGGTTGACCTTATGTGTGCATTCCCTGAGCAAACAGAGAGCTCCTGGGAGTATTCGCTCTCAAGGTTTGTCTCGCTTGGAGTAGATCATGTGAGCGTTTATCCACTTACTATTGAAGACGGCACGGCGTTGGCCAAACAAACCCAAGATAAAGACACTCCTTGGAACGCCTACGACGTGCAGGCAGATCGAATGCAAGCTGCCTCAAAGATGCTTCAAGCGGCGGGGATTTGATCGCTACGAGGTAGCAAGTTACGCTCGCAATCAGAAGAGCTGCAAGCACAATAAGATGTACTGGACAGGGAGAGTCGTACCTTGGTCTTGGTACGAGCGCTGCAAGCATGCTCACCGCACCTGAGTACGATATGCTTGCAGAGCAGAACACCTCTTTACCTCCGCGTCCACAAGATGCTGCACGCGCACGGCTGGTAGTTCTTGATTCTCCAAGAAAAATTGCTGAAGGTGCATCGCTTTTCTCGACAGAGTTTGATGTTGAATTTTTGACCCATAGAGAAGCTGTGGCAGAAGATTTGATGCTGCATGCTCGCCTTATGGAACCAATTTCGCCTGCGCTTTTGGATGAGTCTGAGCTGGTATTTGGCGCATCGCGTCTACATGATGTGTTTGATGCGTGCGTACGAGATGGGCTGTTAGTTGACGTTGATGCGGCAAATTCTAGGACTGGAACTTCATATAAGCCTACCGAGAAGGGCTGGCTTCTTGGCAACGAGCTCTATGGACGTCTTTGGGATTTACGTTTGTAACGCGTTTGTGCTGCATTAAGTTCAAAACAAGTGGGTACACTTTCAAACGTTCTCGTGATGCAGATTTAGGTATGGGTTGAATCGGAGAGATTTCATGGCTGCTATGAACGAAAAGGACTATTACGCCATCCTTGGTGTTTCTGAGTCCGCGACAGCTGAAGAAATTAGAAAAGCTTTTCAAACTAAAGCTCGTAAGCTTCATCCAGACATCAATAAAGAGCCCGATGCTGAAGAGCGTTTTAAAGAGGTTTCTGAGGCATATGCTGTTCTGTCAGATGCCGAGAAACGCCGTCGTTATGACGCAATGAGAAGTGGTTCTTTCTATGGCGGCGGCTATGGTCCTTCTGGTTATCCTGGCGGGTCTGCCTATGGAGGTTCTCCTTTTGAGGGAGGCTTCCCGTTTGGTGATATCAACTTTACTAATTGGACCACTGGATCTCAAAAGCGCTCTCGTGCATACAAGCCTCAGACTGGCGCAGATATTGTCTACGACTTAACGCTGAATGATACAGACGCTAAAAATGGCGTTAAGAAAGGCATCACGTATCAGCGCTTTGTTACTTGTGATGCTTGTGCTGGTAAGGGATCTCAGCATAAAGGCTGAGGCAACTACCTGTCCTACCTGCCACGGAACGGGCCATATTGACATTGATCTTTCTTCCATTTTTGGAGTAGGCAAGTTTAGAGTTGACTGTCCAGAGTGTGAAGGCGCTGGACACGTTGTACAGGACCCATGCGACGTTTGTGGTGGTTCTGGACGTGTTTTGTCTGCAAGCGAAATTATGGTTGATGTACCAGCTAATTCACATGATGGTGACCAGATCAGAGTACCTGGAATGGGAAATGCAGGAACAAATTGTTCTGCAACTGGTGATTTTATCGTAAATATTAAGGTTCCTTCAGAGCAGTTGACGTTCCGCCAACGCGCGGGAGCTCGTATCACAGGTATAACTGCAATGCTTCTTGTGTTTGTGGCGCTTAATTTACGCTCACCACTATTTGCCATTGTGTTGATTCCCGCTTTTGATATTTGGCATGAGAAACGTTCTTGCAGATGGCGTCAAGATGAATGCTGGCTGGTGGAGAAGCTTTGCAAATGCCTTTGTTTCGGGAATTATCAACGGTGCCTTCTACTCAATTATTATTATGACTTTGTATGCTTGTACGGCCGGATTAGGCCATGTCGGCTATATGGGAATTTAAGTTTTAGGTTTTACAAGGGGAGAGTTAGTAAGCGTGGCAGAGAAGAAAGACTTCTACGAGCTCTTAGGTGTTGCTCGTGATGCAGACCAAAAAACAATCAAGCGAGCTTTTCTAAAGCTGGCAAGAAAGCTGCACCCTGATGTTTCTGATGATCCTCATGCAGAAGAGAAGTTTAAAGAGGTAAACGAAGCTTATTCTGTGCTTTCAGATGAGCAAAAGCGTGCCAACTATGACCGTTACGGTGACCCTAATGGTCCATCCGGTTTTGGTGGCGGCTATGTAGATATGTCAGATATCTTTGGCGGTGGTTTTGGCGGCTTTGGAGATATCTTTGACTCCTTCTTTGGCGGCGGTCATGGTGGTCGCGGCGCTGCTCAGCGTACTCGTGGTAGTGATATGGGAATTAGACTCTCTATCACTTTGGAAGAGGCTGCTGCGGGTGTTACAAAAACTATCTCGTATAACAGACTTTCTACCTGTGATGACTGTAATGGCACCGGCCTTGGTGAGGGTGGAAAAATTGAAGACTGCCCACGCTGTCACGGTACGGGTACGGTAGTTCAGGTTCAAAATACCGTCTTTGGTCAGATGCAGTCTCAGACCGTATGTCCAGAGTGCCAAGGAACAGGCAAAAAAGTCGAACACGCCTGTGAGACCTGTGGTGGCCAGGGAAGAACTCCTGACCATGAGCGTGTTTCTGTTGAAATTCCAGCAGGCGTTCATTCTGGCCAGTCAATTTCTATTACCGGCAAGGGCGAGGCTGGTGTCAGGGGTGATACCTCTGGTGACCTCATCGTAACTATTGAGGTTTCCCAGCATAAAGACTTTGAGCGCAGGGGAGACGATCTCTTTACTTCAGTTAGTGTTGATTCTCTTGAGGCAATTGTTGGTACTACCGTTACCATTGACGGCATTATCAAAGATGAAACTATTGAGATTTCTATACCTGCAGGTTGTAAGTATGGCCAGCAGCTAAGCGTGGCTGGTAAAGGCATGCCTCGTTTGCATACTAAGGCTCGTGGGAACCTTTTACGTTCTGGTTCACATTGAGACTTCAACTAGGACTGACCAAAAGATCAGTTAGAGACGCTCACCTCCCTTATTGATGAGCGCAAACAAAGTGGTGCTCAAGATGCTCAAGATGAGTCACCACGCACTCAGATCTGAAGCAGAGATTCTTCAGATCACAAAAGATAAGAACAGCCAAAAAGACTTCCAAGAAGAGGCGCTAATGGCTCATGGTATTGCGCTCATAAATCTTGGATGTAGGGTAAATCGCGTTGAGCTTGATTTAATGGCAGATTCTCTGCTTCGCATGGGATGTCGCATTGTTGAAGAAGATGAAGCTCAGGCAATTGTTATCAACACATGTGCTGTCACCGCAGAAGCAGAAGCTAAGACGAGAAAAGCTGTGCGTAAAGCAGCGCTTATGCCAGGAGCCCCTCTTGTAGTAGCAACGGGTTGTGTTGCAAGTCTTTTTGCTGATGAACTTGCCTCGCTTGCTCCTAACGTTGTGGTAGAAGCCGAGAAGGACAAAGTTGCAGATAGGGTTCTTGAAGAGCTAGGTTTTGCACCAGAATCCGTAAGCGACGACGGACTTGTCATCTCCAAGCCTACTCCAACAGGTCGTACGCGCCCTGGCATCAAAATTCAAGACGGTTGCGATAATCGTTGCACCTTCTGCATTGTGTGGAAAGCACGTGGCGCAGGTAAGTCTCTTGATCCTCGTGAAGTTGTTTTGCAGGTAAAAGATGCTATGAGCAGAGGAGCTCAAGAGGTTGTTCTTACGGGAATCAACCTTGGCAGCTATAAGGCTCAACTTGAGGATGAAGGTGGAAGAATTCTACGTCTTCCTGATCTTCTCGAGTATGTGCTTGAAAAAACCGAGGTTGGTCGCTTGAGGCTTTCTTCTCTTGAGCCACCAGATGTAAATGCTCGTTTGGTAGAGGTAATTGCTGCCTCCAACGGAAGAATTGCACCTTTCTTGCATATCTGCCTTCAGTCCGGATGTGACGCTACGCTTGCTCGTATGGGCAGGGTGTATAGGACAGAGCTTTATCGCAAGGCTGTTGAGGAAGCACGTTCGGTACTGCCAACCATTGCTTTGGGAACGGACCTTATCGTTGGTTTTCCTGGAGAAACTGATAAAGAATTTGATGAGTCGTATGAGTTTTGTCGTCAGATGGGCTTTTCAAAGATGCATGTATTTAGGTATTCCAAGCGACCTGGAACACCTGCGGCTACTGCTCCAAATCAGGTAGATCCAAAAGTGATGGCTGAGCGCGCAAAGAAAATGCGTGATCTGGGTAATGCCATGCGCTTTGATGCTGCTAAGAAGCTTGTTGGTACCTGCGATAATGTGGTGGTACAGTATCCTGGTAGGGGAATTTCTGGCGGTCTTTTTGATGTCCAGGTTGATCCTACTATTGAACTTGATGAACTTATCGCTATGCGCTTTGATGAAGTTTTACCTAATGGAACGCTAAAAGCTACTCGTTTATAAATTGGGGGAACATGGAGCCAACACAGATTCGCTTAACTATTCCTGATTCAGTGGATCCTTTATATCTGACAGTCCAGCTGATAGTTTGCTCAGAGAAATTGAAGCGTCATGTGCGGCTCTTATTTCAGTCAGAGGTAAAGCAATCTTTTTGTCGGGAACTTCTCAAGAAATTGAGCAGTTAACGCTTATTTTTTCTCACCTGATTCAAATGGTCGAGTCTGGATCTAGGCCAACGCTTGAAGACGTAAAGTTGCTGCTTGATAGTACAAAAAGAAATGCCAGCTTAGAGCAAACGGGAACACGTACCCTGTTTGTAACTCATAAAGGCAAAGCAATTCAGCCTAAAACACAAGGTCAAATTAGCGTATACCAAGGCAATAGCAAACAACTCCATTACCTTTGGTATTGGTCCCTGCGGGTACTGGTAAAACCTATCTGGCAGTTGCTATGGCGCTTGCCGCTTTAACTTCTCAGCAAATCAGCAGAATTGTGCTGGTAAGACCTGTTGTAGAGGCAGGAGAGTCTCTTGGTTTTCTTCCAGGCACGCTTCAAGAAAAGCTGGATCCCTACATTAGGCCGCTCTATGACGCGCTCTTTGATATGACCTCCATGGAGTACGCTAAATAACCTTATTGAACAGGGAATTGTTGAAATTGCTCCGCTTGCATTTATGCGTGGTCGTACCATGAATGACGCGTTTGTCATTTTGGATGAGGCTCAAAACACCACGCCTGAGCAGATGAAGATGTTTCTTACTCGACTGGGTTTCTCGTCAAAGTTTGTAATTACCGGTGATGCAACACAGCGAGACCTTGTGGGAAGAAGTGGTTTGGATGTTGCTCGACAGGTGTTGGCAACCTTGAAGACGTTGCTTTTGTTGATTTAGATAGAAATGATATTGTTCGCCACACGTTGGTTGGTAAGATAGTTGATGCATACACTGCGTATGAGAAAAAACAGCTAGGGGAGTAACGTGGTTAACGAGTACGACATTGTGATCGAAGAGGGCGTCGAGTCGCCAATTTCTGTGGAAGAGATTGAAGCCGATTGCAACCTTGTACTCTCTGAAGAGGGCGTGGAGCGCCCCTGCACGGTCTCCATTTCTATTGTTAGCGATGCAGAGATTCAGCAGGTAAACCTTGAGTGGCGAGAAAAAAATGCACCTACTGACGTTATTTCACTTGAGGTAGAGCGCCCTGATGATCCAGATTTGGCTCCCGGTGAGATGTGTGAGCTGGGCGATATTATTCTGGCTCCTCATTTTATTGCTCGCCAGGCAAAAGAATATGGCACTACAGAGGCAGATGAGTTTAGGCTTATGCTTGTTCATGCCATGCTCCACCTGCTTGGATATGACCATATTGAAGATGATGAGGCAGAGGTTATGGAGGCTCGTGAAGACGCTCTTGTTGCTCTGCTTTCAACGGATAGGACTATTGAGCCAGTTGTATTGACTCGCCACCGTGAGGGGATTGACGAGTAATGATTCCGGGATCTAAAGGCAGACATCCAAGCTTTAAGCGCGGCCTTCTCTTTGCACTACAGGGCGCTCGTCAAGCATTTGCTCAGGAAGCAAACTTGCGTCGTATGGCCGTTGCTGCTGCAGTAACCGTGGTGGTGGGATTGTTTGTTGGTTTAGACGCTGTGAGCTGGGCACTAGTCCTTGCTTGTATTGGTGTGGTTTTAACCACAGAACTTCTCAATACAGCAATAGAAACCGTGGTAGATCTGGTTTCTCCAGAGTTTCATCCTATGGCTGGTAAAGCTAAAGATATTGCAGCAGCTGCATCGTGCTGCATCAGCATTACCGCAGCCCTTATAGGACTTTTGATTTTCTCGCGTGCAATTTTTCATTGGTAAGTTGGAGGACATATGACCGCCAATTCAGTTTCTGAAAATACTACATCTGAGACCACTCCCTTTAGGAGCGGCTTTGTTGCTTTAGTTGGTCGTCCAAGTGTTGGTAAGTCCACGCTGTTAAACGCTTGCATGGGCCAGAAAGTGGCTATCGCAAGCCCTGTTGCCCAGACAACACGACGTCGTTTTAGGGCAGTGGTAAACGGTGAGAACTCCCAGCTGGTCATTGTAGATACCCCAGGCCTCCACAAGCCCAAAGACGCTCTTGGAAAAGAGCTCAACAAGGCAGCGCTCGGAGAGCTTAATGACGCTGATGTCATTGCTTTTTGATTGACGCTACTAAGCCTGTTGGTCGTGGAGATGAATGGGTTGCCAATCATGTTGAGCAGGCGCATGCCGCCTTTAAGCTGCTGGTTATTACCAAGGCTGACATTGCAACTCCAGAGCAAGTAACAGAGCAGCTTGAGGCTGCACAAGCTCTTGCGCACTTTGATGACGTGCTTGTTGTTTCTGCTCCAGAAGACTTCAATATCCAGGCATTTATTGCGCTTGTTTCAGAGCATCTTCCTGAGGGTCCTATGTGGTTCCCAGAGGATATGGAGACTGACGCATTGCCAGAAGACCTGGTAGCAGAGTTTGTTCGCGAGAAGCTTTTGCTGAACCTTCGTCAGGAAGTTCCCCATTCCGTTGCCGTTGTTTGCGATTCTTACGAGGTTGCAACAGATGGACACCTCTCTATTTCTGCCACCATTTTGGTTGAGCGAGAAGGACAAAAGGGCATCGTAGTTGGCCAGGGCGGCTCTATGATTAAAGCGCGTTGGCGTTGAGGCTAGAAAAGATCTAGAGAAACTGTTTGGTCGCAAGGTTTATCTTGACCTGCAGGTGCGCGTTCAGCCTCTCTGGAGACGTGATGCCAACGAGATTAAACGCCTAGGTTACTCAACTGAGGACTAGTTGTGCCTGGTAGAAAGACCTCTCGTCTTAAAGCAATTGTGCTTGATAGAACAAAACTCGCTGAGCAAGACCTCATCTTAACCATGCTCTCCGATTCAGGAGAAGAGCGTCGCGCTGTCGCAAAGGGTGCTAGAAAGCCAGGCGGCCGCTTTGCTGCCCGCGTTGAACTGTTCTGCGAGCTAGACGTACTGCTGGCAGAAGGTCGCTCGCTTGACATCTTGTCCGAGGCAACCTTGCTTGAGCCGCACGCATCACTGCGCGGAGATCTTTCTAAGGTAGCAGCTGCGTCGGCAATCTGCGAAGTTGCACGCCTTTCGTGTATCGACGGCGTCGAAGACGCGTTTCTCTATCCATTGCTTTCTCGCGCTCTCAGGGCCTGCGAAGAAGTAGATGACGAGAAACACTTAGATCTTGTTGTTGCTGCTTATGTGTTTAAGGTTTTGGCACATGAAGGCTGGCGCCCTGAGTTGGAATCGTGCATTGCCTGTGGAGATGAAGCTCTGACGTACTTCTCGCCAGCTGCTGGTGGTGCATTGTGTGGAAGTTGTGCGCATGAGATTGAGGGAGCCATTGAGGTAACTCCACTTGAGCTCTCGTGGTTGTCGTCGCTTCTAAAACTTACCTTTGACCAGCTTGTTGTTGCCGAGATTGCTCCAGAAACTGCGCTCTTTTTGCTCACAAGCGCGCATATTTGGGCAGCTACACACCTTGAGGCACGTCTCAAAGCATTTGAATTTCTGCTCAGTATCTAGTTGAAGTGGATTTTTACTAGCAAAGTCCACCAGTAACTGGTATCCTCTTTGTAGGTTATTTCCTTGTTCTTAGGGGCTAGTCACTGCCGGCTACCTTCTCAGTACAAGGAGTATTCAACGCGAAAGGCGGTTTATTATGGCAGTAACTAAGGATCGTAAGGCTGAGCTCATCAAGCAGTACGGCAAGGACGAGAAGGACTCCGGTTCCGCACAGGTTCAGGTTGCTCTTCTTACTGAGCGTATTCGTCAGCTCACCGACCACATGAAGTCCCACCAGAAGGACTTCCACACTCGTCGTGGTCTTCTGATGCTCGTTGGTAAGCGTCGTCGTCTTCTTTCTTACATCAAGTCGAACGACATTGAAGAGTACCGTACTCTTATTGCTTCCCTGGGTATCCGCGACAACATCCAGTAAGTTGGCTTTTTAGGGCGCCGTCTGGCGCCCTTTATGTTTGAGGCCCGTTTGCAATGGGGCAAACGGAGATAGAAGAGGAAAGAAATGACTAAAGTAACTCACGAATTTGACCTCTATGGTAAGCACTACACCCTTGAGGCTGGTGAGCTCGCAAAGCAGGCAACAGGTGCCTGTATCGTTAAGTGCGGCGATTCTACCGTACTTCTCACTGCAGTGGTTTCCAAGGAGCGCAAAGATTACGACTTCTTCCCACTGACTGTTGATTTTATTGAGAAAATGTACGCAGTTGGTCGCGTTCCTGGTGGATACCTCAAGCGTGAGGCTCGTCCATCCGAGAAGGCAACCCTTACTGCTCGTATGATTGACCGTCCTCTGCGCCCATCCTTCCCAGATGGCTTCCGCAATGAGGTTCAGATTGTTGCAACTTCTCTTGTTGCTGATCAGGTAAACGCTGTTGATACCATCTCTGTCATGGGCGCTTCTGCTGCTCTGGCCGTTGGTGGCGTTCCTTTTGAGGGACCACTTGCGTGCGTCCGTATTGGTCGCAACGCTGATACCGGCGAGTTCCTGGTTAACCCAACCTATGAAGAGCGCGATCACTCTGACCTTGACCTTGAGCTTGGCGGTTCTTCCACCTTTATTTCCATGCTTGAGGCTGGTGCAGATGAGATTTCCGAAGAGGATATGCTCTCCGCTATGGCATTTGGTCAGGAGGCAATTGCAGCCTTCTGCGAGGAGCAGAAGAAGTTTATTGCTAAGTGGGAAGAGGTTAACGGCCCTATCGTCAAGCGTGAGTACATCCTTGACGAGCCAATCGCTGAGGTCCATGACCGCATCTTTGCTTACTATGACCAGATGAGTGCTGCTCTTAAGGATGCTGACAAGCAGTCCCGTATGCAGAAGGTTGCTGACCTGATGGATGAGATCAAGGCTCAGTTCACCGAGGAGGAGCAGGAGCTTTGGAGCCGCGCTATTGCCGTTGAGCTCAAGGGTCTTGAGAAGCACGCTATGCGCGTCATGGTTGTTGAGACCGGCGAGCGCGTTGACGGCCGTGTTGCTAACGAGATTCGTCCAATCATGGTCAAGCCTGATTACCTGCCACTTGTTCACGGTTCTGGTCTTTTCCAGCGTGGTCAGACTCAGGTTCTCTCCATTTGTACACTTGGCATGCTCAACGAGTGGCAGCGTCTTGACACCATTGAGCCAATGGATGGCAAGCGCTACATTCACCACTACAACTTCCCACCATTCTGCACCGGTGAGACTGGCCGTATGGGCAGTCCAAAGCGCCGTGAGATTGGTCACGGAGCTCTTGCAGAGCGCGCACTTCTGCCTGTCATTCCTTCCGAGGAAGAGTTCCCTTACACCATCCGCGTTGTCTCTGAGGTAATGGAGTCCAATGGTTCTTCTTCCATGGCTTCTACCTGCGGTTCTACGCTTTCCCTTATGGATGCAGGCGTTCCTCTGAAAGCGTCCTGTTTCTGGTGTTGCAATGGGTCTTATCCAGGAGAACGGCAAGACTGTTGTTCTTACCGATATCCAGGGTCTTGAGGACTTCCTCGGCGACATGGACTTCAAGGTCTGCGGTACCACCAAGGGTATTACTGCAATGCAGATGGACAACAAGGCAACTGGTCTTACTCCAGAGATTCTGCGCAGCGCACTTCTCCAGGCTCAAGAGGGCCGTATGTTCATTCTGAACAAGATGCTCGAGCAGATTCCTGCACCTCGTACTGAGACCAAAGAGACCGCTCCACAGATCATCTCGCTTTCTATCCCAACCGATAAGATTCGCGACGTCATTGGCTCTGGTGGCAAGGTTATCCGCGGTATCCAGGAGGATACGGGCGCAACCGTTGACATCCAGGAGGATGGCACCGTCTTTATCGCTGGTACTAACGGTGCTGCCGAGGCTGCTGCAGAGCGCATCAAGGCTATCGTTAAGGTTCCAGAGGTAGGCGAGGAGTACACTGGTCGCGTTGTTGGTCTTCAGCCATTCGGCGCCTTTGTTGAGCTCCTTCCTGGCAAGGACGGTCTGCTTCATATTTCCCGCGTTGCACAGGGACGTGTCGAGAAGATCGAGGATGTCCTGGCTGTTGGCGACGAGGTTAAGGTTCAGGTCCTTGAGGTAGACGAGAAGGGCAAGATTTCTCTTGACCGTCTTGATAAGCCAGAGGCACCACAGGGTGCTCCAAAGAAGGACCGTGAGGAGCGTCGCCCACGTCGTCAGAACGACAACGGCAACTCTGAGCGCAGGCAGCCACGTCGTCACCACGACGCATAAGGCACGCTCAAACTCAATGGGTTTCTCGCCACGCGAGGTCTTATAAAACATGAGGTATTGAAGAGAGCTTCGATGCATGTCGGAGCTCTCTTGTTATTCTGTTGAGATTTTGATTCTTTGGGAATATATAGCGTAATACGTGCAGATTTTTTATATAATTAAACAACATGTAGATTTTGCAAAAAGTCTTATAGACGGCCCTTTGGGTTGCGTCTGTCATAGAAAGTTTTTGAAAGGAAACCGTTTTAATGCCTAAGAAAGACCCAGCTCTTAAAGTCATTCCTATGGGCGGACTTGATGGCATTGGCAAGAACATGACCGTTTTTGAATACGGTAATGATATGGTGCTTGTTGATGCTGGTTTGATGTTCCCAGATGACGAACAGCCTGGTATTGACCTAGTTTTGCCAGACTACACCTATGTACTTGAAAATGAAGATAAGCTTCGTGGTATTTTGATTACCCACGGTCACGAGGATCACATTGGTGCTCTTCCGTACCTGCTTATGGACCTTACTCGTAAGGTGCCAATCTATTCCAGTAAGCTCTCGCTTGGCTTTATTGAAGGCAAGCTTGCTGAGCACAAGATTGTGGGTACTAAGCTTCGTGAGGTTACTGATGGCTCAAAGGTCCAGCTTGGCGCCTTTTGACATCACGTTCTTCTCGATGACTCACTCTATTCCTGCGGCTTTTGGTATTCATATGAAGACTCCCTGCAGGAACCCTTATTCACTCCGGTGACTTTAAGCTTGATCAGACTCCAATTGATGGAGTGCGTCCAAACTATGCGGCTATCACCAAGTTTGGCTCCGAGGGCCTTGACCTGCTGTTGTCTGACTCAACCAACGCTAATCGCCCTGGTATGACTCCATCCGAGGCTTCTGTTGGTGCGGCGCTTCGTCACATCATCAAGAATGCAACTGGTCGCGTCTTTGTTGCGTCGTTCTCAAGCCACATTCACCGCCTGCAGCAGGTGTGCGATGCCTCTGTTGCGGTAAAGCGTAAGGTTGTTGTTACTGGTCGCTCTATGATTACCAACACAAAGGTTGCGCGTGAGCTTGGTTACCTCAACATCGCCGACAAAGACATCATTGATGCGTACGATGTTGATAAACTCGCAGATGATCGCATTGTTGTTCTGTGCACCGGTTCCCAGGGAGAGCCTCTGAGTGCTTTGGCACGCATGGCAAACGGAGAGCACAAGTCGCTTTCCATTCGTCCTCAGGACACCGTAATCATCTCTGCAACTCCTGTTCCAGGTAACGAGAAGAGCGTTCAGTCCATCATCAACGCGCTCTCTAAGATTGGTTGCGAGATTTACGACAAGTCAAAGGCACTTGTCCACGTTTCTGGCCATGGTAGCCAGGAAGAGCTCAAGCTTATGCTTGGTATGGCTCGTCCAAAGAACTTCATGCCTGTTCACGGTGAGGCTGTTCACCTGCGTGCTCATGCAGAACTTGCTCAGCAGATGGGCGTTCCTGCTAATCGCATTTTCATTCTTGATAACGGCGACACGCTTGAGATGAGAAACGGCAAGGTTACTCGTGGTAAGACGGTTGAGTCTGGCGTAGTGTACGTTGACGGCCTCTCTGTCACCGACGCTAACCCTGTTGTTCTTCGTGACCGTCAGCGCCTTTCTCAGGACGGCATTGTTACCGCTGTGGTAACCCTTGTTGGTCGCAACCTTAAGCCAGGTGTTGTTGAGATTTCTGGCCGTGGTGTTTCATTTGCTGACGATGACGAGCTTATGAATGACGCACAGAATCTTGTGAGAAATTCAATCGAGAAGGCCTCTAAATCCGAAGGTGCAAACATTGAAGCAATGAGAAAAAGCGTTCGTAATGCCCTTTCTAACTTCCTTTGGAGCAAAACTCGTACTCGACCAATGGTTATTCCGGTCATTATGGAGGTATAAGCCCAATGCCCTCTAAACGCACCTCAAACGCAGCAAAAAGAAATTCTAGAAACGCCGCTTCTGCCCAGGCAGTAGGCTTGAGTCCACTGCAGAATGACATCATTGGTGTTGTTCTTGCAGTGGTTGCAATTGCTCTGTTTTTGTCCATTATTGTCCCTTCTAACGCTGTTATTACTAGCGCAATGGGTCATGGACTCAAACTCTGCTTTGGTACGGGAGCACTACTTTTTCCCATTGCAGTATTTGTCTTTGCTATGACCTTCTTTATGCGTGATGATCAGGGAATTTCTACACGCATCGCTATTGGTCTTACGCTTGACGTTCTTGCTGCTCTTGCTCTTATCTCGCTCAACTTCCCAGGAGCTGAGTCTGCTCCAGACATGCTTCTAGGCACAAAAGTCTTAGAGGCTGCTGGTGGCTATGTGGGCGGCGGTATTGCTTGGGTTTTGCTGCGCTTTGTTGGCCGCGTGGTGGGCAATGTCCTTTTAGTTGGCTTTATCATTGCCGGCGTTGTTATCTGCGGCTTCTCCATTTCTGACATGGTTGAGCGCGTAAGCTTCCGCCTGGATGAAGCGCGCGAGAATCATCGCTACCGTAAAGAAGAGCGTGCTCTTGCAAAAGAAGAGGCGCTCTACGCTGCAAATGCTCCACAACCTGCAAAGAAGCAGGGTAGACGTGGCGCAAACAACCAGTCTTCTCTCTTTGACGAGACCGGTGAAGGGGAGACCACGTATCTGGGCAATCGCAAGACTTCTGTCATTAAGCGTGACGCCCGTCTTTACGAGGAAGAAGAGGCGCAAGAGGACGCAGGAGATGCTCCTACTACGCTCATTGATAAGGCTAAGAATAAGCTTCGTTCTAAGAAGAAGGACCAGCCAGATGATGCAGTTGTCGAGAAAAACGATGTTGCTGTAGCCGATGTTGCTCCTACAACAAAACAGGCTAAACCTAAGGGTAAAGCTAAAACGACACCAGATTTTCTCGCCACACCTGACCAGCTCAAGAGGCCAGGTGACGACGATGAGTCGTATGAGCTGCCACCATTTACCATTCTGAAGACAAACAAGAACTCGGCCACTTCTGCCGTAAGCGATGATGAGCTTGAAGCTACTGCTCAGAGACTCCAGGCTACGCTTGAGGAGTTTGGCCTTTCGAGCCAGGTAGTTGGTTGGACCGCAGGACCTTCTGTCACTACGTTTAAGATTTCGATGGGCGAGGGCGAGCGCGTCAACAAGATCACCAATCTTGAGGACGATATTGCGCTTTCACTTGCGGCAAAGTCTGTTCGTATTTTTGCACCAATTCCTGGAACTTCTCTAGTTGGTATTGAGATTCCTAATGAGAAAGCCCAGGCAGTCAATTTGGCTGACGTTCTTCCGTTTGCAAAGGGTGGTCCTCTTGAGTGCGCCTTTGGTCGCGATTCTGAGGGCAAGCCAATTGTTGTTGACCTTGCCAGTCTTCCTCACTTGCTGGTAGCAGGTACCACTGGTTCTGGTAAGTCTGTCCTGCTCAACGCCATTGTTATGTCTATGCTCATGCGCGCAACTCCTGAGCAGGTCCGCCTTATCATGGTTGACCCAAAGCGCGTTGAGTTTACGGGTTACGCCGGTCTTCCTCACCTGTATGTTCCAGTTGTTACCGAGCCAAGGCAGGCCGCAAGTGCGCTTCAGTGGGGTGTCACCGAGATGGAGCGTCGCCTTAAGGTATTTGAGCACTACAAAGTACGTGACATTAAGACGTACAACAGAAATGTTGATGGCGATAAGTACGCTGATATGGAGAATCCTCCAAAGCATATGCCTTACTTTGTCATTGTCATCGACGAGCTTGCTGACCTTATGATGGTTGCTGGCAAAGACGTTGAGTCTTCCATTGTCCGTATTGCTCAGCTTGGCCGTGCTGCAGGTATTCACCTGATTGTTGCAACGCAGCGTCCTTCTGCAGACGTCGTAACTGGTCTAATCCGTGCAAACATCGATAACCGTGTTGCGCTCTCAGTTGATAACTCTTTGAACTCCCGCATTATTCTGGACCAAAAGGGCGCTGAGCAGCTGCTGGGTAAGGGTGACATGCTGGTTAAACTTCGTGGTAAGAAGCCTAATCGCGCACAGGGTTGCTGGGTCTCTGACGAGGAGATCGAGGAGACCGTTAAGTACATCCGCACTCAGCGCGTGGCCGAATATCATGACAACATCTTGACCGTTGCAACTCCAACACAGGCCGATGGCGCTGGCGGAGTTGGTGGTATGGCACAGGCAGACGACCCACTTATTTGGGAAGCTGCACGCATTATTGTGGATTCTCAGCTAGGTTCTACATCTAGTTTGCAAAGAGCACTCTCTGTTGGGTATGCTCGTGCTGGTAGAATTATGGATATGCTTGAGGCAAAAGGTGTTGTTGGCCCAGCTAACGGATCAAAGCCTCGAGAAGTTCTTATCGATAAAGATGCTCTTGAAGAGCTCAAAGTTCAAGACGCTGCCTATAGGGAGGTAGAGTAAGCATGCCACGCCCTCGTTTTAGTGAGATGCTCGTAGAACGTAGACGTCAGCTCGGGCTTTCTATCACTCAAGCATCAAAGATTCTTCGCCTCAAGGAGCAGGCACTTATTGCTTTTGAGGAAGGCGATTTTAAGAATATGCCTCAGAGCGGTTATGCTCAGGGCATGCTCTCTTCGTATGCTCGCTACCTGGGACTCAATCCGCGTGAGATTGTAGACCTCTTCCAGGAAGAGAGCTACGAGTTTGAAAATGGCACCTATTCTCATGAGCTTCGCCGTCGTACGCGCGATACTCAGTCTGGTCGTGGCATTGCTGGCTATGACGTCGTGAACGAGTCTGGTAGTAGGCCAAAGGCATACGTGCAGTACCACGGTCTTCTCCCCACATCGGGAGGACCAGCTGGCGATATGGGCGCCTTTGCAACCACGTCTGGTGTTCGCTCCAGGCAAACCGGTGTGCCTCTGGGTGCTCAGGCATCTGAGGAGGATGCTGGCGGCTACTCGTATTCTCGCTATGCCACAGGGTCATGCGTACAATGCCGGTATTGAAGAGGCTTCTCGTCAGAAGACTATGGCAAGCCGTACGCGCGGTGGCGTTCAGCGCAAGCGTGTAGGGTATTGCAGGGCGTTAGCATTCCAGCTTACAAAGACGATGTAACCAGAAGAACTGTTGCTCCAAGCGATTACACTGATGACCTTCGTTATGACAATGTAACTGCTCCTTACGAGCGCGCATCTACTATTTCCGGTCGTCGTGGCTCTAGAAATATTGCGCAGGTAGATAGGCCTAATGTTCGCCGTCGCCAGCCTTCTGGTGCCGCAACTCAGCAGCGTCGAGCTCCTCAAAGACCAGGTCGTTATGGGAGCACTTCAGAATTACTTCTCTGACACAGGACGCACTATTGCCACTGTGTTTGCTCTTGTTGTTGTGATTATTACTGCCGTTTTGCTGTTCAGCGTTCGTTCCTGCATGACAGCTCGTACTACGCCTACTACAACAAAGACAGTAAGCGTTAATAATTCAACAACTGATTCTTCAAAGAATTCCACTACTACAAATAGCAACACGGACACTTCTAAGAAGGATTCAACTGATGCTTCTAAGAGCACCACTACAACTGAGCCAAAGAAGGAAGAGACTCCTAAGCAGACTACCGTAGTGGTTACTGTTGCAGATGGTCAGACCAGTTGGGTTGAGATTACTGTTGATGGTAAGAGTGTTGAGGCTGATGCAATTACTGGTCCATGGTCTCAGACATACACCGTCACTGATTCCATGAACGTTCTTGCAGGTACACCTGGCGCTGTTGCGGTTACCGTTAATGGTACTGCTAAGCCATTTGACGCAAATGCTTCTGGTATTGGTACCTTGACCATTCAGGGCACTAAGCCTGCTGACGGTACTGCAGCAAATGCTTCTGGAACTCAAACAAACAGCACGTCAACAAGTACTACCGGTGGAACTTCTGGCACAACTAACAACCAGAATTCCAACAGCAATTCAAACAATAACTAAACGCCATGGGGCGAGAAGTTCTTCTCGCCCTGAATATACGGAGGGGAAATGGCTAAAGAATCAAGCTTTGACGTTGTGTCTGAAGTAGACATGATGGAAGTTGATAATGCATTTCAGCAGGCAGCTCGTGAGCTAACTCAGCGCTACGATCTTAAAGATTCTGGTGCAACACTTGAGCTCTCAAAGAAAGAGGGTAAGTTCACTATTGAGGCTCCTGCAGATTTTGTTGCATCTCAGGTGAGGGATGTTCTTGGCTCCAAGCTGGTAAAGCGCGGAATTGATCTTACTGCTATTCGTTGGGGAGACCCCATTCCTGCAGCAGGCTCTACCGTGCGTCAGATTGGCTCTATTGTTTCTGGTATTGACCAGGAGACTGCCAAGAAGATTGCTAAAGATATTCGTGATATGAAAGTTAAGGCTAAGGCAACCGTTGAGGGCGATAAGCTGCGTGTTTCTAGCGCTTCTCGCGATGTTCTTCAGTCTGTGATTGCAAGCCTTAAGGAGAAAGACTATGGCCAGCCCCTCCAGTTCAACAACTATCGATAGGGGCTACAACGTCCTATACATCACGTTAGGATGCGCTAAAAACGAGGTTGATACAGATCGCATGCGTGCGCGTCTTTTAGGCCTCTGGTTTTGGTGAAGTTGCAGATCCAGACTCAGCAGACATTGCAATTATCAACACCTGTTCATTCTTGGCTTCAGCAACAGAGGAGTCCATTGAGACTACGCTTGAGATTGCTGAGGGCGCTTCTGAGGGAGTCCGTAAGCTGCCCATTATTATGTGTGGCTGCGTTCCTTCCAGGTACGGCGCAGAGCTTAACGAGCAGCTCCCTGAAGTTGCTGCGTTTGTTCCGGCAGATCAAGAAGATGGCATTGTCAGCGTTGTTGCAGACGTTCTGAATATTCCTGAGCCTACGCAGTCCATTGTTGCTGCCCATGGAATGCTGCGCACTATTGATGGCGCCAGTGCATTCGTAAAGATTTCCGAGGGCTGTGATAGATTCTGCGCTTTCTGCGCCATTCCGTACATTCGTGGTCACTATCACTCAAGGCCTGCTGAAGAGATTCTTCAAGAGGTACATGAGCTGATGGAAGGTGGTGTTCGTGAGGTCATTCTGATTGGCCAGGACACCGGTATCTGGGGCTCGGATATGCCTGATACAGCAGATGGTCAGACGCCAACGCTTGCCAAGCTTATGCAGCAGGTTGCTGAGGTAGTTCGTCCTTATAAGGGATGGATTCGCGTTTTGTATCTGCAGCCAGAAGGTATGACCGATGAGCTCATCAGCACCATTCGCGATACACCTGAGGTTCTGCCTTACATTGATATTCCAATTCAGCACTGCAACGAGCGTATTCTTAAGCGTATGGGTCGTTCTGGCTCTACGCAGGAGCTTCGTGAGCTTTTTGATCGCCTCAGAACTGAGATTCCTGGTATGGTTCTCCGTACCACGGGAATGTGCGGCTTCCCAGGTGAGACTGATGATGAATCAGATGAGCTCTACGACTTTATTCAGGAGCAGGAGTTTGATTACACATCCGTCTTTACCTATTCGCCAGAAGAGGGAACTCTAGGCGCAAAGATGTCTGATCAGGTTCCAGACGAGGTAAAGATTGAGCGCACTCAGCGCCTGCTTGACCTTGTAGAGCAGCTTGGCTTTGCCGCAACCGCTCGTCACGTTGGCGAGCGCTGTGAGGTCATTATTGACGGAATTGAAGAATCCGACGAGGGCACTGAGCTTATCGGCCATACGTGGTTCCAGGCTCCAGACTGTGATGGCGCTGTTCACATTGCAGAGGGAGAGGCCGCAGTCGGAGATATTGTCCTTTGTGACCTGGTAGATTCTTTCTGCTATGAAATGATTGGCGAGATTGTAGACACTACAGACACACAGTCTGGCGAGAAAACCGTTTAGTTGGGGATAGGTCATGTCATCAAAGACAATTTGGACACCTGCAAATATTGTTACCTGTGCTCGTGTGGCCTTAGTGCCCTTTTGGCTTCTCTTGGCGCAGCTTTTAGGTGTATCTCTGGCAGATTCTCTGACAACACCTGGTTTTAAACTTGGAGCTTTTCTTGTTTTTATCGGCTATGTTGTCATTTCTTTGACCGATAAGCTTGATGGCTACCTTGCCCGTAGTAGAAATGAAGTTACTACCTTTGGCAAGTTCTTAGATCCAATTGCCGATAAACTCGCTGTTGTTGTAGCTCTTTTTGTACTTCTAGAGTGGCATATGGTTTCTCCTTGGGTGCTCTTAGTAATTGTTGCACGTGAGTTTTTGGTATCTGGCCTTAGGATGGTTGTTGCTTCAAAGGGAGTTGTTATTGCAGCTTCTGACTTGGGTAAGTGGAAGACCGCAACAACTATGGTTGCTATCTGCGGTTTACTATTCTTGCCTAGTATTCCTGGTGGAATGATTCAGGAAGTTTTGCTCTTTATCTTCAACGCATCTATGTGGGTTGCGGTAGTTCTAACGGCCTGGTCAGGAATTGACTACTTTGTAAAGTCGTGGCAATACATTGCTGAAGTTTAACAAGATGGCGTCTCTCTGAGGCGCCGCTTTTGTATAAGATAAGCTTATTAGCAGGTCAAACGTAGGAAGACCATGTTCTCTGAAGAAGTTCTCAAAGAAGCTCAACAGTGTTATTTCAGATGCTCTTGCATCTAGGTCTTACCGTAGCTTCCGCCGAGTCTTGTACGGGAGGACTTGTTGCAGGTGCTCTTACAGCCATCTCTGGATCATCAAGCGTACTTAAAGGCTCTGTTGTAAGCTATACCATTGAGATTAAGCAAAAGGTATTAGGCGTTTCAAAAGACATTTTTGATGAACCGTCCCTTGGTGCTGTTTCTGAGCCCTGCGCAGCTCAAATGGCTTCAGGCGTTAGAGACGTTATTGGATCAGATATTGCAGTTTCCGTTACAGGAATAGCTGGCCCAACAGGAGAAGAGCCTGGTAAACCAGTTGGAACAGTTTGGTTTGGTATTAACAGCAAAAACTTTACCCATACAGTCTGCAAACATTTTTCTGGTAATAGGGAACAGGTGCGAGAAGCTGCTGTTTTGCAGGCTTTACAATTAATTCATGAAGCAATTGTGAAGGCTTAAAACTCGATTTTAATAGGGAAGCTCAAAACTAGTTTGTTTTGAGCTTCTTATTTTCTGCGACTATGCAGGACTTATACAGCCAAATTTGCAATTAAGAAGAAATAAGCTGTTCAAGAGCGGAAAAATAGAGGAAAGAATTCAGACAAATTCCCTCTATAGAGTATATGTTTGACGTTGACATAGAACGTCTGTTCTTATATTATTCTAGTAACAAAAAGAGCAAGGAGTATCCATGGCTAAAAAGTCAGTTTCAAAAGAGATTAAAGCTCGTACTACTGGTGATGAGAGAGATGAGGTTATCTCTTCAACCACTGCAGAGATTGAGAAGAAATTTGGTGCAGGCGCCATTATGCGTTTAGGTGAGGGTGGTCCTGCCTTTGATATTCAGGCTATTCCAACTGGCTCACTTGCTCTTGATGCAGCATTGGGTATTGGCGGCGTTCCTCGCGGTCGTATCGTAGAGATTTATGGCCCAGAGTCCTCTGGTAAGACAACACTTTCACTAGAAATTCTTGCAGAAGCTCAGGCACTAGGTGGTGTTGTTGCCTTTATTGACGCAGAGCACGCACTAGACCCAGGCTATGCGGCTCGTATTGGCGTTGATATTGATGATGTTTTAATTTCTCAGCCAGATACTGGTGAGCAGGCTCTTGAGATTTGTGACATGCTTGTTCGCTCAGGCGCCATTGATGTTGTAGTTGTAGACTCTGTTGCTGCTCTTGTTCCTCGTGCAGAGATTGAGGGAGAGATTGGCGATTCTAGCGTTGGTCTTCAGGCTCGTCTCATGAGTCAAGCTCTCCGTAAGTTAGCTGGCTCTCTTTCAAAGTCTAATACGCTTTGTATTTTCATTAACCAACTTAGAGAGAAGATTGGCGTTATGTTTGGAAGCCCAGAGACCACTTCTGGTGGTAGGGCTCTTAAGTTCTTCTCTACTGTCCGTATGGATATTCGTCGCGTTGACAGCATTAAGGTTAACGGAGAAAACGTTGGTAACCGTGTTCGCGTTAAGGTCGTAAAGAACAAGGTTGCTCCGCCTTTTAAGGTTGCTGAGTTTGACATTATGTACGGTCAAGGCATCTCCAAAGAGGGCTCCATTCTTGATATGGCTGTTGATTTTGAGATTGTCAATAAGTCTGGAGCTTGGTTCACCTATGAGGGTGAACGTCTTGGCCAGGGTAGAGAAGCAGCTAAATCTTTCCTTACTGCCAACCCAGATCTCATGGAAGAGATTGATCACAAAGTACGAGTTGCTTGTGGCCTTGTATTTGATGAAGATTCTGAAGTTGGCACTCCAGTTGCAACGGAAGATTCTGCTGAATAATGTCAGAAATTTCTTGGACGATTGAGCTTCCAAAAAAGAAACAGGCAGTTCTAGGTCAGGCAAAGCCTAAGGCAAAGATACTTTTAGAAACTGAAGTTGGAGGGACGGAGGAATTCTTTGTCCCTCCAACAGTAGCTCGTGCTCTTCAGAACAAAGAGAAAGATGGTGTTTTTACACCTTCTTCTCGTAATGAGTTTCTGTATGAGTTAAAAGAGATTTCAACGCAGTGCATTAAAGCTCGTATTGAGGCTTTGATTGTAAAAAGGGACTACTCTACAGCTGAGCTTCAAAAAAAGCTCATGCTTGATGGCTATCAGAAGAATGTAAGAGACCCTGCAGTGCAGAGGGCTGTTGAAGTTGGTTTGATTAATGACAGTCGTTTTGCAGACGTCTATATACGTTCTAAAATTTCACAAGGCTGGGGTCCTCTTAAAATTAAAACTGAAATTTCTAAAAAAGGGATTGAAGTTGAGACACTCCCTGGATGGCCTGACGTTTATTTTTCTGATGTGGATGAATTTGAAGTTGCGTATTCTTTGGCCCAGAGAAAACACCTGTCGGGAAAAAATGATTATGAGAAGCTTGTCAGGTTTCTTGCAACAAAGGGATATTCATTTTCTATAGCATCATCTGTTGCTAAAAAGATCTTGGATGAAAACGCCACATCTGAATGAATATATTTGCTTAGCTTATAAGTCTGTTGTATTGATGTACTTTACTTTTCCTACCTGCTATTTATTGACAAAAGTTACAATGCTCTATACGATAAATATGCCGTGAATAGGCTCATTTCCGCTGGGCAACCAGCGTCACGTATACAGTAGGTATCTCATACATTTGATCTATCTCTGAATGTGGCATGACCAGCCAATGAACCCTGCTCATGGCGGGTTCTTTAGATACTGTTGTGTCTAAAGTCTCCTGAACACTTTTGTAATCGCCATTTGAGGAGTAGGTATGGAATTAGCAGCAGTAGGCATTGTTTGCCTTCTTGTGGGAGTAGGCCTTGCATACGGCGTACTCTCTAACATTAGTAATTCAAAGATTAAAACTGCAGAACAGCAGTTAAAAGATGCTCAGACTAATGCAGATCGTATTGCTTCTGAAGCAGCTCGCCAGGCAGAAACAGTTAAAAAAGAAGCTGTTCTTGAGGCTAAAGAAGAAGTTCTTCAGCTTAAGCAGGCAGCAGAGGCAGATGAGAAAAAGCGTAAGAGTGAGCTTCGTAGCATGGAGAATCGTATTCTTCAGCGTGAAGAGTCCCTTGATCACCGTACTGATGCACTAGAGAAGCGTGAGCATCAGCTCTCCAGCCTTCAGGGCCAGCTTGATCGTCGTAAGAACGATTTGGATTCTCTTGTTTCTCAGCAGTCTCAAGAGCTTGAGCGCATTGCAGCTCTTACAAAAGATGAGGCTCATGATGAGCTTCTGGCTCGAGTTCGTTCTGAAAGCGTTCGCGATGAGGCTATGATTCTTCGTGAGTCTGAGCAGCGTGTTCGTGCACAGGCAGATAAAACTGCACGTGAGATTATTTCTACCGCTATTCAGCGCGTCGCTGCAGATCAGGCTTCTGAGATTACAGTAACTTCCGTCCATATCCCATCTGATGATCTAAAGGGTAGGATTATTGGACGTGAGGGTAGAAACATTCGTACCTTCGAGCAGGTATCTGGTGTTTCTCTTGTTATTGATGACACTCCAGAGACTGTAGTTCTTTCAAGTTTTGATCCAGTCCGCCGTGAGACCGCTCGTGTTGCACTTGAGAACCTCATTGCAGACGGTCGTATTCATCCAGCACGTATTGAGGAGCTCTACAAGAAGGCTGAGGCCCTTGTTAACGAGCGTGTTCTTGAGGCTGGTGAACAGGCTGCATTTGATTGTGGTATTCACGATCTTCATCCAGAGATCGTAAAGACTCTTGGTAAGCTTCGCTACCGTACTTCTTACGGTCAGAACGTTCTTGCTCACTCTGTTCAGGTTGCAGTACTTTGCGGCATTATGGCTGAAGAGCTTGGTCTTGAGCCTGCTCCAGCTAAGCGTGCTGGTCTGCTCCATGACCTTGGTAAGGCAATTGACCACGAGGTTGAGGGTCCACACGCTGTAATTGGTGCAGATCTTGCTCGTCGTCATGGTGAGCGTCCTGAGATTGTTCACGCTATTGAGGCTCACCACGCAGACATTGAGCCAAACACCGTGCTTGACATGCTTGTTATGGCTGCAGACGCTATTTCTGCTGCACGTCCTGGTGCTCGTCGTGAGTCTGCTGAGAACTACATCAAGCGTCTTGAGAAGCTTGAGGCTATCTCCAATGCGCACGAGGGTGTTGAGCGTACGTACGCAATGCAGGCTGGCCGTGAGCTTCACGTGATGGTTGAGCCTCAGATGATTAGCGATTCCGAGGCAACTGTTCTTGCTCACGATATTGCTAAGCAAATTGAGGATGAGATGGAATATCCCAGGACAGGTCCGCGTTGTTGTTATTCGCGAGTCTCGTGCTGTAGACGTTGCTAAGTAATTTATGGCAGCCACTTCTACTGACTTAACAGGTTTTGTCGCCTCCATGGGAGGTGAGCGCGCACTCCGTGTCGAGGAATCCCTCGGCGCGGGGTACGTTCGTTTACGCGTAGCAGAAGCAGAGCGTAGACAGGCAAAGCATGATATTCGTTCGGTAGAAGATATTGTTATCGAGCTCTTACGTAATTCTCGCGATGCTGGTGCTCGTCACATTTATGTTGCAACCTCAAAAGAGGGTGCGCTCAGAACTATCACCATACTTGATGATGGTCAGGGTATTCCAAAAGACATGCAGGAGAAAATCTTTGAAGCTCGTGTAACTTCAAAGCTTGAGAGCATGCATATGGACCGTTGGGGAATTCATGGCCGAGGCATGGCTCTCTATTCAATCAAAGAAAACTGTGAATCGGCCCAGGTTGTGGCTTCGGCTTCGGGACTTGGTTCTGTTATTCAGATTGTGGTAGACACTACTAAAATTTCTGAGCGAGTAGATCAGTCTACTTGGCCAACCTGTGGTTTGAATGAGGACGGACTCAAAACAACCGTTAAAGGTCCTCATAATATTATTCGTACCTGCTGTGACTTTGCGCTTGAGGTTAAAGGCTCGTGCGAGGTAATGCTGGGCTCTGCTGCAGAGATTGCAGCTACTGCTCGTCGTAGAATTGCTCAGACGCTTGATATCGCTGACCTGCTATTTGTTGAAGGTTTTGAGAACGTTCCTGTTCTCGAGCGCTTCAGGGCCGCAGCGGATGCAACAGAGCTTTCTGAGGTTTGTAAGTCTCTTGGTCTTTCAATGTCAGATAGAACTGCTCACAGAATTATTGCTGAGCAGATTAAGCCTTTGCGTAGTGTGTATGCACAGGTCAGCCACACTGTTGAACCTGAAGGGGTTTCTCGCGAAATTGATCTGATGAAAGACCACCGAGGCCTCAAGATGAGTAAGGCTGATATCAGCAGCTTTTCTCGAAATGGAGCAGAGTTTTGCTGAGTTGTCCGAGAAATACTACGTTTCTTTGACGTCTGAGCCTCGTGTTCGTGTAAGTAAAAACAAAATTGTTGTGACTTTTGATATTGAGTCGCAAGAGTAGAACAAACGCACAATAATTGGAGCACTCATGGGTTTGCTTAAAGTTTCAAGTAAGTCTTCACCAGCTTCTGTAGCAGGAGCTATTGCGGGACTCGTTAAAGATAATGAGCCTGTTATGCTCCAGTGCATTGGTGCGGGTGCAGTCAACCAGGGCATCAAAGCTATTGCTATTGCGCGTGGCTTCCTGATTCCTTGCGGCCTGGATATCACCTGTGCTCCAACGTTTTCTGATATCGAAATTGCAGGGGAGAGTAGAACTGCAATTAAAATTGCCATTTATGTCCATACACTGTCTGCCCCTGATACGCAGACTCCAGCTGTTAGTTCCACTGAGTATAACGAGGTACTTTAAGCATGATTGAAAATTCCGAGCTCGTAGGAAAAACATATCACATCAAAACTTTTGGCTGCCAGATGAATCTGCACGATACAGAGCGAGTCTCTGGTCTGCTTGAGGCTTGTGGCTGCAATGAGGTTTCAGATACCGATGACGCAGATATTGTCATTTTTATGACCTGCAGTGTTCGCGAGAACGCTGACCAGCGCCTCTACGGTCAGGCTTCTGCCATGGTCAGCGCTCCAACGCCTCCATCAGGTAAGCGCGTTGTTGCTATTGGCGGCTGTATTGCGCAGCGCGATGGCGAGAAGCTCCGTGAAAAGGTTCCAGCCGTTGACGTTGTTTTTGGCACCAGCGCACTTGCAAGCTTGCCAACACTTCTCACCAGCGCATTTAGGGGCGAGAATGACCGTGTAGCCGTAGACACTTCTGAGGAGGGCAAGGGCTTCTCCACAGATCTGCCAAGCAACCGCGCTCAGCAGTATCACGCTTGGGTGCCTATCATGACCGGCTGCAATAATTTCTGCACGTATTGCATTGTTCCTTACGTTCGCGGTCGTGAACGCAGCCGCACCTTTGAGGCTGTTATTGGTGAGTGCGAGCGTCTTGTCGCAGATGGCGTTCGTGAGATTACCCTTCTTGGCCAAAACGTTAACTCATATGGTCGCGACCTCTACGGTAAGCCTCGTTTTGCAGAGCTTTTGCGTGCTGTGGGTCAGACAGGGCGTTGAGCGAATCCGTTTTCACCTCATCAAATCCAAAAGATCTTACTGATGAGACTATTGCGGCTATGAAGGAAACGCCAGCTGTCATGCCTCATCTTCATCTTGCGGTTCAAAGTGGCTCTACGCGTGTTCTCAAAAAGATGAACCGCAGCTATACACGAGAAGAGTACTTAGACGTGGTTTCTCGCCTGCGTGCAGCTATTCCAGGACTGGCGCTTTCAACTGACATTATCGTTGGCTTCCCCGGAGAGACTGAGGAAGACTTTGAGGATACGCTTTCTTTGGTCAAAGAAGCTGGGTATTCTTCCGCATATACCTTCATTTACTCTAAGCGTCCAGGTACTCCTGCGGCAAAATACGAAGACAATACGCCTCACGAGGTCATCCAGGAGCGCTTTGATAGGCTTGCAGAGCTTGTGGCTCAGCAGGCGCATGACGCTAACCAGGTAGATCTCAATACTACACAGGCAGTTCTTGTTGAAGGAACTTCCAAGCGTGACAATACGGTCATGGTGGGACATAGCGAGAAGAACCAAACAGTTCACTTCAATCTGCCAGAAGGTTACACGCCAGAAGATCTTATCGGCAAAATTGTTGATGTCCATATTGATGAGGCTCGCACCTGGTATCTGCGCGGAACCATGGAGTCTGATCCTCGATGAGCTCCCATGGCTCGGTTATCTGCATTGTAGGCCCCACGGCTTCGGGCAAAAGCTCATTGTCCGAGCTGGTAGCTAAGAAGCTTGATACCTCTGTCATTTCCGTTGACGCAATGCAGGTTTATCGTGGCATGGATATTGGCACTGCTAAAACTCCTGTTGAGGAGCGAGAAGTTCCTCTTCTCATGGTAGATTGTGCCAACATTTCAGAAGAATATTCTGTCCAGATGTTTCCAGACTGGCAGCCCGTGAAGAAGCTCATAAGCTTATTAAAGCCGGTAAAACACCTGTATTCTGTGGCGGAACCGGCCTTTATCTTGATTCGATTATCGACCAGATGGAGTTTCCCTCAGGCTCAATCGAGTCTCCTGTACGTACTCGTTATGAAAAGCTTGCAGAAGAGCTTGGTGCTGAGGGCTTGCACGAGTTTCTCGACCACAAAAGATGCAGCAAGTGCAGAGCTTATTCATCCAAATAACGTACGACGCGTTGTAAGGGCTTTAGAGCTCTTGGAAGAGGGCAAGTCGTATGCAACTCATCATGAGGGCTAAAGGCTCATACACCGTACTTTGATGCCCAGATATGGGGTCTTACGATGGATCGCCAGCGTCTTTATGAGCGAATTAAACCAGCGAGTAGATCTTATGTTTGAGCAGGGGCTTGTTGAAGAGGTTCAGGCGCTTATTGAGTCCGGTCTCTCTAAAAATTGCACGGCTGGTCAGGCTATTGGCTACAAAGAGTTCTTTGCGTATTTTGCTGGGTGAGCAATCGCTTGAGCAAACACGTGAGCTTATTAAGCAGCACACCAGGCAGTATGCTAAGCGACAGATTTCTTGGCTTAAACGAGATGGTCGAGTCAGGTGGCTTGATATGGATCAGCTTTACGCCTGAGGAAGCCCTCGAGCTGATTCTTGCGCAGCATTCTGACGTACAATGCCAGTAGGACGCATCAAAAACTAACGTATTTACCTTGTCTTAGATGGGGAGTTTATGGGTCGTTTTGTTCCATTTTCCATACCGCTCCTAAAGTTGAACGAGCAATTCTTGTAGGCGTTGATTGTGGTAAAAGCGATTGGTCGCTTGAAGAATCAATGGACGAGCTTGAGCGCCTCGCACAAACCGATGGCGCTGAAGTCTTTATGCGTTTAACACAGAAACTTGACTCACCCATTCCAAAAACGTTTATCGGCAAAGGTAAGACGGAAGAACTTGTTTCTCTGGTAAGAAACACCAATACTGACGTTGTCATCTTTGATGATGAGCTCACGCCTTCTCAGCAATCTAATCTAGAAAAATTACTTGGCGAGCCTGTTAAAGTCATTGACCGAACAGCGCTGATTCTTGATATTTTTGGTATTCACGCGCGCACCAAAGAAGGACGACTTCAGGTGCAACTTGCACAGCTTCAGTACGTACTTCCAAGGCTTCGTGGTATGTGGAGTCACCTGGTAGGTCGAGCAAACTCGTGGCGGCATTGGTAGCCGATTTGGCCAAGGCGAGAGCCAGCTTGAGGTTGACCGTCGTCTTATTAGAAAGCGCATTTCAACCTTAAAAAATGAGCTCAAGCAGCTCAGCCAACGGCGAGAAGTTCAGTCAAAGTCCAGATGGAATTCTGGAACGTTTAGTGTCTCTCTGGTTGGCTATACCAACGCTGGTAAATCAACGCTTTTGAACCAGCTAACTGGAGCAGATGTATATGCAAAAGACGAGCTCTTTGCAACTCTTGATCCAACTACCAGAGCACTTTCTCTTGATGAAGGAAGAAAGATTGTTCTTACCGATACTGTTGGATTTATTCAAAAGCTTCCAACTAATCTGATTGAGTCGTTTAAATCTACGCTGGTTGAAGCTCAAGAAGCTGATCTTCTGCTGCTGGTTGCTGATGCAACTGACAAGAATCTTTCTAAAGAAATTGCAGTTGTTCGTAGTATTTTGAAAGATATCGAGGCCGATAAAAGCGATCAGATTCTTGTTCTAAACAAGGTTGATTTACTTTCTGAGCAAGAACTTCAAATGCTCAAAGCGCTCTATCCAGACGCTGTATTTATTTCTGCTCAGGAAGGCACGGGCATTAACGCTCTTCTCCACAAGATTCAAGAAATAGCTAGCGCTGGCGATAAGGTGGTTAGTGCACTTATTCCGTTCAACAAAGGTGCTCTTGTTAAGTCTGTTCACGAGAGGTGCCAGCTCTTGCATGAGCAATACGTTGCGGAAGGTCTTTTGCTGTCAGTTAAAGCCGACACCTATATGCAGGCACTATTAGAGCCTTATGTGGTGTCAGAGGACGATATTCTGACTGACGAATAAGGCAATAAGCAGCAAAATTGGCTGGTGCAAAATATAAACGAGAAGTGAATGTTTTCCCATCTCCGTTATAAGGGGAAGGGAAAATGTTTTCATCCAGTTAGGATAGCCTTCTGCCTTGAGCTGTCTGTTAAACGCAGCTCCACTCAAATACAAGAACAAATAGGGGAGTAACGGATAGTAATCTCCAGATGAAAAAGATGGAGAAGGGAATCCGGCCCAAGCTAAATACGGTGTTTGATACAACTCTTTAGGTAACGAGAAAACCATACTGCCTATACCGATATGACCAGCAGAAATTGGAATGCAAACAACAAAAATTAAAAGCAAAAGAATCGCAGCTGCATATCCTTTTGGTTGAACAGCAAAACGTGAAATAAGAGCTTCTACAAAGGTACATGAAGCCATGCAGAAGAAGATTCCAAAGTTAATAGGAGTATCAATATTTGCAAAGGTGGTTGCTGCAAATATTGCGAGAGCAACAAGACCGTATACTCCTGCTCGCTTAAAGGAGTTTTTTGAAAAAGCGCACATGCAGCCAGCAATAAAAATAAAAGGATACGAAATTGAAGGTACCCAGATTTGCATGACTAAAGGAGTAAACCATGTAAGCTTGATGTGTGAGATAAAGAACAAATCATAGGTAAAGTGAAACAGAATCATTGATACTACTGAGAGTCCTCGAATAGTGTCAAAGAAAGTTACTCTACCTTTGGATTGTTCTAATTCCACACCCATATTGTGACTATGAAATTGATCTAATAAGTGCAGTAACCCTACCTAAAATGACAGGATTCTGTACGTAGATTGGCTCCATAAAATCGTTTTCTGGCTGAAGACGAATGCGATCGTTTTCTCTGTAGAACGTTTTAACTGTTGCAGAGTCATCAATGAGAGCAACAACAATTTCTCCGTCATGGGCATCTTGCTGCTCTTTTACAACAATATAATCGCCATCAAAAATGCCTGCATTAATCATTGATTCTCCACGTACGCGAAGAATGAAAAGAGCTTGAATCTCCAACAATACTTGTTGGAAGAGATAGAGACTCCTCAACGTTTTGCTCAGCAAGAATAGGCGTGCCTGCAGCAACGCGTCCTACAAGAGGAAGACTAATGACATTATTAGCTACATCTTGCGTTACTGGGAGCAAGCTTTGCTGCGTCAGAAGTGTTAGAAGCCTGGGGAACAATCTTCATAGTACGAGGCTTCTTTGGGTCTCTATCAATAAGGCCAAACTGCTCCAGGACCTTTAGATGCATATGGACAGTTGAAGGAGATGCAAGATTAACAGCAGCACCAATCTCTCTTACTGAAGGGGGATAGCCGTGTTGATCTGTGTATGAACAGATGTATTCATAAATTGCTGCCTGACGCTTGCTGAGTTTGCCCTTTGGCATATGAGCCTCCTTTTTCTTTTTAGTAATAATACACGTGTTCTAAAAATTAATCAAACGAATGTTCTATTTTTTTCTTGACACGAACAAATGTACTACATATTATTAGTACAAACGTTCGGACATGACTTTTTGTCCGGTGTATTAGATATAACTAGTTCCGTAAAAACTATTACGGAAGGAAATGATATGAGGCGTATGTATCAGTCAAAGATGTATCAGGTTAACGGCACTTCAGCACTTGCTTCTTATAAGCCTGCATTTAAGGTAATTGAAGGCGGAGCAAAGAAGGGTTCCGTTGCACCTCAGCTTGAGGAAGTCTCTTACGTAAAGACGCTGACAAACAAAGAGGCTTTTATTGCAGGTCTTATTGTTACCGCATCATTTATTCTGATGTTTGCGGTTTCTTTCCTTCGTACAACTGCTCTTAATTCATTTGCAACATCTGTAATGGATAGCGCTTCACAAACAATTACCGTTCAGAGCAATGATACGCTGTGGTCAATTGCAGAGAGCAACCCAATTGAGGGCGTCTCCACAGAGCAGCAAGTAAGTTGGATTAGAGAAAGAAATAATCTCGATTCTTCTCTTTTAAGAGCTGGACAAACTCTAGAGATTCCTTCTGTATCTAAATAGTAAATATTTATGTAAATTTCTCTCGGAATTCTGTGTTGATAACACTTAATACCTGCGTAAAATGGTATCTTCCTTTTATACGAAAAAAGGGGATTCCATGCGTTGTCCAAAATGCGGTCACGAAGAGTCAAAGGTTATTGATTCTCGCTCATCTGAGAATAACGATGCCATTAGAAGGCGTCGCGAGTGCATGTCCTGTAAGTTTCGTTTTACAACCTATGAGCGTTTAGAAGAAATTCCTATTACTGTTGTTAAGAAAGACGGTCATAAGGAGCCTTTTGATAGACAGAAGCTTATGAGAGGTCTTGTTGCTGCAACAGTAAAGAGAGATATCTCTGTTGCTTCTCTTGATCATTTTATTGATGGTATTGAGTCTCAGATTAGAGATAAGGGTCAATACGAGATTAAATCTGAAGACCTTGGAAGCATTGTGCTTAAAAACCTAGTTATGCTCGATAAAGTTGCATACATTAGGTTTGCTTCTGTCTATAGAGACTTCAAAGATGTTGATGAATTTAGCGCAGAATTAAGGAGCCTGAATTAATGAGCAATTTTGACATCCAGCTACCTATTAAACGCCTTGATCCTACGGTTGAACTACCTTCGTACGCCTATACAGGAGATGCTGGATTAGATCTTAGAAGTGCTGAAGATGTTGATCTTGCTCCTTTTGAGCGCAAACTTATTTCCACTGGTTTAGCTATTGCAATCCCTGATGGATACGCAGGATTTGTTCAGCCTAGAAGCGGTCTTGCCCTTAAAAAGGGCCTTTCTATGGCAAATACTCCAGGCCTTATTGATGCTCATTATCGTGGTGAGCTTAAGGTTTGTGCCATTAACCTTGATAGCAAAGAAACTATTCATATTGAGCGCGGTGAGCGTATTGCGCAGCTTGTGATTCAACAGGTCCCTGTTGTACAGCTTGTTGAAGTTGATGAGCTTGATCAGACTGATCGCGGTACAGGCGGTTTTGGTTCAAGCGGCGTTCAATAATTTTTTATTTTGGTGATAAGCGCTTCAGCGCTTGCATAAAGGAAAAGCCTCTTTAGGAAGGAAGAGCTTAATGGAGAAGTTCTTTAAGGTAGCTGAGCGTGGCAGTAATCCCGCTCAAGAGTTTAGGGCTGGAATTACTACATTTCTCGCAATGGCATACATTATTGCAGTAAACCCAGCTCTTCTTGCTGCTGCAGGAGTTCCAGTTTCGGCAGCTATTACTGCTACCTGTCTTGGTGGCGGCATCATGACCATTTTGATGGGTCTGTTCTCTAACCGTCCACTTGCTTGCGCATCTGGTATGGGTGTAAACGCTGTTGTAGCTTTCTCTCTCACTCCAATTACTGGTGGAGATTGGCACGCATCAATGGCAGTTATCTTCATTGAAGGAATTGCTATTCTTCTTTTAGTTCTCTGCGGCCTTCGTGAAGCAATTATGGATGCAATTCCTGTAAACCTACGCCACGCAATCTCTGTTGGCCTAGGTCTTTTTATTGCCATGATTGGTCTCAAGAACAGCGGTATTATTGTTGCTAATGAGTCCACACTTGTTGCTCTTGGTGATATCTTCTCTCCAACCTTTATCGTTGGTGTAATTTCCATTGTTGCAACAGTTGTTCTTTACTCTGCTCGTGTTAAGGGCTCCCTGCTTATCGGCATCATCCTTGCCGTACTTGCTGGTATTCCACTTGGTGTTACCGCAAGCCCTACAGGCATTGTTTCTGGTCTTGATTTCTCCACCTTTGGTGCACCATTCTTGACCGATAGTGCTGGTGTTATGGGTATTGTTAAGGCTCTGACAACGCCAGTTCTTCTCGTCTTTGCATTCTCTTTGATGATGTCTGACTTCTTTGACACCATGGGCTCTGCTATGGCTATTGCTAAGCAGGGAGACTTCCTCACTGAGGACGGCAACGTCAAGGACATCAAGCAGATCCTCATTGTTGACTCTGCTGCTGCAGCTGCAGGTGGTTTCTTTGGTGCTTCTTCCATTACCACATTCATCGAGTCCGCATCCGGCGCTGCTGACGGCGGTCGTACTGGTCTTTCTTCTATTTTCACCGGACTGCTCTTTATTGCAGCAGCATTCATTGCACCTCTCATTTCTATCGTCAGCTCTGCAGCAACTTGTGGCGCACTGGTTCTTGTTGGCTTCCTGATGATGTCTGAGGTTACCGAGATTGATTGGAACGATCTTCTTGAGGGCTTCCCAGCATTCATGGTTATCGCTGGTATTCCAATGACTTACTCAATCTCTGACGGCATTGGCTTTGGCTTCATCTTCTATGTTGTTGTTGCTCTTGTAACTGGTAACGTTAAGAAGGTTAAGCCTCTGATGTGGGTTGCAACTCTTGCGTTTGTTGCTTACTTCATCATTGCTAACTAGTTTTTAGTATTAGGGGAGCGCGTTCAAGATGGGGGTCTTGACGCGCTTCTTTTTTATTTGTGAATAGATTGTGTGCAATCTATTTTTTAGAGATAACTGATAATGATTGTCACCAGTAGGGTATAACAAAGCCAGTTACGATTTATACGATTGGAGCCAATCATGGCAGACGTTATTACTAAAGACCTTGTTATTGTTGGCGGTGGTCCTGCAGGACTTTCAGCAGCAATTTATGCAAAACGCGCCCTTCTCGATACTGTTGTTTTAGAGAAACAGGCGGTAGGTGGCCAGGTCATCACCACTACTGAGGTTGAGAATTACCCTGGTATGCCAAACACTGATGGCTTCACTATTACCGATACTCTTCAGAAGCAGGCTACAGACCTCGGCGCAGAGATTGTCATGGCCAATGTCCTTTCTATTGTTAAGGATCCAGAGACTAACCTCTTTGTGATGGAGACTTCTGAGGGAACCTATCACGCAAAGGCTGTCATTGTTTCTGGCGGCGCTAATCCTCGTCATGCTGGCTTTTACCAACGAAGAGAAAGTTCACTGGCAAGGGTGTTTCTTACTGCGCTACCTGCGATGGAATGTTCTATCGCGGTAAGCAGGTATTTGTTATCGGCGGCGGCAACACCGCTGTAGAGGAGTCTCAGTTCCTGGCTCGTTTTGCTGACAAAGTAACTCTTATTGTCCGCAAGGATCACCTAAGAGCTAACGCAACTGCAATTAAGCAGTTTGAGGAGAATCCTAAGACAGAGATTCGTTATCTGACCAGCATTACTGCAGTTGATGGTAACGATTTGCTTACTTCCATCACCTTCCGCAATAACCAGACGGGAGAAGAGCACACAGAGACCTTTGATGAGGGCAGCTTTGGTGTCTTTGTCTTGGTAGGTCGCGTACCTTCTACTGAGCTTCTGACAGACCTTGTAGACCTTGACGAGCAGGGATATGTCCTTGCTGACGAGCGTATGGCTACTAAAACACCTGGTCTCTTTACCGCAGGAGACCTCAATAAGAAGCCACTGCGTCAGATTATTACCGCAGCTGCAGACGGCGCTATTGCCGCAACTTCTGTAGCATCCTATCTTGGACAGCCTGTCGAGGGCTAAGAGTTTCTCGATAAGAAGCTTTAACTTTTGATACTAAAAGGGGACCGCAAATAATTACGGTCCCCTTATTATTTCTTTGACAAGAAGAACTACTAAAGAGTAATCCAATATCTTTGCGTAAGCACATTGTCCTCGTCAAGAACTTCGTTTTCGAGTATTCCGCCGTTATTGATAATAGACTTTGCCGAGCCGATATTATCTTTACGACAGCACATGAGAACACGCTCAATACCAAGTTTCTTACATTCTTTGAGCGCAAGCGCAATCATTGCTGTTGCATATCCTTTTCTTCTCTCATTTGGTCGAATTCCATCACCGATGTGTCCACCACTATGTAAAAGCTCTTCATCAAGAGAATGGCGAATATTTACTGCTCCAACAAAATTATTTTTATCATAGTCATAGCAAAAGAGGGTTGTTGTAGGCACTCGACCAGCTGGAACGGGTTCCTTTACGTCTAGTTGTTCTAGATAGTTTGTAAAGTCATGATGATCAAATCTGAAAATGCGTCTTGGAGATGGATTTGTATGATTTGTCTCGATATCATGTTTCCACTCATCAAGCATCTCTATGAGCTTGGCTTTATTTTCCTCGCTTGGCTTTATAAGAGCGATCTTCATGTAACTCCTTGAGATAATTAAATTTTTCTATTCCTTTTTAAAAACGCAATTTTTAGTTAAACCGTAATTTCAATTTGATTGTCTTCAAGGGCAATAATGCAACTTTCATAATAGCCATCTCCGGTCGTTCTTGGTCCGCTGATGACTTCATAGCCGTCTGCTTTCAACTCTGCAGTGAGGGTATCTACTTTTTTTCTTTACTTCCGACACTAAATGCAATATGAGCGTATCCTGTGTGGTTGATCTCTTTTGGTAGATTCGACATGTTAGGTTTATTCATGATTTCGAGTCGTGCGCCTTTTTCGAAGGAGAGGAAGTATGAGCGAAAATCCGTTTGAGGATTATGATAGCCGTCGTTAGATGTTGCCCCAAAGTACTTTACAAAAAACTGTCGGGCACCCTCTAGGTCATTTACATATAATGCGATATGTTCAACTCTCATGGCTGTCTCCGAAAATCTATAGTTGCCTGATACTTTTTTTGTAGCCCATCTTCTAAATACGTCGAGAAGAACAAATCAATACTGTCTCTAATTGGAATCATAGTGTCAATTGCGTTGATATATTACTTTTTCCTCGCCACAAAGTAGTATCGATGAATTTTTCCTTTGATTACGCCATCTTGTTCAATAATTTTCTGAGCTTTAAAGAGGTTCTCTTGGTATTTTTCGACTTCAAAGTATGGGAACTCCCAGTCAATGATTCTTGCAAACCAAACAAGAGCACCTACATCATAAAACTCTATGGGCCTATAGGCTTCAGCTTCCTCAATAACGTCAAATCCATTATCTATGAATTCTTGTCTGGCAATACTTAAATAAGCTTTAGGAAAGGGAAGCTCGACATCTCCTAGTAGAAGCTCTACCAGGTCCCTGTCATTCTCAGCGCCAACCTGTTGCGTAAGAAACATACCTCCACTTTTAAGAATTCTTTTTAGTTCTTGTATGTTGTATTTACCGTGTCTGTTGGTAACAAGATCAAAGTAATCATCTTCAAACGGAAGCTCATCTCCTCCGTCAGCTGCCTTAAAGTCTATCCCTAAAGGAAGGAGTCTCTCTTCACACAGTTTGATGTTTGGAGCATAACCTTCAATTGCTGCAGTCTGTTTAGGATTGGTGAGAAAAGACAAAAGAAATTCTCCACCACCCGTTTCCATATCTAATAGATAATCAGTATCGTGTAGATAGGATTTGATGATACTTCCAAAGTCCCATGGAAGATCATCCTCTTCTTTATATCTGTTCCTAATATGGGAGAAATCCCATCCCTTGATATGAGCAATTTCTTGTTCATGAAGCCATTGGGCGAGAAGTGCTTGTTTTTCCATAGTATGTTTCCTTAAGACCGTGATTTTCGGATGTACAATTATTATATATTGTTTGACTGTATAGAAGAATTTTTACCTAATCTACCTGCCTATTTATTATATTTATGCAGGTAGATTGCTTATTTGATATATAAAAGGGGAGTAAAAGGTCAAAAGCATACAATGAAGTATGATGCGGTGTAATTTTTGTATCATCAATACATTGATTATATAAAAGCTCTGTTATTAAATTATTCCAAGATGATTTATCAATATGTATAACTATAAAAACGTTCAGTTCTAAAAAATTAGTTTTAGAGAGATACAAAGAAAGTCATTTTATAAATAAAAGATTCAGTATTGTCGCCAACTTATCAAATTGAATAATCATCAAATTTATCATGTCATCAAATATAGTTTATAGAGCTGTAGGTGTAATTACTCATAAGTAATTAATATCGTGACTTAGAAAAGGCTCTCAGAGGCTCATTTTTCTGGGTAATAATAATGTGATTGAAACTCTGTATACTATTGCAGTCGATACTATTTATATAATAGTATGTAAAAAGTCTGATAATCGATATTATGTAAACTAATGAATTGAAGAAAAAGGAGAAGGATTTTGAGCCCCTCTCCTTTACGGTAACGTGTGCGACAGCGATAAGCGCTATACCGATGAGTCAGTCATGACATTCAATTTAATCATGACATCGCTTTCATACATCTCATCATAAATAACAAGAATCTTGTCCAGCGCCATCAATTCAGTTTGGCCGGTTGGAATAATTTCCAAGCCCGCACGATCAATAGTTACAACCCTCACTTTGTCAGGCCATGGGATATCTTGGAGCAATTTGCCCTCAATGGGACTTCCTTGGCCAATAGTGAACTCATGAAGGATTTTCTCGCCAGAATCAAGTGTTGGTTTAGACTCCCCTTGTTGAGAAGCCAAGAATTCTGCAAGTAAGTGCTCGTAGAATGGGTCGACACGCAGGATATTTGCGGTTACGTAGGACACAATTGCAACTGCAGACATAGCCATAAGAGCCTCAAGAGAGCCTGTGAGCTCAAATATAAGCACTACCCCGGTGACGGGCGCTCTTACTGCTCCGGCAAAAATGCCTGCAACGCCCATAGCAATAAAATTTGGTGCATATGCCATAGGTATGCCAAAAACATGGGTTGCTACCAGGGCAAACAGTGTTCCAACAAGTGTTCCCATAACAACCATTGGAAAGAGAGTTCCGCCAGGCGTTCCAGCAGCAAAACATGTTGTGGTAAAGAAGTATTTGCCCAGTAAAAGCGCTATAACCATGAGTTCAGTGAGCGTTGCTGGCTCTTTGATTTTCTCGATAATGGCGTCGCCGCCACAAAGAAGATCTGGCCAGATAAAAGCCATAATTCCAGCTAGCATGAATGGAATAATGAGCCTTGAGAAAGGCACAAACTTAGTTATCTTTTTGTACAGCCCCTGGGCAAAGAACATTCCCTTATTGTGGAGCGCTCCTAATAAACCACAGATAAAACCGACGATAAGAACAAATGCAAAGTCGACATGAGGTAATGGCGCTACGTAAGGAAGCTGAAGGACAGGCTTCATGCCAAGGACGTTAGAAACAAGGAAGTCAGCGCCTACTGATGCGGTCATTGCCGAGATAATCAGTGGAGCATGAAACTCTTTCTGAATCTCTTCGATAGCAAAAAGTGTGCCGGTGAGAGGGGCATGAAAAGCGGCTGACATACCCGCAGCTGCGCCACAGGTTACCAGAAGACGTTCTTCTCCCCTTTTGCGTTTAAGGAATTTTGAGACCGCTTTACCAGAAACAGCGCCTAACTGGACTGCTGGGCCTTCTCGACCCATAGAAAGGCCACCAAAGGCAACTAGAACGCCCTGGATAAACTTAACAGGAAGAACTCGATACCAAGGCATATCGGCAGATCCCATGACCTCAGCATTGGTCTGAGGGATTCCAGAGCCAGCGGTGTAGGGTTCAAACTTCATGAGTAGGCAAACGGCCGCCATAAGAATAATCAGAACACCAAACCAGAGAGCCATATAAGGCCAATTACCTGCGATTGATTGAGTAATGGAGCGCATTTGAGCTTCTGCAAAAGAAAGACAAAGGCGATACAGCGTGACAACGCCGCCACCCAGAAGACCAACAAGCAGGCCTTCTCCAATAAGGGCTACCTGAAATCTACGAGAAAAGTGACGTTCAATAATGTTTGTCTTATGTTTGAGATGAAACGCCACAATCTCCCCTAGCAGTCTATGGTTAATAAAAAGCACGTAAAGCGTACTTGGATATTGTACGACTTTACGTGCGTGAGTTAAAACTTTGTACAGAAATTGTACGTTAGCCGGAGAATGGTCCTCCACCATAGCAAGCATAAACAGGACCCTCGATAACACCGACGGACTCGTTAGCTGCGTGAATCATGCGGCCACCGCCGATGTAGATTCCAACGTGCTCATAGCCTGCACGGGTAAAGACAATATCGCCATAGTTGAGCTCGTCTAGGGAATCATGCCAGTTACCAGCAGCGCGAATAGCACGGCCAATGGTTCCTGCGGTACCTGCACGGTAGCCGAGGAAGCAGTAGTAGACCAGGCCGCCACAGTCAAAGCCAGAAGCAGGAGAAGCTCCGCCCCAAACGTATGGATAGCCAATGCAAGCATAAGCTGTAGCAACGCCACCGCCTGCAGCTGGGTAGCCACCGCCACCGCCGGAGTATGATCCGCCGCCAGAGTTAGAACTGCTACTGGAGCTGCTAGAGCTAGAGGAGCTAGAAGAGCTAGAGGAGCTTGAACTTGAAGAGCTGGAGCTGGAATCGTTAGAGGAGCTATCGTTAGACTCTGAGCTGTTAGAAGGAGTCTCACGAGTAACAGTCTCAATTGCATAAGCAACGTTGTTGTTAGCTGATGCAGCCTCCTGAGCAGCAAGCTGAGCTTTTACCTCAGCATCAAGGGAGTCGTAGTAAGCCTTGGCCTCTGCAACCTGGTTCTGAAGGCCATCTGCAGTTGTCTTCATCTCAGCGACCTGAGCCTGGAGATTCTCCTGCTCTGCCTGGAGCTCAAGCTGCTGAGCCTGAAGCTGATCGCCAAGAGCCTTGACGGTATTGATGGAGTCAGCCTCCTGCTTGCTGGTGCGGTCCATATAGTAGACGCGGCTGACAAAGTCCTCTGGGCTAGATGCTCCAAGGAGGAAGTCCAAAGTCTCCTGTGGGCCTGCCTTATAAGCACTCTTCATTGCTGCAGAAAGGACAAGACGCTGCTTATTGAGCTGGTCTGTAGTCTCTGCAATCTGCTCCTGAACCTCACCAATCTTGTTGTTGGTAGCGTCAAGTGCATAGGTTTTCTCGTTAAGGTTATCCATGGCCTCTGCAAGAGCTGCACCAAGTGAGTCTAGCTGGGCAGATGCGGCCTCAAGATCGCTTTGTGGGTCTGCGAATAGCTTGGCTGGGGTAAGCAGCGTAGCAGCTACACCAAGACCTGCAAATAAGAGAGCGTCTCGTCTTGTGAAAGATCGGCGCTGTGACATATAAGCTCCTTCCGCAAAGCACGAAATCAATTGGGCAACGTGTTGCTTTGCTTTGCCATCTAGGATAGCTCATTTGATAAAAAATCAAAGTCAACTCACCGATTTCTTGGCGAGAAACCCGTGAAACGGGAAGCTACCCTATCGAGTATTTGAATAGTTTACCCCGAAAATGACATTTCATACAAATTTCAAAGACTATTTGTGCAGTTATATAGCATGGAACGGGCAAATATCATTGCATAAATTTATACTTGACCTGCAATTATGGAGAAATTCTATGTATTGCAAACAAGTTTACTGTGATTAACAAATGCTTATGTAAATAAGACAAATGGCCGACAAGCACGTAATCTTGTCAGCCAAAATTGTCAGGTTAAAGTAAGTCTGATGTAAGTGATTTAGCTTATTGAACCTTAATAAGGGTGTAGACCTCTTGGTCAAAGCACTTGCCAATAATCTCCCTTGGGTGCAGATAGCAAAGCTCAAGCGCAAATGCAAAGCCAGCTACTTTTGCACCGGCCTTCTCGGCAAGTTGAGCACAAGCAACGCAGGTGCCGCCAGTAGCAACCAGGTCATCAGCAATAAGAACAACGTCGTCTGGGGTAAGAGCATCGGTGTGAATCTGAAGCTCGCTGGTACCGTACTCTAGGTCGTAAGCCTGTGCGTAGACTTCACGAGGCAGCTTGCCTGGCTTGCGAGCAGGAACAAAGCCTGCGCCCAGTTTGTAGGCTACAGGGGTTCCAACAAGAAAACCACGAGCCTCAGCACCAATAACCTTGGTGATTCCCTGCATCAGCAAAAGTGCTCTGCAATGTCATCAACAACTGCGTGGAAGCACTCAGGATCTTTTAAAAAAAGTGGAGTTACATCTTTAAAGATAACGCCTGGCTCTGGATAATCAGGAATGCTAATGATATGACTCTCATAATCATACGTAGACACAATGTCCTCACATTCAAAAATCAAAAATCAATGAATAGTTATATATACCTAGATTACTCGTCTAGATGCATATCCTTAAAAAGATTCACGAACTAATTTAGTGATAAGTTCATTTCTGACCGCATTGGTAAGGCCTAACATGCGGGTTAAAGCGGCCATAAACTTCTGACGAGTCTCGTCAGTATGGTCAACTTCAACTCCCCCGCCTTTTTTGGCGTATACGACAAGTGACTTTGCAAACATACTAGATTCTCGGTTTGCAGCCATAACGTATTGACGCAGGTTCTTGGGCTCAAAACCAAAGTGACGAAGCTCGCTACAAAGACGAATCAGCGTTAAGTCCTTGCCATCTACAAGGTCTCTACCATGTGGAGAGCGCTTTAAAGTAATGACGCCTGCTTCGGAAAGCTGACGAACAAAGCCTACAGAGCATCCCACAATTTCTGGGATGCGATCAATAGCGTGATATTTTTGAACAACCTCAGGGTCATCTACAGGTACCACAATAGCATCGGCATGCGTGGCACCAAGAATTGCCTGAGATACTTGCTTTCCATCAAGCTGAGGTTGAGCCTGGCGAGAAGAACTTTGAGCTTCAGGTGCAGCCTGAGCCTCAGCTCCAGTTGCCTCGTCAGTCTGAGCTTTGACCTGTTGTTCAGCTTCAGGGTTTTTATCTTGCCTATCAAGCTCTTCTCTAATAACTGAGAGTGGCATAAAACGGCTTTTCTGCAGATACAGAATAGTCTCAAGTCGCTTAACGTCTTTTTGGGAATAGAGACGATAGCCACCAGCAGTTCTGGTAGGAGTAAGCAAACCTTCATCCTGCAGATATCTGACTTTAGAAACACTCAAGTCAGGATAGAGAGTCTGTAATTTCTTGACTACTTTACCGATGGTAAGAAAGCCTGAATCAGCCATAAAGCTATCCTTTAACCTTAAGCTGAAACTCTGCTGGTATGGAAGACCATGCGGAAGGTGCCAATCTGAATAGTTGAGCCATCACGCAGGGTAGCCTTGTTAATAATGGCACCATCAACCCAGGTACCATTGAGAGAATCAAGGTCTTCAATAGTTGCATAACCAAGAGCAAGATTAGAGAGGTCAATGGTGGCATGATTTCTGGAAACTGTCATGTCGTTCAAGAAAAACACTGCTCTTTGGGTCTCTACCAAGAGAAATCTGTGGAAGATTAAGCTCAAAAAGTCTGACCAGTCTGTGGTCCCTTGACAATAGTAAGGACAGGGTGAGCTGGCTTTTTGTTGAGCCATAAGGTCTGGAACCGTAGCGTCAGCTGATGGCATGCGGAAAAATCTCTGTTGAGTCTGGTGACTGCTGTTTGATGTCGTCAGTTGACATGGTTTCTCCTTAATTTGGTTACAAGATAATAATAACGCTTAACGACAAGCAATGCAGTCCATTTCGATGAGCGCACCAAGTGGCAACGCAGAAACCTCAACAACTGCCCTGCCAGGTGCAGGAAGAACAAAGTACTGCCTGTAAATCTCGTTTACCTTAGGCAAATCATTGATATCAGCAAGATAGATAGTTGTCTGAGCAACATCAGAAAGGGTGCATCCTGCCTCTGCCAGAATTGACTGAGCAAGATGAATGACACGAGTAGTCTGCTCTTCAATTCCTCCGTCAATGAGCTCTTTTGGGTCTTCTGCAGAGACCGCAATTTGACCTGTGACAAATACCAATCTACCTGCAGTAGTACCCTGAGAGTACGGTCCCATAGGAGCAGGAACACCTACTGCATTAATTGCATATTTCATAGAAGATCACCCCTTGCGCCAATGAAATCATCAGAGGCTCTGAGTAAACCCCAACCCTCAAGTTTATCTTTATCTACTACTACTTTAGTGTTACTTGCAAGTTCTGAAAACCATGGAAGATATGTTTTAAGGCCTTCAATGAGTTGCTTATGTCCAAGAGGATGGACTGTTTCAAAAGAAAGCAAGCTTCTAAAAAGAATTACCGTATGGACTGGTGGAACCATAACCAGATATGCAGGTACTTTTTTAGTTGAAACATTGGCTACAAGTGCTGGGATTGTTTGGTCAAGCATAAGATTGCAAAGCTTTGAGTCTTCTGGAAGCCTCTGTTCTCCCAGGTAGTCCATAAGGACCTTCTTGGCCTTTTTACCAGCAAGAAGAAGCGGAGTAAGCAGCGGAGTTGCGTCTTCTAAAGACACTTCTGCATAAGGAGCTACACCGTTTTGCTCGACTGATGCAATGATAGAAAGCCACTCGTCTAGAACAAGAGAGCGCTCAGATGCATCAAGTACCACGTACTCGTTTTGACCAGATCGCGCGAGAAGACCGATGGAAGACAGAGATCCGTCTCCCGTAAGTGCACACTCAAATGAAGTCTCTCCTACCTCAAGCTGTTTACCTGCAAAGACAGCTTCAACAAAATTTTGAGCTGATGTACCACTCACCAGTGTGTAGCCGATACCACTCAGGTCAATAAGAGCGCAATCTTTCAGAGCTTCCTCAAGGGGTTTCTCGCCATAGAAAGATTGGGCTAAGTTGAAGCCTTCAGTTGAGGTTGAGAATTGTGCGCCAAGATACTCAAGCTCGGTATGAAGGATAGAGCGTTTCTGCTCAGACATTAGTTTCTCCCAAAGAGATACGGAGCAACCGAATACAGGTCAAAGAGGTTGTAGGCCGGAATAGTCCACAGCGTAAGATGTGCCTGGGTCATGGTGGTGCCTACCTGCGCGGAATCTTGGGACCAGTCAGTTGAAGAAACCAGCTGGTTGTTAGCTACAGGATAGTTAGGAGAAAGCATAGACGTCTGGTAGGTGAAAGTCTTTAGAGCCAGGCCATGCCATATACGTGGTAGAAGTTGATGGTTTAACCACTGCAGAGAGCAAGAAGTTGTCCTCGCTCGTACGAATCTGCACAATCTGGTCAGAACGCTGAATGCTTACGCGATTGTAATTGCGATAAGCCCAGTTCATCAGAATGGCAGTATCGTCAAAACGACCTTGCGTAGTCTCGCAACCAAGCACGCAGGTGTAGAGCGTAATGTTTCCACGCTTTGAAGCGCCCAAGAAGGCAGTACCAGAGTCTTCAGCACCTGTTTTAATGCCGAGAAGACCTCGGTAGGTGTCCATAAGGTCATCGGTTGAGTGGAACGTGCGCTGCTCCCCTCCTACCGTTGTAGTGTATGACCTGGTATGCACAGCGCTTGCGATAAGTGGATAGTGCTCGCGCGCATAACGACCCATCAGAGCAAGGTCTCGCGCGGTTGAATAGTGACCATTAGCATCGAGGCCGTGAGGATTTCTGGAACTGCGTGTGAGTCATGCCAATCTCAGCAGCCTTTCTTGTTCATTTGATCGACAAAGGCCTGTTGAGAGCCAGATACGTTGACAGCAATGTTATAAGCTGCGTCATTTGCGGAATACACCAGCATCATCATGATCAGCTGTCTGAGTGTAGGGCGTATCGTCCGAGGTCAAACCAGCAACTTGAGAACCCTCTTCAAGATCTGGAACTGTGATTTCACAAGGCTCATCAAGATTAACGCCAGAATCAAGCGCAACAATTGCAGTCATAACCTTTGGTGATGGATGCCATAGGGAAGCTCTTGATCTGGGTTTTTACTCCAGAGAACGTTTCCTTGAGCGTCGGTAACAATGGCAGTAGTTGCCTCAGTAAGTTTTGGCTCATCGGTTACAGAAGACTTGTTAGAAGAGGTGTTTTCTGCCAGAGCCGTAGTTGCAGGAGCAAAAGGAGCAGCTAGAACAAATACAAGCAGCACGCTGACAAGAAAAGCCAGCATCTTATGAGAGAGCTGGCGCAAAGATACATGGTTGTGCTGAAGGAAAGTCATAAACAACCTAACTTATGCTTGAGTGTTTTTACTATCTTTAACTATTTTAGCCGCTTCACCAGTATAAACAATGGCGGTAATTGCCGAGAAAACAATTCCTATGTACACAAAGAAGATACCTAGAGCAGAACTCTGTGAATTAAGTCCTGGAAGCCAATTGACGTTTACCAGACCAAGACCAGACACAACTGGGATGCCCAAAAGTAAGAGACTAAAACCAGTCATTAAAAATGCAGTTGCTGCTTTACCAACAAAGACAACATCAATAGGACGCCTGCGGAATTTGCGAACCGCAAGAGCGCCAAGAGTAAGGTAAACATCTCGTCCAATAACAAAGAGTGGGATCCAGAGAGGAAGCTCACCAATAATCAAGAGACCAAGAACGCCTGTGATAAGAAGGACTCGGTCCATGATGGGATCCATGATTTTGCCCAGCCAGCTGACGGTTTGCGTTCTACGAGCAATCTGACCATCAAGGAAATCAGTAACAGCTGCAGTTACATAACAGCCAAGTGCTACCCAACGATTTCCTCCTGTTGAGAAAAGCACAAGAAAGATAATCGTAAGAATCAATCTGCAAAAAGTAATGACGTTTGCAACAGTAAAAATAGCGTTAGAAGGATTGTTAGAACTACCAACTGGATCAGTAATAGTTCCTTCTGCCTGCGCTTTTGCTGCATCGGCGTCTGCTGCTTCTTTAATTTGGGATGCTACTTGATTAGCTAGCTGCTGCCTAGTTTGCAACGTTTCACTCCCCTTTTTGTAGAACATAACATGCGTCTATTTTAACGTAAGTTGCGCGATAGCAAATTATTGGCACATTTGTTTAACAAAGGACACAAGAACGCGGACACCCTGAGCATACACGCGTTTCTCGATACGCTCATCAATGCCATGAACGCCGTTTGCCTCATCTTCTGGCGTTGGCCTAAAACGGACAAATGCGCAGAATAGAATCACAAATTCCCTCGTAGCGGACAGAATCAGTGCCACCACACACAAAGGACGGAACAAAGGTAACGCCAGGATAGTAATGCTCCAAGATAGCTTTGAGCTCCTGGTACCCTGCACCAGTTGGAGAGTCAATTCTTCCTGCAGGCGTAGAGTGCAAAGCCTCAACCTCGATGGAAGGATCAACCCAAGCTACCACCTGTTTAATGTGTTCCAGCGTTTCTTTAACGCTTACCCCAGGGAGCAGCCTAATATTGATAGTTGCACTAACATTACCAGGCATTACGTTAGCCGCACTACTTGAACCTTCAAGCATGTTAAACGCATACGTAGTGGTAACAAAGGGATAGAGCTCTTTGATCTGAGCTGCAGCACGTGCGATCTTATCTGCATTTGCATCAACGTCATGTACCAACGAAGCAAAAGGCTCCTCGGTGATTTCTGGCGCAAGAACCTTGAAGGTTTCTTTAACAATGTCATTAAGCTTAGGTTGAGGTTTAGCCTTAGAAAGAGCAGCAAGTGCACAGCTCAAATGCTCAAGTGAAGTTCCACCAAACGGATTAGAGGAATGTCCGCCGTGACCAGGCGCAGTAAGCTTAACGTTCAAGAAGCCCTTTTGCGAGATACAGATGTCGGCCACGGTAGCCTCGGGCGCACCGTAGGCGCTGCCATCAAAAAACGTAGTGGTGCCCTCGTCCAAGAGGCAGGCGGCACGCATTTCTCGCGAGGCCATGACCTCCGCAAGCCTGGTGGCGCCGTGGCTCAAGACCTCCTCGTCCTCGCCAAATGCCAGGTAGATAGAGCGCCTTGGCGAGAAACCCTGTGAAAGCAGATACTCAAGTGCCTCAAGCTCGCCCATAAGCATGTCTTTGATATCAAGCGCACCACGTCCCCAAATGTAGGTGTCATCGACATCTCCACCAAAGGGGTCGTGCGTCCATGCGTCTTCTGTACCAGGAACAACAGGAACTACATCCTGGTGAGCAATAAGCATCAATGCAGGAAGCTTAGGGTTAGATCCCGGAATCTCAATGAGGAGCGAGTGGCCAACCACTTCAACGTTAGAGGCCGCGGTCATAACATACGGAAAGCTATCAACAATGTGCTGTTGAAGGGCATCAAACTGGGACCAATCGGTTGTCTCTGCGTCGGTATACACCGTCTTAAAAGACAGCGCCTTTGCAAGTCTCTCAGACATTGCCTCTATGTTGAGCTCCGGATATTCATCCTCGTAAGCAAAGTGGTCGTAAATATTCATGGACCTCTACTATTCTCGTAGTTTTAAGTTAATAATGTAATAATAACGGCAATTTTTATGCGTTTCTCTACTCTTGCTGGTAGAATTAACAAAACACTCATTTAGCACACGCATCTTGGGAGCCCTGATGATTAAGCTTGTTCTTTCCGATATGGACCAAACGTTAAAACCCGCTGACACTCCAGCTATTTCAGAAAGAACTCATAAGGCAATTAATAATCTTAAAGCCGCAGGTATTGCGTTTGGACTTTCTACCGGAAGACCTGTATATGATGCACTTTCTTATCTAAAGTCTGACGTTTCCCTGACAGACACTGGCGTGTTTTCAAGCGGAAAGATTCTCTACTTTAATGGCAAGCTCATTTTCACTAAACAATTTACCTACGAGATGATGGAGAAGATCTACGAGGTTATTTCTCCAATGGATGATTGTTTGCTTACGTATTATCAAGAAGGTCCGCTTGAGCAGCCTCTTGACACGTCATTTACCTCTTGTTGGAAAATAGTTGATACCACTCAAGAGGTAGTAGATCATCTTGCAGCCTCGTTTAACACTTTTGTGCCAGGGCTTGGACCACAGTCCGTTCCAAGAGATGTTCCTATGTATGCGGGTGGTCTTCTCTTACCCCAAGATGAAAAACGCGCGCAAGAAATCTATGAGGCTGTTACCAGTGCAGTTCCAGAGGTTGAGTTGGTTTCTCCCTATATTGGTTGGTTTGACATCAATTATCGTGGTTGGAATAAGGCACAGGGATTCGAGAAGCTCATTGAGACTATAGGTCTTAAGCCAGAAGAAGTTATTGTGTGCGGCGATTCCGAAAACGATCTTGATCTTCTTAAGATTGCTCATCACTCATGCTGCATGGAAAACGGAACTGACGAGGCTAAGGCTGTCTCGAAGTATCTGTTGCCTAGCGTGTATGAGGAAGGCGTAGCTCAGCTCTTAGAGGCGCTCACAGAGGCTCAGGGAGACTTTGATTCTGAGGTTGTCCAGTCTGTCCTGAAGAGAACTCTATAGGATTAGAGCTTGATACAGAGCGTGGCAATATAGTCATTTCCATACTGTGATAATCGATTCCTTTTGTCACACGACTCATAAAAATCGATCATAGCAAGGCCATTTTTAAGTTGTCCTCTAATTTGAGCTTCTAAGGTATGGCTAAATTCATATCCATACGCTGGATCTATGGTTATTTTGCCTTGCTCTTCAAGCTTTCTTGAATTAAAGGGAATCGAATACTTTAAAAGTAATTCCTCATCGGGCTGGTCCCATACAACGTCAGCGTCATACATGTACGTCCAAGGATTCATGAAGCCGACCATTAATAGCCCACCCTTTTTCAATACGCGAGCTGCTTCTTTATACATGTTTTCTAAGTCTTCAATGTATACATTCGAAACTGGATTAAAAATAATATCGAAAGTTTCATCTTCAAAAGGAAATGGTTTTGTCATATCAGCTTGAACGGTATTGATTTTTAAGCCTTCTCTTTTAGCAACCATCTCATCTTTTTGTAATTGTGATGTAGAAAAATCCATTATGGTTACGTCATAGCCTTTAGCAGCAAAAACGGGACCCTGTTGTCCACCACCACAAGCCAAGCCTAATATCTTTTTTCCGCTGGTCTTTTCAAACCATTCTGTTGGAACTTTTTTCCCGACCGTTAATGCAACAGAAATTGGACTGTTTCTAGCTTCTTCTATTTCTTCATGCGTTAGTGGTTCGGTATAGTCATTTCTTACCTTATTCCATCTATCTTGATTTAATTTTAAGTAGTCATTCATCTTATAATCTCCTCAAAATAGTGTCGTATTTTGATTTAAGTCGCATGTAGAACCATTACATTTCTTGTCGCTACAAATTATAATTTGTTTTCTTGCTGTTCGTACCACATGCATTTTTAACTAATTGATACAGGTCTACAGAGCATGCAACCTAGTACAGATAGTCTTATCTCTAAGTGTTATATCTGAATCGTAAAAAAGTGGCTGCATTTGACGTGTCATCTGCAGCCACTTTTGTGTTTCTTGTACGTGTCTAATCGCGTGTAGTCAATCGTTTTGACTCTGCGGATTTCTCCGCGTCTCTGCGGATTTCTCCGCGTCTCTGCGGGTTTCTCCGCGCCCCTACTTGATCAGTCCAGTGTTCCTGAGCAGTAGCTCAATATCAGTGCCCTTGACGGCCTTGAGAGCTACCTTCAAAAGCATCTTCTCTTTGAAGGAAAGTGGCGCCTTATCAAGCGTCTTCTTGTCCAGAGCATAGTAGGTTGCTCTTAGAAGCTCTCTGATGTCGTACTGAGAACCCCAAACCTCTGGTACGCCTCTATCAACGTCCATCAGTGTGTAGACAGACTCCATACCAGTGCGGATTGAGTACTCCGTAGTAAAGATGGTGTCACGAGGAGTCTCGGCAAACTGTCCAATAAAGGCAAAGTTAACGGAACCCTCAGGAACAACCAGAGGCCTGTCCTCAGCCTTTCTTGGCTGGAAGAATGCGTTGATGTAAGGCATGAAGCACGTTGTAGTATTGCAGCGGTTCTTGGCCCAGTCTTCAATCTTTTTAGTTGGAACGCCAATGTGGTAGAGCCATTCCTGGCATACTTCCTCACCGGTGCAGTTACGCATGGCTTTCTTAACATAATTACCAGGCTTATTGGTGCTTAGTGCATAGACCCAGATAAGTACGGTGTCTTTATCCTGAGCTTTGAACTGTGGCTGACGGTTGATGGTCCACGAGAGGTACCAGTTATCGGTACTATCTTTAACGGTTACAATTCCGCCGGTAGTGACTTTTCCTTCTCTCGGGTCTCTCTTGCAGACGCCAATAATCTTCTTGATAATCTCTTCATCTTTGTCTGGATAGTGGCACTCATCCAGTTAGTTGCTTCAAAGTCGGTGCAGAAATTATCGGGATTGCCGTACTCACCATGCTTGGCCTGAGCGGCAATGTTCTTCCACAGATCCCAGGACTCCCCTACGCCATTTCTAACGTTGCTAATGTCTGGAGCAGTATTTTGATCGCCATAGCAAGAGGTATCGGTGCAGCAGCCATTGGTGATAAACACCAAATCGTCTTCGGTTAGATCAATGGTTTGCTGTGAGCCGTTCTTCTCGTAAACAATTTGAGTGGCTACCTTTTTACCATTGGTGTCATTGATGATGACGTTCTTGACATCCATACCATAGTCAACGCTTACGCCGTGATTCTCAAGATACCTGACCAGTGGCAAAATCATGCTCTCATACTGGTTGTACTTGGTAAAACGCAGCGCAGTAAAGTCAGGAAGACCGTCAATATGGTGACAGAATCTGCAAAGATAGCGCTTCATCTCTAGTGCTGAGGACCACCTTTGGAATGCAAACATGGTCTGCCAATAAAGCCAGAAGTTAGTGTTCCAGAAAGAATCAGGGAGCACGTCGCTAATCTTCTTGCCCTCAAGGTCCTTCTCGGGAGTCATAAACAGCTTAGCAAGCGCAAGAGAAGACTCTTTATCAAGATTGAACTTCTTGTCTGTGTGAGCGTCTTTGCCGCACTTCTCGGAAGCTCTGCAGAGCGAGTAGTTTGGATCGTGCTTGTTGAGCCAGTAGTACTCATCAAGTACCGAGACACCAGGTGTTTCAATAGATGGAACGTCTCTGAACATATCCCACATGCACTCAAAGTGGTTGTCCATCTCGCGGCCACCGCGCATGTAGAAACCCTTGCTTACATCTTTGCGGCCGTCGCAGCTTCCGCCTGCAAGCTCAAGCTTCTCGAGCAGGTGAATCCTTGTACCCTTTACTTGACCATCGCGGACAAGATAAAACGCAGCAGCGAGGCCTGCAAGACCTGTTCCAATAATATAAGCTGATTTTTTGTCGGCATCTTTAGGCTTTTCTGGTTTTGCGAACGATTCATACGTTCCAGCAGAGTAATACATAACTTCCTCCTTAGTTTTCCGCTTGAATACCTGCGGAAATTAGTAAGTCGCCCTTACCTTGTGTCCACTATAAACTTATAAACTGCTAAAGAAAATGCACAAAAAGAACGATTGGACATATAGGTTATTTTTTGTCGCAATCTACCTGCTAAATTGTTTCAAAAATAGCAATTAATTTAGCTTTTTTCGCAGGTAACGATGTGCTTAACTTGTATCAGTTAGATAAAGCTAACTTTATTCTTTCATAATATGAAGGGGGTCTTAGTATGGAAGCTGGTCACGAGTTTTTACTCCGCATGGGCAAGACAAGACTGCGCCCCGGAGGTATTGAAGCAACCAATTGGCTACTTAATTCCGTAGAGATTACGCCAGAAACTCAGATTCTTGAGGTGGCTTGCAATATTGGAACTACTACGGTTGAGCTGGTAAAACGTTTCCACTGCCATGTAACCGCAATTGACCTTAATGCAGATGTGCTCCCTAAAACAAAAGAAAATATTGCGAGAAACAATATCGAGGAGTACGTAACAGTGGAACAAGGAGACGCTACAAACCTCTCCTACCCTGATAACAGCTTTGATGTTGTAATCAACGAAGCAATGCTCACTATGCTCTCTGATAAGCAGAAAGAGGCGGCCGTAAAAGAGTACGCACGCGTACTCAAGCCAGGTGGAGTGTTATTGACCCATGACGTTCTTCTGCTCAAAGAAGACGATGAGCTAGTCCACGAACTCTCAAGAACCATCAACGTCAACGTAAAGCCGCTAACACTTACAGGTTGGAAGAATCTCTTTGAGTCAGCAGGTTTCTGCCCAGAAACTAAAAACGGCAAGATGACGCTCATGAATCCAGCGGGACTTATTGCGGACGAAGGCGCTGACGGCGCTCTGAGGGTTATTAGAAACGGTCTTAAGCCAGAAAATACCAAGATGTTTACCAGCATGTTTACGTTCTTCAACGATCACGCTGACGACCTCAACTACATCGCCGTAGTTAGCAGAAAGCCAAGATAGCTGGCGTTTCAAGCAAGGCGCCGTTTCAAGATAGGCACACGACCGCCCCAAACAGACTTCAATCGAGCTAGACTTGGGCTCGATAGCAAAGAAGGAAGCTGGCACCTCCACCAGCTTCCTTCTTTTTGCGTGTTATGGTCGGATCTTATTTTGCCTTTGCGCAGGCAGCCATAGCAACAGAGCCAATGTAGTTGACTGGGTTGGTGAAGTTTGGCTGGAACAGAAGGTCAACAGCTGCAAGGTTGTCGATGGTCATACCAGCAGCAATAGCCACAGAAACAACGTTTGCTGCCTGGGCAACATCATCATGTGTCGAGAAGAACTGTGCACCCTTGATAAGGCGAGTCTCTGGATCCCAGACAAGCGTTGCGGTAACTGGCTCGGTGGTCAGCATGAACTCAGGACGGTAGTTCTCAGTGATGGAGACGGAATCATACTCATAGCCACGAACATTGCCGCCCTCAACGGTGAGACCTGCTGCAGCCATGGAGTAGTTGTAGAGCTGAACTGCGCTGGAAGCCTGAGTACCCGCGTATGCAGCAGTTGGCTCAAGCATATTAGGACCAACGTGCAGTCCCTGGCGTACAGCGTTTGTTGCCAGAGGAATGTAGTCCTCTTTGCCAGTGACGTTGAAGATAATGGAAGCGGAGTCGCCAGCTGCAAAGACGCCAGGCTCGCTGGTGCGCATGTACTCATCAACCTTGATGGCGCCGTTAGGAAGCATATCAAGCTGGCCGTCAAAGAGGTCAGTACGAGGTAGGAAGCCAATGCCCAGAATTGCGTAATCTGCAGTGTAGGAGCCCTTATCGGTAACAACGGTGACAGAATCGCCATTGTCCTCAAAGCTCATGACCTTCTCGCCAAGTGCAAGGGTGACGCCATGCTCCTTGTAAGCGGCCTCAACCTGATCAGTGATTGCCTTGTCAAAGTTCTTAGCAAGAACGCGAGGAAGCATGTCGATGAGAGTGACTGCCTTCTGACGCTCGGAGAGCTGCTCTGCAAGCTCGGCACCAATGTAGCCAGCGCCGATGACAATAGCGGACTTGGATTCTGCCATGGTGTCGTGAATGCGACGGCCATCAGCCCAGTTCTTGCACTGAAGAACGCGAGGTCCGTCGATGCCAGGCAGTGGTGGGACGATTGGCTTAGAGCCGGTAGTGACTACGAGGTAGTCGAAGTCATCCTCAAAGGTCTCGCCCGTCTTGAGATCCTCCCAAGCAACGTGCTTGGTCTTAACGTCTGCGGAAGTGACGTTGGTGGTCATGTGAACGTGAGCGCCAGCCTCTGCAAGGGCTTCTGGAGAGCTGTAGAACATCTTGTTTGGATCGCTTACGTGGTCACCTACCCAAAGAGCAATGCCGCAAGACAGGAAAGAAACCGTGTCATTGCGCTCAAAGACGTGAACCTCCCAATCTGGGTGCGCACCCAGGATTGAAGAAGTGGCAAAAACGCCTGCGTGGGTACAACCGATAACTGCAACTTTAGCCATAGAAACCCCTCTTTTAAATGCTACTAATGACTAACATTAATTGTTACTTTGACAGTGGCATTATGCCACATTCTGTTATCGAGAAGAGCGTCATTCTTGAACGTTCTTTAATAAATCGAATATTTGGAATTCGTGAATCAATTTGGTTAAAAGAAAGGCGTCTATCAAATCCTGATAGACGCCTTGACCTTACAATTCCTTGTAGATTTCTTTTCCGATGCGATTTACCACACCTACAACAAGAGCATTTCCCATACAGAATGCACGATTATTGTCGCTCATTCCTGTATTAGTCCAACCTTTAGGAAACCTTGAAGCTGATCAAGCTCATCTGGGACAAGTCTACGATACCTCTCGCCTACTTTAATGATGTGTTTAAATCGAGAAGGACTTGCTCCTCCCTCTCCTGTAAGAATTGTTCTTGAAGGATTAGTGAGAAGATCTGGGAATGCCATTGAACCTTCTGAATAGAAGTACGTTTGACCTGTGTGCTTATTGGTGCGTTCTTCGCGTTTTGATCCTTTGAGATATTCCCAGCGATAAAGTTGCGAACTATCGACAAAGTAGTTCTCTGGGACTTCTATCTCTGGGGAAAGAACATCTCCCAGTGTTTTAAATTGGCCCTTATAAACCTCTTCAACTTTACAGGTAATAACACGGTTATCTACCATCACACCAGCGTCTAAAAACGGAGATGTTTTAGACCTTTCAGAGTTAAAGTCTTTTGTAGCGACAAACGGATCTTTAGGAATATCAACATAAGAGATATTGCCCACAGGATTAAAAGGAAATGCTCGGGACATAATTCCTGAAGTTAAGCGTTCTGAAAGCTCCCAGTTAGCATTTCTACGTGCGAGAATATATACACGTTTTCTTCTTTGTGAAAAGCCGTATGCTGCGCTATTTACCACACGCCATTCAACGCAATATCCCAGGCTAGCAAGACAACTAAGAATGATTGCAAAATCTCTACCACGCTGAGATGCAGGACTTTTAAGAAGACGGTCAACGTTCTCTAAAAGACACCATTCTGCATTCTCAGGAGACTTATCTAATTGAATTTTTAGGAATTTGTAAATGTCCCACCACAGAACACCCTTTTTTCCTTCAATACCTCCTGACTGAGATAAAGGTTTAGCTACGGAGTAATCCTGACAAGGAAATCCACCTACGACCATATCAACCGAAGGAATATCGCGTAGACCCTGTTCGTACTCATTAAGAACTTTATTAATGTCCTCATTTACGACTGAATCATTACCAAAATGAGTTCTATAACAATTTGCAGCAAACTGCCTTGTAGGAGATCCTGGTGGCTCCCACTGATTTGCCCATATAGTTTTAAACGTTCCCGCTTTTAGCAGGTTATTAGCTTTATTAGAAGGGTCTTTATAACCCTCTAAGCCAAGTCTAAATCCGCCGACTCCCGCAAAAAGTTCGGCAACAGTAATTGCTTTGGCCACGTTTCTCCTATCGCTGCTGTGGACCAATTTTGTGTTAACTATACTAACCGATCAACCGGACAAAAAGTCAGTCTAATTCAGATAACCAAAAAGATTAACTTAATCTTTAAGGGACAGTCCTTCAGATATTTCTTCTGCAAGATAAGAGCTATTCAACCAAAAACACTTTTTTACCTCAGGCTTTCCATATGGTTGAGGTTTTGTATCTAGCTTGTTTCTGGCATGAGGCCTTACATGACAACATTTATTTTCAGACGCCTTGACACTTATGTCAGCTCGTCCAGCTTTAATATTCTTTTGCATCTGAAGGTAGCATTGTTCTGCAAATATTAAATCAGAGTCAGGCATTTGCCAGAGCAAAATATTTGAGAGAACAAAATCACCTGCTGAGTTTTCTCTATAAATTACAAATAAATATTTACACAATAGATCATGATATAAATCAGAATCTTCAAATGGTTCCTCAGCAACTTTAAAGTAATCAAAGACTTTAAAGCTTACAGATTCTTTTGGTACTCCATTTGATTTAAGTCTCATCGTTTTAGGCTTAATACCAGCCTTTTCAAACTCTTCAATTTTCTGGTCTTCAGCAATGCCTAAAATATGTTTAGTGATACGCGCACATTTATCTTTTGATCTGCTTATTTTAAACTTGGCTGCAAGCTGATCTTCAGTTTTTCCAAAATATGGTTTAAACCTTTTATACAAAAGTTCAATAAGCGAAAGTTTTTGCTCAGATTCGTTCCTTTTAATCTGAGATGCACCGTTACCTAGCATCTGTTTTTCTATAGTAGTCATATAAGACGCTTTAAATGCCCAGGCACGAGGCTTAGCTGGAACATTTGAATAAGGTTGCGTTGTTCTAACTGAGCTATTGGCAGCTTTTGTACACGCTTCTAGATATAGAGTATCAGAGCCAGAAATATCTTCCGCATGACCAGACTGAACCTTGGTAACAACTGTTTCCCAGTCTTGTTTGATTTGAGCATAATCCTCAACAGGAATATTCCATTTGTTTGCCAAAATTACCTTGTAATCAATAGGATTGACACCTTTTTCATATTTGTAAGCCATCAATAAAATATCTGAAGCCTTCCCTAGAAAATGGCTATCTTCAAATGTCTCATTAACTACTTTGTTGTAATCAATCATGGTGATGACAAGGCGTTCTTTAGCTACTAAATCACCTTTTTTATTCTCTTTCATGGGGGTTGTTTTTAATTCAAGTCCCACTTCAGCAAAATCAGGATTTGAATCACTGTTGATTGGATACTTAAAGTACAGTTCTTCGACTGCGTTGCCAAAAGCACCACGACGCTTTTTATGATCTGCTAGAGAGTTAACGTCGGTAACTTCACGAAGAGAGTGTCCAACAAGCTTAGAGGCATATTCAATAATAGATTGCTCATCAGAGATATCGTAATCAATATTAGAGTTATTCATACTCCCCCCAATCAACATAAAAATATTGTGCTATTAACCTTCAGAAATAGCCATACCAATTTGTCTTTCAAGTATTTTTCACATCAAAAAACGCCTCCCAGCGCGTAGCTAGGAGGCGTTTTAAGGAAAGGACTAGAGGGGTTTCTCGCCAATTAGGCAAGCATCTGAGCAAGATCCTCGGAAGCATCGCCGATTGGGCCAATACCGTAGTTCTCAACAAGAATGTTAAGGACGTTAGGGCTGACAAATGCAGGAAGAGTTGGTCCAAGCTTGATGTTCTTGATGCCAAGGTGCAGCAGGGTTAGAAGGACGCATACTGCCTTCTGCTCGTACCAAGACAGAACAAAGCTCAGTGGCAGGTCGTTAACGCCGCAGTCAAATGCATTTGCAAGGGCGGTTGCAATCTGAACAGCACCGTATGCATCGTTGCACTGACCAACGTCAAGAATACGAGGGATACCACCAATGGTGCCTAGGTCAAGGTCATTGAAGCGGAACTTGCCGCAAGCAACGGTGAGGACAACAGAGTCTGCAGGAGTCTGCTCAACAAACTCGGTGTAGTAGTTACGACCAGGACGAGCGCCGTCGCAGCCGCCAACAACAAAGAAGTGCTTGATAGCGCCCTGTTTAACAGCATCGATGATCTTATCGGCAATGCCAAGAACTGCACCGTGGCTAAAGCCGGTGGTTACCTTGTGGCCACCGTTGATACCGGTGAGCTCCTGAGCCTCAGCGTATCCGCCAAGCTCCTGAGCCTGCTTGATAACAGCACTGAAGTCCTTCTTACCGTTAGCGTCCTCGTCAATGTGGACGAGCTCTGGGAAAGCAACAAGCTCGGTAGTATAGACACGGTCCTTGTAGCTAGGACGAGGTGGCATGAGGCAGTTAGTGGTGAAGACAACAGGAGCTGGAATGTCCTTGAACTCCTTCTGCTGGTTCTGCCATGCGGTACCAAAGTTGCCCTTGAGCTGTGGATACTTCTTGAGCTCTGGGTAACCATGAGCTGGGAGCATCTCGCCGTGGGTGTAAACGTTAACGCCCGTACCCTCGGTCTGCTCAAGGATCATCTTGAGGTCAAGAAGGTCGTGACCAGAGACAACGATGAATGGACCTGGCTCAATAGTCAGAGGGACCTCAGTTGGAACTGGGGTGCCATAAGCGCCGGTATTTGCGCTGTCGAGAAGAGCCATGCACTTGAGGTTGACCTCGCCTACCTCAAGGGTCAGAGGCAGCAAAACGTCAACGGAGGACTCGGTAGCAAGAGCAGCAAGAGCCTTTACAAAGAAAGCGTCAACTGCGTCATCAGTCTTGCCAAGAACGCGAGCGTGGTAAGCGTAAGCAGCCATACCACGGATACCAAAGAGAATAAGGGACTTGAGGGATCTAATGTCCTCGTTGTCGGACCAAACGCCGCCAAGTGGAAGATCCTCAACAGGCTCTACGCCAGCCTCTGCAGCTAGACGGTTCTTCTCGTCACGAACCTGAGCAGTAATTGCGTCAACAGCACCCTTGTCAAAGTTGACGTTGGTGATGCAGGTGAACAAACCATCGACAATCAGCTGATCTGCGCGGTTAGAACGCTTGCCAGCAGCAAGCTCGGTGCGAGAAAGGCCAACCAGAGCGCCGGTGAGCTCGTCCTGAGCAAATGCGACGTCAAAAGGCTTGCCACAAACGCCAGCAGCGCCGGTACATGCAGTACAAGCAGCAGTCTGCTCACACTGGAAACAGAACATCTTGTTATCCACTATTTTTCCTCTCCATAAAACCATATAGCGAGAAGAGATTTGCTCTTCTGAGTTTCATGATTACAGGAATGTGGAATAAGGTATGTTGTAATTACAACAAAACGATTTCTGTCCAGAAATTTTTTGGAGAGTATATGAACGTACAAGACATCAAGCCCTCTTTTTTGCTAAACACAATTGTGTTTAAAGGAGTAAAACCAGAGCTACTAGAGGCACTTTTAAAGCATTTACGTGCTGTTGTTCACACCTATGAGCCTGGAGAGATCATTTTGTGCGCTGGCGACAAGGCGCATCAATTTGGCATTGTTATCTCTGGCGCTATCCACGTTGAGGGATCTGACGCTCAGGGCAATATCTCTGTGATGGGAGCTTTCCATACCGGAGACACCTTTGGAGAGGCGTATGCGGCCCTTGGAAACGTGCCGCTTTTGACCTCGGTCGTTGCTACCGAGAAATCGGAAATTCTGCTGCTGGACGTGCGTCAAATTACTGCCAGAACGTGCGACATCTGCGGTGGCGTGGACATTATCATCAGAAATCTTATGGCTTCAATTGCTCAAAAGAACATTATGCTGAGTCGACGCATTCAAGATGCCGCACCAAAAAGTATTCGTGGCAAACTGATAGCGTACCTGCACACGCGCTCTCAAGTTGCAGTTCTACAGAGTTTGATATCCCCTTCAACCGACAACAACTTGCGGATTATCTTGGTGTAGATAGAAGTGCTCTAAGCGCTGTAATATCTTCTTTAAGTAAAGAGGGCGTCTTTGAAGTTAAACGTAGTCATTTCAAACTTTTATAACAGTATTTCAGCCTAAGGAGGCTTTATGGCAGAGATTTATTTAGCAGGTGGATGCTTCTGGGGACTTGAAGAGTACTTCTCCAGAATTAATGGCGTCACCGCAACTACCGTTGGCTATGCAAACGGTAAAACTTTAGATACCAACTATCAAGAGGTGAAGGCAACAGATCATGCAGAAACAGTGCATGTCACTTACGATGAGACCGTTGTAAGCCTCTATGACATTTTGCGCTACTACTTTAGGGTTATTGATCCCCTCTCAGTCAATAAGCAAGGCAACGATGTTGGTAGGCAGTATCGCACGGGCATCTACTACACAAACGACGCAGACTTGCATGTAATCGACCGCATTATGGCTGAGCAAGAGTCTCTTTTTGGTCAGAAGCTTGCCGTTGAGGTTGAGCCGCTAGATAACTATGTACTTGCTGAGGAATATCATCAGGACTACCTGAAGAAAAACCCAGGTGGATATTGCCACATCAATGTTGATGATGCGTATAAACCACTTGTGTAAACCATTCTTATAGGCAGCATAGCTTGTGTTTACAAGAAAAAGCGCTCGCCAAGTGGTGACGTCGGTCTTTAGCTGAAAAGGTTGTGATGATAATTACTCACCTTTTGGATTAGGAATAGGAGTTGTTCATAAAATGTCGAGTAAGAAATACGGTGTCGTATATACTCCTAATAACTTGGCTGGCTTTGTTGCAAAGTTGTTAATAGAAACAATAAATAATGATGGTTTGATACGTGTTGAAAATGTTTTGGACCCTGCATGTGGTGAAGGCGCATTGCTTCATGCATATAAGAAGCTAGTATCCGAGAATATAGGTCTGATAGGCATAGATGTTGATTTGAATGCAACAGAGAACATATCAAATGAATTTATTGTATACAATAATGATTCTATTTTACCTAAAACTCAAAAGAAAACATATGAGTATTGGAGAAACAAGCTTCCAAAAGTGCAAGCTATCATAGCAAATCCACCGTGGAGCTCAGAAAAAATATATACGCGTGAAAGCCTTATTAAGGCAGGGGTTCTCACTTGTAGATGGTCAATATGATAGCTACGTGCTTTTTTTTGAACTGGCATATAAGCTACTACAAGATGATGGTTATTTTGCGTTTATAATTCCAGATTCAATCTTTGACGCGCAAAACGAAGCGTTAAGATCATTTTTAGCAAAGACTACTCAAATTAAAGTAATTGCTAGACTTGGAGAAAAGTTATTTGAAAATGTATTTAGAGCAACAACAGTAATTATTTGTCAAAAAAGAAAACCTACATGTGATAGTCATACTATTTGTTTTCGCTTGTCCACAAATGACCGAAAGGAATATTTGTCAGGAGGACATGACCTATACCATTTTTATAACATCTGCAATCATAAGGTTTTACAAATGCGTTTCTTATCAAATGCAAATTGTAATTTCGATATAGATGTGCGCGTAGACGAAGAATCATTAATAAGCAAAATCCAGACTTCATGTATTAATTGGGATGAAATTTTTACTTTTGGTAGAGGGGTAGAGATATCAAAAACAGGCAAAGTAACAGTATGTGAACATTGCGGAGATGCACAAAGGCTATACGGCGACTCAATTGAATTTGCATAAAAAGATTTGTACTTCTTGCCAGTTAGAAACGAAAGTAAATGATTCAACCACACGAATAATAATAAATATTGGTAAAAAGAGGTTTTTCAAAAAAATCATTGTAGGAGAAGATTTACATAGGTATAACTGTAAATCAAATCATTATGTTGAAAAATAATGTAACGGGCATAAACTATAAAAGATTCAACTTTATATTCATCGCCTAAACTTTTAGTAAGAAAAAAACCGGACTGGGAATATATGCAGCTATTGATTACTCTCACGAAAAAGACAATTCAGACAGTTTATATTCTTAAATATAAAAAAAGAAAACACTGTTCCACTTGAATATTACTTGGCATTGTTGAATTCAAGAGTCGTATATTATTACTACCTAAAGGTATATGGAGAAAATGAATGGAAATCACACCCATACATAACAAAGAAAAATTCTATTTTCTTTGCCAATAAAAAGATATGAAGGGACTTCTCTTGATTTGAGAATTATACAACTAGCCACTCAAATCAGTCATAAGTATGATTATGCGACTGATTTTGCAATTGGAACAACTAATAATGCAAAAATACAATTTAAATGCAGAAGATGTTAATTATATACGTACTGAAATGAATAATCTTCCTGATTTAAATTCTTTAAACAATATGAAAATGGAGGCCAATGTATAATGTATAGATATATAGGTAACAAAACCAAATTATTACCTCACATTATGGAAAAAACCTCGCATCTTATTGGAAATACAGGAACAGTTGTTGACTTAATGTCTGGAACTGGCTCTGTTGCTTGTGAATTTAGACGAAATGGATATACCGTTATTGCGGCTGATGTTATGACATATTCCATTCATCATTTGAAAACCAAATTGCTATTGGAACAAGCTCCTTCTTTTGAAGGCCTAGTAAATCAAGGAGTTATTATGGGCGGTGATAATCGGTATGCTGAAGTTGTCAAATACTTAAATAATTTACCACCAACACAAAGTTTCTTTTTCAGAGAGTTTTTCACCTGAGGAATTCCTCAAAACGGTTGCGATGCTAGAAAATACTTTACTTCTTCAAATGCATGTAAAATCGATGCAATAAGAGAAAAAATTAACGAGTGGATTAATCTCCAATGGATAACTGATTTAGAGGAATCTTTACTTAAACACACTCTTATTATGGCAGTAAATGAAGTGGCAAATATATCTGGAACATACGGATATTTTTTTGGCAGATTTCAAAAAGAATTCTTTAAATGAGTTAGTCCTTGAAGAAGAACGGTTTACTGTTGGAAATGCTAACGGACATATAATTAGGCGAGGGATTCGCAGAGGATTTAGCATCTACCATAACAGCTGATTTGTGTTATGTTGACCCACCATATATGAAAAGACAGTATGCAGCAAATTATCATATTTTGGAGACTGTTGCTAGAGGAGATTTCCCGGATGCTGTTGGAAAAAGCGGACTAAGAGATTGGTGGGACCAACATTCCAAACTTTGCACAAAAACCAAAGGACTACAATCATTTGGAAAAATAATAAGTGAAATGGATTGTCCTTATTTTTGTTATAAGCTATAGCGAAGATGGTTTGTTTACTATAGAGCAATTAAGAAACTGTTTTGAACAGTTTGGAACTGTGACAATTGATGAGATTGACTATAATCGGTTCAAGAGCAACGATAGCCAATTACCTCAAAAACTCACAGAATATTTGATTACAATAGAGAGGTAACGTTATGGAACAAATTGATAGAATATTTTATCGAAAAATCAATCCTTCAGATTTTAAAAAATTATATGATATTGATAAACCTACGACAGGTGGCGGACAGACTTATTTGGAGGCTGCTGGCATTACTGATGAAAAAATGGTTGACTTTTTGTCCATCGCTGAAAAAATTGATAGTCCATCAGACCCACGATATACTTATACAGTCAAAGCTTACACATTGGGTAATCCTGCTCAAGCAGCTGAAAACATCGAATTTGCACCAAGGAATGGCAGGGCCAATTATAGGATTAGTCGTCAGAATAAGGCTCACAAACATTTTGCATGGTCTCCTGCAAATGGTTTCCATTACCAAATACAGACCCTGTGACTGGAAATTTTACCTCAGCTGGAAATTTTGTAGGAATAATAGATAATTTAATAATTATGATTGTGAGAACTAATTATTGCCACTACTATGCATCTTTTGTAGATAGTGCAACAATGCCTGCGGGATGGCCCTCAGGTATAGGATTAGAAGAAATGTTTCAAGACGATAGACGTGGAATCGTCAATTTTACAAATTGTAGTGTTAAATTTATTGATAATGCTAGCCTACCTTTTGGAACTGTTGTAAAAATACCTCTTGAATACAAGACTGGATTAGTGCCTCCTCATAAAGAAAAATAGAAATCGTATTATTTTTTTGGAGCACCGGGAACTGGAAAAAGCTATACACTTAACGAGGATAGAAAAAACTTTCCAATTGCGGATGAAGATTTTTGAACGTGTAACTTTCCATGCAGATTATTCATATTCTCAATTTGTTGGAACATATAAGCCTGTTACACTTTCTTCTGGAGAGATAAGTTATAAATTTGTTCCTGGACCTTTCATGCGAATTCTTGTCAAAGCTTATAAGAATATTTTGGAATCATATGATATAGCAACAGGTACATTTAATTTAGCATTAGTAAAACCGCACTTACTTCTTATTGAAGAAATTAATCGCTCACACACGGCAGCAGTTTTTGGAGATGTCTTTCAGTTACTTGATAGAGATGATGATAACGTAAGCGAATACGAAATACAGCCAAGTGAAGAAATCAAAGAATATTTATGTGGTGAACTGGGAGGAACTCCTGCAGATTATCCATCTATTAAGATACCAGACAATATGTTTATTTGGGCAACAATGAATAGCGCAGATCAGGGAGTATTTCCTATGGATACTGCATTTAAGCGTAGATGGTCATTCAAATACATTGGAGTTGATGAAGAAGAATTTACAGTTGTTAATGTGTCTCCAGGAGTTAAAACAGCACGTGAAAACCAAGGAGGTAGTTTTACAATCAAAGGTAAAAATCCTACTATCGAATGGAATGTCTTACGCCGTGCGATTAATGCAAAATTATCAAGTACAACTATTAAAAGCTCATGAAGACAAACTTATGGGTCCATTTTTTTCTTAAAGACCATGGATAAGGCTGGAGCAGTTATCCTTACTGATGATAAATTCATAGATGCATTTTGCGATAAGGTTCTCATGTACTTATTTGAGGATGCCGCAAAAACAAAGCGTGAGCATCTTTTTATGGGATGTACAGATAAGGAAAAACTTAATAGATATTCATATATTTGCAAAAGAATTCAAACGTAAAGGAATTGAAATTTTTGGAGACAACTTCTTTGATGTGGAATACAAAAAAACAGAAAGATGAGCGAGATCGGGGCAAAGGTTGAAGCTGAATCGTAAGTAAGGAAGTTGTGCGATGGCAATAACATCAGCATATGTCAGAGAAAATGAATATTATTCAGTTGATAGCCTCAAAGAACTCTTTTGTTTTACACCAGCTACTTATAAAACACAAAATGAAGCAGATAAACGACTGACTAGATATCTGAAAGAACTTTTAAGCCGTAATATATTGAAAGAACGAAGTAAAACCAACAATGGAGATGCAGATGTTGAATTTGAAAAAAACATTCAGATGATGATTTATTATCTCCTACATCAAGTTATAAATTTGATTTTGTTGGTATTGTTATCTGCGAAGATGTGATTGCTTATTCATATCCAAAATATATCGGGGAAGAAAAATCTTTACCACAAGAAGCGCCTATTACTGAAATGCAACAGGTTATGCAGGTGATAGAAAAAGTATAGTCATGAAAAAAAGCTAAACAGGATGTACGAGATGTAGATTTGTTTTGCAGATATTGATGATAAAGGTATGGTTAATACTTTATCCGTAATGCTTTTCTTACTTGAAGATTATGCTGCAAATGGAGAATATGAAGATAACGAGGAAATATTAGAGATAAATGGTTCGGGTGATATATATTGGCAAAAAAACAATAGATGAGACATACCCTATTATTTCGAACAATAGACCTTATTATGTAGAATTATACACTCGTAAGAACATAAGCAATGATGCATCATTCATTAAGAGATTACACGCATATGTTGTAACCCAGTGCTCCAATGAAATTGAAAAAGCTGGATTAACTGCATTCTATTCTCTTCCTTGTGCGGATATATCTGACGAAGAACAAGACAATTTTGGTGAAGACAATAATATAATCAATCGCATTGAAATTGAACTGACACAGACATTTGATGATAGAAAGAGATGCAGTATTAAGAGCAATGATGCTATATTTTCTAAGTGGAAAAATATTAGTTGGTGATACTGAAATGCATGTGATGGGAACTCGTTCCTTCAATCTTATTTGGGAAGAGGTATGCGCAAAGGTATTCCGAAGTCAAAAGGACGATACAGTTGATACTATTACTCCACATGTCGACTATACATTGATTAATCAAAATTTTGATCATAAGCCACCAACATTGGTTGAATTAATCGAAAAGCCTATATGGAAAAATTATGACAAAAGCATTCTGGCTGCTATTCCATCTTCGACATTCAAACCAGACTCATTAAGATTTGAACATAAGAATACGGGGAAAAGTTATACATTCTACATTCTTGATGCTAAATATTATTGTCCTGTATGGAAAAGCAAAATTGTAAATGGACAGGAAAAAGGATATATAGAAGGTCAGCCAGGCGTAGAAGATGTTGCTAAACAGTACTTGTATTATTTGGCATATAGAGAAGTACTGGATAAATATCATGTTACCGAAGTAAAAAACTATTTTTTGATGCCTAAACGAAAATCTGACAATACAATTCCTGGATTTGTAAAACTAAATATGTTGAAGGAATTAGGTTTAGGTGTTATTGAAGTACGTATGTTACCGCCTAACATAATGTATGATAATTATCTGAATAATTCAACTTTAAATCTGACAGAATTACATTAAAAGAACAGCTATGAGGTAGCACTAAACTACTTCATAGCTGTTTGTTTTTGTTAACCGTCCGAAAACTATCAGTAAAATGCGCCTTTTCTAAAAATCCCTTAGACGCATTACCTAAGTACGGGCTCCTTTTGCTTTGAAGTTCATGTCAACCGCTCTTAGGAGAGCAGCTCAAACTACTTCTTGACCTCGTAGTGACTCTTTACGGTAAACGTAATAACGTAGGTCTTACGATACGACTCTGGTGCAGAAGTAAGAATTGCACAGTCGGTCAAGTTGTAGTTAGTTGGGTGTGCAAGAGCCTGGTCAACAGTGTTGCCAATCTCTTCTGCTGACTCAAGTACCTGGGCCCTCTGAGCTGCGTCGATAGTTGCTTTTCTCATCAAATCAAACTGGTCTGCTGTACCCTCAATGCGAATAATGATTGGCCAGAGGCTGTCTTTATCAACCTGCGTAGTAATTTGCAGATCTGGATACAGGCTGTTATCAAAGCTGAATCCCTCAGGAATATGATAGGTGCCATAACCAGTTGCGTTGGAATTGCTTGATGAAGAGCTAGAGGAGCTGGAAGAATCCTCTTTTTTCTCGTCTTTCTTCTCTTCTTTTTGTTCTGACGTGGTGGATTGTGTCTGTTCTTGTTTGTTTTCTGTTTGTGAGCAGCCAGACAAAATGCCCACACTCAAGGCTGACGTTACCAGTAGTACAAAAATTGCAGTAAAGAACTTGCTCATCCTAGAGCTACGCTTCATTTGACCTCCATTAAACGGAACGTACTAACTACCAGGAACTCACTGCGATTGTACCCAGCAAATAGCGCCATTTAACTGGGAGAATATTTCACAACATAAAATAATGTTTCATCTTTTTATGCTTCCCAGAGGAAGTGCCTCATATCTACCTTACCGTTTTCTAGAAATTGCACACCTTCTGCCTCAAGAAGCTCTCTCTGTGCATCTGCCCCACCAAAAGCAAAGCCAGGAGCTAGCGAGCCGTCTTTAAAGACTACCCTGTGGCAAGGTACACCGCCCGCAACACCGGGGCTCTGGTGCATAGCAAATCCCACATAGCGAGCCTTTCTTGGCTCCCCTATCATGCGAGCTATCTGCCCATACGTACTGACCCTGCCCTCGGGAATCTGTTTGACTACTGAAAACGCACGCTGAAAAAAATTATCCATATCTAGCCCACTCTATCTTCACGGTTACCGGTAATTGCTTGCTCATTTTATGTTGGAATGCTATCGTATCAAAAGCAAACGGGTGGTGGCGCAGCTTGGTAGCGCACTTGACTGGGGGTCAAGGGGTCGCTGGTTCAAATCCAGTCCACCCGACCAGAATTTCTCGCCAGGAGTATTCCTGGCTTTTTTATTAAACAAACATGGCGAGAAACTCTGTGCAAGCGGCAAAATCATGCAGCAAAAAGCGGCCGGCTGATGTAAACAACCGACCGCGTATCCAAGGTGTGAGATTTCTTAGGCGTTAGTACCCTCAAACTGACTCTCGTACAGCTTGGCGTAGAAGCCGCCCTTAGCTAAGAGCTCGTCATGAGTGCCGCGTTCAAGAATTGAGCCGTCCTTGAGGACAAGAATGCAATCTGCACCTTGGATGGTTGAGAGCCTGTGAGCAACAACCAGTGAAGTTCTGCCATTCATGATGGTGTCAAACGCCTTTTGTACCAGCTGTTCTGTTCGCGTATCAATACTTGAGGTTGCCTCATCCAGAAGCAGAATAGGTGGATTGGCAAGCATGACACGAGCAATGCAGAGAAGCTGCTGCTGGCCCTGAGATAAAGATCCGCCAGACTCTCCCACCATGGTGTCATAACCCTGAGGAAGCTGCTGGATGAACTCGTGAGCCTGAGCCTTTTGAGCTGCAGCAATAATCTCTTCATCCGTGGCGTCTGGCTTTGCGTAGCGGATGTTTTCTTTGATGGTTCCCTTAAAGAGCCACGTATCCTGCAACACCATGCCAAACTGCTCTCTGAGCGATGCCCTTGTGAGCTTTTGCGTGTTATGTCCGTCTACATAAATAGCGCCAGAATCAATGCTATAGAACCTCAGCAGCAGGTTAATAAGGGTAGTCTTACCGCAGCCAGTAGGGCCAACAAGAGCAATCTTCTGGCCAGGCTCTGCCCTGAATGAGATGTGGTTGAGCAGCGGGTGCTTGGAATCATAGGAGAACGCCACGTCATCAAACTCAATGGTGCCTTGTGGATTCTGGATGGCTTCAGCGTCTACTGGATCAGGCTTGATTTCCTTTGCGTCGAGAAGATCAAAGACTCGACGAGCGCTTGCATAGGCTGTCTGAACCTGTGTAACAACGGCAGAAATGGCGTTAAAAGGCTTCATGTACTGGTTGGCATACGAGAGGAAGCTCTGTACCTGACCAATGGTAAGCACAGAAGGAACGCCCGTCAAAACGCAAATGCAGCCAAGTCCAGCTACCAGTGCATAAATGAAGTTGTTTACCAGACGCGTAGAAGGGTTAGAGAGCGAAGAGGCAAACTGCGCACGCTCTCCTACTACACGGAGCTTCTCGTTAATAGCTTCAAACTGCTCAATAATGGCATCTTTGTGGGCAAAAGCAGTAATGAGTTCCTGGTTGGAGACCATTTCTTCTGCGTATCCGCCTAGCTGGCCCTGATAGCCCTGCTGCTTGCTAAAAGATGAGCTTGCGTATTTGGTAATGGCGGAAGCAACAATAATAGAGAGCGGCGTAGCTAGAGCAACCACAAGGCCCATAGGAATCGACATATAGAACATGAAGCATAAGGTTCCAATAATGGTCACCATGCCCGTAAGGAACTGCGTCAGGCCCTGCTGAAGGCCGTCACCCAGCTGATCAACATCGTTAACTACCCTAGAGAGCAAGTCTCCCTGAGAATGCGTGTCAATGTATGAGAGCGGTAAGTTTGCAACCTTGGCGTGAGATGCGTCTCTGAGATCGCGTGTAACCAGGTAGGTAAGCTTATTGGTAGACCAAGAAGCTAGCCACTGCGTAGCACTTGCAAGCAAAACTACCAGTGAGAGCTGAGCGAGCGTAGGCAAAAGTGCTGCCTCGGCGCCCTGGACCAGCCTGATGAGCTGGTCGATGGCACTACCCACAATGATGGGTACCCAGAGCTGCAGAATAACGGTTGCAATAGATGACACAGACGCCAGAACCAGAAAACCTCTGTGAGGAGAAATCCATGCAGCTAGTCGGCGTGTGACTTCTGCTGCGGACATGGAGATAGCGTCAGCGGAGCCGCCTTTGCCGCGCTCAGGAGCGCTGGATGCGATAGCGGAGGTGCTTCCGCCGGAATACATATCGGCCATTACTCCACCTCCTCAGGACGAAGCTGTGAAAGACATATCTCTTTATACAGCGGACACGTGGCGAGAAGTTCTTTGTGCGTTCCTAGTCCCACTTGTTTGCCATGGTCAAGAACAAGGATCTTGTCTGCCTGCATAACTGCAGCTACACGTTGAGAAATAATGATGCTTGTAGTGGTTGCACTAAGCTTGCGAAGGGCTGCGCGGAGGTGTGCGTCCGTGGCAAAATCAAGCGCGGAAGCAGCGTCGTCCAAGATGACAATGCGCGGGCTTCCTACCAGAGCACGAGCAATGGTCAAGCGCTGGCGCTGACCACCCGAAGAAGTTCTTGCCGCCACGCTCAACAATGCTGTCAAGCTGATCGGGTTTCTCGCGCACAAAGTCTGCTGCCTGAGCAACCTCAAGAGCTGTCCAAAGCTCCTCATCAGTAGCGTTTGGATTCTTCCAGCAGAGATTGGAGCGAATGGTGCCGCTGACCAGTGAGGTGTGCTGCGGAACAAAGCCAATAAGGGAACGCAGCTGCTCAAACGTGTAGGTTTTAACGTCTTGGCCAAAGACGCTTACGGAGCCACTCTCTGTATCAAAAAGACGTGGGATGAGTGCGGCAAAGCTGGACTTACCAGAACCAGTTCCGCCGATGATACCCAGCGTCTGGCCAGCATGAAGCGAAAGATTGATACCAGAAAGAGCAGGCTCTCCCCCGCCGTCGTAGACAAGCGAAGCATCCTTAAACGCTACAGCAGTGCCAACGAAGTCTGATTCTGTGAGGTTGAAATGCTCGTTTCCCTTATCAGAGAGCGCTGGCCTAGTGTTCAGAACTTCCATCACGCGTGCAGCAGACGCAGTTCCGCGTGTAATGATAATAACCAGGTTAGCAACGTAGCCAATAGCTAAAAGCGCACTGGTCATATAGCTGACAAGTGCTACCACGGTACCTTGGGATAGAGTACCTGCAGTAATCTGAGGAGCCGCAAGCCAAAGCGTTACGGCAATTCCCAGGTACATGACTAGGAAGGTTGCTGGGTTCAGTAGAGCCGAATAATTTGCAGCATCAGTTGCCGTTTCTGTCTGAGCAAGAACTGCCTCGGAGAATTGTTCCTTCTCTTCTGCCTCGTGCCTAAATGCTCTGATAACACGAATACCAGAAAGCATTTGTCGCATATATAAAGAAACGGTATCAAGGCGCTTCTGCAGCTCAGTAAAGAGTGCGGTAGATTTACGTGCAACAAAAAAAGAAAATAGCGGCTACTAGCACGGTTGCAATTAAGAAGACCATTCCAAGCTGAGCATCAAGCATAAGAGTGGCAATAATAGATCCGGCCGCCAAAATTGGCCATCTGACCAGTTGACGAATGCCCAAAGCAACGGTAACCTGCACCTGGTTAACATCGTTGATAAGACGAGTTACCAGCGTATCTGTTCCCAGTGCAGAAATATCGGCACTTGAGAGCTCTTGAATCTTCTTAAACAGCTCATTGCGCAGGTCGGTTCCCGTGCGCTGAGAAACAATAGAAGCAATTTTCTGACAGACAAGCGTAAAACTAAAACCCACAATTGCGATTACGACTAGCAAAATACCGTAGCGAATAATGTCATACATGTTTGCCCCGTGAATTCCGAGGTCAATCATGCGCGCAATAATCAAAGGTGTAAGAAGGTCACCAATGACCTCAACACCTTTACAAAGCAAGGCAACAAAACTCTTGCGACTATACTTTGGCCATACGAATCTAGAGAGCAACTCTCCCATTTACGCTTTACCAAGTTTCTCTGCTAGCGTTAACCACTCGTCTTCCAGCTCCATCAGCGCCGCTTCTGCGTCATCAAGCTGCTGCTGCAACTCCATCAAACGCTGCGCGTCAGTAGCATCAGCGGAACTCATCTGCTCCCTAATCTGCTTAGGCAGTTCCTGAGCCTTGCCCATACGCCTCTCAATCGAATCAAAGCGCTTCTTGAGCTCGCGACGCTCAGCGTTACTCAGCACCGCAGTACCCTGGCGAGAAGATCCGTCTACCTGCGGCTCATTTGTGTCTGAACTGCTGCGTGTGTCCGACAACTCCCCCGCTCTTCTCGCCGTTTGCTTTACTGCATCAACAAGCTTGAGGTACTCGTCAACGCCGCCAGGAACGTGGCGAATGTGGCCGTCTATGAGGGCATATTGGTCATCGGTAACGCGCTCAATCAAGAAACGGTCATGGCTGACTACCAGAAGGGTTCCTGGCCAGGAATCCAGCAGGTCTTCCAGGACAGCAAGCATGTCCGTATCCAGGTCGTTGCCTGGCTCGTCCAGCACCAGTACGTTCGGCTCTTCCAGAAGGACGCACAGAAGTGCCAAACGCCTACGCTGGCCACCGGAGAGGTCTTGCAAGCGATTGGTAAACTCTCGGCGATCAAAACCAAGGCTTTCAAGCAGCTGCGTAGGACTTTGCATCTTGCCGTTTACCAGGTAGCTTGTCTTGTACTGGCTCAAAAGCTCAAGTACCGTCCAGGTCTCTTTAGTAGCAAACGTATCAATTTGCTGAGAAAGCCATCCAAATTTGACAGACTTTCCTACCTTTACCAGGCCAGACGTTGGCTGCAATTGCTGCGTCATCAGCTCAAGAAGTGTGGATTTACCAGCGCCATTCTCGCCCAAGATGCCATAGCGGTCGCCAGGGCCAATGAGCCACTCGACGTTCTTGATGACCTCTGTCTGAGGTTTAGCTGCTCCTGCCTGCGTGCTTTGATCTGCATCAACATCCGTTGCGGCATTCTTGTATGCAAACGAGACATCATGCATCTCAATAACTTGCTTGCCCAACCTAGAGACTGCCATGCGTTTGAGTTCAAGCGTGTTTCTAAGTGGAGGATCTTCGGCCAAAAGCTCCATGGCAGCGTCAATCCTAAACTTGGGCTTTGACGTGCGAGCTTTTGCGCCATGAGCAAGCCAGTTAAGCTCTTTTCTCAGCGTATTCTGACGGCGTTCTTCCATCACCGCTGCCTGTCTATCACGCTCAACTCGAGCTTGAATGTAGGCAGAATAGCCGCCGTCAAACGGGTCAATTACACCATCATGGACTTCCCACATGTGGTCACAGACCTCGTCCAAAAACCAACGGTCGTGGGTAACCAGAATAAGCGCGCCATTTCCTTCTGACCAGCGATTCTTTAGATGATTGGCAAGCCACTGAATAGCGTGAAGATCAAGGTGGTTGGTTGGCTCGTCAATAAGCATTAAGTCCCAGGCGCCCACAAGCAGTCGAGCCAAATCGCAGCGTCTACGCTGACCTCCAGAAAGCTCTCCTACCAGGCCATTCCAGTCCAAGTCTCCAATGAGTTCATCAATAATCTTACGGATGCGAGCGTCAGATGCCCACTCGTACTCTGGCGTGTCTCCCACAACAGCACTGCAAACTGTCTGTGTATCAGAAAGTGAATCACTTTGGCCCATATAGCCTACTTGGATGCCACTTCTCCAAATTACGTTTCCGGAATCAGGCTCAATTCTATGGGCGATAAGATCTAAGAGGGTTGATTTTCCATCGCCGTTTTTGCCCACAACACCAATACGGTAACCCTCATTAACGCCAATAGTCTGGTTGGTAAGAACCTTTTTACCAGGCCATTCCATAGAAATTTGTTCGCAACCTACCAGAATTCCCACTAGTTATCACCTAAAAAAGAACGAAGTAACGCAATTTCTTCTCCCCAACCAGAAAGCTCAGAATGAGGAGTTTCCAAAATCATAGGAAGCGTATTGATACGCGGATTAGTCACCACAGCACGGAACGTTTCTAGACCAATGAAGCCCTTGCCAATCTGTTCGTGTCTATCTTTATGAGCTCCAAGAGGATTCTTTGAGTCATTAAGGTGCAAGGCTTTTAGCTTTTCTAAACCAACTATCTGGTCAAAGGTATCTAGAACCTCATCAAGATTTTCTACAATTTCGTAACCGCCATCATGAACATGACAGGTATCAAGGCACACACCCATAAGCTCGGGGTGGTTTACCTTATCTAGAATTGCAGCTATTTCTTCAAACGTTTTACCAACTTCAGTGCCCTTGCCAGCCATAGTTTCAAGAAGCACGGTAGTGTGCTGGCCTTCAAACAGACAGTTGTTGAGCGCGCTTGAAATCTGCTCAATTGCCACGTCAGAGCCTTGGCCAACATGGCTACCTGGATGGAAATTGTAATAATTACCAGGTAGATGCTCCATACGCTCAAGATCTTCTGTGAGCGCTCGACGAGCAAAATCCCTGGTCTCCTCCTTAGCTGAGCACAAATTCATGGTGTAAGGAGCGTGTGCTACCAAAGGTCCAAAGTGATGAGCTTCTAGAAGCTCACGCAGCTTTGCAACATCAGCCTCATCTAGAGCTTTAGCGTTGCCGCCACGAGGATTTCTGGTAAAGAAAGCAAAGGTAGTTGCTCCAATAGAGAGAGCATCTTTACCCATTGCCTCCCAGCCCTTACCTGCCGAGAGATGGCATCCAATAAAAAGTTCTTCTGGTTGCACGCTATGCACGCTCCTCAAGCATCTTGGAAACACGGTCCAAAAGCTCTGAAGCTACATCTGCCAGCGGCAAAGTCTCAAGCTGTTCTACACCTTGAGGAGTCACAAAGCCACACGGTCTGTATCTGAACCAAAGGTTGAGTCTGGTCTAGAAACATCATTTGCCACAATCATGGAACAACCTTTACGCTCAAGTTTAGCTTGAGCATGCTCCAAGACGTTATTTGTCTCGGCTGCAAAACCTACGACAACCTGGTCTTTCTTTGCCTTAGACAGGTTGGCGAGAATATCGGTGGTTTCTTTAAGGTCAATAGACTCAAGATACTCTAATGATTTCTTGAGCTTATGATCTGCTGGATGAGCTGGTGTATAGTCGGCAACAGCTGCCGTCAAAATAGCAGCATCAACGTTGTCAAAAGCATCTACGCACGCCTTATACATATCTTCAGCAGATACTACTCTTTGCACGTTGACGCCCTGAGGAGCCTCCAAGTGCGTGGGACCAGAGATAAGTGTGACGTCTGCTCCACGATTAGCAGCAGCTTTAGCTACGGTATAGCCAAGTTTTCCTGTTGAACAGTTAGCAATAAAGCGAACTGGATCGATCTTCTCGTGAGTTGGTCCTGCGGTGATAAGAATCTTTTTACCTGCAAGATTTTGCGTAACTGGCGCGGCATCTTTGCCGGAAAGAACCTTAAGTGCAGCGTCAACAATCTGCTGAACCGGAGCAAGCTTTCCGTCTCCGGTATAGCCGCAGGCAAGACGGCCTGACTCAGGCATAACCATCTGGATGCCGCGCTGACGCAGCAGTGCCACGTTTGACTGAGTGGCTGGATTTTCCCACATGTGCGTATTCATAGCGGGAGCCACAAGAACTGGCGTATGAGCAGCTAAAAGCGTTGCACTTGCGGCATTATCAGCAATTCCGAGAGCCATCTTAGCCATAATATTGGCGGTAGCTGGTACAACTACCATGCAATCTGCCCAGTCAGCAAGATCAACGTGGGCAACAGGAGACTCCACATTGTTATAGAGCGAAAGCACCACCTCATGATGCGTAAGCGCTTCAAAGGTAGTCTTTCCAACAAACTGAGTTGCATCTTCTGTCATAACAACTCGAACGTCGCAGCCCGCTTTCTGAAGACCTCTAAGCACTTCACAGGCTTTATATGCAGCAATGCCTCCGCATACCACAAGGCATACAGAGGGCTGGGCGGTTTTATCCAACATGGCGAGAAAATCCTTTATTCTTCAAACGCTGTAGAAGTAATAAGCATCCTGTGACAATAAGGGCATTCAGCAATCTCAGAGCTGTGCTGAAGATCATGGAATGAACTTGGCTGCAGCTTGACGCGGCAAACACTGGGAACATTACCTACAAGGTGCTCAACTGCCAGGCCCTTAAAACGTTTACGTGCAGCTTCATAACGCTCAAGCGTGTTCGCAGAAATCTGAGCTGCAAGTTCTTCTCGAGACTTAGAGAGCTCTACAATTTCCGCACGAAGTGCCGCAGAATCAATCTCAAGAGACTGAGAAAGACTCTCGCGTTCTTTCATAAGCTTTACCTGCAAGTCTTGTGCTGTTTGGTAAGCTTTCTTGCACTTCTCAAGCTCTTCTGCTTTTGCTGCAAGTTTAAAATCGCACTTCTCGATATTCTTTGCCAAAGAGGAAAGCTGCTGGTCAAAGTCTCTAAGAGCACGGTGATTGGTAGCAGTTTCTACAGCAGCGGAGACCTCTTCTGTCTTTTGGACATAGTGGGCACGCTGCTCATTGAGGTCAGAAATATCAATTTCTACGTCTTTTTTTTACGCCAAGTACCTGCTTGAGCTGAGAAGCAATTTTTTTCTCTGCAAGTTGAGCGTTTTTAATCTTTTGAACCTGGGGCATTGAGGCCAAGTTGGATGCGAGTTTTAGCAGCTGCAAATCAATATCCTGGAGCTGCATCAGATTTACAGACTCACTCATAGGGCCTCCTCATATACGGTTACTCATCTAGTCTACCGTAAATAAGGACGTATCGAGCGCAGAACATAACTAATGCAGAGATTAGTATGTGAAAAATTTATCCAACAATCTGCAGCAAGGTTGCACAGAAGGCATCAAGGTCAGCCTCAGAAACGCGCTCGTCAAAGGTAATGCGTAGGCTGCCTAGAGCCTCGTTTCTAGAGATGCCCATAGCCGAGAGAACATGACTTGCGTCAAGAGAACCTGAAGAGCATGCAGAGCCAGCCGAGACTTCAAAACCTGCCTGGTCAAGCTTTAGGATAAGCGTCTCTGAGTCCATTGAGGGAACCATAATACTGACCGTACCAGGCATGTGATCTTTGCCAGCGTAAGCCTCTGTGGTTGGCTTAATTTTGGGAGAAGCACAAAGAGCCTCATACGCCTTATTAGCGCGCGCAGAAACGCTCTCCTGCGTTTGCGTAAGGTTCTCCAGGCACCACGCAGCAGCGGCGGCAAAAGCTAGGGCGCTTCGAACGTCCTGGGTGCCATGACGCCTACCAGCCTCTTGTCCCCCGCCGTAACTCTGAGCTTTAAACGGAACTTTGGAGCGCATAAGCACAGCAGCAATACCAAGAGGTCCACCAATTTTATGAGCAGCAATGGTCAGAGCGTCTACGTCTGACACCTCAAGAGGAATACGACCAAACGCCTGAACCGCGTCAGTGTGGAAAAGTGCACCCACTTTATGAGCAGCTCGCGCAAGGTCTACAACTGGCTGAATAACGCCCGTCTCATTATTGGCATACATGACGGAAACAAGGGCCACTGACTGGTCTAAAAGACCCTCAAGGGCAGAAGCTTCAATCTTTCCCTGACGGTTAGGCTGAGCAATTCTTACCTCAAAGCCCTTCTCGCGAAGAACGGGAGCAAGATCCAAAATAGAATCGTGCTCAATTGCCGAGAAAACCACCGTGTTGCGCTTGTGGTCTTTGTTGCGAATACCTTCTGCCATACCAAGAACAGAGAGGTTATTGCCCTCAGTGCCTCCTGAGCAGAAGACAACGTCAGGAGCCCTAAACTTGCCGCCCACCGCACGTGCGATAACGCCACGAGCACCATCAAGCTCTCGCGCTGCTTGACGTCCAAGCGAGTGCAAAGAGTTTGGGTTCACCCCAGCAATGGGTGAAGCCTCATAGGTTTTCTCGGCATCTAGCGCCTCTTGGCGCATTGGTGCTGAAGCTGCATAGTCTAGGTATACGTAATTCATAACGTGTTTCTGTTGATTCAATCTTGGCGGTCTATGTGCAAATAATGCTGGGGCGTGGTCTAGCCCTGAACGGTAAGAGCGGACTCACCGGCAGTGCGGATAGCCTCGATGGTTGCACCGCGGTCTTCCTGGCCAAATACAGCGCTACCTGCAACAAGCATATCGGCGCCAGCAGCTACAACATCAGCTGCGTTAGCTGCACTAATGCCACCATCAACCTCAATCAGAGGATTAACGTTATGCTTACGGCAGAGCTCTTTGAGTGCCCTTAGTTTCTCAAGTGAGTGAGGAATAAACTTCTGACCACCAAAACCAGGGTTAACCGTCATGATAAGCACCAGGTCAAGGTCTTCTATAAGATCCTCAAGAACGCTTACAGGAGTTCCCGGGCAAAGAGAAATACCAGCTTTAGCACCAGAGTCCTTAATGAGGTGGACAAGGCGGTGCGCGTGAACCTCAGCCTCGTAGTGGAAGGTAACAACGTCAGCGCCGCGGTCCAGGAACAGAGGTGCAATCTCAGCTGGATTGGTAACCATCAGATGGACATCAATGGGCAGCTCAGAAGACTTTTTGCAGTAAGAGAAAATATCTGGTCCAAATGAAATATTGGGAACAAAGTGACCATCCATCACGTCGTAATGGATGTAATCAGCGTTTGCAATCGAATCAAGCTCGCTCTTAAGCTTGGAGAAATCCGCGGACAAAACAGACGGTGCTACCAGGACGTTATTCATTAAACTCTCCTATCGAGTCATTCCATAAAATTCTTCGTTAGGCAGGCGGTTAGTAAGGCGAGAAGTAATGTCTTCTGGCGTAGCACCTTCGTAAAGCACAGCGTGAACAGCTGAAGTGATAGGCATCTCAACGTCCATGTGCTGACCAAGCTCATAAAAGACCAATGACAGCCTGAGCGCCCTCAACAACCATGCCGGTTTCTTCCTGGTATGACTGAAGCGTCTTGCCCTTAACCAGGGCTTCTCCAAAGGTTCTATTTCTAGAATGCTCGGAGGTGCAGGTAGCAACCAAGTCTCCCATTCCTGCAAGACCCATACAGGTAAGTGGGTCTCCGCCAATAGCACATACTACGCGGCCAAGCTCTGCCAAGCCGCGTGTCATCAGCGCAGCAAGGGCGTTATCGCCATTACCTAGGCCAACAGCAATACCGCAAGCAATAGCTACAACGTTTTTAGCGGCAGCACACGCCTCAACGCCACGCACGTCAGAGCTAATGTAGGTTCTGAAGTATGGACGAGAAAGAAGCGCCTGGAAACGCTTAGCAACCTCGGCGTCTTCAGACGCAACAACTGCTGCAGAGATTCCCTGCTTAATAACCTCTTCTGCATGGTTTGGACCAGAAAGCACTGCAATTCTGGCAGGATTTCCCAGTTCGTCAGCAGCCACCTCATGCATAAGCTTGTGAGAACCAGCTTCCATACCCTTGGAGAGAATCAAGACATCAACCTCAGGGTCAAGATACGGTGCACAAGCAGAGCAAACAGAGCGTAAAAACGCAGAAGGAGCAGCCATAACAACAGCATCTACACCGGTGAGAGCCTCAGCCTCGCTGGTAGTAGACACAATATTGTGTGGCAGTTCAGAATCAGAAAGATGTCTGCAGTTGACGTGCTCTTTATTGATTGACTCGGTAACATCGGCCTCTCTGGACCAGATGATAACCTCGTCAGATGTTGAAGCAAGCAGTGTTGAAAGTGCGGTACCCCACGATCCCGAACCAATAACAGCAACTCTTTTCATGATTACTTGTCCTTTTTCTTATCGCCGAAAAGGAATTTAGACTCACTACCAGCATTAAGACGATTGATATTCTCGCGATGTGCCCAAATTACTGCAGCAGCCACAACAAATACTGGGATAGTTGCCACCGGATCCATGCCAAATAAAAGGCAGAAAAGTGGAATAGCAACTGCCGCACCAATGGAGCCAAGTGATACGTACTTAGTTGGCACAGCAAGCGTAATAAACACCGCAAGAGCTACGAGGGCTGCAAGCGGATTTACCGCAAGGCCACCACCAAATCCAACAGCAATTCCCTTGCCGCCGTGGAAATGAAGCCACGGCGAGAAAATATGGCCAAGAACGCAGCAGGGCATACACAAAAGAAATGATGAGCTCAGCCTCTGCGTGATCATTTCCCGAGATCAGAGGAGTAAATCCCTGGGCTCCCAAGAACCAACGAATCAGCATGACGCTGACAATGCCTTTACCTGCATCGCAAAGAAGCGTAAGGATACCTGCGAGCTTTACCAGCATTTCTTGCAACATTGGTGGTGCCAATGTTTCCTGATCAAGTTTGCGAATATCTTCATGAGCCATAACGCTGCAATAATCAGACCAAATGGAATACCACCAAGGCCAAATGCAATTGGTCAAAAAAATCAGAGCAACAACAATGCCAGACATTAGTTAGACTCAACCTTCTTACGGAACTTCAAACGAATAGGCGTGCCAATCAGAGAGAACTTCTCGCGAAGTCTGTTCTCAATAAAGCGCTCATAGTTGTCATCAACTAGGTCTGGAGCGTTACAGCAGAACGAGATAACAGGGAGGCTTAGAGCCCGTCTGAGTAGCGTACTGAATCTTAAGGCGACGGCCTCGGTCAGAAACCGTGTGTCCGCCTTCTCTAATCTGGGCGAGAAGCTCGTTGAGTTCGGAAGTCTTAAGCTGAAGTGCGCGGGATTCTGCAGCCGAAAGAGCAGCGGCAAGCACCTTATCAATGGCGCGACCAGTAAGCGCGGAAACGTTAATGGAAGCAATCCAAGGTGCAAAGGCCAGGCGCTTTGCTACAGAGACTGCTACCTCATCACGCTTTGCTTCAGAGTCAATAAGGTCCCACTTGTTCAGCAGAAGAACCAAAGCACACCCACGCTCTACAGCCATGTTTGCAAGCTTCTGATCCTGCTCGGTGACGCCAATGGAAGCGTCTACTACAAGGAGACAGACATCTGCGCGGTCCATTGCTTGCAGACCTCTGACCAAACTGTAATACTCAACATCTTCATGTACCTGGCTTTTCTTTCGAATGCCTGCGGTATCAACAAGACGAATGGGAGTGTCTTTCCATTCAATCATGGTGTCAATTGCGTCACGTGTAGTACCAGCAACATCAGAAACAATAGAGCGCTTCTTATTTGCCAAGCGGTTTGCAAGTGAGGACTTGCCCACATTAGGACGGCCAATAATTGCCAAGTTCAGAATGCCGTCATCTTCTGGCTCTTCATCTACCTCTGGAAATGCGTTGACAATATCATCCAACAAGTCACCAGTACCGTGACCATGAGAGGCAGACAGAGGCAGAGGCTCTCCACAACCAAGTGCATAGAAGTCCCAAAGACCATCCTGCTCTGTTGCAGGATTATCTTTCTTGTTGACAACCAAGAACACGGGCTTGTCGCTCTTGCGGACAATGCGTGCAACCTCTTCGTCTTCATCGGTAATGCCGGTAGAGCCGTCTACCACAAAAACGATGACATCTGCTTCTTCGCATGCAAGAAGAGCCTGCTCACGAATGTGTGGAGCAAAGCGATCCTGCGACTTGATAGACTCAATACCGCCGGTATCAATAAGCTTGAACTCACGACCGTTCCAGTCAGCGTCGTGATACGAGCGGTCACGGGTTACTCCCTGGACTCGTGCTGATTGCATCGCGTTTCTCGGCAATTCTATTTACCAGCGTGGACTTACCAACATTTAGGGGCGTCCAACAATAGCAACAATGGAGCAGCCATGTCTCACCTTTCATTCAGTTAGTTTAATGATACCAGCAATATGTGGCTAATCCCACTCTTTGAGCGCTTTAATACACGACTCAGCAATGTTTGTGGGACCAGGAATTGACATGATTACTTTTGCGCCACGTACCTCTAGCTGCGCAGTTAAATCGGTCAGCGAGACACCATCAAGAGTGACTTTATCAAAGTTAAACATAACCTCAGGAAGCACTACCAGGACATCAGTTAAGTCCTCTGGTACCTGGGCGAGAAGATCAACGGCGCAGATAAGTCCTGTGACATTAACGTCTCCACCAAAGAAATCATTGCGCACGGCAAAGGTAGAAACGTTTCCGTTGGCAGACCAGTTATCGCAGAAGGTCTGTATGGTTTGCTGGGCTGCCTCGCCTACAATCAGCAAAATCTTGCGTGAGCGAGCAGAGAGATACGTATCTGCCTCGTCAAGGCCTGCCCGCATAGTGTTGCAGACCTCTTCAGCCTCATCAAGAAAGCTTCTGAGCATGCCAATACCGTCATAGAACTGCGGATATCCGTCGTAGGTATATGCAGGTGGAATGGGTAGCTGAGCGTCTACATAGAACTCATCAGAAAGCTGGAAACGTGTAATGCCCAAAGAGGCACGGGCACGCTCCTGATACGGCTCAACAATTTTGACTACAGAACGGGACAGCTCCACGTCATCAGAATAGGAATGCGTAAAGCGCTTAGAGTCTTTGGTATAGCCAAGCGGAACAATGGCCAGAGAGGTAATCTGCTGGTGAGCCTCTACCCAATCGAGCGTTTTATCTAGCTCTTCGCCATCGTTGATATTAGGGCACAGAACAATCTGACCATGAATCTCAATCCCGGCGTCCATAAGCTTTTCAAGTACTTCAATGCCCCTGGCTGCGCGAGCACCAATTAGATTGCGGCGCACGTCAGGTGAAATTGCATGAAGCGAGACGTTCATAGGCTCAAGTTTGTGAGAGATGATGCGCTCAACATCTTCGTCTGTGAGGTTTGTGAGCGTCACAAAATTGCCCTGCAAGAAACTCAGGCGATAATCGTCATCTCTAATAGAAAGCGAGGGGCGCATATCTTCTGGCAACATGGCCATAAAGCAGAACTGACAGCGTTTACGCAGGTCTTGATGCCGTCAAAGAGCACGTCAACAAAGTCAACGCCCCAGTCTTCTCCGGACTCACGCTCAAGCACGCACTCGTAGAGCTCATCATCTCCAGGTACAGAAACCTCAAGCTCACAGAGGGAGCCGTCGGCTTCCCAGCGCCAATCAATCAGGTCTTTTGGCACTACACCATTGACCTTCTCGATACTCATACCTGGCTCAAGGCCAGCCTTCCACGCAGGACTACCCTCTTCAACGGACTCAATCAGTGCGCCAAGTCCACCAGATTTTGTATTTCCGTAGTCTGCGCGCTGTTCCATATTAGGCGCCTACAATTTGTTCAATAGCTGATTTAACTGCGTTGATATGAGCCTCTGGTGTAGAAGCGCCTGCGGTAATACCAATGTGCTCCGCGCCTTCAAACCAAGAAGCCTCAAGCTCATCGGCGCCTTCAATGTGGTAAGTTGCCGAGCAATAGAGCTTAGAAATCTCTGCCAAACGAGTGGTATTAGCAGAAATCCTGCCGCCAATAATAATCATGACGTCAGACTCTTTTGCAAGCCTCATGCACGAGTCCTGGTGGCCCGCAGTAGCCTCGCAGATGGTATTCATGACGCGAAGCTCGTCAACAAGCGGAAGTACCGCGTTAACCACCTCAGAAAGCTTTGCAGCGCTCATGGTGGTCTGAACCACCCAGACCAACCTTTTTTGCAGCTCTCATAGCATCTACCTGAGCTGCAACCTGTTCCACGGAGTCTATGGCCAAAGAACCTGGCACGTGCGCCAGCGTAGCCTCTACCTCGGGATGTCCGGACTCTCCTACCACGTACACGGCATAGCCCTGCTTGGCGAGAAGTTCTGCGGCTCCGTGAGCTTTCTTTACAAACGGACAGGTTGCGTCAAGTACGTCAACACAGCCGTCCTTGGCAATCTGCTCCTCTTGAGGAGTTACACCATGTGTGCGCAACAATAGCGCACTTCCTGCGGCTTCAGAAGCGGAATCAACTACCTCTACGCCCTGGTCTTTAAGGGACGTGACAACGCGAGGGTTATGAATAAGCGGACCAAGCGTGCGCACCGGCGCATGAGCATCTTTGACGGCCTGCTGGACCATCTGAAGAGCTCTTTCTACACCGTAACAAGCGCCTGCTTCATCGGCAATTTTGATAGTAGGCACGAACTAATTCCTTCCGGGATGCTCTTTGAGCATTGCATCTCTTAGTTCGTATACCCTCTCCATGGCTATTTCTTCCATCTCTTTTGCCTGATCTTTACGCTTTGTAGAGGTCAGATCACTAAAAGAAACCTTCTGACCTGCACGAAGATACACCTTTACAGGCTTAACCAAAGGAGAGCTTTTTTTCTTAATATCAAGGGCACCAATAATTGCTAATGGCTGAACATCCACCTTGGCAAGCTGTGCAATAAGCGCAAAACCGCCGTGGGTTTCTCCACGTTCAGTATTGCTTCTGACTCTGGTACCCTCAGGGTAGATAAGAAGCATTTCTCCCCTAGAAAGTGCCGTGGTTGCACGACGAATTGCCTTCATGTCTGCAGTTCCGCGGTCTACTGGAATACCGCCCAGTCTAGAAAGCGCCCACTGAAGCGGTTTGAATTTGTTGAACTCACTCTTATAGATGGTTCTAACAGGAATGCCATGAACAAGCAGGTGAACAACAGTAACAATAGGGTCCAAAAACGTTGGATGGTTCATGATAAGAACGCGAGGGGTCTTATCGCCAACAAAGAGCTGGTCATTGTCCCAACGCCATCTAAACCAGATTTTTGTAATCAGTCCAAGCACACTGACTGCCAGCCATTTAAAGAACTTGGCTGGAGCTGGAAAATCAGCAAGCGCGGTATCGTAATAATCGTCAAATGAGTTTCCGCCAAAAGGACGCAAACGCTTAGATGCCGCTGCTATAGAAGACTTTTTCTCGGAGCGTTTAGGCTCTTCCGTGTGAGACTTCCCGTCATCAGAAGAGCTGTTCTCTGATCCATTTCCCTGGTGAGAAGCCCTGTGATTGCGGGCATCTCTTTTGCCAAGTCCAGGATGCAGGGCAATAATAGCTGCAATAACCTCTTCAACAGAAAGCGCAGAAGAGTCAATGTGGTGAGCATCTTCTGCTGCACGAAGTGGTGCTGCCTTACGCTCAGAATCAGCCTTATCGCGAGCCTTGATGTCTTCGAGGAATCTTCTCCTCACTCTTGGCGTCTACCTGGGCATCGTTTCCGGTGGCTGCGTCTCCACCCTGGCGCTGAACAGCGCGGCGGTGAGCTCGAGCAGCAGGGTCTGCGGTCAAGAAAACCTTTACATCAGCTTCGGGGAATACCACGGTGCCAATGTCACGACCTTCAGCAACTACATCGCCATTCTCGCCAGCGCGACGCTGAAGCGTGACCATAGCCTCACGGACCTCAGGGATGGCTGCAACAGCGCTAACGTTTCTATCTACCTCGGGAGTACGAATCTCTGTCGTAACGTTTGAGCCGTTTGCGTAGACGGTCTGACCGTTTGCGGAGTTACCAAACGAGATACTGATGCTGCGTGCAGCCTGAATGATTTTCTCGGTATCAGTCATATCGATGCCTTGACGCAGGCATTCTACGGTTACCGAGCGATACATTGCACCCGTATCAGGAAAAATCAGATCAGGCGATCGAGAAAGGGCGCGAGCAACCGTAGACTTTCCGGAGCCTGCTGGGCCGTCAATAGCAACAATCATTACTTATCCCCTGGTGACACCCCAAATGTCACGAAAAATCGTAAAAACTTGGCTCAGTGGAACGACGAATAACCTCTTCTGGATCGAGGTTAAATCCACCAAGCTTGAAATCAGAACTGCCTGTACTAGTAAAGAAGATTGAAGAGACATTTGCAAGATGTACATTCCAGCTTGAACTACCTGGGATGCCAAAAATCTCTGCCATCATAGAACGCAAATAGCCGCCGTGAGAAATACAAACCGTGCGTCCAGAAAGGTTGGAAAAGCTCGTTAAGAATAGTTGCGACACCTGCTTCTTACCTGCTCATATGACTCTGCTTCTGGAGCAGGAATGGAGTGGCCATTTTCATCTGAAGCCCAAGGAAACGTAAGACCGTAGGGCTTTAAAATCTCTTCTGCATCAGCAAAACGTTTGCTCTCCAGAATGCCAAAATCCATCTCTGCAAGGTCGTCTTTTACCTCGCAGGAAATACCAAGCTCGGCTGCGGCCATCTGGGCCATGTCTTTGCAGCGAGACAAAGGAGAAGTCCAAATTCTATCTGGATGAAATGCAACAAGCGCGCGAACAGCGTGCTCTCGCTGTTCAACGCCATGCTCGGTGAGCTCAACGTCTCTTCTGCCGCTGAAAAAGCGCTGTGTATTAGCCACGCTTTCTGGATGGCGCATAAACAAAATGCGATGAGCCTGAGCTGGAACTTCAAATGGCTGCATTATGTCTCCTCTCTGGGCGGGTCGTAGGTATGTAACGTACGCTCTGTTATCGTGCGACTAGTAGTTACTTGATGGCATGTAAAGGCATGATGGGAGAAGCACCAGGCTCTCTACCAATAGTGCGCTCCAGAGCGGCAACTTCCTCTTCTGTAAGAAGTCTCCACTCACCTTCTTTAACGCCTGTAAGATGGAGCGGCCCAAACGTGTCTCTGTGGAGTGCAAGAACTCTATGGTGAATAGCCAGAAGCATCTTCTTTACCTGGTGCTTTCTGCCTTCTCTAATAGTTACGCTGACCAGGGAGTTTGGCTCTCCTCCACCGGTTTTTCCTAAACCCTGTGGGGCGAGAAGTGCCTTCATCTTGGCATCGTTGGATACAATCTCAACCTCAGCAGGAGCAGCAGGGCCGTCTTCAAGCTCAATACCTTCGCGCAGGCGATCTAGCTGCTCTTCTGTAGGTGTACCTACTACATGAGCAACATAGTGCTTCCATACATGCTTTGAGGGATGCAAAAGCTCTTGAGCCATCTGACCATCGGTAGTAAAGAACAAAAGACCCGTGGTATCCATATCAAGACGTCCAACAGGGAAAAGTCCCGGGTATCTGTCAGTGGGAACCATGTCCACAATGGTTGGTCTACCCTGAGGGATCTTTCATAGTAGTCAGAGTACCCTGCAGGTTTGTTGAGCATCAAGTAGACGGGTTTCTCGGCAATTGAGCAGACAATGCCGTCAACTGCTACAACATCTACCAGCGGATCAACCTTACTTCCAAGCTCGGTGACTACCTGGCCGTTTACCGTGACGCGACCAGAGGTCATCAGGCGCTCGGAGCCACGACGGCTAGCCACTCCCGCGCGCGCCAAAAAGCGCTGCAGACGCATGGGAACAATACGCTCTTCTGCCACGGCTTATGCATCCTCTTGCGTATCGTAGCTTTCTCCCAAAAGAGAACGCTCATCGTCAATGTCTTCTGCGGCTTCTTCAAGCGTTGAAGTGAAGCTTCTGCCAGAGAGTCTCTCGCGAATAAACTGCTTGGACTCCTCGTCAGGGGCAAAATCTTCCAGCGGCGGCAACTCTCGCAAAAGACTTGAGACCAAAGCGCTCTAAGAAAAGGGCTGTTGTGCCATAGAGAATGGCTTGTCCCCTATCTGCCTCTTTGCCCACTTCACGCACAAGGTTTTTCTCGCGAAGTGAAGAGATAACACCATCAGAGTTAACACCACGAATAGCACGGACGCCTTCACGAGTAACGGGCTGGTGATAAGCAATAACCGCCAGCGTCTCAAGCGCTGCCTGAGAAAGGCGACGCGTATCCCAGGAGAGCACAAAATCGCTGACCAGCTGATGGTGAGCTGGGTGCGTAAAGAGACGCCAACCGCCGGCTACCTCTCTGAGCTGAAATCCCCTGTTGCAGCGCGTGTACTCCTCTGCAAGCTCTTTGAGCGCTTGGGCAACCTCGGCAGGAGCTGCATTGGTGACCTTGGAAAAGTCGGCCGTGGTGATTGCATCTGTTGCGACCAAAAGCAGTGATTCTAGTGCGCCTTTGAGCGACTCGGAATCTAAATAGGTAAGCTCTTCTGCCATAAGTTATTCCGCCTCTTTCTGTGCTTCATCGGGCGTTTGAGTTAACGATAATAGCGTCTGCTGGACATCATCGAGTGCGTTTTGAGATAGGTTAAACCCTTCAAGGTCTGGCTCATCACCAGATAGTTCTTCTAGTTCCAAAAGAACTGACTCATCAAGCTGGTATGAATCTGCGCCCTCTATGTGCTCAATCTCAATCTCGCCAAAGATGACATCCTGCTGAACACGAACAAGACCGCGCTTAAAGAGCTCAAGTACTGCCAAAAAGTTTGCAACCACAATTTCTGGCGTATCTTGACCGTCTAGAAGCTCAGAGAACGTCACCTTGCCCTTAGAGCGCGTCAGTCGGTCCACAGAAGCTACCGTCAGGGCCACTGGAAGCCTTTTTGGCGCCACATGTTCTGCTTCAAGCAAGAATGTCTCACGTTTTGAGTCAATGTCCGCACAGATGACAGCAAGGCTTCTAAGCGTAATACCCTCAAGATAGTCTGGCATGAGGTTCAAGAAATCAGGATCTGGACCCACTGAGCGTGGGAACATGTACGACTCTGCTTCCATGCGGCTACCTAGTGCGGCACCTGCATTTCTGAACTGCTTATAGGCGATAAGGCGAGCAATAAGAACTTCTCGCGCCTCATCAGGAGAAAGCCCGTCAAGCTCGTCATCATACTCATCTTCATCGTATGAGCTTTTGAGTGAAACGTCTTGAGGCACCAAGGCGTGAGCTTTCATGTCCAAAAGCGTTGACGCAACAAGGACAAAGTCACTGGCAACGTCTAGGTCAAGCTCTTCCATGGCATCAACTTCTGCCAGGTACTGATCAGCAACTTCAGAGATAGAAATAGATCCAATGGCTACTTTTTGCCTACTTACCAGCTGAAGCAGCAGGTCAAACGGGCCAGAATATGTTGCAGTGTTTACTTTGTACGACATTAGATGATTCTCGCAAGCAGGCTCAAAATGACGTTAGAAATGCCCCCAATAATGGACGAGAAAAAGCCAGGCGCAAAGAACATGAGTCCCACTACAGCAATCATACAGTAAGGCTCAATGGCGTAGAACTTTTGACGGTTCTTCTCGCCAAGAAAATATAACAGCAGCTTAGAGCCATCCAGAGGTGGAATAGGCAGCATGTTAAAGACTGCTAGGCTTACATTAATCTGAATGTAGAAGATTACCAGTGAAGAAACGTAGTACATTACCAGCGGATTTAATGCCGCACCAAATGCAACAGCTAGCGCGTTGAGCAAACGCAACAAGAGTGCGCCGAGAAATGCCTGCAAAATGTTAGACGCTGGACCTGCGAGTGCTACAAGAATCTCGTCACGACGACGATCTTTGAGGTAGTTGGGGTTATAGGGAACGGGCTTTGCGTAACCAAAGCTAGGACCACCCATCAATACCAACATAAACGGCAAAAGAACCGTACCGAACAAGTCAATGTGTGCCAGTGGATTGAGCGTCAAACGGTCCAGACATTTTAGCGGTAGGATCTCCGCACTTGTATGCCACAAAGCCATGCGCAACCTCGTGAACCACAATGGCAAAGATTACCAGTGCAAATTCAGCGAGCGTTGTCAAAAAGCGATGGAAACTGATGTTAAAAGCAGTTGGCACAACAATCCTTATCTCAACATCTGCAAAGACAGGCACGAAAGCAGATACTCTAAGAACATGACGTTAATTACGACAGTAATACAATTTTTACCCAAGATTGGCAAAACTACCTACTCATCAATGTCTGCTTCCATTTTTTCTGAAAGCTCCAACCATTCAGCCTCAAGAGCGGGAATTTTCTTAGAAGAGTGCCTGGTATTCAGCCATGCACTCATCAAACTTTTGAGGATCGTTATAGAGCGCCTCGTCAGCCATAAGCGTCATAAGCTCATCGTAACGCTTATGTGCAGGAGTCAGCGCGGCCTCAACCTCGTCCAAGCGCTTCTTAGTCTCCCTCAGCGCACGACTTCTACGGTTGCGTTCTTCAGCCTCAGCTCTCCTCTGCTCCTTAGTCTTCACATTGCGAGAAGATCCTGCAGCTTGACCTGCCTCTGGACCAGAACTCTTAACCGCTCTTGCACCCGATGTTCCATACGAGGACACCGTCTTGCTCGACGTCTCCCCCTGCGCTGCTGCTTGAAGCTCTGCAAGCTTAAAGAGAAAGTAATCGTAGTTACCGTCATAGACCGTAACCTTGTGGTCACGAACGTCCACAACCTTGTTTGCTACAGCTCTGACCAGGTGTTCATCATGGCTGATCAAGATGATGGTTCCTGGGAAGTCAACAAGAGCCTTCTCTAGAACGTCAACAGAATCAATATCCAGGTGGTTAGTTGGCTCGTCCAGGAGCAACAGTGGATCTGGAGAAACCAGCATCTTAGCAAGTGCTAAACGAGCACGCTCGCCACCAGAAAGTACGTTTACGCGTTTCTCCACGTCATCGCCGTGGAACAGGAAGGCGCCCAGCAATCTGCGCTCTTCAGAGGTGGTCCATCCCGCAGCCACCGTATCAAGCTCTGCAAGTACCGTATTTGCAGGGTTGAGCTCTTCAAGCTGATGCTGTGCGTAGTAGGCTTCAGTGACGTTTTGGCCCAGGCTAATCTCACCGGCATCTGGCTTCAGCTTGCCAGCAATGAGCTTCATAAGGGTTGATTTACCAGCGCCGTTAGGGACCAACAAGCGCTACGTGATCTCCTCGATACAGCTTAAGGTCAACGTTATCGTAGACAAAGTTATCCTCGTAAGATTTGGCCACACCCTCAAGAGAAATGACGGTATCTCCGGTACGCGGGGGCTCTGGGAACCTAAAATGCATGTGATGAGACTGCTCTGGAAGAACTACCAGCTCTTCACGGATTTTCTCGACCTTTGCTACGCGCTCTTGAACCTGTTTAGCCTTGGTTGGCTTATACCTAAAGCGCTCAATGAAGGTCTCCATATGCGCAATGTCGCGCTCTTGAGCTGCACGTTTAGCGCGAAGCTGCTCAAGATTTTCTTCTCGCTGATGAAGATAGCCGGAATAATTGCCGGTATACGTGACTAACATGCGATTCTCAAGTGCCGCAACGTGCGTCACGCAAGCATCCATAAATGAACGGTCGTGGCTTACCAGTAAAACCGTTCCGTCATATGACGATAAGAACCTCTCAAGCCACTGAACAGATTCCAAGTCCAGGTGGTTGGTAGGCTCGTCCAAGAGAAGAACATCAGGACGACGAGAAGCAACTTTGACAAAGAGATGCGCATCTGCCAGCCGCCCGAGAACTCTTTAGCGGGCTTGTCAAAGTCTTCTACGGGGAAACCAAGACCTGCAAGAATCTGACGAGCTCTACTTTCAAGCTCATAGCCACCAAGACGCTCAAAGCGCTCCATAGCATGGGCATAGTCTTCCAGGTATTTGTTAAGCTTTGCACCCTCGGGAGTTTCAGCAATCTTGAGTGAAAGGCCATTTACCTTTCTCTCCCACTGTTTAATCTCATGTGCGGACTCAATTACCTCGTTGAGAGCGGTTCTGTCCCCCATGAGTTCTGTCTCTTGCTCAAGGTATCCAAGGGTAGCGTCTTTTGCAAAGGTAACGGTTCCCTCATCAGCAGACTCTAGGCCCATGATGATCTTTAGAAGCGTAGTCTTGCCAGCGCCATTAGGGCCAACTAAAGCCCAACGCTCTCCTGCATTGAGCTGAAGTGTTGCATTTGAATAAAGGACTCTACCGCCAAATGACTTAGAAATCTTATCCGCAAGAGCAATCAAGTGAACTCCTCATACATATCTGAACTGGATAAGTATAAGTCATTCACTTAATTTACGTGGTGAATTATGTAAATGAAGCTAGGCTTGTGAAGATTTATTGACGCTTCTTATGAAGGAAAAGAGCTGCGCCAGCAACAACAACAGTTACGCCAGCAACACCAACAATCAGAGGAAGCGTAAGAGCATTATCACCAGTCGCTGGAAGAGCGGACTTCTTAACCTTCTTAACCTTCTTAACCTTCTTAGCCTTTGGAGCCTCTGGCTGAGGTTGTGGCTGAGGTTCTGGTGCTGGAGTTGGCTCAGGACTTGGCTCTGAAGCAGGCTCAGGAGCTGGAACCTCATTCTTCTTGTTTACAAATACGACTTCTGCCGTGGTGTTTGTACCGATAATCTTAGCAGTTTGAGGATTAGGGTCTTCGATGGTGTATCCATCACGGGTTGTCAGCTGAGTAATAGTAGATTCTCTCTCAAGAAGATAATCAGGAATAACAACGGTACCGTCAGGACCAGTGGTAAGCAGATAGTTATTATCCGCATCTCTATCAACGTGACCAGTTTGTGTATAAGGAACGCCAGGTGTTCCAGGCGTCTGTGTCATAGCGCGAGGAGTATCGCTACCAGGTAGGGTTGCTGGATCTGGTGCGGGAATTACAGGCGTAACTGGAGGACATGCGGGATATGGGTATCCTGGTAATCTTTCAGTGGCTGGTGTTGCCTTAAGGGTAGCACCAGCAACAGGATTGCCATAATAGTTGTCAGTAACATTTACGGTCAACACGTTCTCGTTTTGCTGCGTATGCGGGCTGCGCAAAACCAAGACTTACAGCACAAATCACCATGACCAGCAGAGCAACAAATAGAGACTTTGTTCTCTTCATTTTTTTACTCCTGAATTGAGTGCTTACAACGAATATGTCTTGAGGATAATATAAAAAAATACAGCTGTTATGTAGCTGTTTCTTAATTCCCCAAATACTTCTCAAATCTTTTTCAGAAGGTTTGCACTGCAAAAATGGAAAGTTCAACTATACAAAATAGCGAGAAGACCCTTGCACTTGAAAGATCATCTCGCCAAAAACTGTCAGTTGAGTTTGATGGAAGTGGGGCTACTTTATCCATGGTTAGATGAATAGCAAAGCCAGCAATCTCGTCTTTGAAATAGACCAAAAACGTACTGCCATCTGGATTAAGCCTTCTAGATGACTCATCGATTTCAAAGCCACGACCTGCAAAGTAATTCTCGGCAGCAGGAATGTTGTTAACGTGGAAGCCAATATGACCCTTTGTGCCTCGTCCATTTTGTTTCATGACCTCTACCAGGGTCCCTGCAAAAAATGAAGGTGGCTGCTCAATAGTTGGAAGTCCCATAAGAGCGGTGAACAGGTTTGCAATCTTTTCTGCCTCGTCCGCATTGCTTGCGTTAATGCCAACGTGAGCAACGTACATATCAAACTGCTCGACTGGATTAAGAGCGCTGGAATTGTTAGTTGAATCTGTCATACATCTCCCCTTTCCTAGAGTTCAAGTATATAAGGGAAGCTCTAAGATGTGTGCTTGGCAATAAATATTAACCATTACTGTAACTAAGTACTAACAAAAAAGGCCCAGTTACCTAGGCCTTTAAATTTCTATGGTGGGCGATGCTGGATTTGAACCAGCGACCCCTTCCGTGTGAAGGAAGTGCTCTACCCCTGAGCCAATCGCCCGAACGACTTGCAATAATAACAAACAATGAAGCTAATTTCTAGCTTTTGACTTTTTTGAAGGTGAATACGTAGACACAGCTTTATTCATCTGGACAAGAATAATTCCCAGGAAAATAAGCTGAAGAATCATTGGCGTAATTACCATAGGCTGAGATGAAAGCTGCGATACAAAAACCCATTCAACGGTAAAGAGAATGAGCTCAATGCCAGCAACAAGACGGACAATGCCGTGGGTTTTCTCAAAGTCTTTAGCCAAGCTGATGCATTTTTGAAGAATATAACAGCAATAAACTGCCATTAAGCTGCACAGCAGAAGCACAATCATGCTTGAAGAGAAACGACCATAGCCAACTGAGAAGGCAAAGATGACAATTCCGGCAACGCCAAGCGCACCAAGCATAGAGGAAAGCGCCATCATCAACTTAGTTCCACGATCCATACAAACCCCCAACAAGTCAGTTCACAGAGAAAAACGTACACAAGAGGAACTAGAACAGTAAAACGACGTCAACAAAATAACTTACTTAGCTTCAAGAGACTTTTTAACTTTATGAGATCCTCGGGCAATAGCGCTGGCCATTGCCAAAAGTGCAAACAGCTCAATAAACTGCAAGGTAACAGATGGTTTAAGTACCAACTGTCCAACAACAATAGCAGCTAATACAACGCATGATCCAAAAATCATTGGATAGGCAGCAACAGCTCTATTGGGAACATTAGCCTCTCTAGCTGCATAACCACCAGTTAGAAGCGAGATCATACTTGCAAGCAAAAGAAGAGCGGAATCAAGTGATGGACCAGCACCAATTACAAGAACTGCAACATTAACAAGACCTAAAAGTCCGCCAACCAAAAGAGCCAGACTGAATAGCTTCATTTTGCGAGTCTCAGGAGTCATATTTCCCCTATCTACAAGTTATAACTGATGGATATTGTACCCGTCTTTTATATAAATTACGTAATCGAATCATTGAACGGTAGAGTGTTTCGGTAAAAGAAATGGCGAGAAAACCAAAGGGTTTCTCGCCATATGAGTATTTGGTGGGCCCAGAGGGATTTGAACCCCCAACCCAGGGATTATGAGTCCCCTGCGCTAACCGTTGCGCCATGAGCCCATAAGAAAAAAGCGGCGACAGGTGCCGCCGCCAGAATGCGTGGTGGAGAATAGGGGGATCGAACCCCTGACCTCATGACTGCCAGTCATGCGCTCTCCCAGCTGAGCTAATTCCCCGAACATGGTGCGGGAAATACTATAGCAAACCGAAGCTCTGTTTTTATCGACAATTTTCTAATTGGTTGCATATTTTAGAGCTCGCGCTCTGGAAGAATCTTCTGAGCAAGCCAAGAGGCAACCTCATCAAGGGCAACCTCAAAGCGCTCACCGGTAGCACGCTCTTTAACTTCTGCGATGCCGTTAGCAACGCCCTTCTTGCCCACAATAACCTGCCATGGGAAGCCAATAAGATCTGCATCTGCAAACTTAACACCAGGGCGCTCTGCACGGTCATCAACAACAGTCTCAAGACCAGCAGCAACACAGGCATCAGCAACTGCACCAGCAGCATCCCAAATCTCTGGGTCTTTATCAGAGAGGCAAAGAACAGAAACCTCATAAGGAGCAACAGAGACTGGCCACTTGATGCCCTTCTCGTCATTGTATTGCTCAACAACTGCAGCAAGCAGCCTGGAAACACCAATGCCGTAGCAGCCCATAACTAGAGGCTTATCCTCGCCGTTTTCGTCGGTGAAGGTGGCGTTAAGGGCCGAAGAGTACTTGGTGCCAAGCTGGAAGACCTGGCCAACCTCAATACCACGAGCGGCATGCAGAGGAAGGCCGCACTCAGGACAAATATCGCCCTCCTGAGAAGTGACAAGGTCTTTCCACTCGTTAATCTCAAAGTCACGACCAAGCTCAACGTGATCAAGGTGATAATCTGCCTTGTTAGCACCGCAGAGCCACCACTGAGTATCCTCAAGAGAGAGGTCTCCAACAACGCGAATGCCCTCAGGTAGACCAACAGGTCCAATGAAGCCCTTGATGAGACCATACTCTTCAAGCTCTTCATCGGTCATCATGTGATAGTCACCAAAGACGTGCTCAGCTTTGACCTCATTAAGCTCATGAGTACCTGGAACAAAGCACACAACTGGCTTACCGTTTCCGTCAACAAGAGCTAGAGCCTTACGAGTTGCTGCAGGTGAAACGTGAAGGAACTCAGCAACATCATCAATGGAGCCAATACCAGGTGTGTGAATCTCACACATCTTGCCAGACTCACGCTCTTCTACGTTGATCTTTGCTGCAGCTGCCTCAGTATCTGCAGCATAGCCGCAATCGCAGTAGACCAGGCTTGCCTCGCCAGCCTCTGCCAGCGCCATAAACTCAACAGAGGTGTCTCCACCAATCTGACCAGAGTCTGCAACTACCTGCAGAGCCTTAAGACGAGTGCGGTCACAAACGTTCTGGTAAGCAACCTTCTCCTGGTCATAGCACTCTTGCAGCGACTCTTGATTTGCCGAGAAGGAATATCCGTCTTTCATAATGAACTCACGGCCACGCATAAGACCAAAGCGTGGACGACGCTCGTCACGGAACTTATCCTGAATCTGATAGAGCGTTACAGGAAGCTGCTTATAGCTCTTGAGCTCATTTCTAATAAGATCTGTAAAGGTTTCCTCGTGAGTTGGGCCAAGAGCAAACTGACGGTCATGACGATCATGCATACGCATAAGCTCATCACCATAGACGTCCCAACGACCAGACTCTTCCCAGAGCTCAGCGGGGGTCATAATAGGAACAAGAATCTCCTGAGCACCAATACCGTCCATCTCATCGCGAATGATGGCCTCAATCTTTAAAAGAGAGCGCCATGCAAGTGGCAGATAAGAGTAAAGACCCGCAGCGGTCTTTCTGATCATGCCAGCACGAAGGAGCAGGCGGTGACTTGCAAGTACAGCCTCAGCTGGGTCTTCTTTGAGTGTTGGTGCATACAAAGAAGACATGCGCATCCAGTGCTTCAAGGTAGTTTCCTTTCAATATGAAGTAATACGTATAGTTTACTTATTTTTTACCAAAACGATTCTCAATTTCGGCGAATAACTCATCAACAATCTTATCTTCAGGAACTTTTCTAATTGGATTGCCGTTTTCAAACAACACTGCCTGACCTTTGCCACAGGCAACACCAAGGTCAACACCCCTAGCCTCACCAGGTCCATTAACAACGCATCCCATGACTGCTACAGAAATTGGAGCACGGACACCATCCAGGCGTTTGGTAACTTCTTCTGCAATAGGAATCATATCAACGCCACACCTGCCACAGGTGGGGCAACTCACCAGCTCTGGTTTAATGCGACGCATACCAAGAGCCGCAAGAAGTTCCCATGCTACGTGGACTTCTTCTACAGGATCAGCTGTCAAAGAAAGGCGCATGGTATCGCCAATACCGCTCTCAAGCAAAATACCCACCGCAGCAGAATTCTTTACCGTTCCCTGCCTTAACGCACCGGCTTCTGTAACGCCTACATGCAGAGGAATCTGTGGAAGCTCTTTGGAAAGCGCTCGATATACCGCAAGTGTAGTTGGAACATCGTGAGCTTTTGCAGACAAGACAATGTCGTCAAAACCGCGAGAAGAAAAATGCTCTACAAAAGACTTTGACGATGCCACGAGTTTCTCGACAAGGGTCATATCCTGTCTTGTATCAAATTCTTTAGCAAGAGAGCCTGCATTAACGCCAATTCTAATTGGAATATGTGCCTCTTTAGCTGCCTCAATAACAGCATCAACGCGCTCCATAGAGCCAATGTTTCCTGGGTTAATACGAAGCGCTGCCGCACCTCGCTTTGAAGCTTCAAGCGCCAGCTTATAGTCAAAGTGAATATCGGCAACAACAGGAAGTGGCGAGTATTTGCAAATCTCTTCAAAGCCGTCGAGGGCCTTTGCATCAGGAATTGCCACACGAATAATCTCGCACCCTGCCTCGGCAAGCTCCTTGATCTGAAGGAGTGTTGCATCTGGATCATCTGTTTTAGTGGTGCACATAGACTGAACGGAAACGGGAGCGCCGCCACCAACCTGGACAGATCCAACCACGACGGGATGAGTTTTTGTGCGAGCAATCTCAGACATAAAATCAGCTACCTAAAAAGTAAATGAAGAATATCGTTTCTCAGTGCAACAATAAAGACAAACAGGAAAAACGCCAGTCCAATGTAAGACAAAATGTTTTGAACCTTGATAGACAGAGGCTTTCTGATAATCACCTGAATTACCTCAATCAGAATCTTTCCGACCGTCAAGAGGTGGAATAGGTAAAAGATTCATGAATCCAAGTGACATGGAAATAGCTGCTACCAGCATAATAAGAGTCGAGAAACCCTCTGCAGCAGCTTCTGATGCCATTACAGAAATTCCTACAACAGAAGACGACTGATTGAGAACTTCCATGGTCTGCGTTGGAATGAGCAGCCTGAGCGCAAACTGACCAACCTGCGCGGCATACGATACAGCTGCAGCTGATGCGTCAATAAACGAGAAGTGATAGGTGGTCATGACAGGTGTCACGCCGATGATTTTATCGTCAGGACGCAAAACAGGTTTAATGGTAGTTTCAAGTTGAATGCCATTGCGCTCATACGTGACAGGGATATCCTTGCCTCCATTGGACATTGCATCTTTGATAGCAGCAGTAAGGTCTTCCCAGGTATGTACCTCTACCTTGTTAAAGGTAAGAATAGTGTCTCCGGCAGTAAGGCCTGAAATAGCAGCAAGAGATCCAGATTCAACAGAGCCCAGCTGAGCCTTGTTTTGAGCCGCAGGAATGCCAACAAACATCAAAGAGCCCACAACAAGCACAAAGGCCAGCGCAATGTTGACCAAGGGTCCGCCCAAAATCATGAGCAGGCGCTTAGGGAACATTTACACCAACATACGTATGAGCCTTTTCTTGAGCAAAGAAATCATCAGCGGACATCTGTGGAACACGAGGCTCCCCTGCTGCTGTAGAGCCTTCAAGCTCAAAGTTGTGACCGCGATCATACTCACAGCGAAGCTCAGCGTCTCGCGCAAGCGTCTGAAACGTGGTGTGCGCTAGCTCATCTGACTCTTTGACAAGCTCAATGGAGCCCCAATCTGCAAGGGTGTACAGCAGATTGTAGGCGCGCTCATCCTCACAGTTAAGTTTTGCTGCAAGAGCACCAACCTCAAGTGAGCCAGCTTCTTGAACGCTCATCAGAGCTTGTGGAAGCAGCTCATCGAGCTCGCCTTCCATACCGCAGATGCGCGTATAGCCACCAAAAAGAAGTGGGGTCACGCCAACCTCAGTACCGTATTTTTTACTCTTATGAGAAAGCTTGTACTTGAACGGCATGCCCAAGAAAAACTCAGTTACACGGACGCCACACAGACGAGCCATACCGTAATGACCAGCCTCGTGAACAAATACAAGGAGCGAGAGGACCAAGAGTCCCCAAAAAATTGGTGAAAGAATAGCTAACAAATTCACAAAATTCCTATCCCACAAAAGAACGGGCTAAAGCTCGTGCCTCTGCGTCTACAAGCGTCAATTGTTGAAGGTCTTCTACCCTTTGAACTTCAGAGGCATTCATAGTCTCTGCAACAATGCGCTCAATATCAAGAAATGAACATCTTCCTCGTCTAAATGCATGGTTAGCAACTTCATTAGCTGCATTCATAATGCAAGGAAGCGTTCCACCAACAGTTCCTGCATGACGAGCAAGAGCTAGGCATCCAAAGGTCTTCTCGTCAGCATAATCGCCTGTAAGAGGAGCTGTTTCTTGCCACTCAACCGGCTTGGCGATTGCTGGCCAGCGATGTGGGTAGCTCAGAGCAAACTGGATGGGTAGCCTCATATCAGAGGCTCCGAGCTGCGCCTTTACAGAGCCGTCAACAAACTCAACCATAGAATGAATGCGGCTCTGACGATGTACCAGCACCTCAAGCTTATCCATTGGAGTGTCAAAGAGGTGATGAGCTTCAATAAGCTCAAGACCCTTGTTCATGAGCGTTGCACAGTCGATGGTGATCTTGGCACCCATCTTCCAGGTTGGATGCGCCAAAGCGTCGTCGGCCGAGACATACTCAAGCTGTTCACGAGAATATCCGAAGAACGGACCACCAGAACAGGTGAGCCAAATCCTCTGGATATCAACAGGTCTCTCGCCAATGAGGCACTGGAAGATGGCACTGTGCTCGGAGTCAACAGGAATGAGCTGACCGGGCTTAACCAAGGGCATCAGAAGGTCTCCGCCAACAACAATGGACTCCTTGTTGGCGTATGCCAGCACCTTGCCAGCCTTTACAGCGGCTAGACCAGCGTAAATGCCAGCCTCTCCCACCACTGCGTTGACTACGCAGTCAACCTCATCCAGCTCAGCAAGCGCCTGAACAGCCTCAGGACCAAAGCTTGCCTTGCAGCCTTGAGGCAGCGCGTCGAGAAGAACGTTGCCCTTGACACTTGCATCGGCAAAAGCAACGTATTTGCAGTTGAACTCATTTGCTGCCTTCACGGCAAACTCAACCGACGACCTCACCGCAAGAGCTGCAACCTCCACCTTTTGCGGGAAATGACGGCATACATCAAGCGTCTGCATACCCACAGAACCCGAAGCTCCAAGGACAGCAACACGTAAAGGCTCATGCCTTACAGCACGAGGCGCAGTGTCTTCAAAAATGCTCAAAACCTATGCTCCAAACGGCAGCGCAATAGGTAGCTTGACCTGGCTAAAGAGCACGGCAAGCTGGAAGAGAAGAAACGCCGCCATAGTTCCAAAAATCATCGAATCGGTTCTATCAAGTAGGCCACCATGACCAGGCATAATTGAACCGGAGTCTTTAAGTCCTACGCCTCGCTTAATACGAGACTCAAAGAGGTCTCCCACAACGGAGAAAATACCCTCAGTTACACCAAAGAGCAGCGCAAACAGAGGATTCATATCAATGGCACCAAACACGGCAATCAAGAACCACACCAGCATTGAACCTAAAAGACCACCGTAGAAGCCTTCCCAGCTCTTATTTGGAGAAATTCTTGGCGCCAGTTTATGCTTGCCAAATTTAGATCCAAACAAATACGCAAAAGAATCGTTAGCCCACACAGAGAGCATGACGGCAAGCGTAATCCAAGGAATAGAAAAACTAGGCTCTGTAGACCTTAGCAGTACTACCGTTGAAAGTGAGAGCGACGTATACAGAGGTCCAAAGGCCGTAACCGCCACGTCTGCAAGATTTGCTCGCGGAGTAAGGACATACCAAAGTCCGCAAAGGATAATCAAAAGCAGAGAGAATACCAGCGGAAAGACGTGACCAAAATACGCAATTATGGGAAAAATAAGCGAGAAAACAAGGCCAAGAGGCTCGTTTGGCATACGTCCGCCCATGCGACAAATGTGGAAAAACTCAGAGCAGCACAGCCATCCCATACCAGCAATCAAAACAATGGTGGCTTCTTTGCCCACAAACAGAGCAGCAAGCACAATAGCTGCATAGACTACGCCAGACAGAGTTCTGGTCAAAAGCTTTTCGGTAACGCCACGAACTCGCTGGCCCATAAGGTTACCAGCGGATCGTTGCAGCTCTTTAAGTGAGCGACGAATCTCCAGCTTTTCAATCTGTCTATCAATTCCAACGCTACCTGTTTCTTCAGGATTAGGCTGAGCATCAGCAGGAATCCTAGAGGTAGGCCTTCTGGAATCGCGCGTATTGTCCACCACTATTTCACTCCTCCGAATCGCCTTTCGCGACCCTGATAGTCCTTAATGGCGCACAAAAAATCCCACTTAGAGAAGTCAGGCCAGTAAGTTTGCGTGACATACAGCTCCGAGTAAGCCAGCTGCCATAGCAAATAGTTAGAAAGCCTCAGCTCTCCTGACGTACGAATCAACAGATCTGGATCAGGAAGACCTGTCGTATAGAGGTTCTTCTCAAAATCTGCTGGAGTCACCGAGTCAGCGGACACGGTGCCCTCAGCAATTTGATGAGCGAGAAGAACAGCTGCCCTGGTTAGCTCTGCACGAGAGCCATAGTTAACAGCAAGCGCAAACGTCATGCCAGTGTTTTGCGCAGTCTCATCAAGTCCGCGCTGGAAGGTCTTGCGGGTCTTCTCTGGCAAAGCCTCAAGGTCACCAAAGAAACGCAGCTTAACGTTTTCTTGGTGGAACAGTGGGAGCTCTTTAAGAAGCGTCTCTGCAAACAGACGCATGAGCAAGTCAACCTCACGCTGAGGACGTTTCCAGTTTTCTGTGGAGAACGCATAAACCGACAAAACGTCCAATCCAAGGCGCACACTTGTAGTAACAGCCTCACGCAAAGAAAGAACACCGGCCTTATGACCTTCGGTTCTATCAAGTCCACGAGCTGTAGCCCATCTACCGTTTCCATCCATAATGATGGAAACGTGAGACGGAATAGTTTCTAAATTAATATCAGAAAGACTGATATCTTCTGGTGCGTCAGAGAAATACTGGACGAGCTTGTCTGTATTAAACTGCACTTAAATCTCCATGATTTCTGAAGTCTTGGTCTTAAGAAGAGACTCAATTTGTGCAATATAGGTATCAGTCAGCTTCTGAATACCGTTCTTCTCGCGCTTCTGATCGTCCTCAGACAGCTCCTCATCGCGCTCAATCTTGCCATTAACGTCACGACGGACATTACGAACAGCTACGCGAGCTTCCTCAGCAATCTGAGAGCACTCTTTAGCAAGCTCACGACGGCGCTCCTCGGTTGGCATTGGGAAAGGAAGCCTGATAGCAGAGCCATCATTAGATGGAGTAATACCAAGGTCAGAAGTCTCAATGGCCTTCTCGATGCTCTTTAGAGCAGTCTTATCCCATGGCTCAACAAGCAGCATAGATGCCTCAGGAACCTTAATAGCTGCAAGCTGAGAAATTGGGGTTGGCTGACCATAGTAGTCTACCTTGATGTGATCAAGCGCATGTGGATTTGCGCGACCAGTACGAACACGACCAAAGTTATTCTTAAGTGCCTCGATGCACTTCTCCATAGACTGCTTAGCTTATCAGAATGAACGCTCATTAGTCCTCCTCAACGACAGTAGTACCGACTTCTTCTCCGGAAATTGCTTTCATGAAAACGCCTTCAGACTGCATGTCAAATACAAGAATTGGCATCTTATTGTCTTTGCACAGCGCAATTGCTGCAGCGTCCATAACCTTAAGTTCTTTGGCGAGAACATCTTTGTAGGTGACAGTGTCAAACTTAACTGCATCTGCATGAGTAACTGGATCGCAGTCGTAAATACCATCTACCTTTGTTGCCTTCATCAGAGCCTCTGCGCCAATCTCGCAAGCGCGAAGAGCTGCAGCAGTATCAGTAGTGAAGTAAGGGTTACCGGTACCTGCAGCAAAGATGACAATACGGCCCTTCTCAAGGTGCCTAATAGCACGACGGCGAATATAAGGCTCTGCAACCTGAGCCATGGAAATTGCACTCATAACACGGCAATCCATGCCATTGCGCTCAAAACAATCCTGGAGTGAGAGAGCGTTGATTACTGTTGCAAGCATGCCCATATTATCGCCCTGGGCACGATCCATGCCAGCAGCTGCCTGAGAAACGCCTCTAAAGATGTTTCCACCGCCAACAACAATGGCAACCTGAACGCCAGACTCCCAAACAGGCTTAATTTCTTTAGCAAGCATTTCTGGAATTGAAGGGTCAATACCAAAGGATTGCTCACCCATCAATGCTTCACCAGAAAGCTTTAAAAGTACTCTTTTGTATTTAGCTGAAGACAAAGCTTCCTCGCTCTCTCCGTTTGCCATAGTTGTAATAATTTTAACAAACGACACCGTAAGTTTTGCAGGAATCGCGTTAAAAAAAGAGCCGGTTGAAGACAACCGGCTCAAAATAATTGAAGTAAAAAGTCTTACTCTTCACCAAAAGCAAAACGCACGAAGCTGACAATCTTAACCTCGTCGTCAACCTTCTTGGAGAGCAGCTTTGCGTACTCAGAAATGGTCATATCTGGGTCCTTAACAAATGCCTGCTCAGTAAGGACGTACTCCTTGTAGTACTTCTCGAGACGACCATAAGCCATCTTCTCCTGAATAGCCTCAGGCTTGCCGGACTCAGCAGCCTGTGCCTTATAAATGGAGAGTTCGTGATCAACGATGTCCTGTGGAACATCCTCACGGCGAGCAGCAACTGGAGCAGCTGCAGCTACCTGCATTGCAACGTCGTGTGCAAAGTTCTTGAAGTCCTGAGACTCAGCGGTCTCTGGCTTGTTGAACTCAAAGGTAACGATGTCAGCAAGCTTGCCACCAAGGTGAATGTAGCTAGCAAGAGCGCCGTTTGCAGCCTCAACACGCTGGAAACGAAGAACACGCATGTTCTCGCCGATGTTGTGGATCTTATCGGTGATTGCCTCGTCAACGGTCTCGTCGCCAAGCTTAGCAGCCTTGAGCTCCTCAACGTCAGCTGGGTTGCTCTCAACAACAACTGCAGCAAGATCGCCAGCAAAGCCCGTGAACTGTGGGTTTGTACCAACAAAGTCAGTCTCGCAGGAGAGCTCGAGGATTGCGCCAGTCTTGCCGTCTGGGCTGATGAAGGTAGCAATGGTACCCTCGTTGGTGTCGCGGCCAGCGCGCTTAACTGCCTTAGCAACGCCCATAGTACGAAGAATATCTACTGCCTTCTCAATATCGCCCTCAGCCTCGACGAGTGCCTTCTTGCACTCCATCATAGGAGAGCTGGTCATATCACGAAGCTGCTTAACAAGTGCTGCGGTAATTTCTGCCATGTTTTCCTCCTAAAAATCTACTGAATAACTAAATTATTTGACCCGTTGCTAAGAGTTACTCAGCAGCTGGGGTCTCGGACTCAGCGCCCATCTCTTCAGCAGAAATCTGCTCTTGCCGCTACCTGCAAGAATTGCGTCTGCAGCAAGCTGGCACATAAGAGAAATGGAACGAATAGCATCGTCATTTGCAGGAATGCCGTAATCAACAACATCTGGATCAGAGTTGGTGTCAAGCAGGGAGACAACTGGAATGTGAAGACGGTTTGCCTCACGGATTGCGTTCTCTTCACGCTTGGAATCAACAACAAAGAGAGCCTGTGGAAGAGAAGTCATATCACGGACGCCACCGAGGTTGAGCTGAAGCTTCAGAAGCTCCTTGTTCTTAAGAGCCTGCTCCTTCTTAGGAAGAGTTGCCATACGGCCATCCTCTACCATTGCCTCAAGCTCCTCAAGGCGCTTAATGCGGGAACGCATAGTGACAAAGTTGGTGAGCATACCGCCGAGCCAACGCTGATTGATGTAAGGCATGTTTGCACGAGCTGCCTCAGTAGCGATTGGCTCCTGAGCCTGCTTCTTGGTGCCGACGAAGAGAACGCGGCCACCCTTAGATGCAACATTCTTCAGGAAAGTGTAAGCAGCGTCTGCGCCAAGCATGGTCTGCTTAAGGTCAAGAATGTAAATGCCGTTGCGCTCACCAAAGATGTATGGCTTCATCTTAGGGTTCCAACGACGAGTCTGGTGACCATAGTGGCAACCAGCATCCAGAAGAGTCTGAATAGTAATCTTTGCAGCCATTTTTACCTCCATTGGTTGTTCCTCCGTACGAGTTCAAGCCTTGTTAAAACCACCCAACACCTGGCTTAGCGTTAGGCACCACGGCAAACAAGTAGTCGTACGTGCGATTTTGTGCTGTTTGGTAACAGCATGTTGTGCTTCTACACAACTTTTGAAAGTATAGCAGGAAAACAAGGGCTACGTCTATAAAGAATTTAGACCATAACCTCTACAAATACTGCGTAAATGCAATAAACTTCTTTGCGCAAGATATTTCACAACAACGCTCAGCTTATTTTGATCTTGGATGAGCTGCTTTTGCTGCTTCTTTGAGCCTGTCAACTGACAAATGCGTATACACCTGTGTAGTTGAAAGCGATTCATGACCTAAAAGCTCCTGCACAATACGAAGATCCGCTCCACCACCAAGAAGTTCTGTGGCGTATGTATGTCTCATAGCATGCGGCGAGAGTGAGCTGTCTAGCCCTGCAGCCGTTAGATACGACGAAAAAACCTTGCGCAAAGAATCCGCACTCATATTATTTCCTCTTACGGAAATAAAAAGAGCCGAATGTGCACGGCCCGCTTTATCTTTCAACAAAAGCGTAGGTCGAGAAGAACTTAAGGTACTTTTTAAGCCACTCGATAGCTGACTCATAGAGAGGAACAATTCGCTCTTTAGAACCTTTACCAAAGAGACGTACTGTTCCATTTTGCAAATCAACCTGTTCAAGCTTGAGAGACGCCACCTCAGAAATACGAGCTCCTGTTGCATACAAAAACTCAAGAAATGCTCTATCTCTAAGCCCTACCGCGGTTGAAACATCACATGATTCTAAAAGCCTATTTACATCGGAATCAGTCATAGTATGTGGAAGATTTCGTGGCGCTCGAGGATTGCTCAGTGAAAGAGCTGGGTCTGTGGCAATCAGTTTTTCTCGCTGCATCCATTTGTAAAAACCACGCAACGCAGATAAATGCCTATTTAGTGTTTTTGCTGAATATTGAGCCTGTTTGAGATAGGCCAAATAGAGACGAAGGCTTCTGTGATCAACCCGAGTTACCGCAACACCTTCCCTACTACACCACTGCTCAAATGCCAAAAGATCAGTCTGATATGACCTTAGGGTATTCTCGGAGAGATTCCTGACCTTACTTAGATACTCAATAAATTGTTCAACGTGACTACCCTGCTCTTTTGAAATAGCCACGTTAATCACACTTCATGCAATCAAAAAGTTCCTGACGAGAAGAGATGTAGTCATCAAAGTCTTTATGAGCGCGCTCTGCCATCTTCTGACGTCGCTCGTCTTTTCTTTTTACATGCTCATCCAGTGGCTCAAAAATTCCAAAGTTAACATGCATGGGTTGGTAATCTTTGGTGTGTGGGTTTGTCGCATAACCCACAAGAGAGCCAAACGAAGTGGTCAAAGGAAGCCTGACTTCCTCTTTGCCCAACAGACGAGCATACATGTTTAGTGCAGCAAGCAACCCAGATGCTATAGCCTCAACATAGCCTTCTGTACCCGTAATTTGACCTGCAAGAATAGTAGAAGTTCCCGGAATTCCAAACGAGCCGTCAAGCGCATGAGGAGAGTCAACAAAAGAGTTTCTGTGCATGACGCCGTAGCGAACAAACTCAGCGTTTCCAACCCTGGGATGAGGGTAAATACGCGTTTTTGCTCTCCCCAGGTAAGATTTGTCTGAAAACCAACCAAATTAAATGCTGTCTTTAGCTGCATTTTCTGCACGAAGCTGAACTGCTGCCCAGGGGCGTTTACCTGTTCTAGGATCAATAAGTCCTACTGGCTTTAAAGCGCCAAATCTAATGGAATCATGTCCTGTTCTTGCCACTTCCTCAATAGGCTGACAAGCTTGGAACAAATCAGACTGCTCAAAATCGTGGCCAATAACACGTTTAGCTGCAAGTAACTCATCAACAAATGTGTCGTATTCCTCTTTATTCATGGGGCAATTGAGGTAATCACCAATTCCCAAGTCCTCATAACGAGATTGAGAGAATGCAATTGAATGGTCAATTGATTCATAAGACACAATAGGCGCTGCTGCATCAAAAAACGACATTCTGTTAGTTCCAACACGCTTAGAAATTGCTTCGTACAAGCTATCTGAGCACAGTGGTCCTGCAGCAATAACTGTTGGCTCATCAGATAACTCCGTGACCTCTGCATGAGTTACCGAGATGTTTGGATGATTTCTGATCTGCTCAGTAACAGCCTTTGAAAACTCTTCTCTATTAACCGCAAGAGCGCCGCCTGCGGGAACAGAGTTTTCTTCTGCTATACGGAGCAGAAAACTACCCATCTTTTTAAGCTCAGACTTTAAAATTCCAGCTGCAGAATCTTCCTTAGTGGACTTCAGAGAGTTGGAACAGACCAGCTCAGCAAACATATCTGTGTGGTGTGCTGGAGAAGAAACAACAGGGCGCTGCTCAATGAGCTCTACAGAAACACCACGTGAAGCAAGCTGTAAAGCACATTCGCTTCCAGCTAAACCAGCGCCAACTACAGTAACTTTTTGTGTCATTGTTCACCTATCACACACTACGAATCCAAATAAAACTCTTTAGAAGGAGTATACCTTCCATCCGGTAATCTTTTTACCATTCCACGAGCTTCATAATCAGTAAGAGAATTTAACACGGTAAGTACGTTTTCTGATAGTCTCCATGCAAGCTCTTCTGGTCTTGAAGGAGAAGCAATAAGTGCAGATAAAAGTGGTGTTAGCTTCTTATCTTGCTTCATTTGTTCCTGAACTAGGCAATCAAAAATCTAATGAAATTGCAATGCCCAACGATGTCTCATCAGGAATAATTTGAGCCCCTTCAGAGATGAGTCTATTCGTACCAGCAGAAGCGGGAGAAAAGATAGACCCGGGTATTGCATAAATAGTTTTACCAAGAGAGTTAGCAAACTCAGCAGTACTCATAGTGCCTGAGCAAAGCCCTGCTTCCGTTACCAAAAGCACTTTACCTAATGCTGCAATAACCGCATTTCTTCTAGGAAAGGCATAACGTCTAGGAGGCATTCCCCACCTGTCTAGAGAAATGACTGCTCCCCTTCCTTCTCGCGCTGCTTCAAAAAGCTCTGCAGAGGTAGTTGGATAGGTCACATCTGCACCACAGCCTGCCACTACAACTGTCTTTCCACCAGCATTAAGAGAAGCCATACCCGCCATATAATCGCAGCCAAGAGCTCCGCCAGATACCACCACAATATTGTTATCAGCAGCGCATCTGCCAGCCATTTCTGCAATTGCCATGCCGTATGGGGTGGCCCTACGAGCCCCAATTACAGACATACAAGGTTGTTGCAAAACGCTTCTATCCCCCATTCCATAGATAATTTCAGGCGGATGGTTAAGCAGTAGCAATTCTTTTGGATAGTCCTCATCTTCTGATGAAATCTCCCATTTCTCCATTGCTACTCCAAAGAACGAGACCTATAGGCAACCGCCTCAGATACGTCGTCTTTTGTCACTTTTTCATGGTGAGCAATGTCTGCGATAGTCCTTGCAACTCTGCAGGTACGCGTTATTGCTCTACCTCCTAAATGAAGTCCACGAGCAAATCTATGAAGCAGCTGCAATGCTGATTCATCAAAAGCTCTCCACGTACTTTTTGGCGAGAAGTGCCATCTACTCCACGGGTTTCTCGCCAGAAGCAAAGTCTCTGCCAGAGACAACAAGTGAGCGCATACCTGCTGAAGTGAGTCCTAGCTCACCTTGAATTACTCGATCAGAAGAAGGTCGGGCCACATCACACACAATATCTATTCGATCCATTAAAGGACCTCCAATTTTTGATTGATACGTAGAAATCTTTCCTGGAGAGCACTTACAGGTGTGAGTTTTATCTCCAAAGTATCCGCAGGGACAGGGATTAGCTGCAGCGATGAGCTGAAACTGAGAAGGAAACTTATAGATGCCATCCACTCGCGCAAGACGTACATATCCATCTTCGATTGGCTGACGTAAAACCTGCAACGTATTAGATGCAAACTCGGGCAGCTCATCTAAAAACAGCACGCCTTTATGGGCAAGAGAAATTTCGCCTGGGATGACAGGTCTGCCACCTCCAATCATGCCTGCTACAGAAGCTGAATGATGAGGGGACCTAAAGGGCCGTACACCTGCTTGAATAGAATCTGTTTCACACCCCGCTACAGAATGTATGAGCAATACCTCATCGCGCTCTTCTTTAGAGAGCTCTGGAAGGATAGTTGGAATTCTTTTAGCAAGCATTGTTTTACCTGCACCTGGCGGGCCAATCATAAGCATCCCCAGGTTTCCTGTAGCTGCGATTACGATAGCTCTCTTGACTAATTCCTGGTCAATTACCTCTTCAAAGTCTAAATTCTCGCTGAGCATTGCTGTTTCAACAGAATGCTTATGCTGAACCAATGGCTTACAGAATGATTGATCTCTCAAACTCAAATTGAGCAATGATTGAATTCCTATGACGTGACTCCAGTCAGAACCAAACAAATTGCAATCTGAAGAGGAGATTAGTTTCATTCCCAGTTTCTTAGCAAGCATTGCATACGCTGCCATGCCTCTCACTGAAGAGATCTTGCCGTTTAATGAGAGTTCTCCAACAAACAGCCTGTTATGCACAATCTCTTGAGGAATCTGTCCAGTAGCTGCAAGAATAGCAACGGCTATAGGCAAATCAAATCCAGTACCTGTCTTTTTTTATATCTGCAGGCGTCAAATTGATTGTTACCAGCAATCGAGGGATGGTAAAATCCAGCAGCTTTTTAGTGAGCAGCGCACACGAGAACGAGATTCCATAATGGAGCTGTCAGGCATTCCTACGATGGTTATTCCAGGTATGCCGCCTGAAATACCCACTTCTACATCTACAGGTATTGCCTCAATTCCTCTAAGAGTTGCGGTATGAACGCAGATGGTTGCTTGACTCATTGCTCGTCCCAGCTAAATGCTCCAATTAAATGCCTTAGGCTTGCTGTGCTTGGAGCTACTAGATTAATAGCAACAACATCAAATCTAATAGAAGTAAGTGCTGGATGAAGCGCTGCATACATAAGCGCTAGCGTTCTGTATTTTTCCTGCTTTTGCCCTATTTACAGCCAGCTCAGGCATGATGCTATCGTCTTTGTTCAAAATACGTCTTGTCTTTACCTCAACAAGCACAACGTTATCGCCATCTTGAGCAACAATATCAACCTCACCAATCTGACACGTCCAGTTAGTTTGGATAATTTTGTAGCCTCTTTTGATGAGGTATTTTGCAGCGATCTCCTCGCCTTTCTCGCCAATTTGGCGAGAAGACATCTCTTCTAGCGGAATTCTTCCCTCTTGTGCGTCATCCTCTTCAGAAACCTTGTCCTGATCTTTTGGCTCCTCCTGTGGTGAGGGTTTCTCCTCTACCTCATTAGGCAAAGAACCTGGATACTTGCTTGTGTCTTTCTTGCTCATAACTCTCCTTTCATAGTGGGAGAGTTCAGTTTGCAGGAGCACTTTGACACTAACTTGACTGCTGTCTGTCTAAACAGCGTAATGATTCTGACGAAAGTAAAAAATTTGATATTACGGGCTTGCGACTATAGAAAAAGCCCGTTCAATCCTCTTAGAATGAACGGGTCCCTGTTTGCGTCTGAAAGTTAATCTGATTGCTTAAATTGGATGTATTAAAACAGTCTTTGCGTCTTAACAAAGTTTCCACAAAACGACGCACGATGTATAGGAGAAAGTCCCATCTCACCAATAGCTTCAATGTGTTCAGCAGAGGCATATCCTTTACATTCTGCCAGGTGATAGCCGGGGTACTCCTCGTCATAGGCCACCATAAGAGCATCTCTTGTTACCTTTGCCACAATTGAAGCGGCAGCAATAGAAGCAATGCGTGCATCACCCTTAACAAGAGTCTTTTCTTTGGGATGGATGTGCATGGGATTTCCATCAATCAAGACGCAGTCAGGCTCAATACCTGTGTTTTTGACAGCCTGAAGCATAGCGTCTCTTAAACACTGTGCCATGCCAACTTCATCAATTCTTTGAGGAGCAATATGAGCAATGCCAATTGCTGTAGCAACTTCTTGAATTTGTGCCGCTAGAATCTCTCGCTTTGTTGCGGTTAATTTTTTGGAATCGTTTAGTCCATAGATGATAGGATCCTCTGGCAAACATACCGCACAAACCGTTAAAGGACCAGCTACAGAACCTCTGCCCACCTCATCAACACCAACAACAAGTCCGCCCTCAGAAAGCTCCTTCTGAAAGCGATACATTTCTTCTACACGGGTCTTCTCGGCATGTTCTTTTTCAATGCGCTTTTTAGCTGATTCTAGAGCCTTGATAACCTGTTTACGGGGGTCCTCGCTATAACGAGCTATGAGTTCGTATACCTCAGTCTCTGGGGCATCGCTTAAACGAGCAAGTATATCTTTAGCAGAATCAGCCATGTTTTCTCCAAACTACACGACTATGGTACTAAAAAAGCCGCCCGGAGGCGGCTTTAAAGAGCATATGAAGTTGATTAGCGCTTCTCGCGAAGACGAGCAGCCTTACCAACACGATCGCGCAGGAAGTAGAGCTTAGCGCGGTGAACAACACCGTGGCGAAGAACCTCAAGCTTAGCAATCTTTGGTGAGTGAAGTGGGAAAGTACGCTCAACACCAATGCCAAAGCTAATCTTACGAACGGTAAAAGTCTCACGGGAACCCTCGCCGGAAAGACGAATGATGTCGCCCTGGAAGACCTGCTCACGAGTACGGTCACCCTCGACAATGCGATAGTGAACCTTTACGTTGTCACCAACGCGGACCTCAGGAATGTCCTCGCGGATCTGCTGACGCTCAATAGCGCGAATGTAGTCCATTGTTTCCTCATCTCTAGAGGTGCCGACGCCCTTGCGAACGACACATAGTTAACACACAGACGGAAAGTATACGTGAATACTTTCCACTGTACAAGGGTTAGTTTGGATAAAACTTACTTTACATATCTTCTTTTACCCCAGGAACGAGGAAGGCGAAGATCTTCAAACACTCTGGTTGCATATCTATCGGTCATACCAGACACGTAATCTGCTACTTGAATTTCTGGATGATCAAAGTCATGACACTTATATTCTGCGGGAACCTCATCTAAATGGTTAACAAAGTAATCAAACAGCTCGATGATGAGGTCATATGCCTTGGGTTCTTCATATTTTGCGTCTCCTGATGCGTACAGATTAGCAAACAGGAATGCTCTCATGGTCATCATGGCACCCCACATAGAGTCGGTCATTTTAATATCGCCTACGCGAGAGCTCTCAGAGACAATATCGTGAACCATGTTTTCAATGCGCTCAGGTGAGCTATTTCCAAGAACCTCTCGAGCTTCAGTTGGGAGATACTCCTCCGAAAGAAGCCCTGCTCGTTTTGCGTCATCAATATCGTGCGTAACATACGCAATGCGGTCCGAAATGGCAACAATTCTTCCTTCTGCTGTTTCTGCACGTAGATTACCTGAATGGCATCTAATACCATCAATAACCTCATGAGAAAGATTAAGACCCTGACCGTCTTTCTCCAGATACTCAACAATGCGGGCACTCTGCTGATTATGGGCAAAAATATACTCATTTTCTGGAGCATCGGGGTCCATTCCCCTATATAGGCTAATGGCGTGCGAAAGCGCCTTCTCGCCAATATGGCCAAACGGCGTATGACCTAAATCATGTCCAAGTGCAATTGCCTCAGTAAGGTCTTCGTTTAAGCCCAGAGGACGCGCAATTGAGCGCGCAATCTGCGAAACCTCAAGTGTATGAATAAGACGGGTTCTATAGTGGTCCCCTTCTGGGGCGAGAAAAACCTGTGTCTTGTGAGCAAGTCTTCTAAAACTCTTGCTATGCAAAATACGGTCTCTATCACACTGATAACACGTACGATACTGATCAGGCTCTTCTGCTATCGCGCGACCTTTACTTTGATCAGAAAGCCGCCTCAGGAGATAAGATTTGATGCTCACGAGCCTCAAGATCTTCTCGTTGAATAGATAACATAGACCCTCCTTGTACCTGCATCTTTATCACATAATAGCAGGTTATTGCTATCTAGCAAAAGAGGGCGACCGAAGTCGCCCTCTAGAGTTTGTTGCAGTGTGTCTAGAAGAAAACCTACTTGGTAGCAATCTTCTGTGGACCACCGTTAGCCTGAATCTTAGCCTGTGCTGCAGCAAGACGTGCGATTGGCACGCGATATGGTGAGCAGGAGACATAGTCAAGACCAAGGTTGTAGTACATGTGGATGGACTCTGGATCGCCACCGGTCTCACCGCAGACACCAATGGTGAGGTTAGGATTACCCTTACGGCCACCCTCAACGCCCATGCGGACAAGCTCTGCGACACCCTTATCAAGGGTTGCAAATGGGTTGGTCTTAACAATCTTGCGCTCAAGATAGAGAGGCATGAATGCGGACTCAACGTCATCACGAGAGAAGCCAAGGCAAGTCTGGGTGAGGTCGTTAGTACCGAAGGAGAAGAAGTCTGCGTGCTTAGCAATCTCCTCAGACATGATAGCTGCACGTGGAAGCTCGATCATGGTACCAACTGGGATGTTGAGCTCAACACCGTACTCGTCAGCAACCTGCTTGATGGTCTCCTCAACCTCTTCACGGACCTGGATGAGCTCCTCTTCGAAGCCAACCAGAGGAACCATGATCTCTGGGCGAGGGTCAAGACCAACGCGCTTGAGCTCTGCAGCTGCGCTTGCGATAGCACGAACCTGCATAACGTTGAGCTCTGGGTAGACAAGGCCAAGGCGGCAGCCACGGAGGCCGAGCATTGGGTTTGCCTCCTGGAAGGCGTCAAACTTAGCGAGAAGAGCACGCTTTGCAGCGGCGTCCTTACCCTGCTCCTCATCATGAGCAATCTCAACGTCAAGCTCACGTGGGGAATCAAGGAACTCATGCAGTGGTGGGTCAAGAAGACGGACAACAACGTCTTTGCCGTCCATTACCTTGAACATACCAAGGAAGTCACCCTTCTGAGCACGGCCAAGCTGCTCGATAGCAAGCTGCTTAACGTCCTCAGAGTCTGCAAGAATGAAGTCCTGAATGAGGTGCTTACGCTCACCAAGGAACATGTGCTCTGTACGGTCAAGACCAATTGCCTCAGCGCCGTTATCAACGGAAGTCTGAGCATCTGCTGGGTTATCAGCGTTTGCACGTACGCCAATGACACGACCACGGGACTCGTCAAGGCGGACCTCATCTGCCCATGCAAGGATGGTCTGGAGGTCACCAGAAAGCTCTGGCTGGACAAGCTCAACAGCACCAAGGATGACGTCACCAGTGGTACCGTCGATGGAGATAACATCGCCCTCGTTAACAACAAGGCCGGAATCAGCAACGGTGAAGCGCTTGTTAGCAGCGTCAATACGAAGTGTATCAACACCGCAGACGCAAGAGCGCCCATACCACGAGCAATAACAGCTGCGTGGCTGGTCTTGCCGCCGTGGGAAGTTAGGATGCCCTCTGCAGCAACCATGCCGTGGAGGTCATCTGGAGTGGTCTCCCAACGGACAAGAATACAAGGCTTGCCTGCCTCTGCAAAAGCCTCAGCATCTGCAGAAGAGAAGACTGCAGCACCAACAGCTGCACCAGGAGAAGCGTTAAGACCCTTAGCAATGGTCTCGTACTCGGCGTTAGGGATCAAACTGTGGGTGCAGAAGCTGATCGAGCTGCTCAGGAGCAACGCGAGAAACAGCCTGCTCCTTAGTAATACGACCCTCTTCGTACATCTGAATTGCAACCTTAAGTGCAGAGAGAGCAGTACGCTTACCAACACGAGTCTGAAGCATCCAGAGCTTACCATTCTCAATGGTGAACTCGATGTCCATCATGTCTGCGTAGTGATCCTCAAGAATCTCAAAGACGTGGAAGAGCTCCTCGCCTGCCTCCTTGAGTGCAGGAACCTTAACAAGGTCTGCAATAGGCTCAGTGTTACGAATACCAGCAACAACGTCCTCGCCCTGAGCATTGATCAGGAAGTCACCGTAGCGCTCGTTGGTACCGTCTGCAGGGGTTACGAGTAAATGCAACACCAGTTGCAGAAGTCTCACCCTTGTTACCAAAGACCATGACCTGAACGTTAACTGCAGTACCAAGCTCATCAGGAATCTTGTTCTGCTTACGGTAAAGGATTGCGCGGTCGTTCATCCAAGAACCAAAGACTGCCTGCTCAGCAAGGCGGAGCTGGAGGTAAGGATCAGATGGGAAGACAGCGTAACCGTTCTTGGAGACCTCTGGGTGCTCCTTAACGTCAACGTTTGCAGCAAAGATGCCCTTGAACCAAGTTACAAGGTCACGAAGGTCATTTGCGTCCAGCTCTGTATCAAGCTTAACGCCCTTCTCGGCCTTCTTAGCAGCAATTGCATCCTCAAAGAGCTGTCCAGAGACGCCCATAACAACGCCTGAGAACATCTGAACAAAACGACGGTAAGAGTCCCAAGCAAAGCGCTCGTTACCAGTCTGCTTAATGAGGCCCTGAACGGACTCATCGTTAAGACCAAGGTTAAGAACAGTGTCCATCATGCCAGGCATGGAGAATGGTGCACCAGAACGGACGGAGACAAGCAGTGGATCTTCTGCATCGCCAAGCTTCTTACCCATGCGCTCCTCAAGGGTAGCCATAGCTGCGTCAATCTCATCAGTGACGCCCTCAGGCCAGACGTTGCCATTGTTGGAATAAGCAACGCAAGTTTGGCAAGTAATTGAGAATCCTGGAGGTACAGGCAGACCAATCTTAGACATCTCTGCAAGGTTTGCTCCCTTGCCACCAACAATCCACTTTGCCTCTTCTACGGATGCGCCAGCGACCTCAGTAACATCGTTACCGGCGTGGTCCTTTCCGAAGCTGTAAACGTGCTTCTCGGACATAACACTCCAAACTCTCAAACTGTCACACGCAAAGCGTGCACCAACACGATTGAACGTAAAGACATCAAACCAAACAAAGTTGGTTCTATCCTCACATTCATAGTATGTTACCAACCTACGCGATTCATCTGAACAAAATAACGGTGAGCGGTCAATATCGACCGTTCACAGAATTATTTGTAAACTTATGATTGCAAATTGTGAAATTCTCCATAAAGAAAATGAGCACCCCAAATGGATGCTCATTTAACTTTTTGATATTTTGAGGCATCAGCACTCTCTTAGCGAGTAACTCCCTCAAAGAATGCGCCAATTGCGTGGCTTGGCTCTTCGCCGGTAAGCGTAGAAATAACGTTTACCGCTGGTCCCAGAAGATCGATTGATGGGATGAGGCGCTGATCAAGCTCACGACGAATCTCTCTTCTGAGAGAGCCATCTGCAAAGGTGTGGAAGACTGCACGAGGGCGATTCTCATCTTCATGCTCGTTGAAGTATGCACGAACATCATCAACGCTATGAATGTTTGGAACCCTTACAATCTCTACGGATTCATCACCAAACTGAGCAGCAGCAGCCTTAACTACTGCGGCACCGGTCTCTCCGCGAGAGTCTGACAAAACGTAGACGATAGGCAGACCATCACCAAGAGAGTTGTTATCAATGTCAAGTGCGCTCATGCTGTAACCCTTTCAGTCAAGTATTCAGAAAGATACAAACATTTATCAATCTAAGCGTACCCTACTTTTTTTGCGAGAAAGCACACTAATATCGGCGACATTACTAAATACCTGGGCAAACTTGTTCAAAAGACGCAAACGATTTCGGCGAACGGTATCATTTTCATCCATGACAAGTACTTTGTCGAAGAAAAATATCAATTGGCTCACGTAGCTGAGACAGCGCAGAAACAGCAGCAGCATAGTCTGCTCCAGCAAGAGCAGCAGCCACTTGCTTCTGGCCCTCTTCGCAGGCAGCGAGCAATGACATCTCTGGCTCAGTGAGAAGCTCTGTATCAACTTCTACACCAAGAGAGGCGTCACTGAGGTGAGCTGCACGTGCATAAGCAGTAGCAAGATCCTCAAAGAGTTCAGGCTCGTTCTGACGCGCTTCATCAAGTGCGCGAGCACGCTGAAGGAACTCATCAGGATTGATAACACCAATTGCACTGACAGCCCTCAATAGCATCTGCAGAGATCTTCTCGTCCTTTGCAATAGATGCAAGGCGACCAATAAAGTACTGCTCAACCTGAGACTGAACAGACTCGTCAACAGCAAGACCCTGCTGGCGGTAGAGCTCCAGAGAGCTTGCAATGAGCTTCTTGAGGTCAAGGTTGGAGGTAGAACGGACCAGCGCAATGACACCAATAGCCGCACGACGGACAGCGTACGGATCGGAAGAGCCGGTTGGTGGCTCGTTGATAGCAAAGATGCCGCAGATGGTATCAAGCTTGTCAGCAATAGCTACAAAGCGACCAATCTGGCCACTTGGGAGCTCGTCGCCGGCAAAGCGAGGACGATAGTGCTCGCGAATAGCTGCAGCTACATCGCTCTTCTCGCCAGCTGCCTCTGCGTAGTAGCCACCCATAACGCCCTGCTGGCTGGTGAACTCGACAACTGCCTGGCTGACAAGGTCTGCCTTAGCAAGATGAGCGGCGCGAGCAGCAAGCTCTGCCTCTTCCTTGCTGGATGTCTCGTCGAGCGCAATCTCTGCAGCAAGAGCCTCCATACGCTGGGTCTTCTGCAGAACCGTGCCAAGCTTCTCCTGAAAGACAACGGTCTCAAGGCGCTGAGCAAACTCATCAAGCGTGTGCTTCAAGTCCTCCTCAAAGAAGAACTTAGCGTCGTCGAGGCGAGCACGAACAACGCGCTCGTTGCCGTCAATGACGCGCTCGGCGCAAGATGGGTCTGCATTAGAAACCACAATAAACTCGCGAGTCAGCTTACCCTTCAGCGTCATAGATTGGGAAATAGCGCTGGTTGGAAAGCATGGACTCAGTAATAATCTCTGAAGGAACGTTAAGGAATTCCTCGTCAAAGGTACCCACAAGAACCTGAGGCCACTCAGTAAGGTTAATGACCTCCTCAAAGACCTTCTCTGGCATATCAACGTGAGAGCCCTGGACGAGCAGCCTCTACCTCTTTAATGCCGGCGAGAATAACGTCTTTTCTCTGCTCCTGAAGCAAAACGCCAGCGTCTTTAAGAACTTGCTCATAGTCAGCTGGACTTGCTACCTCATGGTAACCAGGACCAAGAACACGATGGCCCTGGGTGGTGTTTGAGCTAGTTACATCAGCGTACGTAACAGGAACAATCTCTGAACCAAAGAGAGCGCACAGCCAACGAACAGGACGAACATAGCGCTCATGGAAAGAACCCCAGCGCTGACTACGAGGCCAGTCAAGAGCAGCAATCCAAGAAGTTGCCAGCTCAGAGAGAATCTTTGTAGCAGGAACTGAAGGAATATTGAGCTCTGCAAAGACGTACTCGTGACCATCGGTATCCACACGACGAGTCAACGCATCAGCGTTTACGCCGCACTTACGAGCAAATCCCTCAGCAGCCTTAGTTGGATTGCCCTCTGCATCAAAAGCAATCTCTGCCTTAGGACCACGCTTGACCTCGGAAATCTCTTCTGTAGCCTCAGCAACGTCCTTTACATAGGCAGTTAAACGACGAGGTGTCGAGAGGATCTTAACCTCTCCAAATGACAAACCAGAGTCTTTAAGTCCGGAAACGACAAGCTTATTGAACTGAGCAATAGCTTTCTGCAATGGAGCAGAAGGCATCTCTTCAGAACCAATCTCAAAAAGGAAGTCTCTAACCTCAGCCATTTAAGCCACCTCCTCCTGAGTAGTTGCTGCAGGTGCTTTCTTAGAAGCAACCTCCTCCAAATACGATTCGCAGCATGCCTTAGCAACGGTGCGAACGCGAAGAATATAGTTAGCTCTCTCAACAGCAGAAAGAGCACCACGAGAGTCAAGCAGGTTGAATGCATGACTGCACTTCATAACGCAGTCATACGCAGGTAGTGGAAGCTTGCGCTCAAGGCAGCTGTGGCACTCTGCCTCATACTCGTCGAACTTCTCGCGCATAAGCTCAACGTTGGCTACCTCAAAGTTATAAGCTGAGAACTCACGCTCGTTCTCCAAAAATACCTGGCCGTACGTCATTGGCGTGCCATCTGGCAGGTAACTCCATACCAGGTCATAGACGGAATCTACACCCTGAGCATACATAGCAATACGCTCAAGACCATAGGTAATCTCTACAGGAACTGGATCTACCTCAATACCACCCACCTGCTGGAAGTACGTGAACTGAGTAACCTCCATGCCGTTGAGCCAGACCTCCCAGCCAAGACCCCAAGCACCAAGCGTTGGGCTCTCCCAGTCGTCCTCAACAAAGCGAACGTCGTGATCTTTTGGATCAAGGCCAATAGCGGCAAGTGAACCAAGATAGAGATCTTGAGAGTCTGCAGGAGATGGCTTGAGCAAGACCTGGAACTGATAGTAATGCTGCAAGCGGTTGGGATTCTCGCCATAGCGTCCATCAGCAGGACGACGACAAGGCTGTGGATAGCAGGTACGCCAGGCATCGGGGCCAAGTGAGCGCAGGATAGTTGCAGTGTGGAAGGTACCGGCACCTACCTCAGAGTCATATGGCTGCATGACCGTGCAGCCTTTTTCTGCCCAATAGTGTTCAAGGGTCAAAATCATATCTTGAAACGTAAGTGGTGTTGCGCCCATGATGTTCTTTCTCTCAAATGTCCGACGTAAGTACTATAGCCCGCGAGCATGGTCAAAGGGCCAGAAAATAAACATTGCCTTAGAGGTCACGGTAGAAACCGCAACAGCTCCAAAATATCTGGAATCCAGCGAGTTTGTTCTGTTGTCCCCCATAACAAAAATATGACCTGCAGGAACAGTATACGGATAATTCTGAATTACGGCACCGTTGCGATCCGCAAGAGAATAGGTTGGCTTGCCTTCAGTGTAAGGCTCGTCCATAAGCTGACCGTCAACATACACAGCACCGTCGCGCAAATCTACCGTTTGACCTGCTGTAGCAATGACGCGCTTAACTAAAAGCGTATCGGGATTCTGAGGACTGGTGAAGGTAACCACATCACCTGCTTGCGGAGTACCGCCAAATCGATAGGTAAGCTTCTCTCCTACCAAACGATCCCCCAGCTGGATGGTATTGAGCATGGACCCTGTTGGAACCTCATATACCTCAGCGACAAACGTTCTAATAAAAAACGCCAGCGCAACAGCAACTGCAACAATTACCAGGTATTCAAAAATTTCAAGAACTTTAGAATGTCCACTACTCATCGTCATCACCAGATTGTTGATCAAGCTCTGCTAAATACGCTCTGTCCTTCTCAGTGAGCTGAGCGCTCTCTAAGAGGTCTGGGCGCCACGCACGAGTGCGAGTAAGTGCAGATTGTCGTCTCCAGACTGCTACCGCTCCGTGGTCTCCTGAAAGAAGCACAGACGGAACTTCTCGCCCCTCAAAGTTTGCTGGACGCGTGTACTGAGCATACTCGAGAAGGCCATCGTCAGAGAAGGACTCATCCTGTGAGCTCATCTCATCGCCAAGCGCACCAGGAAGCAAGCGCACAACCGAGTCAATCACGGTAAGCGCAGGAAGCTCTCCGCCCGTCAGCACGTAATCTCCCATAGAAATAACGTCATCTGCCAGCTCATAGACACGCTCATCCATGCCCTCATAACGACCACAAACAAACAGAATGCGCTCTTTTTGAGCAAACTCTTGGGCAATAGCCTGAGAATACGGCCTACCAACTGGCGAGAAAAACACCACGTGGGGCTTAGGTTCCGCCTGATCAGAAATCTCACGAACTGCCTCAAAAGATGGGAGCAGGCTTCATAAGCATGCCTTGCCCACCACCAAAAGGAGCATCATCTACCGTACGATGCCTATCATGCGTCCAGTCACGCAAGTCATGCGCATAGAACTCAAAAATATGTTTGCCTTTTGAGCTCTGCCCATAATAGAAGCATTTAAATAGGGCGAGAAGACCTCAGGAAATACTGAGAGCGTTTCTAGACGCATGCTACTCACCTAACCTAAGAAGACCCTGAGGAATTGAGACGGTAATGGAGCCCTCAGCTGGAGCCTCTTTGATAAATTCATCAACAGCAGGCATCAATACCTGTCCAAAAGGTCCCTCAATTACCCACACATTTTGTGTAGGTCCAACAAGAACCTCTGTAATTTCACCCAGAGAACCATGTTCTGTATCACGTACTTCTCTACCCACAAGTAGAGAAACATTTGACCAGACCAAAGTTTTCTGGAAGACAATCTTCTTCTACCAGAAGCGTTTTACCAACAAGCTCTTCTGCATCAGAGATGGTAGTTACATCTTCAAAAGTGACAAGACTACCTTCTCTATCATCTGACTCAACAGAGACAACTGAGAACTCTCTAGGGCCCTTAAGCGCAGGCGGAACAGGAACAACTGTCATGCCTTCAGCTATAAGAGAAGGAAGGCTGTGAACGGGAACCGTCACAACCTCCCCTCTTTTACCATGCGTTTTAACAATTTGAGCAATTGCTCGCCAGTGTTTACGCAAAATTAGCCTACAACCTCGACATCAACAGAGGTGCCAACACGCTGGCCAAGAGCACGAGCCAAAGTACGAATAGCCTTAATGGTTCTACCCTTGCGGCCGATGACACGTCCAGCGTCTTCCTCAGAGCAAGAAACCTCAATCAAGGCTCCATCCTCGCGATCGGTGACGTCGAGTGCAACAGCATCTTCATTATCGACAAGACCACAAACGATGTACTCAACAAGATCAGCAACCTTGTCAGAAGGGCATCTCCTGAATGTCTTGATCGACAGCGTCTACCTCAGTGGGCTCTGTGAATTCAGACACGATTTACTCAGCCTCTGGAGCCTCGGACTCCTCAGCAGCAGCTGCGGCAGCAGCCTCAGCAGCAGCCTCTGCAGCTGCAGCAGCCTTTGCCTGTGCCTTCTTGGAGAGCTTGGTCTTCTTCTCTGCAACTGGAGCACCAGTACGAGCGATCTCAATGAGGTGAGAAACTGCGCTTGTTGGCTGAGCGCCCTTTGCTACCCACTCATCAACCTTCTCGAGGTTGATATCAATCGTCTTTGGGCTAGTCAGTGGGTTATAACGACCGACTTCTTCAATGTAACGACCATCGCGAGGCATACGACCATCAGCGACAACTACGCGATAGTACGGACGCTTCTTGGCACCGTGACGGGCCAGACGAATCTTAACTGCCAATGAAAACTCCTCCATACGAGCGGTGCCTCGGATGTTAGATGGGCTGCACCGCAAAGCCACAAATCGGGTTACAAGTGTACAACAACGCATTAACCTCGAAAAGTATAAATTTGCTCTCTTCAAAAAGTACTCGTAATTTATGTATGAAACACTTGTTCTATTTGTACAAAAAAGTATACACTATTTCTATGGAAACATCAAAGGACATATCAGATAAAAACGCACGTAAATCGTGTGATTTTGAATGGCATGGTAAAGCCATTGGCCTTCTTGACCTTGATGCGTTCTTTGCATCTGTAGAACAACTTGATCATCCTGAGTGGCGCGGAAAACCAGTAATTGTTGGAGGCTCACCTCACAAACGGGGCGTTGTTTCAACCGCCTCTTATGAAGCAAGGAAGTTTGGCGTTCATTCTGCCATGCCTTCAGCTACTGCAGTAAGGCTTTGTCCTCATGCAATTTGGACTTCAGGACGTTATGACAGATACTCTGAAATGAGTGCTCTTGTTATGGGTTTTCTCAAAGATGAGACTCCCCTTGTTGAACAAGTTTCTATTGATGAGGCATTTTTTGATATCACTCCGGGCAGATTTCTCTAAAGAAAATCCTTTGGAGATCTGTAAGCGCATACAAAAGAAAGTTGCAGCACTAGGTGTTACCTGTTCCATTGGCCTGGGAACAAACAAGACAATTGCCAAGATTGCCTCTGAGCAAGAAAAGCCTCGAGGTCTTACTGCGGTCTTTCCTGGTACAGAAGGCCGCTTTCTAGCACCACTGCCCATTGAGGCAATGAGCGGTATTGGTCCTGCTATGGCAAAAGACACTTCATCAACAAGGAATCAAAACGCTTGGAGAGCTCTCAAGAGCAGATGCAACGTACCTCACTTCCCTTGTTGGCAATACAGCTTCAAAGATGATTTTTCGCGCGCAAGGAAAAGAAGTCTCAGAAGTTCATGAAGCTGCCCAGCCTCGTGACGTTAAGTCTGTTTCTAACGAGAGAACCTTTGAAACAGATTTGTTTGATAAACAAGAAATAGAAGAAGCCATCAGACATATTTCTGGTGTTGTAGGCAGACGTCTTCGCCGCAAACAGTTACAAGGTTATACCGTAACGCTTAAGGTAAAAGCCTCTGCAACAGAGTCTCATACCGCTCAAAAAAGAATGTCTACTCCAACTGACGATGAGCACCTCTTTGCAGAGATTGCCGTTGGCCTGCTTCCTACCATTTGGAAAGAAGGTCAGCCAGTAAGACTGCTTGGCGTTGGCATTAGCGCATTTTCAGATGAGGAGCATGCCAAACCAGTGCAAACGTCTCTTTTTGATCAATTTAATGACACGTTTGACGCCGCAGCCCCTGGGCCTACAACAAAAAAGAAACCTCGGAGTGACTTACGTCATCTCTCCGAGGTAACCGATAAACTCAAAGATAAATTTGGCGCAGATGCTGTGCAGTATGGTAGAGACCTACGCTTTGAGCATCGCGTTTCTGACACCATGCCTACAGGCAAAAACGAGCAAATCTAGAACGCTAAACCTACTCAGTAGGATCAGCAGATTCTGGAAGATTGTCTACCAGGTCATCCTCAGAAAGCTCAAAAGCTGGAGCCAAAGCATCCTCTGGAAGATCAGCGTAAGGAATCTCAGAAGTCATAGCACCCTCAATATCCAGCTCTACACGAGGAGCGTCCGCCCAAAGTCGCTCAAGACGATAGTAGGACCTTACCTCAGGCTGGAATACGTGAACAACAACTGAACCGTAATCAATCAGAATCCAATTGAGACCGTCGCGACCCTCAGTAGAAATTGGACGAATGCCGCAGTTTGCCGTGACCTTCTCGCGAACTTCATCAACAATAGCGTCAGCCAAACGAGCATTTCCACCAGTGCAGATAACAAAGTAATCGCAGACGTCACTGAGACCAGTTAGGTCTAGTACCAGAATATCTTCAGCTTTCTTTTGATCTGCAGCAATTGCAGCAGTCTTTGCAAGCTCAAGTGAAGTTACAGCCATGAATTTCTCCGTTTTCTCATGTAGCCAAGCTACTTAGATGTCTTCTCAATCATCTCATTGTATAGGGCAATTGAGTTTGGATACAAATAACTCCTTGATGAAATCACATACATCATAACGCTACAAAACGCCGTCTCATAAAGCTCATCGAGAGAACCGCCACGTAAATATACGTTTCTTGCTTCTTCGACCGATGTAAAGTTTGGACGCAGAGGCTCAATAAGATCAGCTACATACAAGATTTTGTCTAGCTTGCTCATCTGACGGTCGCCCGCAGTGTGCTTCTGAATGGCGCTGAGAATCTGCTCAGAAAGCCAAGGATAGATGGCTGGTAGCGTTTTTGCAGCGAGAGGACCATGTAAGAGTCCAACAATTTTCTGATAAGGAGCTTCTGTCTGGATACGAAAGCGCTCTGCCAGTTCAATGGTTTCTGCATCAGGAAGAAGTTTCTCCCAATCATGCAAAATACCTGCAACGCGAGCGCTCAACATATCTGCACCATAAGCCTGCGCAAGCGTTTCTGCACAATGTCCCACAGAGATAGAATGCGCAAAACGCTTAGGGTTCTTGTGATACATATGACTCTTCAAATCAGACTCAAGCTGATCAATGAGCGCCTGTTGTTCTGCGGTGTAGACAATATCTTTTGCTATAAGTGTTCTTTCCATTATGTCCTACAAAATATTGAGTCAAAGCCTAATCTCTACCTGTTTGACACTGCCTTGTTACTGAGCGTATGTCAATCTGAGCAGCGGGTCGCTTTGGCTTGACCACTTAATTGAGTGGCGTTGTGTCAGCGCCATAAAGCCCATGCTTGTGAATGTAACCTGTTACAGAATCGGGAGTTAGGTATCTGAGGCTCTGACCATTTTGAACTCTACTACGCAGATAGCTTGATGAGATTGCTAGTGCGGGAACCTCAAGATAGGTTACCTTGAAGTCATAGAGTGAGTCTGCACTAACCTTTTGAGCACGACTCAGCTCATAACCAGGACGCGTTGCAGCAACAAAGTGAGCAAGCTCAGCTACGGTCTGTGCATCTTTCCAGGTGACAATATCAGCAATTGCATCTGCACCAGTAATAAAGAAAAATTCAACGTTAGAGGGATATACCTTACGCAATCTTCTGAGCGTATCAGCGGTGTAGGTGATGCCCTCATAATCCACCTCAAAACGAGAAGCAACAAAATGAGGATTATCTGAGGTTGCCAGAAGCGTCATTGAGTAACGGTCTTCTCCCCTGGTAACTCCCTTATTTTGTTTGAACGCAGGGCGACCAGCAGGCATAAAGACAACCACATCAAGATCCAAGTCATCATATGCCTGCTCAGCGGCTACCAAGTGACCGTTATGAATGGGGTCAAAGGTTCCACCCATGATTCCCAGACGATAGGTGCGGTTTTTATCCTGTCCCAAACGAGGCAGGCCAGGGTGCATGTTATTTAAGACGTCGGCTGCCATACTCTACTCAGTTTCTGAAGAAGCCTCAGCTACATGAGACGCATCAGATGGAGCCTCTTCAAACTCAACATCTTCGAATTGCTGGTCTGAGGCGTCCTCATCAGGAATCTCTATACCATCTGTATTTGGTTTATTTGGATCCTCATAGGTAAAGGTGAGCTCAAGAATGCGAATCTCATCGCCGTCAACTGCACCAGCCTTTGCCAGCTGTACTTCAAGACCCATACGATCAAGACGACGCTGTAGATATGCCACAGCCTCATCATTGTCCCAATCGGTCTGAATAACCATACGCTCAATCTGACCGCCGGAGACACGCCACGCATGACGCTCTTCTCGCTCAATGCGAAGTTTGTTATCACGACGAAGACGCTGATGCTCCCAAGCCTCACTGCGGTCAACCGTTGGCGTAGTAATGGCAATTTCTTTGCGCAGCTCTGCTACTTCTGCAGCACAGGTAGTAACAAAGTCATCAAGATTTAAACCAGTTACCGTAGAGATAGCAAAGAAAGTTCTGCCATCCGCCTCAGCGGCTTTTCTGAGAGCCTCAATAGCATCTTCTGTACCAGGCATATCGCATTTGTTTGCAACCACAATCTGAGGACGATCAGCCAGCTTTGAAGCGTAAGCCTTGAGCTCCCTCGTTAATAGCGTGATAGTCCTCTACTGGGTCTCTGCCTTCATAGCCACCAGTAACGTCAACCATATGGACAATAAGCGCTGTGCGCTCAATATGACGAAGGAACTGATGACCAAGACCCTTACCCTCAGAGGCACCCTCGATAAGACCGGGAACGTCTGCGCAGACAAATGACTGACCGTTTTGTGCACGAACAACGCCCAAGTTTGGAACAAGGGTGGTAAAAGGATAGTCAGCAATCTTTGGACGAGCAGCACTGATACGTGCAATAAGAGAGCTCTTACCAACAGAAGGCATGCCCACCAAGGCCACATCTGCCATGAGCTTCATCTCTAGCTCAATCCAGTGCTCTTGGGCTGGCTCGCCCTTCTCGGCAAATGCTGGTGCACGCCTCACTGAGGTGACAAAGTGAATGTTACCGCGGCCACCATTGCCACCAGGAGCAACAACTACCTGCTCACCGGGTGAAGTAAGATCAGCAATCTCGTAGAGAGGCTCTTGCGTTTCTGGATCAAGCTCACGCACAACGGTACCCAGAGGCACCTTGAGCAGCAAATCCTGTCCGTCAGAACCATGACGGCGAGCACCCTTACCGTGGGTACCACGCTCGGCCTTAAAGTGATGCTTGTAGCGGTAATCAATCAGGGACGAGAGCTGTGCATCTGCAACAATGACAACATTGCCGCCGTGACCGCCATCACCACCGTCAGGACCGCCTTTTGGAACATATGCTTCGCGGCGGAAAGACATGCAGCCTGCACCGCCGTCTCCACCTTTAACGTTGATATGACAAAGATCAGTGAAAGTTTCCACGTGTCCTCCTTCTAATACCTTAATGTTACGGCATTTACCAGCGAAGCACAGTGAAAACGCGAGAAGTTCTTATGAGAACACGAGGACAACAACAATTACCGCAACGCCAAGAATCATCAAGGCAAAGTCTGATGGAGCCAAAGGATAGCGTTTAAATGCAGATGAAGCGTTCCTTAAATAGAAACCTCGCTGCTCAGCCGCAAGTGCCGAAGCATCAGCTTTTTTAACGGAACTTACCAGCAAAGGAACAATCAAAGGCATGGTGAGCTGGAGCTTCTTAATTGGATTTTTGGTATCAAACTCAACGCCACGAGCCATCTGAGCCTCCATGATGTGGTTCATTTCGGAAGCAAAGACAGGCACAAAGCGCAAAACAGTTGCAATGGTAAACGCATAAGGATAAGGAACATGCGCGACTTCTACCAGCGCATTCATGAGGTCTTCTACGCGCATAAGCGAGAGCATAGAAAGCAGCGGCAGTGCCAGCGCAATTGTTTTTAGGGCAACGTTAAAGCCGCGCTCCAAACCACCTACCGTGATGAATAAAGAGCGTTTGACCAGCAGGGGCAACAAGCGTCTGTACAACGCACAAGATAAGACCTAAGACAGCAAAGCCAAATACCAGCTTAAAAGTCTTCTGAGCATTCTGTGAGACAACTCCCACACAAATAGTGAGCGCGAGTACTGCAAGCACCTCAAGCGTTCCTTGAGCAGCAAAGGCGGCTGCAAAGAGCTCAAGCGCAAACACAAGCTTGGCCACAGGATTTGCCTTATGAAGGAAGCTTGTTCCTTCGGTGTAATCAATAACACTACCCACGAGGAGCCTCCTTACCATTAAGCGTTGCTGCAATACGAGCAATCTCAAACTGATGCTGCAATGCCTCAAGCACCTCTGAAGCGCTGCTAAGTCCCAGCAAATGACGAATCTACATGCTCCCCCGCAAGCTTTGACAGCTGAATCATCTGAGGAGCCCTCAACATACGCTTCCTTTCAAAACCTCATCTGTCGAGAAGATCTGTGTAACTTCCCCATCATCTAACACGCTACCATGCGCCATAACGACAATTCTTGTGGCAAAGTCCAGCACAACCTCCATGTCATGACAGACCATAAGAACTGCACAGCCCTTCTCGCACAGTGATTTGACCATATTCATGACCTGCATGCACTCTTTGTAATCCAGACCCGAAGTTGGCTCATCAAGCACAAGAATATCTGGCTCGCAGGCAACCACAGATGCAAGCGCAACCATCTGACGCTGTCCGCGAGAAAGCATAAACGGCGACGCATCCGCATCAAGCCCCATGCGATCAATTACTTCAAGCGCTTTCTTGCGCGCATCCTCTGCAGACGCAGCCTTGAGCTCAAGACCAAACGCAATCTCCTCAAGGACACTCTCTTTGCAAATCTGGTAATCGGGATTTTGGAACAGCGTAGAGACGTGTTGAGCAATCTGCGACGTCTTCCAATCCTTGCACGATGCACCCTTAATCTGAATGTCTCCAGATCGAGGACGCAACAGGCCATTTACCAGCTTAGTTAAAGTTGTTTTACCTGCGCCGTTTTGACCGACAAGTGCCACAAGCTCGCCAGGATGCAAACTGAGGGAGACGCGCTCAACGCCATCAGTACTCCCCTGATATTTAAAAGTGGCGTCGATAACGTCAAGAACAGATTGAACGCTTGGCTGCTCAGCGTCTTGAAGAACACCAATTCTGCCAAAAGGCCCGCTCGATTCAGCAACCACAGGGACCATCTATTTTTGGAAGATACGTCTCCCCTGCTAACTCAACAGCATCAGTAGCTGCTGATTCAGAGTCCTCTGTAAGAGAAATACTACGATGCTGCAAAGCGCCTACACAGCACGCAAGCTGCTTGGCGGCTGACTGAACTGACAGTGCAGTTTCATCGCAGACAGCTCTGATCCGCCTCAGCTGAGTAGATGAGCATACTCAGCCTGATGCGAGAGCTCATGGACGCCCTTTGAGACGCGCACGCAACGAGGAACATCAACGCCAACCTCTTGCAGTAAATCTACCTGAGAGAACACTTCCTCACCGCTACCGTATGCACAAATGGAGCCCTTGTCCATAACGGCAATCTTTGAGCAATACTTAGCGAGAAGACCCACTTTTTGCTCAATTACCACAACCGTAATGCCTTTGGTTTTGTTGAGCTCTGAAAGGGTCTGGAAGATTAACTCGGACGACGTTGGATCTAAGGCCGCTGTTGGCTCATCAAGCACCATAACTTGTGGCTGAAGCGCCAAAAGTGCTGCTATAGCAACCTTTTGCTTCTGTCCACCAGAAAGAGAAGCAATCTCTCTAAAGCGGAGGTTAGCAATACCAACTGTCTCTAGAGCATAGGTAATGCGCTCTGGAATCTCTGCATGAGGAACCGCAAAGTTCTCAAGGCCAAAGAGAAGCTCATCCTCAACA